>Ga0302283_1000036_pt1 | contig 77028 bp, 49 predicted proteins | sample III_Fen_E1_4_FD_198770 | JGI IMG/M metagenome (GOLD analysis project Ga0302283, IMG submission 198770) | Peat permafrost microbial communities from Stordalen Mire near Abisko, Sweden - III_Fen_E1_4 | ecosystem: Environmental > Terrestrial > Soil > Wetlands > Permafrost | place: Sweden: Abisko... | reverse complement strand
AAGCACGCAAGCCGGAATGATCGGTGGCGTGCTCTTCGGTCTCGTCGCGGTCGGCCGTCGCCGTCGCCGCAACCGACGCTGAGCAAGCGCGTCTCGTTCCGTTGCCCCCCCGCTCGCGTGAGCGAGGGGGGCGCCGCACGGTGGCGACCCGCACTCCCCACCGGGTGCGCCTCGGGCAGGGTATTCTGTTGAAATGGGAGGTTCTCCCACCGACGATCACCCTACGACTGGCACGATTCCCCTCTGGGCCGAGTTCGACGCCGAGGTCGTCACGCTCGAGCGCGGAGTCGCTCGTGCCGGGCAGGCAGGGGCCGCCGTGGGGATCCTCATCGCGCTCGGCGTCGGTGTGTTCGTCGCTCCGGCCATGGGGTACGCGCTCGCCGTTCTCGCCGTCGCGAGCCTGGGCTGGTTCTCGATCGTGCACGCACTGCTCGCCCGCAAGCTCGCGGTCGGCGTGCTCCGGTGGGCAAACCCAGTCTTCGAGCTCTCGTTGCCGTGCCTGTCCATCGTCATCATGGCCCGCACGCAGGGTGCCGGTTACGCCCTCGGCTCATGGGTGCCGCCGCTCCTCTTTGCCTTCGCGATCATCCTCGGAATCTTGCGACTGAAAGTCGCTCTGCCCATCGTCCTCGGCGCGCTCGCCGGCGGCGCCTACCTCGTCATCTACTTCCTCGTCATCTGGCACGCGCCGCTTGCGGGTCACATCGACCCGGCGCTCGCCCGCCCGGCGATGCAGGTCTCGCGCGCGTTCACGCTCTTGCTGTTCGGTACGCTCGGCGCTCTCGCGAATCGGGCGCTCCGTCGCATGATCGGGCAGGCTGCGAAGAAGTCCCGCGCGAAGGATCTCTTCGGGAAGTACCGCCTGGGAGACCTCATTGCATCGGGCGGCATGGGCTCGGTCTACGAAGCCGTGTACTGCCCGGAGGGGGGCTTCGAGCGCAAGGTCGCGGTGAAGCGCGTTCACCCGCACCTCGCGGCGGATCCAACGTTCGTGCAGCGCTTCCGCGAGGAGGCGGAGCTGGGGGCGCGACTCGCACACCCCAACATCGTCACGGTGCTCGACTTCGGGCGCGAAGGTGAGACGTACTTCTTCGCGATGGAGTTCGTCGACGGCATGGACCTGTCGAAGGTCCGCAAGCGCTGCGCGTCGGCGAACCTCGTCATCCCCGCGCGCATCGTCGCCTTCATCGGCCACGAGATCGCCGAGGGGCTCGCGTATGCCCACGAGGTCGCGCAGGGGGCCGACGGCAAGCCGCTTCACGTCGTGCACCGCGATCTGAACCCTGCCAACGTGCTCATCTCGCGCACGGGGCAGGTGAAGATCTCCGACTTCGGTGTGGCCAAGGTCCTCGGCGAAGCTTCGGCGCACGAGACTTCGCACGTCGTGGGGAAGATCGCGTACCTCGCGCCCGAGCTCGCACGCGGGGTGGCCTTCGATGCGCGCGTGGACGTCTTCGCGCTCGGGCTCGTTCTGTGGGAGCTCCTCTGTTTGAAGCAGGCGTACGCACGCGGCAGCGACGCTGCGACGCTGAGCGCGGTGGTGCACTCCAACGTGGCGCCGCCGTCGCTCCTGCGCCCGGAGCTCAGCGCCCGGTGGGACGAATTCTGCGCTCTGGCCCTGCAACCGGATCCGGAGAAGCGGTATGCCTCCGCGCGCCAGGCGAGTGTCGCACTTGCGGCGATCCTCGAGGAGGAGGGGCTGCCGCAGCCGGGCGAAATCTCCGACTTCGTACGGGAAGTCGAAGCGATCCCGGCACCCTCCACGACGAGCCAGAGCGTGAGTACACTCCAGGACCCGCTCGAGGCACCCACCGTCGTCGAGCAGCGCTGATGGTCGTCCACGCCGAGGCACCCGAGTCGCGAATCCCGACCGAGTTCCGGTACTGGGAGAACATCGGTACGCCGAGAGCGCAGAAGCTCCGACGCCGACTGCGTGTGCTGTTTGGGGCAGACCCCCAGCTTCCCGACGCGATCGTCCGTCGCTACGCCGAGTCCTACTACGACGCCGATCCGATCGCCGAAGCGTTCATCGACGAGGTCTACCTGACGCGCGGCCAAGCCGCGGGTCGCAAGCTCGTCGACGAGGCCCTCGCGCGTGGTGTGGACGCCGTCGCCGCGGCGCCCGTGTCGCTACGACGCCTCTTCGCGGAGCTCGAGACGCCTCCGCCTTGGCTCGATCCTGCGCGAGTCGCCCTCGGCGCTCGCGCGTTCCGTCGCTTCGGCACGCACATGTTCTCGTTTGCAGGAGCGATCACGCTGGAGGGGTACCGCGAGAACTCGGTGGCCAAGCCGCTCGCTTTCACAGGCGCGTATACCGGTGAGTCGGCGAGCCGCCGCTTCCTCGAGACGGCATCCTTCTGGGTCGACGTCGCCACGCCCGGCGCGCTCGCCCCGGGGGGCCGCGGGCGAGCGACCGCGCTGCGTGTTCGCTTGATGCACGTCTTCGTGCGACGACGTTTGCTCGCGCATCCGCGCTGGGACCTCGCCGCGTGGGGCGTGCCCATAAGCCAGGGCGACGCGCTCCTGACGCTGATGGGTGGCAGCTTCGTGCCGGGCTACGGCCTCCGGCTCTTGGGGTACCGGACCTCGCGCGAAGAGATCGACGCGATGATGCACTTCTGGCGCTACGTCGGCCATCTGATGGGGGTGCAGCCGCGCTGGTATCCGGTGAGCATCACCGATGCCCTGGGGCTGATGTTTGCGTCGAGCGTGAAGGGGGTCTCGGGCTCGGGAGACGACGGCGTGAACCTCGCTCGCTCCTACCTCGCGTCGTACGCGCCCACGCCGAGTGACTCGCTGCGCGATCGGCTCGTGAAGCGGTGGGAGCACGGCGTGCAACGCGGGTACATCGCTTGGTTCCTCCCCTCACACACGCGCAGAACCTACGGACTCCCGGGGCCGGGCCTCTGGCGCCTCTCCGCGCCGTTGCAGGCGCCGTTGATCTTCGCGCGCGAGACGCTCCGTCGACGCTTCGGGCGCGTGGACGACTGGATCGACGAGCGTGCGCGGCGTGACGCCACCCGCTGGATCGACGCGCGCCTCGGACCGCGGAGCGCCGAGTACACGGCGGTCGAACGCCTCACTCGTTGACCTCGTACCCAACGACCTCTCCGCGCGCGTGACGAGCGCGGCGGTGCCGCCTGCCGCCCCTGGACGCGCCCGTGCAATGGGTCCAGGCTAGTCAATGAACGATCCCGGGGGGGACCGTGTCCGGACCACGTCGGTTCGGGCTTCTTGCTCGGCGAGATAGGGGGGGATCCATGGAGCAGATATGCGTCACGTGCGCGGCGCGATCGCCGGAGGCCGGCTCGGTCTACGAGCTGATAGGCGAGCTGGGATGGCGGCCGCGCTGGGAGAAAGGCTCCATTCGCCATCCGGCGACCGAGTGGCTGTGCCCGACGTGCTGGCAGGAGTTCAAGGAGGCGGCCATGCAGGGCTTTCCCTCCACGCAGAGAATGCTGGCGCAAGCGAAGAGCCAAGAGGGGATACCCGTTCAGCGCCTACGGAGCGCCGACCTCTTCGGAATCGTCATCGCCGACAGTGAGGGGCGCTTCAAGCAGGCAAACGACGCGTTTCTGCGCATTGTCGGACGGACACGCGAGGAGCTCGTCTCCGGCCCCGACGACTGGAAGGCGAACACGCCGTTCGAGTGGCTGAGTGGCGGCGGTTCCGCATTTGCGGCGCTCGCGGCCGACGGGAGTCTTCCGCTCCATGAGGAGGTGTACGTCGGACCGGACGGCCACAGTGTGACGATGCTCGTCGGCGGCTCGCTGCTTCCGGGGACGGGAGGCGACTGCGTCGGCATCGTCGTGGATATCAGCGAGCGCAAGAGGGTCGAGGCCGAGCTCCTCACCGTGACGGCGTTCCTCGACTCCGTCGTGGAGAACCTCCCTCACATGATCTTCGTGAAGGACGCTGCCGAGCTCCGTTTCCAGCGGATCAACAAGGCGGGAGAAGACTTGCTTGGGGTTCAGCGAGAGGAGCTGCTCGGCAAGAACGACTTCGACTTCTTCCCCGACGAGCAAGCCCGCTTCTTCCAGGCCAAAGACCGCGAGACGCTCGCGCACGCGAGGCAGCTCGAGGTGAGCGAGGAGCCGATCCAGACGGCGCGGGGCGAGCGCTGGCTGTTGACCAAGAAGATCGCGATCGTCGATCAGCAGGGGACCGCGCGGCATCTTCTCGGCATCTCCGAGGACATCACGGAGAAGCGGGAGGCGGCCAACCGCTGGCGCGTCGAGCTAGAGCGCAGCGTCGCGGAGCGAACCATCGAGCTCGCGCAGGCCAACGCCGATCTCCGGCGTGAGGTCGAGGAGCGTATGCGCGCCGAGGACCGCTTGCGGCGAACGGAGGCGCAACTCAGGCAGGCGCAAAGGATGGAGGCGATGGGGAAGCTCGCCGGAGGGATCGCGCACGACTTCAACAACATCCTGACCGTCATCCTCGTCGCGGCGGAGATGGGCAAGCGGTGCGATGGGGGAGCGCAGGCGCTGGGCGAGATCCTCGATGAAATCGTGAACGCAGGGGGGCGGGCGGCCAACCTCACGCGCCAGCTCCTGGCCTTCAGTCGCCAGCAGGTGCTTAGATCGCGCGTGCTGGACCTCGGCGCCGTGGTCACCCACACGAGCCAGATCCTCGAGCGCACGTTGGGTGAGCACATCGAGATCGTCACGTTTGTCGACGACGTACCGACGAAGATCCTGGCCGACCAGGGACAGATCGAGCAGGTGATCATCAACCTCGCGGTGAACGCGCGCGACGCGATGCCCAATGGTGGTGCGCTGCGAATCGAGGTGCGCAACGTCGACATCGATGCGGCGTACGTGGCGGAGCGCCCCGGGATGTCGCCCGGACCGCACGCGCGACTCATCGTGAGCGATACCGGGACCGGCATGGACGCCGCGACGCAGAGTCGCATCTTCGAGCCATTCTTCACGACGAAGGAGCGGGGCGAGGGGACGGGGCTCGGCCTGTCGACGGTCTACGGTGTGGTCCAGCAAAGCGGGGGGCACGTCTCGGTCCTCAGCGAGCCCGGGCGCGGGACGATCTTTACGATCGATTTCCCAAGCGTGATCGGAGCTGTCGATGCTGCGGCGAGCTCTCCTGTGAGGGTGAACACGCGGAACGCCTGCGAGACGATCCTCCTCGTCGAGGACGAGGCCGACGTGCGCCGAATGGTCGCGCGCGTGCTTCGTGCCGATGGCTACCAGGTGCTCGAAGCGGCGAGCGCCGCGGACGCAATCATGCTGATCGACGGGTACGCGGGGACGATCGACCTCCTCCTCTCCGATCTCGTGATGCCGAAGATGAACGGTGCGGAGCTCGCCGAACGAGTCAGGCGCGCGCGTCCCGCGACCAAGATCGTCTTGATGTCGGGGTACACGGACAGCCCCCTGTCGAGCACCGAGGTCGCGTCCGGCATCGAGTTCATCGCAAAGCCGATCATGCCCGACGTCATCCTGAGCAAGCTGCGAGGGCTACTGGTGGCGCCATCGTGACCCTCTGATCGTCGGACGAAGCGCACCGCGCGACCCAGGAGCTTTGCTGGACGCGCGGGCGCTTGCCGCTAGTATCGGCCCCTTCGAAAGGCTCCGACGTGCCCACGCTCAAGCTCCGCGATACGTATGCAAAACAGATCGAGCCGCTCCAGCTGACCGACGCCGAGAAGCGGACGGTCACCGTCTACACGTGCGGTCCGACGGTCTATTCGCACGCGCACATCGGCAACTTCCGCTCCTTCCTGCTCGGCGACGTACTCCGGAGAACGCTCGAGTTGTTCGGTCTGGAGGTGCGACACGTGATGAACATCACGGACGTCGGGCACATGACCGAAGACCACCTCGCCGACGCGACGGGCGAGGACAAGCTGGCGAAAGCGGCGCGCGAGCTGGGGTCCGATCCGTTCAAGGTAGCCTCCCATTTCACGCGCCTCTTCGAGGAGGACGCCAAGGCGCTGCGCCTGAAGAACTACGAAGGCGCCGAAGCGGCGCGAGCCGATCTCCACCCACGCGCGACCGCGCACGTGCCGGAAATGCTCGCGATGATCCAGACGCTGATCGAGCGGAGTTACGCGTACGTGGACGGGGAGGGGCAGGTCTACTTCGCGGTGAGCTCGTTCGCCGACTACGGCCGTCTCTCCGGCAAGGTGCTCGACGAGCTCGAGGCTGGCGCTCGCATCGCGGTGCGGAGCGAGAAGCGGGATCCGCGGGATTTCGCGCTCTGGAAGACCGACCGGAAGCACCTCATGCAGTGGGACCCGCACGATGCGAGCGGATGGCCACCCGGGGATTTCGAGCGACTGCAGGCGCTCGCCCCGCAGGGAATCGACGAGCGGGTTCGCGCCGGGTTCCCGGGGTGGCACATCGAGTGTTCTGCGATGTCGCGCGCGTGCCTCGGGCCGATCATCGACATCCACACCGGCGGAGAGGACAACATCTTCCCGCATCACGAGTGCGAGATCGCGCAGAGCTGGGGGGCCCGCGTGACCGAGGACGCCCCCTCGAGCTTCTGTCGCCACTGGGTGCACGCCCGGCACTTGCTCGTGAACGGCGCGAAGATGTCGAAGCGCGACGGCACGTTCATCACCGCGCGCGACCTGTTCGATCCCCGTGGCAATGGGCGAGAGGAGCTCGCGACTGCGCTCGAAGCGGTTGGCTTCGAAGGTGGTCGGGTGCCCCCCGCCGTCCTGCGCTTCGCGCTCACGTCGAGCACGTTCAGCCAGCAGATGAACTTCACGATGGACGCGCTCGCGCAGGCGAAAGCATCCGTGGAGCGACTTCAGTCGCTCTACGAGCGAGCCCGCGACGCGGCCCGTGACGAGCCTGCCGTTTCCGAGGTGCTCGAGCTCCTCTCGGGCGCACGCACCGCGTTCGACGACGCCCTCGCCGACAACCTGAACACGGCGCGCGCGCTTGGCGAGGTCTTTCAGGTCGTGTCGGTCGCGAACACGCGCCCGCTCTCGGCCGGCGATGCGGCCGCCGTTCAAGCCTTCCTCGAGCGAGCCGACGAGGTCTTCGCGGTCCTCGATCGCCGCGTGCGATCCGGGAGCATCACGCGAGACGCCCTCGCGCAGCGAGCCGAGTCCGTCGCCGCCGGGGTGGATGTCGCCGGAGATGGGACGCCGGAGGCGAGCGCGATCCTCGACGCTTTGGCGCGCAGGTTCGCCGCGCGACGAGCAAAGGACTTCACCCGCGCCGACTCCATCCGCAAGACGCTCGCGGCGCGCGGCGTGGATATCGAGGACACGAGCGAAGGCGTTCGGTGGCGGTACCGCTAGGCATCGGCGCCGGACCGAACGCTCGGTGCGCGGTGTCGCCGGTTGCCGACTCGAGAGGGTCGGCTGCCTCGTCTGCCTGAAACAGGGGAGGGGCGAAGCGCTGCGGCCGTGCGCGCGGTAGACTTCATCCGTGGGGGCGCGGAGCGAGCAGCTGAAGGGGGTGCGCTTCGGGGTCTACGAGATCGTTCGTCTCGTCGGACATGGCGCCACCGCGAGCGTCTTCGAGGCCATCCACATTGGTCTCGGAAAGCCTGTCGCGCTGAAGCTCCTCCACGAGCACCTCTCCGCCGACGAGCAGATCACGAGCCGGTTCTTACGAGAAGGACGCGTCGCGGCGCGGCTGCAACACCCGCACATCGTCAGCGTCATCGACGTCGGCGACGACCACGGCGTCCCCTACCTCGTGATGGAGCTCTTGAACGGAGGCGATCTGCGCTCGTTGCTCGCGAGCGTAGGGGTCCTTTCCGTCGAACATGCCCTCGCGTTTCTCGTGCCGATCGCCTCGGCGCTGGCGCACGCGCACGACGCGGGCGTCATTCATCGCGATCTGAAGCCCGCCAACATCTTCCTCGCGGAGGACGAGCGTGAAGGCGTCGTTCCAAAGCTCGTCGACTTCGGCCTGTCGAAGGCTCTGCATTCCGGGGGGGAGAGCACTTCGGCGCTCACCGCCACCGAGCTCGTCGCCGGGACGGCGCTCTACATGGCACCGGAGCAAACGCTCGGCATGAAGAACGCATCGCCCAAGAGCGATCAGTACGCCTGGGCGGCGATCGCGTACGAGGCCATGACCGGCAAGCCACCGTTCGAGGGGGACGGCGTCTACGCGTTGCTCGAGCACATTCGCGCAGGCGCGATCCGCCCCCCGAGCGCGCTCAATCCCAAGATCGGGAAGCCACTCGAAGGCCTCCTTCTGCGCGCGATGAGCCGTGAACCTGCCGAGAGGTGGTCGTCGATGCGAACGTTGGGGCGAGAGCTCCTGCCGTACGCGGAGGAGGCCGTCGCTCGCACGTTCGAGCGGGACTTCGCCGATCGAAGCAGCGGGCGTTCGAGCGTCGCATCTGGTCCGGTCTTGCGCGCTTCGCTCCCGACGCCACCAGAGGTAATCACACGAATCGAGCAGCGCGCCACGAGCGAACCTTTGGCCTCGGGGCTCGAGCGGCTCCCTTGCGCGCCCGGGACGAGCCCGTTCCACATCAAGGGTGTTTCGTACCGCGGCTTCGTGTTTCACATCGAGCGCGCAGTGGGGCTCGATGCGTTCGTCGCGGAGCTCGAAGACGAGCGTCTCCGCGCGTTCGTCCGACAGCCCTTCCTCGCGTCGACCCGGTACGACGTCCTCCCGTATGTCCCGCTCTTCGCGACCCTCGCGCGAATGCAACGAGTCGCGCTCGACGCGCTGGTGCGCGCTTCCACGGCCGCGCAGGCGCGCTACGACGCGAGGACGACCTACAGGCTCATCCTCGACTCCTACAACCCCGCGGACATCGCCGAGCGAATCGGTCGATTCAACGCGCAGGTGTACGACTTCGGCACCTATGCGGCGACGGTACGGGACAGGAACCACGTCGCGCTCGAATTCTCGGGCATCCCGGCATATCTCGAGCCGTGGTTCTCGCCGATGCACGTGTCCTACGCCGAGGAGAGCCTACGACTGGCCGGCGCACGCGAGGTTGTCGTCGTCTCGCACGTCGCGGAGAACGCCGGGAGTCACGCTGGCTACCCGCTGCGTAGGTACCGGACCGAGCTCGGGTGGCAATGACGCGTCTCGCCACGCTCTCCGTCACGATGCGTGGAGCTCGCTGGCGGCCCGGTCACGCGTAGGACGAACACCGACCCCCCGAGCGAAACGTCCCACGCTCGAATCGGCGCTCCCCCGACGGCGGCGGCTCGGTTTGCCGGGTACGAGAAGGAGCATGCGGGACGAAGCGTTGTGCCGACAGCGATTCGAGCAATATGAGCGCCTGTTCGAGCAGGTCCCCGACGCCACGATCGTCGCGGACTCTGACGGACAGATTCTGTTCCTGAATCGAGCAGCGCGGAACCTGCCGCAGGATCTCGCGGAGGGCCTGTTCGAAGACGCGGGCCCCGAGCCCTCGGAGCTCGACCCTTTCCGTTGGAAGATGCGCCGGAACGGGCGCGCCAGGGTCGAAGTGCGGCTCGATGGTCGCGCGCACCTCCTCGAGGGCAGGACGTTCGGCGCGGACCGAATCGTCGTCGTACGCGACATCTCGGTCGAGCGCGCACGGGGCGCCGACGTGCGCGATGTCCCTCGGCTCGCAGCGATGGGCACGAGGAGCGGTACCTCGCGGCGATCGACGGGCGTCGAGAACGTGGACGTCGAGCCGGCATCGATGAGTCGGCGACGATCGCCCGGCGAGGTTCCGACCGTCCTCTTGGTGGACGGTGACGACGTCGTTCGGCAGGCGCTCCGGCTCGTCCTCGAGGATTCCGGCTATCGCGTCCTCGATGCCGAGGATGGCGAGCGAGCGCTCGACGTGGCGCGACGCTTCGACGGGCCCATCCACCTCCTCGTGACCGAGGTTGCATTGCCGCGCATGATGGGGCGCGAGCTTGCGCGCCGCCTCGCGTCCACCCGCGCCGTGAAGGTGCTCTTCACCTCGGGCGATACGGAGCGCACGCTCCGGCGGTGCGGGTTCGCCCCCGGGGCTCCCGAGCTTCTCCGTAAGGCGTTCTCGCCTTCCGCGCTGCGAGGCAGAGTGCGCGAGATGCTGGCTCCTACCGCGTCCACACGGCAGAGTCGTGCGGTCGAATCTGCGCTGCAGGTCGCGTGACCCCGCGCGTCGCGCCGGGCGTCCCGCGACACGACGAACCGCGGAGCGCCGCCGAGGCGCCGGTTCAGAACTCGCCGCTGACGATGATTGCGGCCGGCGATCCGCTCGCTCGTCCGACGCCGACGCGGAGCTGGGCACCGGTCGAGGATGGGGCGGTGACGTACACGGCGGTGCCGGCCGCGAGCCCTAGGCCGCCCGCGATGAACGCCACGGTCGAGACCATCGCGAACGAGTCCGCCGTGGACCGCTGCGCGTCGAAGTGGGCCGCACCCACGCTCGGGTCGTGCGCCTCATTCTCGAGCGTCGATTTCTGCGACATGGCGATGCCTCCCATCGCGGCGCCGAGCGCGACACCCGCGAGCCCCACCCCTCCCAGGACGAGCCCCCACGTCCTTTGCGCGTGCCCCGTGTCATGAGGCGGTGGTTCTCGTGCCGGCGGTAGCTCATCTTCGAGCGAGAACTGGAGCGCGCGCGTCTCGCCCGCAGCGCCGGAGACTTCACGCGCCATTCGCTTCTTGCCCGGGGCCCTGATGTCGAGACGGTGGCTACCGGGCGAAAGAGCGAGCGCGCCCCCTTCGATGACTTCCGCGGCCACCGGTTCGCCATCCATGAGCATCGCGACGCCGTGCACGTCCGGCGCGCTCAGTGTCAGCACGAAGAGCCGCGGTCGGATGTGGTCTGCGGAGGACCGCGCCATCTGTTGCCGGGTGTCGTTTGCTTTGCGCGCGTAGGACTCGGCAATGACGTACTCGCGCCAGGCCGTGGCGGGCGAGCCGATCTTCTCGTAGCAGTCCGCGAGGTCGAGCCGCGCGCCGACGCTCGCGGGCTCGTGCCGGAGCGCGTCGCGAAACGCTTCGATCGCGTCCTGCATGTTCCCGGCCTCGACGAGCTGCGTCCCGCGGCGGAAGCTCTCGACGGCCGTGGCGTGCTCGGCTTCGGGCGAGGCCTGCGAAGACGCGCTCACGGCGAGCGTGACCAGGAACGCGGCCACCGCGGCTCTCGACGTTCGCGCGCGCCGCGGCTGGACGAGCGAAGGATCCACGCAGCCAGCGTAGCAGCGGGCGCGTTTCTAGAACTCGTTCGTCTTCGGCTTCAGCACGGGAGCGGCCGCAGGCGGCGGAGCCGGGGGCGGCGAGGGTGCAGCGGGGGAAGGGCGGGGCGCTCCGGCGTGTCGCGTGCGTCGCGTGGGTGCGGGTACCAGTGGCGACACGGTTGCGACCGGTGCGCTCGCGACCGACTCCGCGACGGCCGCGTCGATCGGGACCGGGGCGAGGTCCGGCGGCGACCCCTCCGAGGCGAGCGCGCTGACCAGCGACGGCGCCGGCGAGGCCGCGACGGTATGCGCGAGTGGCCGCGCGAGGAGCGCCGCTGCGACCGTCGCGAGCAGGAGCGCGCCCCCCGCGATCGCCGGCCCACGCCTCGCCCGCGCCGCATGCGCGCGCTTTGCCGTGTCGAGCGACGCGGCCGACTGCGTCTCCGCATCGCGGTCGACCGGGCGTGGCGGACGAATCGAGTCGAGATCCTCGTGAGGCGCGTCGAGCACGGCGCGAATCTTCGCTGCGGCGCCCCGGGCAGGCGCAAACTCTTCCAGCGCGAAGGCGAGCTCGCCGAGGTCTGCAAAGCGACGCTCAGGCTTCTTCTCCAGGCAGCGCCCGACGATCTTCACGAGCTTTCGAGGAATGTCGGATGGCAGAGGCGCCGGCTGCTCCTTGAGCACCATCGAGCACAGCTCGGGGAAGGTCGCGCCGTCGAACGGGGGCTTCCCGGTGAGCAGCTCGTGGAGGCACACGCCGAGCGACCACGTGTCGGTGCGCGTGTCGACCTCTCGCGACGCGCGCATCTGCTCGGGGCTCATGTAGACGGGCGACCCCATCACGGCGGTCGTCTGCGTCAGCGCGCGCACCTCCTTCGTCGTCCTCAGCGACTTGGCGAGTCCGAAGTCGAGCACCTTCAGGAGAGGCTTGCCGTCGGTGCTCGTCGTCACGAACATGTTCTGGGGCTTCAGATCGCGGTGCACGATCCCGCGCGCGTGCGCCTCGGCGACCCCCGCGCACGCCTGAAGGATGTAGTCGACGGCTTCGGCCGGGCTCCGGGCGCCGTCGCGCGCGATGATCTCACCGAGATCGTGCCCGACGAGGAACTCCATGACCATGAACGGCGAGCCGTTCTCGAGCTTGCCGACGTCGAGGACCTGGACGCAGTGCTCGCCCTTGAGCTGCACGGCGGCGCGGGCTTCCCGCAGAAATCTCTCCACCGAGTCGGCATCACGCGCCGCCTCGGGCCGCATGATCTTCAGCGCGAAGCGCGTCCGGAGGTCGACGTGCCGGGCGACGACGACGATCCCCATCCCACCCGCGCCGAGTATCCGCTCCACGCAGTACTTGCCGCCGATGACCTCGTCCGGCTGCACGATCAGGTTGTCCGCGAGTGGAGCCGGCATAGGGGAGTCGCGCCGGTCCTGACCGCCGCGCACCGTTCAGGATAGCAAAGCGGTGGTACGATTCATTGGTGCGCCGCGCTCCGCGTCGGATCCGGCTCCTCGCCCACACGCTGGGCCTGGTGGCCTTCTTGGCCGGCCCGTTGCTCGCGTGCGGGGCGCTGCTCGGCCTCGACGACATCGCGTACGACGCGGCGGATGCGGGAGCGACGCTCGACGCGAGCTCGGGCGGCGACTCGGCGGGCGAGTCCGCGCTCGACGGAGGCGCGGCCGATCAAGCCTCCGCAGACGCGTTGGCGACGGACGCGGCGCAGGATGGGCCGTTCTCGGTGGCGGTGGGGCTCGGCTTGCCGCAGGCGCTCGCCATCGATCAGACGAATCTGTACTGGCTCAACTCGATCGGCGCAGGACTCGGGTCGGTGCAGAGCATGCGGAAGGACGGGACGGGACCGATGACGACCTACGCGACGAACCAGCCGTCGCCGCTCGACATCGCCGTCGCAGGCGACAGCGTCTACTGGTCGGTGAATCAGTCGCCCCCCGCGCCGGCTCAAGTGCAGTGTCTCGCGATGACCACGAGCAAGGACGGTGGAGCGCCCGCGTGCGTCACGAGCGGCGCGTTTGCATCAGTACGAATGACCACCAACGGCGCCTACGTCGTCGTGCTGTCGCGCGCCGCGGCCAACGACTTCATCGGCTTCGGATTGCCGGATGGCGGCTACCAGAACGTTCAGGCGCAGGGGGTGTCTCAGGCCATCACCGCCACGAGCACGAACATCTTTCTCGGGAACCCCAACGGCATTCACATCGACGAGCTGACGTTCCCCGCGCTCGGGTTCCTCGCGCCGGTCTGTACAAGCGGCTGCGGCGCCACCACGATCCTCGACATCACGGTCGACGTGACGGGCGCGAGCCTCCTCTGGATTACCCAGGGGGGCGTGTTCACCGAGCCCACCGCGCCGACGAACGCCACGGGGACCCAGCTGGCGACGCTCCCTGCGGCCGGGCAGCGGATCGCCCGCGATGCTTCGTATGCCTACGTGACGACGGCGCAGTCGGTGATCGCCGTGCCTCTCTCGGGGAAGGACGCGGGGGCACCCGTTCTCACGCTCGCCAGCGGCGAAGCGTCCCCCTTCGGGATCGCGGTCGACGACGAGCACGTCTACTGGACCGACGGCAATGGGTCGATTCGAGCGACGTCCGTTCCCGCTCCGCCCTGAGCGCGAGGTCTACGGATACTGCGGCCCCGAATAGGGGAAGTACTGCGGGCCGTGCGCGAGCCCCGGGGCTTCGATCAGCATTCCGGTCGCGGTGGCCGTGTTCCCCGAGGCGATCCAGATGTTCCCCGCGGCATCGATGGCGATGTTGTGCCCTTCCATGGCGGCCGCTCCAGGCGTCGGCAGGCCCGGGTACTGGTTGATCATCGAGCCCGACGCGCTGAGCTCGACCAGTCGCAGATTCGAGTCGTCCACGATCCAGATGTCGCCCGCGCTGTCGATCGCGATGGCGTCGGCGGTACCCGAAGAGGGAACGGTGAAGAGCCCGAGCTGCGTCCCTGCGGGGCTGAGCTCGACGAGCGCGCCGGACGTGAGAGCGGTGCCGGCACCGGCCGCCACCCAGAGGTTGTCGGACTTGTCGATCGCCAGGTTCAAGAGGCCCCCGGCCACGCTCGACGGCAGCGCGAACGGACCAGAGAGCGATCCTCCGGAGCTCACCTTGACGACGCGGTTGTCCGCGACGCCGACCACCCAAGCGTCGCCGCTCGAGTCGATCGTGAGGGAGTCCACGCCCGATCCGCCCACCGCCACGGCTCGGATGACGCCTCCAGACGGACTCAGCTCGGTGACGTAGGGGCTCGCGTAGTTGTCATCCAGGAGCCAGATGTTCCCTGAGGAGTCGATGGCGCTGCTCCTCGGATAGGCGAACGGGTTCTGCGTGCAGGGGTTGTCGGGGCAGGGGTTCGGGTTGGCCGGACCGCTGTTGGTGACCCGCTTGAGAATCGAGCCCGACGAGCTCAGCTCGACGAGGGCGGTGCCTTGGTCGAGGACGCCCGTGGAGGGGTTCACGCTCGTGGCGATCCAGACGTCACCGGTCGCGTCGATGGAGAGAGAGCCATACGGGTATTGCGCGTCGCTTCCACCACTGAGATCGAAGTTCGTCGTGGTCGAGGAGGAGGGGACGAACCTCGCAAGCGTGGCTTTCCCACCTTGTGTGGCTACGCCGGACGTCGCGGCCCACACGTTGCCCGATCCATCTACGGCGACGCTGTAGAGCGGGAGTGTCCCGACGGGGAAGGTCTTGTACGCGACCGTCCCGCCGCCCCCGCCGCTGTCTTCGTGGCCGCCGGAGCTCGTGCCCCCGCCGTCTTGGGAGCCCCCGGAGCTCGTCCCCCCATCGCCGGAGCCGCCTCCGCCCGGTGCGCCCGAGGTCGATGCGGTGCACGCGAGCCATCCGAGAGCCGCTGCCGAAAGGACGAGGACGGAGCTGCGCATGGTGTCGGGACGATCGTGCAGCGGGTGTGCCGCTCGCGTCTCGGCCGAAAACGCGGGATGCGGTGTGACGCGCGCACGCAATCCATTCGCATGGCTGCAGCCCGCGCGGGGTGTCATGCGTGACCGTCGACGCGCGGCGACGTTTGGAGAGGTACGCTCGCGTCTCCATGAGCGATCGCCACCCCAACGCTGCGCTGCTCGAGACGTTCTACAGCGCCTTTGCGCGGCTCGACGCCGAGACGATGGTCTCCTGCTATGCCCCCCTCGCACACTTCTCCGACCCGGTCTTTCAGGACCTCCTAGGGGCGGAGGTGTTCTCGATGTGGCGGATGCTCGCCAGGCGCGCCAAGGAGTTCACGCTCACCTACCGCGACGTCGTCGCCGACGATGCGGCAGGGCGCGCGCACTGGGAGGCGCGCTACCTCTTCTCGAAGACGGGCCGCCGGATCCACAACGTCATCGAGGCGAGCTTCTCGTTTGCCGACGGAAAGATCGTCTCCCACAAGGACGACTTCGACCTGTGGCGCTGGGCGGGGATGGCGCTCGGCGCCCCGGGTACGCTTCTCGGCTGGACTCCGATCCTTCAGCGGAAGATCCGGCGTGAAGCCATGAAGGGGCTCGAGGAATTCATGGAAGCCCGGGACTCCCGGGTGCCGTCGCAGGGCACCCGAAGTCCGGGAGAAGGGGCCTGACTCAGACGTTGATGGTGCCGCCGGGGCCCGTGCAGGTGCCGGTACCGTTCGTGATGTTGCAGGTCCACGTGCCGCTCTTGTCGGTGACGGTGAAGCTGCCCGACTCGGTCGCTTCGTCCCATGACCCCTGGTCGCTGACGAGCACCGTGCCGCTGGCGACCGTGATGCTGTAGGTGAGCTCGCCGTTGACGAGGGCGTAGTTGAAGTTCGCCGTGGTCGTCGTGCCCGGCGGCGTGACCGTCTCGGTGATCGAGCCCGAGTAGATGAACATCTCCGGCGCGGTCGTGTAGTCCGCGTACGACATCGTGCCGCTTATGCTCTCCGTTGCGGCGGTCGAACCGCTCGTGTCGTCGAACACGCAGTCGTTGTAGGTCAGCACCCCCTCCTCGACCCCGCTCTGCGAAGCGTTCGTGTTGAACGTCTCGTCGAACGTGCCGCCCCCGCCGCACGAACAGGAGACGCCGCCGGCCGTCGCGGCGCTGCACGTGACGGGCGTGTTCATCGGATGGATGCCGGACGTGCGATTCGCCATCACCTTGATGGGCGCGCTCGAGGTCGACGTGGGGACGCTCGTGCTCTGCGACTCCTGGGTCGAGAGCTGCTTGCCGACGTTGAGGACGTCGCTCGACTTGAGCGAGCCGCTCGGCGCGAGGTACTGCGCGCGAAGCGCCGCGAAGTCCACCGAGGGGGCCCCGCCACCGCCACCGCCGCTGCTGCTGCAGCCGAGCGTCGGTACCGTGATCCCAAGAACGAGCGCGCCCGCGAATCCGATGGTCTTCAACATGGTTCCCCTCTTCTCCTTGTGGCTTGCGCGCGGTTGCGCGAAGTCACCGGGTTCGACGAGGGAGCCCCCGATGTGATGCTATCGGCCGTGTCCCCCGAACGGATGACAGACACGATTCACGTGTGATCACGTGCGACTGCGCCTGGCTGCTCGGCCCCGAACGCTTGCGCGTGGCGCCCCCGCTCTACGTAATCACCGTCTCGGGCGAGGAGGGGTTCACCATCGCTGCACCGACGCGGAGCGCGAGCGCTGTGATGGTCATGGTGGGGTTGTACCCCGCCGAAGTGGGGAAGAGCGCGCCGTCGCCGACGTACAGGTTGCCGAGGTCCCAGAGCTTCCCGTTGGCGTCGCAGACGCTCGACGTGGAATCGGTGCCGAAGCGGAGCGTCCCCATGATGTGGTCCGAGCTCGGGATGTCGTCGCGCGGCGCGATGAAGGCGTAGTGCGCGCCGGCGCCGGTGAGGATGTCGAGGAGCTTCGGCGAATAGAACGTGCTCGCGGACGTCTCGAACGCGTGGTTCTGGTACGTGCAGCGCGCGACGGGGAGACCGTCGAGATCGACGATCGCCGGATCGAGGTCGACGATGTTGGTCGACTGCGGCGCGTCCTCCGCCTGCATGACGAGGATCATCACGCGGTCGCGCCCGGGGCTCTGACGCATGAGCGCCTTGAAGAGTGCGCCGTTCCAGTTGCTCCCCGGCTGCGCCTCGTCGAGCACCCTCTTGTAGTAGGCCGCCTCGCCGATGGGCATGCCGCCGCCGCTGATCTCGACGATGCCGCCGAGCGGGCGCGTGGGGTCGTTGGGGGCTCCCCGGAAGTCGGCGAAGCCGTGCGCGACCGCGCGACCGCGGTAGCCGTGCACGCGCTCGTCGAAGATGCCGAGCGCCTGGGTCTGGTAGTGGAACATCAGGTTGCGCCCGACCAGGCCGCTCGAGTTGCCGATTCCGGGGCCGCCGGGATCCGAGAGGAGCAGGAGGCGTGCGTCTTCGATCGGACTCGCGGCGAGCACGTACCTGTCGGCCGTGTACGTGACGCGCTTGCCGGTCGGATCGAGCGCCTCGACGCTCGTGACCGCGTTCCGTTGCGCGTTGGTGACGAGCTTCACGACGCGCGTCTCGGCGAGCAGCTGGCAGTTGCCGCTGAGGAGGGCCTTCCTGATCGAGGTCACCGCCGACGACCCCTTGGCGTTGCTGGGGCAGCCGTAGGATGAGCAGAACCCGCAGTCGACGCACGCGGGCCGGCCGTCGTACGGGATCGAGTTCACGGCCGTCGGGTACGGGAACATCGTGTAGCCGAGCGCATCGAGCCCCTTCTGCACGACGAGCCCGCCGTACATCTGCGCGCCGGGCGGCATCGGGAAGTCGCTGCTGCGGGGCGACTCGAACGGGTTCGCCCCCGTCTTGCCCTGCACCCCGAGGATACGCTCTCCCCAGCCGTAGAACGGCTCCAGCTCGTCGTACTGCACGGGCCAGTCCGCGAACGTCGCGCTGGGGACGCTGCCGAGGAGCGTCCCGAGCTGGAAGTCGGTCGTCGTGAAGCGCGGCATCTTCAGGTCGGCGTGCACCGAGCCTCCGCCCACGGTCTTGGGGAGGGCCTGCACGTCGCCGACGGTGAGCCGGTCGCCGTCGCTCGGCGAGTGCCGCCAGGAGCGCGGCTCGACGCGCGGATCGGGGACGATGAAGTTGCGAATCTCGAGCTTCAGCTCGTCGTTCGAGAAGCGAGGAGTCGGGAGCTGCTTCGGGTCGTCGAGGTTGTCGAAGTGACACGGCCCCGCTTCGAGGACGAGGACCTTGAGCCCTTGCGCGGCGAGGACGTACGCGACCGATCCCCCTCCAGCGCCCGACCCGATGACGATGACGTCGAACTTCGAGAGCGACGTGTTGCCGAACACCGTGCGCCTCATGTCGCCACCGTCCCGCCGAGCACCCCGGCCACGAGATCGAGCAGGTTGACCACGTCCGCCGTGAAGGGGGCCGGATCGGCGCCGGGATTCGGCGTGCTCAGCGGAGAGTCGGGGCGTTCGACGTAGGCCGTCCCGTTCCACTGGCTGTAGCCGAGCGGCTGACTGTCCCCCTCGAAATGGCAGAACCGCCACCCCGCACCGTCCGGGTTACCGCCGTACTCCGGCGCGGCGAACGCGGCCTCGGTCACCAGATCGATGAGGAGACTCTGGAAGTCCACGTCGAGCGCCCCGAATGCGACCGCGAGATCGGCGGGCGAAAGCTGGTCGAGAGGGACGGGGTTCTGCGCGATGGCCGCGGCGAGCCCCTGGTGAACCTGCGCGCGGATGCCCACGACGGTGCCGAGCAGGCTCTCGTTCGGTGCCCCGCCGGGGACCGCGCTCGACCCGAGCACGTTGAGCTGCCAGGCGACGGCGTTCACCCGATCGAGCTCGACCCAGCTGGTGAAAGCATCGGGCGGACAGCTGCTGGACGCGACCCCGCTCGGTGCCGGGAACGGCGCTCGACCCGAGAAGGGACCGTTGGCGAAGATGGCGGACGCGCCTCCATCGAACGCCGTGAGCAGTCGCTCGATATAGGCGACTGCGCCGAGGGCTGCGCCGCCCGGATCGGCGTCGGGCGGGATCACGGCGTCGGCGAGCGCGTTCAATGCGCTCACCTCTTCGGGGGTGAACTCGGGCGTCGCGGGGGGCGTCGGACTCGCGCCATGGCACCCGGCCCCGCCGACCATCAGCAGGCTGGCGGCTCCGAGCATTCGAATGGTCTGGCGCCGCGTGAGCATCGCCGCAGGCACGTCAGGCGCGAGTCGGCTCCGGCAATGAGTCATGAGAGGCCTCCTTAAAGGCACCATCCGCGGACCCGCCTCGGCTCCCTCGCGACAAGGTGAGGGGAGCTGGGTGGCTCGCGTCCGTGCGGGGACAATGAGCGACCGCAGGGTCTGCGGCATTGGCAGTGCGCGCCGTTCTTTTGGCGAGTTCGGCAAGCCGGGCTCTCGAGGGCCGCGACCGACCTCCCGGGGCTGTCCAGGCTGATCACTGCGCGCACGGCACCGTCCAAGCGTGCAGACATCACCGCAAGCAGAACCCGGAGGCGCGTGCGGCGAAGGGGGCGACGGCCGTGGCGGAGCCTGCGACGCCGACCGTGCCGGCGGCGAAGTAGCGACCGGGCGATGACCGGCAACGATAGGGAGAGGCCACCGCGGAAGAGCGCGGTGGCCTCTCGTGCTGCGGGCACGTCGCCATCGGGCCCCGTGGCTTCCGCGCCGTCAGGCGCGCTCGCGCCCGCTCACTCGTCGGGCAAACTGCGTGCGCCCAGGTAGTTGCCGATGTTCACCGGGATGGAGACCAGCGTGTAGAAGAACGAAATGAGGCCCCACCAGCCGAAGAAGAAGGTGATGGTCGTCATCTCCCAGAAGTATTTGGAGATGCAGCGCTTGCAGAGGTAGCCCTTCACGCTCTTCGGCAGGCGCAGGATGAGCAACCCGATGTTCTGCATGAAGTGCACTTGCTTCAGCGGTGCGTGCCGCGAGCACGCTTGGCATTGGCCGCGCTGCGGCGCCACGCCGTAGGCCTGCGGCGGCGCATAGGCCTGTTGAAGCGCGTAGCCCGGCGGCGGCGCATGGCCCTGCGGCGGCGGATAGCCCTGCGGCTGCATCGCGTACGGCTGCTGCTGCGGCTGTTGCGCGTAACCGGGCGGTGCCGGCTGTCCCGGCGGCGGTCCGTACCCGCCGCGGCCCCCTTGATCACCCCCTTGCATCGCCATCGCAGCCTCCACGGTCGGTTCGCGCGCGCGAGATGCGCCTCGAGCTTCGCCGCGATGGAGTCTACGCGCGGGGGAGAGCCGATCTCCCCTCCGGTCCAGGCGAGGGGGCATCGACGATGCCGAGCTTCAGGAGCAGCGAGCTTTGCGCGCTTCCGCGGCCGCCTTGACCGAGCGCGCGCCGACGTCGGAAACGGCCGCCGTGAGAGCCGTCCGCGTGAACGGCTTCTGCAGCGTCACGTTGCTCAGGACATCGAGGAAGTCGTGAGTCGAGGGCAGACAGATGGCACCGGTGATGAAGACGATGCGATCGCAAAGGTCGGGGGCGAAGCGCGAGACGTAGCGATAGAAGTCGGGCCCGCTCTTCCCGGGCATGAGGACGTCGCAGAGGATGACGTCGAACGTCGCCCCCCGCCGGATCAGATCGCATGCGTCGTCCGCGCTCACGCAAGACTGCAGGTCGTGATCTCGTCCGAGCAGTCGCGCGAGGAGACGGGCGATCGACGGTTCGTTGTCGATGGCGAGGATCCGGTAGCGACTCCTGGGGGCCGTGCGCAACGCCGCCGGTTCGAATCCGCTGCTCGTGTTCATGCGCGGAAGTACGGACCGTTGCGTCGCTCCTTGAGGGCTCCGTCGGCTCTCCTGCCTTGGACGCAGGCACGGCGTCGAGATTCGTGCAAAGCGGTTCAAGGGCCTTCCCGCCGTGCCGTACCGAGTGGCATGAGAACCTGCTCGACGTGCGGAGACCGGCTTGTGCCTTCGAGTCGACGCATCCGCGTCTTCGGCGCGACGGAGCTCACGCCGCTGAGCGTCGATGCCGACGAGTGTCCCACGTGTGGCCAGACGGTGCCTGCAGAGGGAGCCGTGGAGAACACCCTGCGCTCCCACGACGCTCCGTGTCGCGACGTCCCGGGTTGCTGTGCGGACGCGGCGAGAGGCTAGCCGGGAACCCATGCAAGCTCCTCGAGTCCAGGTCCGAATTCCCGTCAACTTCGTCTCGCCGATGGAAGGCAAGACCAGGTGGACGGATTGGATCGCCTATCGCTCCGTGTTCATCTTCACCGACGCTCCTGCGCCGCACATGCAGCTCTTGCGGATGCGGTTCACGCTCTCGCTTCAAGACGGCACCACGCGCACGGTCGTCCTCAACGGCGTCGTCACGCGCTATGCGCCGCGCACGCATGCCAGCGCTGGCGGGGTCGAGATTGCGTTCTTCGCAAAGGGGGGAGTGGAGGGGCGCGTGTGGGACGAGTTCGTCGACGAATGCCGGCGCGAGGTCGCGCCCGAGTCGTGCGAGCGCCTCACGGTCGCCGGAGCCCAGGTGGCCCGCCGCAGCACCGGTTCGTGACTGCACAGGCGTTGACTCGAGCGAGACGTGAGCTCGACGAGGCCGGCGCACGATCAAGGGATTCCTCGTTGGTCGTCCCGCTCTAGCCGGGGCGCGCACGCAAAGCTGTCGGCGCGCCCTCTCCCGATCGCGCCGCGAATCGTGGCCTCCAGTGCATCGCGACCCGCCCGCGTGTCGGCGATTCCACCGGCGAAGCGCAGCGTGCCGTCGGTGTCGTAGAGAAGCACCCGTTCCGAGGCCACGGCGCCGAACCGAGCGGCGATGGTCCCGCCGTCGTCCACGCGGACATCGACGTTCGCAATCGAAGTGGCGCTCCTCCAGAGCGGTGAGCCCATCAGATCCTCGCCGCGCCCGCCCGGCACGAGGAGCACGTGGGCGTCGACCCGATCCCTGACTCGCGCCATCAAGCGACCGAGCTCGACGACGGTCTCGCGGCTGGAAGCGCTCTCCACGTGGAGCGGGACAAGCAGGGTGGGGCGGTCGATGTCTCTCGGTATCGTGACGTCGGCAGGCCAGCTCCGCGGGGCGGTAGCGGCGACGCCAGGCGCCCCCGCGAAGAGCGAGAGGTAGCCGAACCCCCCGGCGACCGAGAGCAGCCACGACAGGACGACGACGAAGGCACGAGTCGACATCACCCGCTCGAGACGGATCGCCGCCCCGAAACTTGAGCCGATTGGTCGTTCGGTGAGGGGACGTGTGGGATGGCGAGCGCTCGCCCGCGGGTGCGGCGCTCCTAGTGGTTCCCCGCGAGCCGCGCATCGGGGAGCAGTCGAAGCTCCTTCTCGTGGCTGGACGCCGCGCGCCCACCGCTCGACTTCCAGCGCTCGATCAGGAGTCGAACGTTGTTGGTGCTGTCTGCTGCCGCCAGCGCCGTCTGCGCGCTCACGCGCCCCGCCGCGAACAGCTCGAAGAGGGCGGCGTCGAACGTGCGGCATCCCTCGGCCGTCGACTGCGACATCGCGTCCTTCAGCGACGAGAACTCGCTCCTTCGGATGAGCGCCTGCACCCGCGGCGTGTTCAGCATGATTTCGACGGCGGCCGTGCGCTTACCGTCGACCGTCGGCACGAGCCGTTGCGATACGACCGCTCGTAGACTCATGGCGAGGCGCGACGTGATCTCGGCGTGGCGATCGGGCGGGAAGAAGGTGAGGACGCGCTCGACGGCTTGATCCGCGCTGTTCGCGTGCATCGTCGAGATGCAGAGCGGGCCCGTGTCCGCGAGCTCGAGCGCGGCATCCATCGTTCTGATGTCGCGGATCTCGCCGATGAGCACCACGTCGGGCGCCTGGCGGAGCGCGTTCTTGAGCGCTGCCTCGGCCGAGAGCGTGTCGATGCCGATCTCGCGCTGCGTGACGACGCACCCCTTGTGGGGGTGAATGAACTCGATGGGGTCCTCGATCGTGAGGATGTGTCCGCCCTCAAGGGTGTTCCGGTGGTCGATCATCGCCGCGAGCGCCGTGGACCTTCCGCTCCCCGTCCCGCCGACGACGAGAACGAGACCTCGTCGCGTCATCGCGATGTCCTTGAGTATCGCCGGGTAGCCGAGCTCGTCGAGCGTCCTCACCTTCGTCTTGACGAGGCGAACGACCATCCCCTTCTCGCCGCGCTGCTTGAACACGTTGACGCGATAGCGTCCGTCTCCTCGCGTGACGGCGAAGTTGAGCTCGCACGTCAGATCGAACTGCACCTTCTGCGGCTGGGTCAGCGTCTCTTCGAACATCGCGTCGAGCTGCTCGGTCGTGACGGGCTTTCGCCCCTTGAGGCTCGCGCCGGCGGCGCGGAAGACGGGCGGACTGCCGACGCTGAGGTACAGATCGGACGCCTCGAGCTTGATCATGTGATCCATGAAGCGATCGAGCTCGCTCGCGGCCGGCGCGGCCTGGATTCGTACCCCGCTCTCCGGTGCGTCGAGATCGTGGCCGGTGGCAGGCTCTTCGCGCGGCAAGGTCGCTCTGGAGGTGCTGGAGGTGGAGTGCCTCATCGTTTCGCCCGCTCCTTCTCCACGGACATGAGTAGCTCGCTGCCCGGCATGCGTTCGCGCGCCTCGGTGATCGACACGATGTCGCGCTCCACGAGATCGGCCAGCGCGGCCTCGCAGGTCTGCATCCCGAACCTCGCGCCGACCTGGAGAACGGACGCGATCTGGTTGGTCTTCCCCTCGCGAATCAGATTCCTCACCGCCGGCGTGCCGACGAGGATCTCGAGGGCGGCCGTGCGTTTGCCGGCGATCGTCTTCACGAGGAGCTGCGAGACGATGCCCACGAACGACTCGGAGAACATCGACCGAATCTGCCCCTGCTGCCCGGGGGGGAACACGTCGATGATGCGGTCCACCGTCTTCGCCGCGCTCGACGTGTGCAGCGTCCCGAGAACGAGGTGTCCCGTCTCCGCGGCCGTGAGCGCGAGCGCGATCGTCTCCATGTCGCGGAGCTCACCGACGAGAATGACGTCCGGGTCTTCGCGGAGCGCGCTACGGAGCGCCGCCTGGAACGAGAACGTCTGCGCGCCCACCTCACGCTGGTTGACGAGCGCGCGCTTCGACTTGTGGACGAACTCGATGGGGTCCTCCAGGGTCAGAATGTGGCCAGCCATCGTCTCGTTGATGTGGTCGACCATGGCCGCGAGCGTGGTCGACTTGCCGCTTCCCGTCGGACCGGTGACGAGCACCAGCCCCTTCTCCTGCATGCAGAAGCTGCGAACGACGTCGGGGAGACCGAGATCGAGCAGCGTCGGGATGGTGTTCGTGATCGTGCGAAAGACGGCCCCCTCTCCGCGATTGTGGACGAAGGCGTTGACGCGAAAGCGTGTCGAGTCGTCGAGGCTATAGGCGAAGTCGCACTCGAGGTGCTCCTGGAACGCCTTGCGTTGTCCGTCGCCCATCACCTCGAAGATGATCCGATGCGCCTCTTCCGCCGTCAGTGGAGGTGAGTCGAGCCATCTCAGGTCGCCGCGGACACGGATTCCAGGACGCTCCCCCGCCGAGACGTGCAGGTCGGATGCGCCCTGAGCGAGCGCGAAGCGGAGGAGGTGTGAAGCGTTCATCATTCTTGCCGGGGGTGGGACTCTGTGGATTCGATCTGAGGTTCCTCGCTCGCTCGGCGAGGGACGAGGGCGACGGGGAAGCGGCGCGCGACGAGGGCCGGCTCCTCGCAGACTTCGAGGATCGTGCTCTCGAGGTCGTGGAGCGACTCGAGGACGAGCACGTTCGCCGCGCGAGCGTTCGGTGGCTCCGTCGCCTCCGCCACGAAATCGAAGAACGCGAACACGGCGCTCACCCTACGCTCGCGACCAGACCGCGCCATTCGACGGGGTCGATCCGGTTGAACGCGGCCTCCACGACGGGATCGAAGAGCTTGCCCGTCTGGCTGGCGATCTCGATGCGCGCGTCCTCTTCCGAGACGCGGGCGCGGTAGGGGCGGTCGCTGGTCATCGATTCGAAGGCATCGACCAGATGAAAGATGCGGCCGTCGATCGGAATGGCGACGCCGGACGCTCCGCTCGGATAACCCGAGCCACCGAACTCTTCATGGTGGGAGAGGACGAGGGGGATGGCGCGTCGAAGGACGGGAATCCTGTAGAGGAGCGCCGCACCGAGCTCACAGTGCCGCCGGAGCTCGAAGAGATCCGCGTGCGAGAGCGTGCTCTCCCGGTGGAAGTCGACGGACGCGAGCGAGATGTACCCGATGTCGTGCAGGAGGGCTCCGAGCTCGACGTCCAGCACGCGCTCTGACGACAGGCCGAGCTCGCGGGCGAGCCGGCGAGCCCAGATCGCCACACGCTCGCAGTGCGACTCGGTCTCCATTCCGCGTGCGACGAACTCGCGCATCAGGCCAGCCGCGGCTTTGCGAGCCTGCAGGCGCATGTGCCGCGTGCGATCGTCGGAGCTCCACGGGCCCGTGAAGAAGATCCGCTCTTCGGACGATTCGCCGAAGCCGGCCGTTTCCATCGCCAACTTGAGGTTCGTGACGCTTCCCATCTGACTGCTCCTTGCGGCAAACCCCGCGAAGCGCGGGACCTTGCTCGACATCACGGCCACCGGCGCTGGAACTTGAGCGACGTCTCGAACGGGCTCGTCGCGGACGGCCTCTCCACGTTGGATTTCGAGCTCAATGCCGGCGAGGAAGTGCCGTACCGGGGCTCATGAGAACCTGCGTTGACTGCGGTGAGGATTTGGTCCCGTCGACGCGGCGCGTTCGCGTTTTCAGCGCCCTGGAGGAGAACACGCCCTTGCGTGTCGCCGCCGACGAGTGCCCCATGTGCGGACAGATCGTGCCGGCTGACGGCGCCGTGGAGGCCGCGCTCTCCGACAACGACGCGGACATCCACGAGCCCGTCGCTTGCTGATGAGCCCGCGGCGCTGAGCCAGCGTAAAGGTAAGCGCAGTCCCGCCACGTGCGCCTCGTGCACCCCCGCTACGAGGTCCGGAGAACATTCGGACCGCGTGGAGGTGGCGGCGCGTGGGCGCTCGCATGCTTTCCATCGCGGGCAGGCCGAATCGTCGGGCGGCAGTCGCCGTGCACGGGCAGATCGCGTCCCTTTGGTACGCGGGACGCGTGAGCACTGCCGGCGCGCCCCGCGGTTCGGGGCGCCCGGCAGTACGTCGTCCTCTCGCTCGTCAACGGTAGGCGAGCGTCGGGGCGTCGTGCTCGTACATGCCCTCCCGCATCGGACGCTGCGTCGGCATCAGCGACGAGGCCGGAGCGTGCGAGGTCCTCGCCTTGGCGACGTCACCGCCGATGAACGACTTGATCGAGGGGGTGAGCTCGAGACTCCCGTTGGTGTAGTCCGCGTGTGCCTCGACGAGCGCGCGCGCGAGCTCGCGGGCCGAGTGGAATCGCTCCTTCGCGTCGTGGCTGCAAGCGCGCGCGAACCAGGCGTCGAACTCGACCGGGACGTTCGGGTTGACGTGCGACGGGACGGGCAGCTCGTCGGCGCAGACCTTCCGGACGACGTCGGTGAACGACGCACCTTCGAAGGGAATGCGCCCGGTGATCGCGGTGAACGCGCACGTGGCGAGCGCCCACAGGTCGGAGTCGACGCCGGCTCGCCCCTGGCCGGTGAGATGCTCGGGCGGCATGTAGTTCGGTGTGCCGATCACCATGCCGCTTTGCGTGACGGGATAGCCCGTGCCGCTTCCCATCGACTCGGCCAGCACTTTCGCGACGCCGAAGTCGATGAGCTTGGCGATGCGCTTGCGTGGCCCCTCCTCGTCGGGATCGCCCACGAGGAGGATGTTGTCCGGCTTCACGTCGCGGTGAATCGTGCCGAACGCGTGCAGCTGACCGAGGGCGTGAGCTGACTGCGTGATGACGGCCAACGTCTCGGCGAACGACAGCGGACCGGACTTCTGCACGCACTGAAGGAGCGAGGCACCTTCGAGATACTCCATCACGAGGTACGGCAGCCCGCCTTCGGTGACCCCGTAGTCGTAGATCTTCACGGCGTACTTCGTCTGAAGCCGCGCGGCCGAGCGCGCTTCGAGCTCGAAGCGAGAGCGTGCGAGTGGGTGGCGCGCGTACTCGGCCTTGATGAACTTGATGGCGACGCTGATGCCGAGCGTGAGATGGGTCCCTTGCCAGACGGTGCCCATCCCGCCGCGTCCGATGAGGCGGTCGATCTGGTACTTGCCGGCGACGACGCTCCCGATGAGCGCGCGATCGCCGGGGTCTCGGGTGGCCAGGGGGGCGGCGGAGCGCGGCGACAGCGAGCGTCGTGAGGGGGGGTCGGAGGCGGCGAGACGGCGTCCGCGCAGGCCGGCGGCGAGCATCATGCGAAGCTCGCGAAAGTGCACTGGCTTGGTGACGATGGCGTCGGCCCCCGCTTCGAGCGCGTCGAGGTGGCTCGACTTGCTCTCGTTGGACGTGAGGACGAGGAGAAAGCTGTTGTCTCCGCGCTTGTCTCTTGCGCTACGACAGAGCTCGAGATGATCGATACCCGTGACGTTCGAATCGAAGAGTGCGATCTTCGGCGCGTCTTGGCGCTGCAGAATCTCCCACGCTTCGGTACCGCTCGAGGCGACGACCACCTCGTATCCCCAGGATGCGAGGTTGCTCGCGAGGGCTTCGCGGGTCTGAACGTCGTCGTCGGCGATGAGAACTCGCTTCATGTTGGCCTCTCCGCTCCGAGGTACGGCACGCCACGGCGAAGCTTGACGCGAAACTGGCACGACGATCTCCGGGTCGAAATGACCTCACGCGCGAGGGGAGCGTGAGTGCGGCCGCGGGAGCTCGCGGCGCGGGCGGAGACCCGTCCGGGACAGTCCTCGTGGTCGACGACGAGCCGCTCGTGTTGCGTATGGTCGAGCGTCTACTCTCGGCAGCCGGCTTTCGCACCCACGTGGCGGCTTCGACGACCGAGGCCCTCGAAGCCTTGCGGGTGCATGGAGACGAGATCGACGTCGTTCTCACCGATCTGAACCTCGACGACGGCTCGGGCATGGATGTGCTCGCGTCGGCGCGCATCGATGCTCCGGCGGCGGTCGTGGTCATCATGACGGCGCAAGGGACGATCGCGAGCGCGGTCGAAGCGATGCGGGCCGGGGCGTACGACTTCCTGGTCAAGCCGTTCGAACCGAAGGAAACCCTCGTCCGCGCGGTCGAACGCGCGCTCGAGCGGAAGAGATTGATCACGCGCAATCGCTACCTCGAGGGGCAGGTGGCGAGCGCGCTCCGGACCCACGGGCTTCTCGGCGAATCGCCCGCCATGCGCAAATTGATCGCGCTCATCGATACCGTGGCGCCGACCGACTCCACCGTGCTCGTCCTCGGCGAGAGCGGCAGCGGCAAGGAGCTCGTTGCGCGGGCCATTCACGCGCAATCGGCGCGAGCGCAGAATGTCTTCCTCGCGATCAACTGCGGAGCTCTGTCGGAGTCAGTCCTCGAGAGCGAGCTGTTCGGCCACGCCCGTGGCGCGTTCACCGGTGCTCTGAACGCACGGAAAGGCCTCTTCGAGGCAGCCTCGGGGGGGACTCTGTTGCTCGACGAAATCGGCGAGATGCCCCTGTCGCTGCAGGTGCGACTCCTGCGCGTCCTCGAGCAGCGCGAAGTGCGTCCCGTCGGCTCGAACGAGGCTCGCAAGATCGACGTGCGGGTCGTCGCGTCCACGAACCGGGACCTCGGCGCTGCGATCGCTGCCGGGACGTTTCGAGGAGACCTGTTCTATCGATTGAACGTCGTTTCGATCGACGTGCCGGCGCTTCGCGACCGCGCCGAGGACATTCCCCTCTTGGTGCATCACTTCATCGCCTTGCACGCGAAGCGCCTGGGGAAGGTCGTGAACGGCATCGAGCCCGACGCCATGCAGCTCCTCTGCGCTCATCCCTGGCCGGGGAACGTGCGCGAGCTCCAGAACGCCATCGAACGGAGCGTCGTCCTCGCGCGGCCCGAGGGGATCACGCTCGACGTCCTCCCGCCGGCGCTGACGCGCTCGCCGGCGAACGAGCGAGCGATTCGGCAGCCGTACACGCTCCCGCTCGCGGATGCGATCGACGCTTTCGAGCGGAGCTACATCGAGCACACGCTACGCGAAGCCAAGGCGAACATCGCCGAGGCCGCGCGCGCCGCGAACGTCGATCGATCGAACTTCCGGAGATTGCTGAAGCGCCACGCGATCGACGTGGCCGACTTCGTCGACAAGCCAGGGTCAGACTGACTTCAACGAGGTCCGACGGACCCTCCAAACGGGCCCGAAGTGCGTGATCTCACACGGGCGGGTGTCTGGCGCGACCAGTGCAAAACACTGGCGCATGAGCACGACGACACTTGCACCGCTGGCCCTCGCGCTTCGCCATTACTCCTCGATGCCTCCCGCGCTCCCCGCTGGAGCGCGTTCGTCGATTCCGCCCATGCCGGAGGTGCGTATCTCGATCGTCCCGCGCGCCCCTTCGCGGTCGACCCTGCCGCCGCCCGTGCGGGCCGCGAAGATGCTCAAGACCGTGCGCATGATCGCGGCGAAGATGGCGCGCCGTCTTCCGCGTCACATCGACCTCGAAGACCTCGTGGGTGCCGGCGCGCTCGGTCTCGCCGACGCGTTCTCTCGTCGCAACGGGATGCCGGGCTCCGAATTCGAGGCCTTCGCTTCCTACCGCGTTCGCGGCGCCATGCTCGACGAGCTGCGACGGCTCGACGCGATGCCTCGACGCTCGCGCGCACGCGCAAAGCAGGTCGAGCAGGCCCACCGCACGGTGGAGAGGCGCTCCGGCACGGCGGCGAGGGATGAAGACGTCGCCAAGGAGCTGGGGCTCGCGCTGCCCGCGTACCAGGAGATGCGGGCGGAGCTCGAGGCGAGCCGGGGACCGATTCACCTGGCCCCCGCGTCGGGAGAAGAAGGCGACATGATCCAGGAGATCGCCGACCCGAAGAACGAAGCGCCCGACGAGATTCTCTCGCGCTCGGAGCTCGGCGCGCTCATCGTCGAAGGGATCAACACGCTCCCGGAGCGGATGCGCCGCGTGCTCGTCGGCCTCTACGTCGAAGGGGAGACGCTGCGGGACATCGGCGCGAGCCTGGGGGTGAGCGAGTCGCGGGCCTGCCAGATTCATTCGGAGGCGCTGGCGATCCTGCGCGCGAATCTCGCCGAGGACGCTCCCCCGGTGTCGGGTGAGTTCCGGCGCTGCGCCGCTCGCGCGCCGTCTCAAGTGCGACCGCCGGTGCGCCGTTTGAAGAGCGCATGAGCACGCAACGCTGGAAGGCCCAGGTCTCGGTTTCACTGGTCGCACGCAACCAGACGAGCCTCTTGCTCACCGACAGCGTGAGCCTCTCCAGCATCTTCGTTCGAACGGACGCGCCACCCCCGCCGATGGCGCTCTTGCGCCTGGAGTTTCGGTTGCCGCCCGATGACGTGCCGCTGGTCATTCACGGCGTCGCGCGCGTCCAGCGACGATTCGTGGTCGTTGCCGCCGGAGAGCGGTTGGGCCTGAGCGGGCGAGGCGCGCGCTACGTACCCACGGCGTAAGACGCAGGCTCCACGTCTTCGTCGATGACGTTCCGCACCGTGGAGGCGAGCGTCTCGATGTCGAACGGCTTTCGCAGGAAGCGCTGCCCGAGCACGCCGTAGTGCTCGAGCATCTCGTCGGTGTACCCCGACATGAAGATCACCTTCGCCGTCGGACACATCGGCGCGAGCAGCTCCGCCATCTCACGCCCGCTCATGCCGGGCATGACGACGTCGGTCAATACGATGTCCACCTGCGAGCCGAGCTGCTTGCACACGAGCAATGCTTCGGCGGCGTCTGCCGTCGGGTAGACGGTGTATCCCGCCGCGACGAGCACCCTCTTCACGACGTTGCGGAGCGCGTCCTCGTCCTCCACGAGCAGCACGCGCTCGTGCCCGCGTTTCCGACCGACGATGCCGGGGCGCGTTTGCATCGCGCTGGCCGGTCCAACGTAGCGCGGGAGAAAGATGTGGAACGTCGTCCCGCTACCGGGCTTCGTATCCACCGTGATTCCGCCGCCGCTCTGTTTGACGATGCCGTGCACCATCGAGAGACCGAGGCCGGTACCTTTCCCGAGCCCCTTGGTCGTGTAGAACGGCTCGAAGATCCGCGCGCGAACCTCCGGCGGCATGCCGCTCCCGGTGTCGGCGACCGTGAGCTCGACGAACTCCCCCGGCGGAACCTCGAGCGCGGCCCCGAGGGGGGGGCCGACCGTCGTGTTGCGGATGTGGATGCGCAACTGTCCGCCAGTTGGCATCGCGTCGCGCGCGTTGACGGCGAGATTCATCACCACCTGCTCGAGCTGCCCCCGATCGACTTTCGTCGTGAAGAGGCCTGGAGCCGCCGAGACGTGGAGCGCGACGTCCTCGCCGATCAAGCGGCGAAGCATCTTGCTCACCCCATCGACGAGCGCGCCCAGGTCGACCGACTCCGGCAGGAGCACCTGGCGGCGGCTGAAGGCGAGGAGCTGGCGGGTGAGCCCCTCGGCCCGCTTTCCCGCGGCGGCGACCTCGCAAAGGTCGGCGCGCATCGGATCGTCCTCCTTCAGATCCTGAATGGCGAGCTCCGTGTACGACAGGATGACGCTGAGCATGTTGTTGAAGTCGTGGGCGACGCCACCCGCGAGCCGCCCGACCGCCTCCATCCGCTGCGCCGCGCGGAGCTGTTCTTCCGTGTCGCGCTGTAGCGTGATGTCCGTGGCGAGGCCCGTGAGCCCGGCCAGGCGTCCGCGGACGAAGTGCCTCCGCGCGGTCTCGCGCAGGATCCGCACCTTCCCGGCGGCGTCGAGCCAGCGGAGCTCGACCGGTCCCGGCTCCGCACCTGCGATGCGAGAGGCGAAGTCCTCCCCCAACCTCGCGCGATCCTCCGGATGAACGAAGTCGTACATGGGGCGACCGACCATCTCTTCGGGGCGATAGCCAAAGCGCGCGATCCCCTGGCTGACGAAGGTCAACTTCCCCTCGAGGTCGATCGAGAAGACGAGCTCGTCGAGGTTGTCGACGAGCGAGCGATAGCGCTCTTCGCCAGCCTGCAACGCCTCGGCGGCGGACTTCGCCTGCGTGATGTCCTGGCTCGTGGCGATGGAGAACCGGACGGCGCGCGCGGCCCCTTCGCCCTCGAACTCGACGCGCACGTGGATGGAGACCCAGCGCACGTCTCCCGAGGGGTGCACGAAGCGGTGCTCGAAGGCCGCGCGCCCGGTTCCGGAGGGCGAGTGCACGGCCGCGACCATGGCCCGCACCTCTGCAACGTCGTCGGGGTGGACCCTCGCGAACATCTCCTCCAGCGAGATGTCGGGGCGCGTGACCCCGCAGTGCCGTTGTGCACGCTCGTCGAGCTTCAGCACACCCGCCGTGACCTGGAACACCCAGGTGCCGAGCTCCGCGGCGTCGAGTGCCAGGCGGTGGCGTTCCTCGGCCTGCGCGAGCGCCGTTTCGTGCCGTTTCCGTTCGGTGACGTCCTGCTTGATCGCGATGAAGTGGCTGACCACCCCCTGCGAGTCCCTCACCGGGGTGACCGTCATGTCCTCGTTGTAGAGGCTTCCATCCTTGCGGCGGTTGACGAGCTCCCCGCGCCAGATGCGCCCGTCGAGGATCGTCGTCCACATCTCGCGATAGAACTCCGTGCTCTGCGCGCCGGAGCGAAGGACGCGCGGTGATGCGCCGAGGACCTCCGCGGCCTCGTAGCCCGTGAGGCGCGTGAAAGCCTCGTTCACCCACTGCACGACCCCGCTCGTATCGGTGATCACGATGCCGTTGCCGGCCGCTTGGAGCGCGGTCGTCTGCACGCGAAGCGCCGCGTCCCTGCGGTGCAGCTCGCTGACGTCCTCCCAGAACGCGACCGCGCAGCGCTCGCCGGCGATCTCGATCGTACCCGCGGTGAGGATGCATTCGCTCACGGCGCCCGACTTGTGCCGCGCCGCTACCTCCATGCGCGTAACGACGCCCGTGCGCGAATACTCTTCGAGGACCCGAGCTCTCGCGTCGGCGTCGAAGTAGAGGCCGATCTCGGGAACCGTCCGACCGAGGAGCTCCTCGCGAGACCACCCGAAGAGCTCCACGAAGGTGTCGTTGACGTCGATGATGACCCGGTCGCGGTCCCGCGTGACGATGATGCCGGAGGGGGTCGTGCGGAGAACCGTCGCGATGTGACGTTCGCGGGCGGCCGCTTCGACTTTCGCGCGCTCACGCTCCGTCACGTCGTGCGCGAGCCCGAGAAAGAGGCGGCGCCCGCCGAGGTCGAAGGCTCCGAAGCTGACCTCGACCGGGAAGGTCGTACCGTCCTTGCGGCGGTGGTGACCGCAGACCATATGTGGCTCACCGGGGACGATGCGCGCCCACAGCTTCTTGGCCGCGGGGAGGTCGAAGTCCGTCTCGACGTCGGGGACGGTGAGCGCAAGGAGCTCCTCGCGCGAGTAGCCGAGGGTCTCGCAGGCGCGTCGGTTCACGTCGACGAAGCGCCCGTCGCCGTCGTGAACGAGCATCGCGTCGGCCGCTTGATCGATCAGCGCGCGTGAACGCGCCTCGCTCTCGCGCAGCGCGGCGTCGGCGCGCCGCTTTTCGGTGATGTCCTCGATCAGCGCGAGGAGCGTGTGCTTCCCGCAGCCGCGGTCGGCTCCCGAGACGTGGACGCGCGCCCACACGACGCTGCCGTCGCGTCGCAGGAAGCGCTTCTCGGTGCTCCAGATGGCGAGCGTGCCGTCCGCGAGTTGGGAAACTGGCGCTGCATCCCGGGTGGCGTCGTCGGGGAGCGTAATCGACAGTGGGGTCCTACCGATGAGCTCTTCGCGGGTATAGCCGAGGAGGTCACAGAACCTCTGGCTGACCTGCACGAAGGCGCCCGTCCGCGCGTCAATCTCGTTGACCCCGACCCCGGCTTTCTCGAGCAAGGAGGCAAGCCGCTCCCCTACGTCCCCCATGCAAGCGAGCCGTGCAATCGCGATGCCGCGCACGGATTTCGAGAGAGCGGGAGAGTCGAGTCTTCTCAGTTGCGCGCACGATCTGCGTCACCTGGCACCGGCTGCGCGATCGACACGCGCTGGCGCATGCCGTCACTCGCGCCGGATCATCAGGCCGAGCTGGCGCGCGAGCTCGCGAATGGGCACGGGCTTCGCGACGAAGTCGTTCACGCCCATGAGGTCGAAGTGGCACCGGCCGATCTTCTCGACGCTTCCGGTCGCGACCATGACGCGCGCGCGCGTGCCGCCCGGAACGGCGCGGAGGTACGAGAGCGTCTCCAGCCCGTTCAGGCCCGGCATGTCGAAGTCGAGCAGGACGAGGTCGGGCATGGCCTCGCGGGCGAGCGCGATGGCCTCTTCCCCCGACGCGGCACGGCGAACCCGGAACGATAGACCGGCGGCGGCGATGCGAACGGCGCGCTCGGCGAAGTCGCGGAACGTCTCGTCGTCGTCGATGACGAGCGCGTCGACCGCATAGCCGCTCGACAGACTCGGGGACGTGGTTCCGAAAGGAGCGTCCTCCGGGAGGAGCTTGCGCGCAGCGTCTTCGAGCGCTTGCTGAAAGGCCGCTCCGTTCGGGTAGCGGTCGGCCGGCGCCTTCGCGAGCGCGCGCGTGATCACGCCGTCGAGCGCGGCGATGGCGGGGCGCGACCTCGACGAACGGGGGATCGGGGCGTCCACGTGTTTGCACATGAGCTCCTGCACCGTGTCCCCGTCGTACGGGGGCGCCCCCGTGAGCAGCTCGAACGCGGTCACGCCGAGCGCGTAGACGTCGCTGGCCGGGGTGGCCTTCTGCGGATCGCTCCAGAGCTCGGGCGCCATGTAGGGCGGAGTCCCGAAGCCGGTCTGGGCCTCACCGCCGGCGCAGGCGAGGCCGAAGTCGATGATGACGGGGCGCCCGGTGCATGCCTCGACGAGGATGTTGCTCGGCTTCACGTCGCGGTGCACGAGGCCGAGCGCGTGAACCGCCCCGAGGCCGCTGGCGCAGTGCTCGAGGATGGTCGCGGCGCGGTGAATCGGGATCGGGCCACCGGACGTGCGGCACGCAGCGATCACATCATCGAGCGCGGCGCCGACGACCCGCTCCATGACGAAGAACGGGGAGCCGAGGTGGGTCCCGCAGGAGTAGACCTGCACCACGTTCTCGCTGCGAACGCGCGCGAGCGCCGTGGCTTCGCGGCGGAAGAGCGCGATGACGTCGCGGTCGCGGACGAGGGCAGGGTCGATCACCTTGATCGCGACCGCTCTGTCGAGCCCGGTGTCGCGGGCGAGGTACACGACCCCCATCGCACCATGGCCGAGCTCCCCTTCGACCAGGTACCGGCCGTCGATCACGGTCTGCGGTGCCAGTGGGATCTTCGGATCGACGCTCGATGTCAGCAATTCCATAGGGGACCTCCCGTAGAGACGAACCGTGCCTGCGGCCTTCTCTCCCGTTACGGACGCCGATTGGCTGGACTGAAGGCGGTCTCAAGATCGCTGCCGTCGGTCCGTTCCCTGGAGCCGATGAGGCCCCTTCTCCACCGGCTCGTCGCCGCAGGCATCTTCGTGTGGGCCGTTGTCGTCTGCGGTGCCGTCTTCGCATACACGACGCACGCCACGACGGCGGGGACGAACGCGGCTGCGCCCACCCGCTGGCCGTCCGACGCACCCGTCGCACGCGACCCCGATCGCATGACGCTCCTGGTTCTCGTCCACCCGATGTGCCCGTGCTCCCGCGCGACGCTCCGGGAGCTCGCGCGCATTCTCGCGCGCACCGGCGATCGCGTGGCGACGCGCGTCGTGTTCATGCGCTCGATGAAGACCCGTGCCGATCCGCGCGCGTCGTCCCTGTGGGGCGAGGCCACGGACATTCCCGGCGTCGTCGCTTCGGTCGACGATCAGGGCGCCCTGGCCCGCACGTTCGGAGCTGCGACCTCCGGTCAGACGCTTCTCTACGGCGCCGATGGCGCGCTCCTCTTCGCGGGCGGGATTACCCAGCCGGGCGGATACGAGGGGGACAACGCCGGTCGCGACGCGCTCGAGGGGCTGATCGCCGGTACGGCGCACGCGGCGCCGCGGATGTCGGTGTTCGGTTGCCCGTTGTTCTTCTGAAGGGGGCCCGTCGTGAGCTCCTTACATCCGAGTTTCTGGGCCGTGCGCGAGACGGCCGCGAAATGCGCGTCCAGTGGCTCGAAGGGGGAGTCGCGACTACCCTCGCGCCCCCGATGCCGGTCGATCTCCCCCTCCTCCACGCCGTCCCGCTCTCCACCTGGACGGCCCTCTTCCGCGCCCACGGCATCAAGCGCGCCCCCACGTCCCTCGAGGAGGTCCGCGCCGCTACCCGCGCCCCCGGCGCCCCGCTCGCCACCGCCCTCCGCACCCTCCGCACGCTCTCCCGCGACGACGCTCGCGGCGCGCTCCTCCACGGCGCCCGGGTCCTCCACGTCGACACCGCCCGCTGGCCCGCGACCACCTCGACCGCGGTGCTCGCGGCGACCCTCCTCGCGCGCGCCCCCAAGGAACCCGCGGTGGCCGACGTGCTCCGCGCCGCCGAGCTCCATCTCTGTCGTCGCGCTCCGATCGCGCTGACGCGCCGCTACGTCGCGACCACCGCTCGCCTTCCTCTCACCACGCGCGCCGCGCTCGCGAAGCTCGCGTCGATCATCGAGCACGCCAACGTGCAGCGGCAAGCGAAAGGCGCGGTCGACGTCGCCCTCGCGGCGCACGATGCGCGCGGCCTCGCGCTCGACGTCGTGCGCCCCGAGCCCGCGGTGAGCGAGCTTCTACGCAGCGCCGGCCGCGCCCTCACGAGCGCGAGCCGCACGCCGATCCACGTCGACCGCCTGCGCGTCGAACGCGACGCCGACGGAACGACCACCCTCTGGATCGCGACCGGCGCGCCCGATCTCCTCGGCGCCTACCGCGCCGCCGTCGGCGAAGCGCTCTTCCTCGACCCGACGCTCTTCGCCGCCGCCCGCCCGATCTCGCTCTGCGCCGTCCAGCGCAACGGGAAGGCCGCGCTCGACAGGGCGCGCGCCGTTCACCCGCGCCTCCGGGATGCGCGCGTCGTCTCGCTCCTCTGGGACCCGGGGCGCGAGGAGACGCTGACCATCGACGGGCGCGACGTGCTGGCCGCGGTCGAGCGCGAGGAGCTCCCGTCGCACGGCCGGGTGCTCGCGGCGCGCGTGCGCCTCGATTTCGACGATGGGCCGGTGGACCTCACGCTGCGCGTCCCGAACGTCGTTCACTGGGAGCCGTCGCCGCACGACGACGCCGTCCGCGCGTTCGCGCTCGCGCTCGCGCTCGACGCTCTGCCGCACGACAACCTCGTGACCCTCGCGCCGCACGACCACGCGCTCTGGATCTGGCGCGCGGCGCTCGGGGACGACGTCGCTGACCGCCTCTTCGCGAGGAAGCTGCTCGTCGCGTCGACCCACCGGGCGCTCGGCCACCCGGAGCTCCCCGGCGCCGGCCGCATGATGCTCGCCTTCGCGCTCGGCCGGAGCGGGAAGTACTACGTCGTGCCGGAGGAGGGGTTCGACGTGGAGCCGTGGCTCGCGGGCAAGGACGATCTCGCGACGTACCGGCTCGACGTCGAGACGCTCGCGGCCGAGGTGCAGCGCGAGCTCGGCGCCGACGGCCGTGCGCCGGAGACGATCGAGCGCGGCACGCTCGTCGATCTGGGGGGCGTGCAGGTGGGGACGTCGCTCGTGCGGCTCTACCTCGTCGTCGCGGCGCGCGCGATCGACGGCCTCGCCGAGCGCTTGCGGGCGCGGAGCGAGGGGGCGCAGCCGGTTCTCGTCGTCCCGCGCGGAATGAAGCTGGGGACGGGGTGCGCGGAGGTGGAGATGGACGACCTCGCCGGCCCCTACGCGCCCGTGCTCGCCGGCGTGGCGCGCGCGATCGGCGTCACCGCCGCGCTCGACGCGTGGGTGCGCGCGCCGAAGGGGACGCGGCTGGCGGTCGACAAGAAGAGCGGGCGCGCGTGGCTCGACGGCGTGGAGCTGGTCGCGCTCGCCGAGAGCTCGCGCGCGCTCGTGCGGGTCCTGGTCGCCGCGGGGGGGAAGCCCGTCACGGGCGGCGCGTGCGATCGGAAGCTGTCGGGGGCGCGTGAGGGGACCGGCGCGGCGAAGAAGGCGAAGCTGCGGTTCGTGGCGGGCGTGAAGAAGAGCTTCGCGCTGGTGGGCAAGGAAGCGCCACGCGACCTCGAGCGCGTGATCGAGGGGACGCGCCTCGGGTACCGGGTGACCGTGTCCGCTTGGATCGGGTGAGTGAACGCAGCGGGTTTACTCATCACCGCAGCACGTCGAGACGAAGTCGCAGAATGTTGCGGCGATGTGCGCTTGGTCCGTAGTCGAAGTCGCAGGCGCGCCGCCTCGTGCTCGCCCGTGCGCGACTTCCTCTTTGCTTCGCCGGCTGCGACGTCGCAGACACCCGAGACGATGTCGTCTCGAAATCACTCGAGGGTCGGCTCGCTTCTCTGCATGGATGAGCAAACCCGCTGCGACCATGTCTCGCCGCTCTGCGACCACGTCTCGACCGTCTGCGACGATCGTCTTGGACGTCTGCGGCGTCGCTTTCCTGGTCTGCGAGCATCGTCTCGGCCGCCTGCGAGATCGTTCGCGCCGTCTGCGGCTTCGTCTCCGGGGCCTGCGACATCGTCTTCGCGCCCTGCCATGTCGGTATTCGTCGCAATCGCGCGCGCTGGCGCACGCTGCGCGGTCGCTATCGGTGCCTCCGCGGGTACCGGTTCGGAGCCTTTGCGGGGCCAAGACGGCACGCACGCGGGCACCGAACGTCTCCCCGAGCTCCGCCAGATTGTTCCTCGTCGAACGCGGCACCCCGACGGAAGCGTGACCCTCCTGGATTCCCCAGGCGGGCGCGACTCGAGCGGGCCGGCCGCGGGCGACAGGTGAATCCCGTGAAGAAGATCGATGCCACCACGTCCACGTCCACGTCCACGTCCACGTCCACCACCGCGTCGCTCGCAGCGACCATTCCGTCCGTCACGAGCGCGGAGGTCGATGCCTTCGTTCAGGCGATCGACACCTTCTCGGTCTTGCTCGGCGCGGAGTTCGTCGTCCCGCAGCCCGAGGAGGCGAGGCGCATGATCAAGCCTCGCAGGGCCGCGCCCACGATCGTGCCCATGGTGGCCGACATCTCGAAGCGGTACGGAGTCGTGTCGACGGCCTATCCGACGAGCGCGACGCTCGCGAAACAGCAGATCGTCAACACGCTCAGCCCCGTGGTCGAGCGTATCGGCGCGGTGCAGAAGCTGGTCAACGCCATCATCAGCGTGGGCCAGAGCAGCGCGTGGGAAGGGTCGATGGTGACCTATGGCCTCCTCAAGAGCGAGGCGCGAGGCAACGCCGTCTTGCGAAACGCGCTCGCGCCCGTGCGCGAGAAGCTGCGGCCGACGTACGAGACGGAGGCCGGCACGAAGACGGTGATGCGCTCACGGGCGAAGAAGGGGGCGAAGGTCGCCACTGCGGCCGCGGCGCCGAGCGCGACCTCGGCCGCGCCGTCGGGGGAGGGGACCAAGTCGGAGGCTCCGGCGGCGCAAGCTTCGGCGAGCGCGCCGGTGGCGTCTCCGGCGGCGCCTGCGACTGCACCAACGACGGCGCAAACGTCGGCGTAGAGCAAACGCTTCCCCCCGCGACCCTCACCCCCAAGCGTTTCCCACGACGCCCACGCTTCCCCTCTCCCACAAGGGGAGAGGGGAAGAGAAACGCCGTGGTCCCCCTCTCCCCTTGTGGGAGAGGGGGCTTGGGGGTGAGGGTTGCTCTAGTCGGTCAGTGAGACCCCACCCCCGTTCGCGATCGGGGGTGGGCCGGAACGAGCGGCCGGGCGCGCTACGCCGCCGCCGCGCGCAGACAGAGCTCCACCAGCTCGCGCACCTTGGCCTCGATCTGCGGTGCGTCGTCGTCGGCGATCGCGAGCTCCACGCGGCGTGCGACGGCGCTGATCACCGGGAAGCCAAAGGAGCCCCCCTCCGCCACCAGCTGGTGCGCGCGCTTCGCGAGGGCCGGCACGTCGCCCGCCACGAGCGCTTCTTCGATCTGACGCGCGCGGTCGCCGAGGAGCGCGACGAACTCGGCGACGAGATCGCCGAGCACGGGATCGGCCTCGAGCGTGCTCAGGAGGCGTGGGCCCGAAGCACGGAGACGGACCGAGGTGGGCGTACGGGAGAGCTGCTCGCGAACGACCTCGAACAGGCGTCGGCGGTCGACCGGCTTCGTCAGGAATGCGTCGCAACCGGCGGCGAGGCATCGCGCGCGGTGATCGGACATCGCGTGCGCCGTGAGGGCGACGATCGAACCCGCGTAATTCGCCGCGCGAAGCTCCTCGGTCGCGCCGACGCCGTCGAGCTCGGGCATCTGCATGTCCATCAGGATGAGGCCGAAGGGGGTCCCGGCGTCGCGCGCGGCGAGGGCCATTTGGACGGCTTGGCGTCCGTTCTCGGCGATCGACACGGTCGCGCCGGCCTTCCGGAGGAGAGTGGCGATGAGGCGCTGGTTGTCCTCGCTGTCGTCGGCGAGGAGCACGGAGCCCGAGAGGTGGATGGCGGCCGCGGCGACACGGCGCACTCTCCCCATGCTCTCGGGGGCGCTCTGGAGGTCCGGCACGAACGGGACGCCGTCGAGCGGACCGGTCGGGATGCGCAGGCAAAACGTGCTCCCCGGACCCTCGTGCGCTTCGAGCGTCACGTCCCCGCCGAGCATCCGTGCGAGCTGCCGGCTGATCACCAACCCGAGACCGGCGCCTCCGTGACGCCGGGCGGCCGATTCGTCCCCTTGCGTGAACGACGTGAACAGACGCGCGCGGTGCGCTTCGTCGATGCCGATCCCCGTGTCGATGACGCGGATGACCAGCTGTGGATCTGCGCTCGCCGCCGCTTCGCACGAGGCGACGACCTCGACGCGGCCGGTGTCGGTGAACTTGATCGCGTTGCTGACGAGGTTCACGAGGATCTGGGTCAGTCGCACGCCGTCGCTGAGGATCGTCGCCGGCAGCGGGCCTTCGGTTCGAGCTTCGAACTCCAGCTTCCCCTCTGCGGCGCGCACGCGAAGGGTCGACGCGACCGCGGCGAGGATCGCGCTCGGCGAGCAAGGCGCGCGATCGACCCGGAGTCTACCCGCGTCGAGCTTGGCGAGATCGAGCACGTCGTTCACCAGAGCGAGCAGGTGCTCTCCCGCCTTGCGGATCGTGCGCGCGTGCCTCAGTCGCTCGGGGGTCGGGAGGTGCTGGTCGTCGAGCAGCTCGGCGTAGCCGAGGATCGCCGTGAGCGGCGTGCGCATCTCGTGGCTCATGTTGGCGACGAAGGTCCCCTTCGCGTGCAGCGCATCGAGCGCCTGGAGGCGGGCCGCATCGAGGTCCTTCACGTGACGCGCGAGCGAGACGGCGTTGGCGTCCGCGCGCAGGAGCTCGCCGTAGCGTCGCGATACCTCGACGAGAAGGAAGGCGAGAAACATCGCGATGTTGAACGCGAAGGCGAGGCGGTAGGCCAGCGGCTCGGGCGAGGCCATGACGCCCACGAGCGCCGGGACGAGCACGAGCGAGAGGTTGGCGCGCAGCGTGCGCGGGCGGGACGCGAGCTGCGGCATGACGCCCGCTGACAGGCCCGCGGTCGCCAGGAGGAGCAAGAGCGCGACACGGTCCATCCCGCGGGACGCGAGCAAGCCGCCGACGGCCGTACCCCAGACTGCGCCGGCGAGCAGCCAGGCGGTCGTGAGCGCGCGCCACCAGGTGCCGCTCGGTGTCGGAGCGCGAAAGGCGAGCAGGGCTGCGCGCACGAGGATGAGGGTGAGGTAGGTACCCAGGAACGCGGCGCTCGTGAGCGGCACATGCCCGCGCGACGTGCTCGTGGCGAGCGCCGCCACGATGGCGAGGAGCGCCGAGGCGAGGAGGCCGGCCGGTGCGCGCGAGAAGATGCGCGCGTTGCTGTTCGTGTCGTCGGCTCGGTCCATCGTCAGATCTCGCGGCTCCGTTCGGGATTTCATCCCGTCCGCGTCGCTAGCGACGATCGGACGGCAGGCGGAAGAACTCGCTCGGCAGCTCGTGGAGCTCGCGGAAGAGATCGATGACGCCCAAGGTGATGCGCTTCAGCTCCTGCGGCGCCGGTTCGACGCCCACCCAGCCGGCGACCACGCCTTCGAGCTCGGCGAGGCGATCGCGCATCGAGCGTCGCCATTCGCCGGTGGCGAGCGTAGCGAGGACCTCGCGAGCCTCGGCGGCGACTTTGGGTGCGATGGACGGGCTGATCAGGGCATCGACGGCAGATCTCGATTCATCTTCGTTCATGAGCTGGTTAGACGGCGCAGAGAGGCGCGGCTTGAGCCGCGGGAGAGAGTCATCCGACGTCGAGGTTGCGAGCGACGTCGAGCCACTCGGTCGGGTCGATGCAGTCGAACGCGGCATGCACGACCGGGTCGAGCTGGGTGCCCGCGCGAAGCTCGAGCTCGGCGCGCGCTTCGGTGTCCGACATCTTCGGATGACCGGAGCTGCCCGCGGTCATCCCCTCGTACGCGTCGACCAGCTGGAAGACGCGGGCGTCGATCGGGATGGCGCTCCCGCGCTGCGAGTGGGGGTACCCGGTGCCGTCGAATCTCTCGTGATGCGAGGCGACCAGCGGGACGGCTCGTCGCAGCAGGGGGATCTCGCGGAGAATCGCGACGCCGATCTCGGGGTGCCGGCGGAGCTCGAACAGCTCGACGGCCGTGTGCGGCCCCTTCTTCTGGAAGTCGACGCCTCGCAGGCCGATGTACCCGACGTCGTGAACGAGCGCGCCGAGCTCGATGTCGAGCACGCGATCCGCCGGCAGCCCGACCTCGCGCGCCAAGCGACGCGACCACGCGGCGACCCGCTCGCAATGCGCTTCGGTCTCCATCCCACGGGCGACGAACGCACGGAGCAATCGCGCCGCAGCTTGCCGCGCATTGCGGCGCACGAGACGCGCGGGCTCCCGCGTGTTCGACGGCCCCGTGAAGAAGATGCGCTCATCGAGCGAGTCCCCGAATCCAGCCGTTTCCATCTGCCGCATCACGCTCACCGTCGTCGCCATCTCGATGCTCCCTTTGGCGAGGTGATCCGCGGTGCTGCGGATCGTGGCCCTCGTGACCACAGGGACGGGCCTTGCAAAGGAACCTTGAGGCGCAAATGGGCGCGTCTCGCGTCGTGCAATGTGGGCGTAGTGTGTCGGGGCCGCAGCGGGGCACGATGCCTGCAGTCGGGGAGGGCTTTCATGACATCGAACGGCGAGCTCAAGACGCGCGGTCTCGAGCCGACCACGCCCGGCGACGGTGCGGTCGACCCGGTTCTCATCGTCGACGACGACCCGCGTGTCGCCGTCGCGCTGAAGCGAGTCCTGGAAGCGCGCGGCTTCCGGATCGACGTCGCGTGCGACGGACAGGCCGCCATCGAGCTCGTCATGCGAAAGCGCTACGAGGCGATCCTGACCGATATCCAGATGCCGCAGATGACGGGGGTCGATCTCCTCACGATCGTCCGGGCGTACGACCTGGACGTGCCGGTGCTCCTGATGACGGGTGAGCCAAAGCTCGAGAGCGCCATCGAGGCGGTGTCGCTGGGAGCGCTCCAGTACCTGGTGAAGCCGATCGCGAACGACGTGCTCGTGGCGGCCGTCGAGCGCGCGTCGCGCCTGCGCCGGATGGCCCGCGCCAAGCGCGATGCGCTCGAGCTGAACGGTCGCGCTCACGGCGAGGCAGGGGACAGGGCGGGCCTCACGGCTGGCTTCGAACGGGCGCTCGAGACGCTGGTGATGGCGTTTCAGCCGATCGTCCACGCGGGGCGACGGGCGATCTATGGGTACGAGGCGCTCATGCGCCCCACCGAGGCGTCGATGCCCAATCCCGCCGCCATCCTGGCCGCGGCCGAGCGACTCGGACGCCTACCGGAGCTCGGTCGTCGCGTCCGGAGTCTCAGCGCTGCGGCCCTCGCAGACGCGCCGGACGGGGCGCTCCTCTTCGTCAACATGCACCCGTGCGATCTCCTCGACGACGAGCTCTTCCAGACGAACGCGCCGCTCTCCGTGCACGCAGCGCGGGTCGTGCTCGAGGTGACGGAGCGCTCGACGCTCGATGACGTGCAGAACGTGCGTGACCGCGTGCGGCGACTGCGCGACCTCGGCTACCGGATCGCGATCGACGACCTCGGTGCCGGCTACTCCGGGCTCGCGAGCTTCGCCGCGCTCGAGCCTGACATCGTCAAGCTGGATATCTCCCTCGTTCGCGGCGTCGACAAGTCGCAGATGCGCCAGCGGATCGTGGGGACGATGGCGACGCTCTGCAGGGAGATGCAGATGCGCGTCATCGCGGAGGGGGTGGAGAGCGCCGAGGAGAAGGACGCCGCGCAGCGCCTGGGTTGCGACCTCCTTCAGGGCTACTTCTTCGGGCGCCCGGGCCCCGCGTTCCCGGTCGTCGATTGGGAAGAGGCCTCGACCGTGAGGGACGCGCGCGTAGAGAGGTGACGCCGCGCGGTCGCGTGCTCGCCGACCTCGGTGGGGCGAGATCGTTGGGGCGAGATTGGGGCGAGACGAGAGTAGGGCGAGATCAAAGAGGTCCGAGCCCGGGAAAGAGGACCCCGATCAGGCGTTCGTCCGGCGCGAGTCCGCGCGCGACGAGCGCCTTCTTCACGCCGCGCACCTGCGCCTCACCCTCGATCCCGCCACGCCTCGCTCCCAATACCCAACGGGCCAGTTGCTGCGCCGTCCACCCCTCCTCGGCCTCGTCCTTCGCCAGGTACTCGAGGAGCCGCGTCACTTCGTCCTTTCGTCCCCGGATCGAGGCGATCCCCGTTTGGATCGACAGGAGCGCCCAGCGGTTCGTCGGCGTGTCGATCGCCTCGAAGCCGTCGAGTCCACGCTCGGCCTCGCGTACGAGCGCACCGCGATCGCGGCAGCGCGGATCGGCGGCCGCGCTCAGGAATGCACGCGCACGGAGCGTCCGGGCCTCCAGCGCCAATGGTTCCAGATGCAGGAGGAAGGAGCGGCGAAGCTCGGGCCACGCCTTCACCACGCGCGCGTGCGCCGATGCCCCATTCCCCTCGTAGATGTCGATGTAGACGTGCCCCACGAGCTGGTGGAAATGGATGAGATCGTACGCGCCGCTTCCGACGGTCCAATCGCGCACCGCGTTTTCGAGCTCGCGGCGTGAGCGGGCAGGGTCGCCTCTCATCCACCAGATGCGGTTCAAAACTCCGATGCGGTACATCACCGCCGCGTACGTGTCCCCCCGGGCGAGCGCGTCCTTGAGTGCGGCCTCTTGCTCCGTGACCTGTTCCAGGTAGCGGCAGGAATAGTGGTAGGCGTTGAACAGGAAGAACCGGAACATCGTGACCTCCCAGGCCGAGCCGGGGACGTTCTCGCGGAGCGTGGTGATGGCCGGTTCGAGGCGCTCGATCGCCGCGGTGTAGCGGAGGTTGAAGCAGAAGGCCGCCCCTGCGAACCCGAGCGTCGTCGCGCGCGACTCGGGAGTCCCCGCGCGCTCGCTCGCTTCGTGCGCGCGCACGATCACGCGCTGAGTGCGCGCCCACTTCTTGGAGCCGCTCGCGCCAAGGTGGCTGCACTCGGCCGCGAGGGCCCGGGCGACGCGCTTGGGCTCCCCCAGGCGCAGCGCGAGGAGGAGGTTCCGGGTGTGGAAGAGCGAGCCGCGCAGCGCGTCTGCGTACGAAGCCGTGTCTGCGACCGAGCGGCATACGTCGACACGAGTGAGCTGCGCGAGAGCGCATTGGCTCTCGTCGCGCACGGTGAAATCGAGTCCGCGTAGCCAGAGGAGGAATCGGTACCAAAAGAAGACGACGACGGCCTCGAGCGTGGTTCGCGGATATCGAATCCCCACGTCGGCCAGGATGGCGCGCGAGGCTGCCAGGCCGCGGACCATCTCGCCCGAGCGCAGGAGCTGAGCCGCCGCTTGCCGGCGCAGGTCGAGCGCTTCGGCCGGACGCGCGCCGCCTGCCGCGCGCTCGTACTCCGCTGCTGCCCGCACTCCGTGGCCCGCGTTGGCGAGCGCATCGCCGAGCTGTCGACGCAGCGCCTCGCGGCGGGGATCACTCTCCGGCAGGAGGGCGATCGCGCTCTCATAGAGTCGTGCCGCGCGGTCGAACGCGAGCGCACCGGCGGCCTGTTCCGCGGCGACCACCGCGTACTTCGCAGCTCTGACCGGCTGCCCCGCCCCCGTCCAGTGTGTCGCGAGCACCTCCGGATCGAAGGCCTTCGAGACTTCGAGTGCGGATCCGATCCGCTCGTGGCAGTCGCGCTTCGCGTCCGGAGCCATCCGGGCGACGAGCGCTTCACGAACGCGATCGTGGTACGGCTCCATCGCGTCCGTTACGCGAGCGCCCCGGGTGCGCACCAGGTTCGATGTCCGGAGGAGCGCGACGACGCGGACGAACTCCCCCATGTCGAGCGCCGCCGCCTGCGCCACGGTCTCCTGTGCGGTCGGTCCACCGAGCACGCACGCGAGCTCGAGCACGCGACGTGCGCTCGCATCGAGCCGGTCCACGCGGGCCGCGAGCGCGTCGTCGAGCCGGAGCGCGGCGGTCGGGTGTTCTCCGCTGCTGGTGAGCGCGGCGTGGCGGACCAGCTCGTCGATGAAGAGAGGGTGTCCTGCGGCCTCGTCGGCAATGGCTCCGGCATCCGCGATCCCCGGGGCCACGCGCCGGAGGAGTCGGACGGCCAGCTCCCGCGCATCCTCGCGGGCCAGACGCTCGAGGCCAAGCACGCGAACGTCACCCGGCAGCGAACCGAGTACCCCTGCTCTCGCGCCGGGCGCATCGGGGACGTTCCGCACCGTCGCGATGAGGAGCATCGCGGGCGCGTCGGGGGGGCGCAGCAGATCAGCGAGGAGCTGGAGGCTGTCGTCGTCACTCCATTGCAGATCATCGATGGTCAGAACGAGGCGATGACGTCGCGCAAGCCGCTGGAAGAGCTCCCGGACGGCGTCGAACGCCCGGCGCCGTCGCTCGTGCGGGTCGAACCCCCGCGACCGCGCCTGCTCGGCGACGAGCGGCGCTCGAAGCATCGCCGGGAACAGGACGACGAGGTCCTCGACGTGGCTCGGGAGCAGCGAGAGGAGCTCGTCGTCCTCGAGCCGGGCGAGCTTGCGGCTGAGCGCATCGATGATCTCGTCGAAGGCCTTGTACGGGACCGCTTCCCGCTCGTAGCAGCGACCGCTCAGGATCAGGATGTCCTCGCCGTGGGAGGGGAGAACCTCCTCCACGAAGCGCTTCACGAGGCAGCTCTTGCCGACCCCGGACTCTCCTTGAAGGGCCACGGTGACGGCACTCCCGGATACGACGTCCGCGAACGCCCGCGCGAGCTCGATCAGCTCCCGCGCGCGGCCGACGAAAGGCGTCGAGCCCGACTGAGCCAGGTTGATCCCCTCGGCGATCGCTGGAGGCGCGCGGGGGTCGAGGCGCCGGAGCACTTCATGCGCCGGGGGTCGTGCGTCCTTGCGCACGCTGAGGAGCTGAGCGCAGAGGGCGTCGAGGTCGCGCGGCACGCCGCTGACGAGCGCGCTCGGTGGCATCGGGTCGCGTTCGAGCTTCGCCTGGAGGACATCCATCGTCGACCCTTCGAAAGGGCGGCGTCCGGTGAGGCACTGGAACATCATGACGCCCATCGCGTACCAGTCCGTCTCCGGCCCGACGCCTTCCGAGGTCACCTGCTCCGGTGCCATGTACGCCGGCGTCCCGGCCATCGATTGCTCGGTCACTGCATTCGTTTCCGTGACGAGCCCGAAGTCGAGGAGGACGACGCGTCCCGCCGGTGTCACGAGCACGTTCGACGGCTTGACGTCACGATGGATCTTGTTGGCGTCGTGCAGGGCCGCGAGCCCCAGCGCGACCTGGCGGAAGGCGTCGCGAAGGCGCAGCTCGTCGAATCTCTGATCTAGCGGACTCTCGGGGGCGATCACCGCGGGTACGGCACCCGGCATGTCGATGATCCCGGAGTCCGGCGCATCGATGATCGTCGGCTCCGCGATCCGCCGCGCCTCCACCATCGTCTTCGACGTCGTGGCGTCATTGCCGCGGCGTCCCCCGCATACGTAGGAGACCAGATCGACCCCCTCCACGAGCTCCATCGTGAAGAAGACGTCGTCCCCTTCCGCCACGAGCTCGCCGAGGCTCACGAGATTCGGATGGTGAATGTCCTGGAGCGCTCGAAACTCGTGCTTGAAGCGCGCGAGCGCATCGGGGTCGTGGTGAAGGACGGTCTTCAGGGCAACGCGCACCTCGCGCTCGAGGTCCTCCGCCTCGTAGACCATGCCCATTCCCCCCTCGCCGATGCGCCGGAGGACCTTGAACCGCGGGGGGAGCGTCGGCTGGAAGAGCGCCACTCGAGCTCAGGATGATCGGCGCGTCCACGCCTGGCCGCACGTTCTTTTTGCTCTGCCCCGCTGTCCGCCGAGGGATCCGCGAGAACGGCCCAGTGTGGGTCCGTGAGTGCAGTACATGCGGCGCGCTTCACGCTCGCCGTTGTAAGCGCACGTCGCGAGCCTGAGGCCCTATTTAGGGCAAACGTCGATTGGACGGATCCGTCTTGCCCCGCGAACCCTCACCCCCGGCCGCTCTCCCACAAGGGGAGAGGGGAGTAGAAGCGCCGTGCTCCCCCTCTCCCCTTGTGGGAGAGGGGGCTGGGGGTGAGGGTCGCGTCCGAGAGCTGACCCAATCAATGGACGCTTGCCCTAGACCGTCACCGCGCTCAGGCTTGCAGAGCCAGGTCCCTGCGAGCATCACGAGCCGGTGATTCACTTCCCCTGTCGCGAAGGCGGCGCCGGGCCCGACGGCGCAAGACTCAACGCCGTGTTGACCAGCGCGACGTGCGAAAGCGCCTGGGGGAAGTTCCCTAGCATTCGCTTCGCGCGCGGGTCGTACTCTTCGGCCAGGAGCCCGACGTCGTTCCGGATGGCGAGCAGTTTCTCGAAGAGTGAACGCGCTTCGTCACGCTTCCCCTGGAGCGCGAGGCAGTCGGCGAGCCAGAACGTGCACGGGATGAAGGCTGCGTCCTTCCCGGGGACCCCGTCCACCACACCGTGCGTCGCGTACCGGTCGACGAAGCCGTCGCGCGTGAGGCGCTGCTGAATTGCGTCGATGGTGCCCGATACGCGCGCGTCGGTCACCGGCAAGAAGCCGACGAGGGGCATCATGAGTAGCGCAGCGTCGAGATCCTTCGCGCCGTAGTACTGCGTGAAAGCGCCCGCCTCCGTGGACCACCCTTCGCGGCAGACTTCGTCGAAGATCGTCTGGCGCGTGGCGCGCCACCGTTCGATCGGTCCCTCCATGCCCAAGCTCTCCACCGACTTGATCGCGCGGTCGAGTGCGACCCAGGCCATCATCTTCGAGTGTGTGAAGTGCCGGCGCCCCCCGCGTACCTCCCAGATCCCCTCGTCCGGCAGAGTCCAGGCGCCCTCGAGAAAGTCGAGGAGCGCGAGCTCCAACTTCCAGGCGCTCTCCTCGGGAGGGAGGCCGGTCTTGCCGCAGAGGTACAGGCAATCCATGAGCTCCCCGTAGACATCGAGCTGGAGCTGGGACGACGCGGCGTTGCCGATGCGAACGGGCGACGAGCGCTCGTAACCGGGGAGCCACGGGAGCTCGAGCTCGGTGAGGCGCCGCTCTCCGCCGACGCCGTACATGATCTGGAGCTCGCTCGGCTTGCCAGCCACGGCGCGAAGGAGCCATTCCCGCCACGCCGCCGCTTCCTCCTCGAACCCTCCGTGCAGGAAGGCGAGGAGCGTGAAGGTGGCGTCGCGCACCCAGCAGTAGCGGTAGTCCCAGTTGCGTCGTCCTCCGAGCTCTTCCGGGAGCGAGGTCGTGGGCGCGGCGACGATGCCTCCGGTGCGCTGGCTCGTGAGTGCCTTGAGCGTCAGGAGCGACCGCACCACGGGCTCGCGCCACGGACCGCGGGTCGTGCAGCGCTCCGACCATTCCTGCCACGAGCGCGTCGCTTTGGAGAGTGCCTCCTCCGCGTCGATGCGCGGAGGCGGTTCCTCGTAGGAGAAGTACCAAGACAGCACGAACGGGACCCGGTCCCCTTCCTCGACGACGAAGCTGGCAACGGAGGTGAGGTCTTTGCCGTGAAGCGTGATGGGGGTGACGAGGCGAACGGCGTCCTGGCCCCCGATGGCGTGGAGCGCGCCATCGATCGACCGGACCCACGGGACGATCGAGCCGTAATCGAAGCGAAGGATGAGCTCCGTTCGCATCGCGACGCGACCGCGCTTCCCTTCGACCATGCGGACGAGGTGCGGGCGCTTGCCGTCGCGGAGAGGCATCGCGTCGACGACGACGACCACGCCATCCTCCGTCTCGAGCTCCGTCTCGAGCACGAGCGTGCCATCGCGGTAATGCCGCTCGATCCGCTTCGGCTCACCTTCGGTCGAGAGTAGCCAGCGGCCGTGCTCGGGCGTACCGAGGAGGGCTGCAAAGCATGCGGGGGAGTCGAAGCGCCAGAAACAGAGCCAGTCGATCGAACCGTCGCGCCCCACGAGTGCTGCGGTCTGACCGTCGCCGATCATCGCGTAGTCTTCGATTCGTGCAGACATGAGAACCGACTCTGCGTGTTGGAGGCGACGAACTCAATGGCTCGCGGTCACGGCACGTCACCTGCAGGCAGAAATGCCGTGACGACGGAGCTCGGCGCCATTCCGACGCAAGGGGGGACGCGGTTCGCCCTCTGGTCGACGACTGCGCGCTCTGCGGCAGTACGTCTGTATCGCGCACCGGGAGAGCTCCTTCGTACGGAGCCGCTGCTCGCGCACGACGGGGGACTCTTCGAGCGCGAGCTGCCAGGCGTTTCGTCGGGGGCTCTGTACCAGTTCGTCCTGGACGATCGCGAGCTCCCGGACCCCTACGCGCGCTTCCTCCCTTTCGGCGTCGACGGCCCGGCGCGGGTCGAGCCGAGGCGCGCGCCACGTGCGGCTGGAGCCTTCGAAGCGCCGGGGCTCCATCGCTGGGTCATCTACGAGATGCACGTAGGCACGTTCACGCTCGAGGGTACGTGGCGCGCAGCTCGAGATCGCCTCGACGACCTCGTGCGCCTCGGCGTGAACGTGATCGAGGTCATGCCGATCGCGGCGTTCGCCGGGTCGCGCGGCTGGGGCTACGACGGAGTGGCGCTCTATGCCCCTTTCGCGCCGTATGGCGAGCCGGACGATCTCTGCGCGTTCGTGAGCGCCTGTCACGCGCGAGGCCTCGCCGTCGTTCTGGACGTCGTCTACAACCACTTCGGCCCCGCCGGGAACTACCTCGGCGCCTATGCTCCCGAGTACTTCACGGCAAAGCACCAGACCCCGTGGGGCGATGCGCCTGACTTCACGGAGCCGCACCTCCGTCGGCTGGTTCTGGACAACGCGCGCTACTGGCTGGAGGAGCTCGACTTCGACGGTCTGCGCCTCGACGCGACACACGCCATCGTCGACGACTCCCCCCGGCACGTACTCGCCGAGCTCGCGTCGATCGCATCGAGTCTTTCTCCGAAGCGTGTCCTCATCGCAGAGGACGAGCGCAACGATCCACGCCTCGTGACTTCGCATCACCTCGACGCGATCTGGGCTGACGATTTTCACCACGTCCTCCACACGATCACGACGGGCGAGCGTGACGGGTACTATGGAGCCTACGCCACTGACGTGACCGAGCTCGCGCGTACGATCGAACGCGGGTGGCGGTACGAGGGGGAGACCTACGAGCCCTGGAAGGCATCGCGCGGCCGCGCCGCCACTGAGCTCGATGCGATGAACCTCGTCTACTGCGTTCAGAACCACGATCAGATCGGCAACCGCGCGTTCGGCACGCGCTTGCATCACGAGGCGGGGGTCGACGCGCACGCTTCGGCGGCGATGCTCCTGCTCTTCCTGCCGATGGTGCCGCTCCTCTTCATGGGCGAGGAGTGGGCGGCGTCGACGCCGTTTCTCTACTTCACGGACTTCGACACCGAGCTGGGGCACTCCGTGACCCGCGGTCGGCGCGAGGAGTTCGGGCGCTTCCGCGCCTTCGCCGATCCCGAGCTCCGCGCGAAGATCCCCGACCCGCAAGCACGGTCGACCTTCGAGAGCTCGCGCCTCCGGTGGGAGGAGCGAACGCGCGAGCCGCACGCCCGGATGCTCGCGCTGTACCAGCGGATGCTCGCGCTCCGCTCGTCGGATCCAGTGCTGTCGGCCCCGTCGCGCGCCAGGATGGCGTGCGAGACGCACGGATCGCTGCTCGTCGTGCGGCGGTGGCTGGGCGCGGACGAGCGAGTGCTCCTGTTCAACGCGGGGCGCGCGCCCGTCCCCACGCCGCTCCGTGAGTCCGAGGTCGCCGAGCGCGACGTTCTTGCGACGAGCCTGGAGCGATTCCACCCGGCGGAGGTCCCCGGCCGCGCCGCGGTTCTTCTCAGGATGACTAACCTGGCACCAAGGACCATGGGTGGCGGTCGGACATGAAGAGTTATCCCGGCAATCCGTACCCCCTCGGCGCGACATGGGACGGCAACGGGGTGAACTTCGCCCTCTACTCCGAGCACGCGAGCGGCATGGAGCTCTGCCTCGTCGATGAGTCTGGAGGCGAGACGCGCATTCCGCTCCGCGAGCGAACTGCCTTCGTCTGGCACATCTACCTCCCCGGGATCGCTCCCGGCCAGCGCTATGGCTATCGCGTCAACGGCCCCTACGAGCCGCGTCGCGGCTTGAGGTTCAATCCCAACAACCTCCTGCTCGATCCGTACGCCAAGTCGCTCGATGGCCCCGAAGACTGGGACTCGGGGCTCTTCGCCTACGAGCTCGGTCACGCCGATGGCGACCTCAAGCGAAACGAGAGGGATTCCCGGGGCGTGCCGCTCGGGCGGGTCATCGACCCGACCTTCGACTGGGGGAGTGATCGGCCGCCGAACACGCCGTTCCACGAATCGATCATCTACGAGACGCACGTGCGCGGGCTCACGATGCGCCACCCGGACGTCCCCGAGAAGCTACGCGGCAAGTTCGCCGGTCTCGGGAGCCCCCCTATCATTCGATACCTCCAGGATCTCGGCATCACGGCCGTGGAGCTGCAGCCGATTCACGCCTTCATCGACAGCAAGAACCTGCTCGACAAGGGGCTCCGCAACTACTGGGGCTACGACACGCTCTCCTTCTTCGCCCCCGACACGCGCTATCGCGCGCACCACGGCCCCGCCGCCGGCGTGCGCGAGGTGAAGGAGATGGTGAAGTCGCTGCACGCGGCGGGCATCGAAGTGATCCTGGACGTCGTCTACAACCACACCGCGGAGGGGAACCATCTCGGGCCGACGCTGAGCTTCAAGGGGATCGACAACCCGACCTACTACCGCCTGGTCAAGGAGGACCCGCGCTTCTATTTCGACTACACCGGCACGGGCAATAGCCTCAACGTTCGTCACCCGCAGACGTTGCAGCTCCTGATGGACTCCCTCCGCTACTGGGTCCTCGACGTGCACGTCGACGGGTTCCGCTTCGACCTCGCGTCCACGCTCGCGAGGAGTCTCCACGACGTCGACCAGCTCTCGAGCTTCTTCACGCTCGTGCACCAGGACCCGTCGCTCAGCCAGATCAAGCTCATCGCGGAGCCGTGGGACGTCGGCGAGGGGGGGTACCAGGTGGGAAACTTCCCAGTTCGGTGGGCGGAGTGGAACGGGAAGTACCGCGACGCGATCCGAGCGCTGTGGCGCGGCCTCGGGCGCAACACGGGCGAGCTTGGATATCGCCTCAGCGGCTCGAGTGATCTCTACGAGAACGACGGGCGGCGACCGTACTCGAGCGTGAACTTCGTGACTTCGCACGATGGGTTCACGCTGCGCGACCTCGTCTCGTACGACCACAAGCACAACGAAGCGAACGGCGAGGAGAACCGCGACGGAACCGACGACAACCAGTCGTGGAACTGCGGCGCGGAAGGGGAGACGACCGACGCCGCGGTCCTCGTTCTCCGCCGCCGCCAGATGCGAAACCTCATGGCCACGCTGCTCCTGTCGCAGGGGACGCCGATGATCTCCGGCGGGGACGAGATCGCCCGCACGCAGCGCGGGAACAACAACGCGTACTGCCAGGACAACGAGATCAGCTGGTACGACTGGAACCTCGGGAGCGAGCAGAAGGCGATGCTCGCGTTCACGAAGCGGCTCATCGCGCTCCGGCGCGCGCACCCTGGCCTCCGGCGTTCGAAGTTCTTCAAGGGGAGGCGGATCCGCGGGACGGACGTGCGCGACGTACTCTGGCTACGCGCCGACGGCTGCGTGATGGCCGACGAGGACTGGGACAACCCGACGGCCTCGAGCCTCGCGATGTTCCTCTCCGGCCGCGGCCTCGACGCCGTCGACGCGCGCGGGGATTCGCTCGTCGACGACGATCTCCTCCTCCTCTTCAACGGCGGCGATGCCCCCCTCGAATGGGTGCTGCCGGCCGTCGCGGCGCAAGGCGATGCGTGGGAGCAGCTCGTCGACACGGGCGACGACAACGCGACCGAGCGCGTCTCGGCGGACGGGAAGACCCACCTCGAGCCGCGCACGATGAAGCTCTTTCGCAGACTCGCCGCCGGCGAGCGCATGTCGTTGACGCCATGAACGCGCCGCTCGTCCTCTCGACGTATCGCCTCCAGCTTCACGCGGGGTTCGACTTTCAACGGGCGCGCGACCTTTGCGACTACCTCGCCGAGCTCGGCGTCAGCCACGTCTACGTATCGCCGATCCTCCGCGCCGAGAGGGGGAGCACGTACGGATACAACGTCTGCGCGTACGACCAGATCGGCCCCGAGCTGGGCGGTGACGACGGCTTCCGGGCGTTCTCGGACGAGCTTCGCCGGCTGGGTCTGCGCCTCCTCGTCGACTTCGTCCCGAATCACATGGGGATCGCCACGGGCGAGAACGCCTGGTGGAACGACGTGCTCGAGAACGGCCCTTCTTCGCGCTTCGCCGACTTCTTCGACATCGAGTGGGCGCCGACGAAGGCGAGCCTCCACAACAGGGTGCTCTATCCGATCCTCGGCGCGCAGTACGGTGAGGTGCTCGAGCGAGGAGAGCTGGTGCTCGCTCGCGAGGGGGGCGCGTTCGTGATCCGGTACTTCGAGCACCAGCTCCCGGTCGCGCCGCGGAGTCTCAGGCCCGTGTTCGAGCTCACGCTCGCGAAGCTGAGGACGGGCGAGACGCCGCCGCCGGCTCACGACCTGGACGAGCTCGAGAGCATCCTGACGGCGATGCGGAACCTCCCGGCGGCACACGAGACCGATCCTCTACGCCGGGCCGAGCGCGCGCGAGAGAAGGAGGTCATCAAGCGGCGCCTCGAGGCACTCGTCGATGCGAGCGTCGCGCTCGCGCATGCCCTCGACGAGGTCGTCGCGGAGTACAACGGGAACAAGGGCGACGTCTCCTCCTTCGACAAGCTCGACGCGCTCCTGCGCGAGCAGAACTTCCGGCTCGCGTACTGGCGCGTCGCCACCGAAGAGATCAACTACCGTCGATTCTTCGACATCGACCAGCTCGCCGCCGTCCGCATGGAGCTCCCGGTGGTGTTCGAGGCGGCGCACCGGCGGATCCTCGAGCTCGTCCGAGAGGGGCGCGTCGATGGGCTCAGGCTCGATCACACGGACGGTCTGTACGACCCGGCCGAGTACTTCGAGCGCCTTCGCGCCGCCGGCGCCGGCGGAACTTATGTGGTCGCCGAGAAGATCTTGGAGCCCGGCGAGCGCCTTCCACGCGGATGGAAGATCGAGGGGACGACCGGCTACGACGCGCTGGCCCTGCTCGGTAGCGTCTGGGTCGACGGCGACTCCGAGAGCGCGTTCACGTCGCTCTACCGGAGCATTACCCACGATTTGCTCCCGTTCGAGCAGCACGTTTACGACGGCAAGCGGGCCGTCATGCGCGCCTCGTTCAGCGCCGAGGTCAACGTGCTCGCGCTCGCGCTCGAGCGAATCGCCGATGGAAACCGCCGGTCGTGCGACTTCACGCTGAACGGCCTCCGGAGCGCGATACACGAGACGATCGCGGCGTTCCCGGTCTACCGGACCTACGTGCGCGCAGATGGGTTGCGAGGCGTGAACGACGATCGGCACATCCTGCGTGCGATCGACGCCGCGATGCGACGGCGGGTCGACGTGGACGCGTCGATCTTCGAGTTCCTGCGCGATGTGCTCCTCTTGCGCGATGTTCCGGGCGAATCGACGACGGAGCGCGATGCGCGCGTGGGCTTCGCGATGCGCTTTCAGCAGCTCACCGGACCCATCATGGCGAAGGGGGTGGAGGACACGGCGCTCTACCGGTACGTGCGGTTGGTGTCCTTGAACGAAGTCGGGGGCGATGCGTCGCGGTTCGGGACCTCCGTGCGCCTCTTCCACGAGGCGGCGGCAGAGCGCGTCCGCGACTGGCCTCTGTCGATGGTCGCCACCTCCACGCACGACACGAAGCGCGGCGAGGACGTGCGCGCCCGCCTTGCGGTCTTGACCGAGTGCCCGGAGCGCTGGGCCAACTGCGTCGAGGCGTGGCTGCGGATGGCCAAGAAGCACCAGCGGACGGTCGACGAGGCGGCCGCCCCGAGCACGGCCGACGCCTATCTCTTCCTGCAGACCGTGCTCGGCGCGTGGCCTTTCTGTGGCATCGACGCGGACCGCGAGGCGTACGCGGGGCGCATCGCTGCATACATGGAGAAAGCCACCCGCGAGGCAAAGACGCAGACGTCTTGGCTGCATCCGAGGGCCGAGTACGAGCGAGCGACGACGGAGTTCGTGCACGCGATGCTCTCGGACGTCGACTTCGCGCGAGGGGTCCAGGCGCTGGCCGACGATACGGCGACGTTCGCGGCCTCAAACGCCCTCGGCCAGGTGGCGCTGAAGATCCTCGGGCCCGGTGTCCCCGATACCTACCAGGGGTCGGAGCTGTGGAACTTCGCGCTCGTCGATCCCGACAACCGAACCGCCGTGGACTACGACGTGCGGCGGAAGATCCTCCGGGCGCTCCAGCGCGAGGAGCACGATCGCGGGGCGCTGTGCGAGCGTCTCCTCGCTCGCTTCACCGACGGCGCGGTGAAGCTCTACGTCACGCAGGCATTGCTCGCGCTGCGGAGACGAGAGCCGGAGCTCCTCGTCGGCGGCGCCTACTGCGCGATCGACGCCGGGGAGCACGTCATCGCTTTCACGCGTGAGACGAAGGAGCGGACGCTCGCCTGCGTAGTGCCGCGCCTCGCGTGGAAGCTCACGCGGGGCGAGCACCGCTGGCCCATCGGCGCCGCGTGGGGCGATCGCGCAATCGCGCTACCAGCGGGCCGCCGCTGGAGCAACGTGCTCACCGGGGAGACCCGCACGTGGACCACGGACGCTCCGCTGCGGGACGTGCTGAAGTCGTTCCCCATTGGCGTCTTCCTCGGCGAGTCCCCGATTGGGGCCCCATGAGCGGCGAAGCGCTATCCGCCAGCGAGGATGTCCTGGATCCCCATGAGCGGGATCCTCACCCCATCCGCGCCGTCTTCGAATAGCCCGCGCAGATGGTGGAGCGCGCGCTCCATGACGAACGCGTCGAAGAGCACGGTGCTCTGCGCACGGTCGGCCGGGAGGATGCGCGAGCCTTTCACCCCTTCGAAGTACGCGCGCAGGAACGCGGCGGAGATCCATAGCGCCCAGTGCGACGCCCAAGGACGAGCGGCCGCTTCGTCGGCCTCGCGCACGAGTGCTGGATCGAGGAGCACCTTGTACGCCGCCACGTGCGCCGAATGGGTCATCGAGGCGACGTCGACGAGCGGCGAACGCTTGCGCCTACGTTCTGCGAGGGTCATGTCGTGAATGCCGTCGAAGTCGGTCATCACGAAGTCACGGCCGGTGTACAGCACGTGTCCCAGGTGAAGGTTGCCGTGCACGCGAATGCGGAGCGTGTCGACCTTCGACTTCAAGAGCGGCTCGAACCACCGAAGGATGTCGGCCTCTCTGCCGAGCACGATCTCCCCTTCCGCGCGCGCCCGCGGCGGAAGCGTGGGGATGCGTTCGCCGAGCAATCGCAGCACCCTGCGGCTCAACGTGCGGAGCGACTGGTACTTCGTGCGTCGATCGACCGCCGAGTAGACCTCGGGCACGAAGTCGGGGTCCTGCTCGCTCGATGCGAGCGCGAGGTGTAGCTCGGCGACACGTCGCCCGAGCTGGGCCGCCGTCTCTCGATAGCCGCCGATCATCTCGGCGACGAGCGGCGGCGGGTTCACGTCGGCGAGGTCGAGAGGAGATTCGACCGGGAGCGGTGGAGGGGCCCCCTGCGCGCTGCGCGCGAGTACGCGGTCGAAGTAGCGCCCGAGCTCCCCTATCGAGTACTCCCACGCGGTCCCGCCGTTCGGCACGAAGCTCTGCACGACCGCTACCGTCATGGGGCGCGCGCCGCCGTCTCGTAGCTCCACGGCGCCCAGCAGCGGAGGTACGCTCTCGCTCCGACGATTCGAGAGGAACCGCCCGACGTCGAGCTCCGGGCTCATTCCCCCCTCCAGCACGCGCCGAAAGACTTTGAGCACGAAGCGATTGCCGTAGCAGACGACCGTGTCGTCGCGCTCGACGCCCATCTTCCTCGGCTCGGGGGCTAGATCTGCCTCGCCCGGTGGCGGGCCCCCCGCGGTGGAGATCGAGAGCTCGCGCCCCGCGCTTGCGAGCACGACCTCCTTCGTCAGGGCTGCGAGGAGCGCGCGGGCGGCCGCGGGCTCCTCGAGTGCGTCGAGCAGTAGCCCTTTGCCCTCGATGGACGCGACGATGGCCTGAGCCGGCGGGCGCGCGTCCGGAGGTGCCAGCACCAGGGGAAGCGCGCAGAGCTCCGACTGGCCGTCGGTGTATTCGGCGCGCGCGAAGACGAAGAACAGCGCAGGCTCCGCGGCCCCGATCCGGAACGCGTCCTCGATGCGAGCGCTCCTCAACGTGCGATCGCGTCGCACCATCCAACGTCGCGTCTCGAGGTAGGCCCGCAGGGCGTCGTCGAGCAACGGGCGCTCGTCGCCGAAGAGAACTGCCTCGACGCTCGAGCACGCGAGGGCGAGCGGAAGACGCGACGTGGAGACGCGCTCGGCGACGACGCCCGGTCGCTCGAGCGCGAACCAGTAGAATCCGTGCGGCCCCAGCGTGAGCACGTACGGCGCAACTCCGACGGTCGGAAAGCGTGTCTTGCCGAAGAGCTCGATCGGCGCCGCCCCTGCGTGCTTCGAGAGGTCGAGCTCCGCGTATTGCGCGAAGCGCGAGAGGTTCGCGACGACGAGCACGTCCCCGGTCTCGTGCGTGCGCACGTACGCGAGTACGCGCGCGTTGGCGGGGCTCAAGAACTCGATCGCCCCCCGGCCGAAGGCGGCAAAGCGCTTGCGAAGCGCGATGAGCCGCTTGGTCCACCAGAGCAGCGACGTCGGGTTCTGCTGCTGGTTTTCTACGTTGAGCGATTCGTAGTGGTACTCGGGGTCGATGACGACCGGCAGGACGAGCTGCTGCGGGTTGGCGCGCGAGAACCCGGCGTTGCGATCCATGTTCCACTGCATCGGCGTCCGAACGCCATTCCGGTCACCGAGATAGACGTTGTCCCCCATGCCGATCTCGTCGCCGTAGTAGAGAACGGGGGTCCCTGGCAGGGAGAGCAATAGGCCGTTCAGGAGCTCGATCTTGCGCCGGTTGTTGCCGACGAGCGGCGCGAGCCGCCTGCGGATGCCGAGGTTGATGCGCATCGCCGCCTGATGGCCGTAGGCGCGGTACATGTAATCGCGCTCCTCGTCCGTCACCATCTCGAGCGTCAGCTCGTCGTGGTTGCGGAGGAACAGCGCCCACTGGCAGGTGGGGTGCACGTCGGGCGTCTGGGCGAAGATGTCGACCAGCGGGAGCCGGTCCTCCATGTGGATGGCCATGAACATCCGCGGCATCAGCGGAAAGTGGAAGTTCATCTGGCACTCGTCGCCTTGGCCGAAGTACGCAGCAGCGTCCTCGGGCCACTGGTTTGCTTCGGCGAGGAGCATCCGGTTCGAAAACTTCGCGTCGACGCGCGCGCGGAGCTTCTTCAGGAAGGCATGAGTCTTCGGGAGATTCTCGCAGCTCGTCCCTTCCTCCTCGTAGAGGTAGGGGACGGCGTCGAGGCGCAACCCATCGACTCCCTTGCCGAGCCAGAAGTCGACTGCCGCGAAGAGCGCCTCTTGGACCGCGGGGTTCTCGAAGTTGAGATCGGGCTGGTGCGCGTAGAAGCGATGCCAATAGTACGCGCCCGCCATCGGGTCCCACGACCAGTTCGACTGCTCGAAGTCCTTGAAGATGATCCGGGCGTCCGCATAGCGCTCGGGCGTCTCGCTCCAGACGTAGAAGTCTCGCTCGGGAGAGCCGCGCGGCGCTCGACGTGCGCGCTGGAACCACGGGTGCTGGTCGGAGGTGTGGTTGAGGACGAGCTCCGTGATGACGCGGATGCCGCGGCGGTGAGCTTCGGCGAGGAAGTGCTCGAAGTCGGCGAGCGTGCCGACGTCCGGGTGGACGCCCGTGTAGTCGGAGATGTCGTAGCCGTCGTCGCGGCCTGGAGACGAATAGAAGGGGAGGAGCCACAACGCAGTCACTCCGAGATCGAGCAGGTAGTCGAGTTTGCTCGCGAGCCCACGGAAGTCACCGAGGCCGTCGGCGTTGCTGTCGAAGAAGGAGCGCGTCCGAACCTCGTAGATGATCGCGTCCTTGTACCAGGCGGGATCGTCGGCGAGAGGCACGCCCCGCCCCGGACCAAACACGCGCGCGGTCACGCGATCCTCCCATAGGTGCGGGTCATCGTTCCGAGCCGCGAAGCATGCTCGGCTCGAAGCGCCCCCGCCTCGAATCGCCACGCCCAGTTCCCGCTCTCCGTCCCCGGCCGGTTCATCCGCGCCTCCGTCCCCAAGCCGAGGACGTCCTGGAGGGGGACGATCGCGAGATTTGCGACGGAAGAGAGCGCGAGTCGAATCATGTCCCAGTGAATCTCCTCTCCACCTGTTTGCGTGGTCCCGAGATAGCGAAGCGTGGCCTCGCGCTCCGCCTGCGTCTGCGCAAACGTGCGAGTGCTCCGGCCGTCCCCCTCGTCGCGGAACCAGCCTAGGGTCGTATCGTTGTCGTGCGTGCCCGTGTAGACGACGGCGCGTCGCGGAAAATTGTGCGGCATGAACGTGGGGGCGGACGGATCGTGGCCGAAGGCGAACTGGAGGACCTTGATCCCGGGGAGCCGAAAGCGATCACGTAGTGCGAACACGGCCGGAGTGACGGCGCCGAGGTCCTCGGCGATGAGGGGGAGATCTCCGAGCGCTTCCCTCACGGTTCGAAAGAAGTCGGTGCTCGGGCCCTTCATCCACTTCCCGTCCACCGCGGTCGGGCACGTCGCTGGGATACGCCAGTAACGTTCGAAGCCGATGAAATGATCGATGCGCAGGGCGTCGAAGCGAGCCAGCATGTTCCGAAGCCTCTCGATCCACCATGCGTAGCCGCTCTTCGCGAGCCGCTTCCACCGGTAGAGAGGATTCCCCCAGCGCTGGCCGGTGCGACTGAAGTAATCCGGGGGGCAGCCGGCGACGACGGTGGGCTCGCCGTCGCCGTCCAGAAAGAAGACGTCTGGGTTCTGCCAGACGTCCGCGCTGTCATGGGCGACGAAGATCGGTACGTCGCCGATGAGCCCCACGCCCCGCTCGGCGGCGTACGCGCGAAGGGCGCGCCATTGCCGGTCGAAGAAGTACTGCGTGAGCTTCTCGAAGGCGATCGCGCGCGCATGCGCGTCGCGAGCGGTCGCCAGCGCACGCGGCTCGCGCCGTTTGAGCGCTGGCTCCCAGCGGGTCCACTGCACGCCTCCGTGGGCGCGCTTGAGCGCGCGAAAGAGCGCGTAGTCGTCGAGCCAGTGCTCGTTGGACGCGCAGAACTCGTCGTAGTCGGCGCGTCTCGCCGGTCGCGCCCTCCAGGCGTCGAATGCCGCGTCGAGCAAGCGCTCGCGATGCGCCGCCATCGCGACGTAGAAGACGCGACCCGCGGGGAGCGAATCCGCAGCCTTCTCGTCGAGTAGACCGTCCCGCGCCAGATCATCGGGGCTCACGAGCATTGGGCTCCCCGCGAACGCCGACTGCGCAGCATAGGGCGACTCGCCGTACCCCGGAGGAGCGACCGGAAGCATCTGCCACCAGCGCTGCCCGGCCTCCGCGAGGAAGTCCACGAAGGCGCGAGCCTCCCCGCCCAGATCGCCGCTGCCGTGGCGACCGGGTAGCGACGTCGGATGGAGGAGGACGCCGCTCGAACGGTCGCGCAGACTGGGGACGGTCGAGCAGCCCATGCATGATCGACGATACCGACTCCTCGATCACGGCGCAGGCGGCGATCGCGGCTGGGCTCGCATTTTTGCGAATAAATAGAGCCTGCGTGGGACACTAGCGCTTGCATGGGCGCGCCGAGTGAATACTGGCCGTCGCTCTTGCGACACGCGCCGCTCGGCATCCTGACCGACCTCGACGGGACGCTGCTCCCTTTCGCCGCCACGCCCGAAGCTGCGCGACCGACGCCGGAAATCGCGCAGCTCGTCCGTGACCTCGCGCAACTGCCCGACACGACGCTCATCATCGTGAGCGGGAGACCGCGCGAGACGCTCGACGACTACTTCCCGCGACCGCGCGCCGCGCTGCTCGTGGCGGAGCACGGCGCGTGGCGGGGCGCGGACGATTGGGAGTCGCACGTTTCGGTCGACGCGGGCGCAGTGGATTCGCTTGCGGTCGAGCTTCGGCGGTTGCTCGCGCGATACCCGAACGCGTTTCTCGAGCGCAAGACGTGGTCGCTCGCGTTCCACTTCCGATCGGTCCCGGAGCACCGAAAGTCGGGGCTCCTCGTGCAGGTCGCGTCGATCGTCCGGCCCTGGCTCGAGTCGCATCCGGACTTCGAGCGCCTCGCCGGGGCCGAGGTCGTCGAGATCCGCCCGCGCCTCGCGCGCAAAGGGGCCGCGGTCGCGTGGGCCCGTGAGCGGCTCGGCCCCGACGCTCGCCTCATCCTCGTCGGCGACGACGTCACTGACGAAGACATGTTCGCCGCCGCGAGCGAAAGGGACGCACCCGTCGTCGTGACGGGCGAGTCCGGCCGGCCCAGCCGCGCGCGATGGGCGCTCCGCTCACCGGCCGAGGTGCTCTCTTTCTACCGCACCATCGTCGAAGTGCGCAGGGGCGGCGCGCCGCCCGAAGACTCCGTCTACCCCGCGCACCTCGTGAGCGCGCACGACTCGATCGTCGACAACGAGCGGCGCCTCCTCGTCCTGTCCAATCGCTTGCCCGAGCTCCGCTCGACCGAGGCGGCGAACGAGGGGAGAAAGCAGAGCGTCGGCGGCCTCGTGTCGGCGCTCCGCCCGGTGCTCGAGAGTCACAGGGGCATCTGGCTCGGGTGGAGCGGACGCACCCGATCCGACGCGGTCCCGACCGACGTCGGGGTCGACGTCGTGCAAGGGATCTCGTTCGCGTGGGTCGATTTCCCCGAGGAGTGGCAGCGCGGCTACTACAACGGCGCGAGCAACAGCGCCCTGTGGCCGCTGTTCCACTCCTTCCCCGGGCGCGTGCGCTTCTCCCAGCGCGACTGGGACGCGTACCGCGCGGCCAACCAGGCGTTCGCCGTCGTGGCGCAGTCGCTCATCGGTCCGGAGGAGACGATCTGGATCCACGACTACCACTTGCTCCTCTTGGGGAAGTATCTGCGCGCGCAGGGGTTCCGCGGTCGCATCGGGTTCTTTCAGCACATCCCGTTCTGCGGCCCCGACATCTTCTTTCTCCTCCCCTGGGCCGGCGAGGTGCTCGAGGCGATGCTCGAGTTCGACCTCGTCGGCTTTCACACCGCGGGCTACGGGGAGAACTTCCTCCGCTGCGCGGCAGCCGTGCCGGGGGCCCATGTCGAGGGGAGCCGCGTCGTTTGGAAGGATCGCGTCTGCACCGTGGGCGCGTTCCCGCTCGGCATCATCCCGGCCGACTTCCAGGATACCGGCGACGCCGCCGCGAGCGAGGAGATCGCGGGGCTCGTGCGTGCGATCGGGTCGAGTCGCCTCGTGCTCGGTGTCGACCGGCTCGACTACACCAAGGGCATCCCGGAGCGAATCGACGCCTTCGGCCGGCTCCTCGCGCTGTTCCCCGCGTGGCGGAAGAACGTGTCGCTCGTGCAGGTCTCGGTCCCTTCGCGCGCGGACATTCCGGAATACGCGGAGCAGCGCACGCTGGTCGAGAACGCCGTCGGCCGCATCAACGGCGAGTTCGGCGAGGCCGACTGGGTGCCCATCCGATACCTCTATCGCTCGTACGGACGCGCGCAGCTCTCCGAGCTCTATCGACTGGCCGACGTCGGCTACGTCACGCCGCTGCGGGATGGGATGAACCTCGTCGCGAAGGAGTACGTGGCGGCGCAGGATCCGAAGGACCCCGGCGTCCTGCTTCTCTCGCGGTTCGCGGGCGCCGCGGAGGAACTGCGGGACGCCGTCTTGACGAATCCCTGGGACGCCGAGGGGACGGCGCGGGATCTGGACCGCGCGCTCAACATGCCTGACGACGAGCGGCTGCGCCGGCACGCCGCGCTCCTCGAAATCGTCTCCAAGACGACGGCACTCACGTGGGCGGAGGACTTTCTCGCCGCGCTGGCGGCAACGCGCCACGGCTGATGACAGCCCGTCGTGAGTGATGGGAGGTAGGCCCTATCCCCCCTATCCCTACCTCGAAAAGCCGCGCGTGCTCCGCATGGCGCGCGCGTACTCTCGACGATTGGCGTTCCTGCGTGGGGAGGGGCTCGATGCTTCGCGTACCGGCATGGCTCTGGGCATTGGTCTGTGCGGTGACCGTGTTCTGCGTCGCGTGCTCGGGGAGTCCGAGCGCTTCGTTGGAGCCGTCGTCGGACGCGGGGGAGAACGACGCGAGCGAGCCGCTCGACGCGAGCGCTCCGGACGTCGCCGCCCCTCCAGTCGACTCCGGGAGCGACGTCACCGCGCCTGACGCTGGGCCCGCGGACGCCGGGCCGAGCGATACGGGCGCGGACACGGGCACCGCGTCGGACACGGGGGCCTTCGATGCGGCAAGCGACGATGCCGGTGACGCCAGCGATGCGGCGCTCGCCCCCGCCGTCCTCACGATCTCGGACGGACCGACGTTCGACTACGGCGGTGTGCTGATCGGAACCAGCGCCGATCACACGTTCACCGTCACCAACGCGGGCGCGACCGGGGCCACGGCCCTCGCGGCCTCCGCGCTCTCCGCGCCGTTCTCTTTCAAAGGAGGGACGTACCCCGGTACCGGTGGCACCTGCGACGCGACGCTCGCCGCATCCGCTGCCTGCACGATCGTCGTCACGTTCACTCCTGCCACGGCGACGCTCACACCCGGCACGCTGACTCTCGGCTACTTCGACGGTGCGGCCACGCAGTCCGCGACGCGCGCCATTCAGGGGACCGGCCTCGCAATCGCTGCGGTCACGATCTCCGACGGCCCCACGTTCGACTACGGGGCCGTCGCCGACGGCGCGATCGGCAGCCACACGTTCACCATCACGAACTCCGGCGGCGACGCGGCGACCTCACTCGTGCCCTTCGCGCTCGCAGCCCCGTTCCAGTTCGCGGGTGGCACGTACCCCGGCATCGCGGGCACGTGCGGCGCATCGCTCGCGGCCGCCGCCAGCTGCACGGTGGTGGTCACGTTCGCCCCCACTGCCACCGGCCTGGTCACGGGCTCACTCGAGCTCTCGTATTCGGACGGAGTCGGACCCGCCACCACGACGGTCGCCCTCCAGGGGACGGGACTCCTCCCTGCGATCGTCACGATCTCCGACGGCCCGACCTTCAACTACGGCGACACCGTCGTCGCTACGCCGAACAGCCACACGTTCACCGTCACGAACATCGGCGGCGCCGTCGCGAGCGCGCTCGCCGCGGGCACGCTGAGCGCGCCGTTCTCGTTCAGCGGAGGCACGTACCCCGGCGCGGGCGGCACCTGCGCGGCGTCTCTCGCGCCCAGCACCTCGTGCACCGTCGTCGTCACGTTCACCCCCGCGGCGCTCGGCACGGCCAGCGGCACGCTCGCCCTCGGCTACAACGACGGAGCGGCGGCCAAGAGCGCGACGTGCGGACTGCAAGGCAACGGCATCGCCCCAGGCCTTGTGACCATCTCCGATGGCGCGACGTTCGACTACGGCGGCGTCGTCCTCGGGACGAGCCTCGATCACGTCTTCACGTTGACGAATACCGGCGCGGTCACGGTCACCGCCTTCGCGCCCGGCACGCTGTCGGCCCCGTTCGCGTTCAAAGGGGGGAGCTACCCGGGGACCGGCGGCTCGTGCGGCGCCTCGCTCGCGTCGACCGCCACCTGCACGATCGTGGTCACCTTCGCTCCGACGGCCGTGGGGCTCGCGACCGGCACGATCTCCGTTGGCTACGACAACGGCTCCGGGAGCCAGAACACGACGCGCGCCATCCAGGGGACGGGGCTCGCTCCTGCGTTGCTGGCAATCTCCGACGGCCCGACCTTCAATTACACAGGCGTCGTCGACGGCACGACCTCGGATCACGCTTTCACCGTGAGCAACACGGGAGGCGCGACAGCCACGGCGATCGTGCCGACGGCGCTCGCGCTGCCGTTCTCCTTCAAGGGGGGGGCGTACCCGGGAACAGGTGGCACCTGCGGAGCCGCGCTCCTCGGATCGGCGACGTGCGCGGTCGTGATCACCTTCGCGCCGACCGCGGCAGGGCTCGCGACGAGCGCGCTGCAGCTCGCGTATGTCGACGGTGCGCAGAACCAGAGCGTGAGCCGTTCCATCCAGGGCACGGGCCTCGCGCCTGCGGTGCTCACGCTCTCCGACGGGCCGACGTTCGACTACGGCACGCTCGTCGAGGGGACGAGCGCGAACCACACCTTCACGCTGAGCGACACGGGAGGCGCGAACGCGACGGCGCTCTCGGCGACTGCGCTCTCTCCGCCGTTCTCGTTCCCGGGCGGCGCGTACCCGGGGACCGGCGGCACGTGTGGCGCGTCCCTGGCGGCGGGTGCGACGTGCACGATCGTCGTCGGCTTCGCCCCCACGTCGCCCGGCCTGGTGACCGGGGCCCTTGGGCTCGCATATTTCGACGGCGTCGCCAATCAGAACGCCTCGCGCGCCGTCCAGGGGACGGGGGTGGGGCCGGCCGTCCTCAACCTCTCGGGCGGGACGACGTTCAACTACGGGAACGACGTCGATGGGACGACCAACGATCACACGTTCTCGCTGATCAACGCTGGCTCGTCGACCGCCACGGCGTTGTCGGCGACCGCGTTGTCGGCACCGTTCTCGTTCAAGGGGGGGACCTACCCAGGCACTGGGGGCAGCTGCAGCGTGTCGCTCCCGGGGGGCAACTCGACGTGCACGATCGTCGTCACGTTCTCGCCGACCAGCCCCGGGCTCGCGACCAGCGCGCTCACGGTGGGGTACTTCGACGGCGCGAGCAACCAGAGCGTCTCGCGGCCGCTCCAGGGAACGGGCGTCGCGCCCGCCGTCCTCGCGCTCTCCGACGGGCCGTCGTTCAACTACGGGACGGACGTCGACGGGACGAGCAACGATCACACCTTCACGGTCACCAACACGGGCTCCGCGACGGCGACGGCGCTGACGCCGACCACGCTCTCGGCGCCGTACTCGTTCAAGGGGGGGACGTACCCCGGCACCGGCGGCACATGCGGGGCCTCCTTGGCCGGAAGCAACGCGACGTGCACGATCGTGGTGACGTTCTCCCCCACGACTCCGGGCCTCACGACGAGCGCGCTCGCGCTCACGTACTCCAACGGTGCGAGTAACCAGAACGTCTCGCGCACCCTCCAGGGGACCGGCATGGCGCCCGCCGTCCTCACGCTCTCCGACGGACCGTCGTTCAACTACGGAAACGACGTCGACGGCACGACCAACGACCACACGTTCACGGTCACGAACACGGGCTCCGCGACCGCGACGTCGCTCGTCCCGACCGCGCTGGTGGCGCCGTATTCGTTCAAGGGGGGGAGCTACCCTGGCACCGCAGGCACTTGCGGTGCGTCTCTCGCGGGGAGCAACACGACGTGCGCGATCGTCGTCACGTTCGCGCCGACGGCGCCCGGCCTCGCGACGAGCGCGCTCGCGATCGCCTATGCCGACGGCGCGAACAACCAGAACGTGTCGCGCACGATCCAGGGGACCGGCGTGGCCCCCGCCGTCCTCGCGATCTCGGACGGGCCGCTCTTCGACTACGGCACCACCGCCGACGGGACGATCAACGACCACACGTTCACGGTCAGCAACACCGGCTCGGCCTCCGCGACGTCTCTCGTGGCGACCGCGCTCGCCGCCCCCTACTCGTTCAAGGGGGGCACGTACCCAGGCGCGGGCGGGAACTGCACCGCGACGCTCGCGGGGAGTGCGGCGTGCACGATCGTCGTCACCTTCGCCCCCACCGCGCCGGGCTTCACGACGACCTCGCTCGCGCTGGCCTACTTCGACGGCGCCAACAACCAGAACGTGTCGCGCTCGATCCAGGGGACGGGGGAGACGCCCGCCGTCGTCGCGATCTCCGACGGCCCGCTCTTCAACTACGGCAGTGACGCCGACGGGACCAGCAACGACCACACGTTCACGGTCACGAACAGCGGCCAGGCCTCGGCGACCGCCATCGTGCCGACGGCGCTCTCGGCACCGTACTCGTTCAAGGGGGGGAGCTACCCCGGCACGGGCGGGAACTGCGCCGCGTCCCTGGCGGGGAGCCCTGCGACGTGCACGATCGTCGTCACCTACGCGCCGACGGCCCCCGGCCTCACCACGAGCGCGGTGGCGCTCGCCTACTTCGACGGCGCGAACAACCAGAACGTCTCGCGCACGATCCAGGGGACGGGTGTGGCTCCCGCCGTCATCGCGATCTCGAACGCTCCCCTGTTCGATTACGGGAGCGCGATCGACGGCTCCACCAACGACCACACGTTCACGCTCACCAACTCCGGCTCCTTCGCGGCGACGTCTCTGTCGCCGACCGCGCTCGCCGCCCCCTTCTCGTTCAAGGGGGGCGCCTATCCCGGCACGGGAGGTTCTTGCGGCGCCTCGCTCGCGGGCAGCAACGCCACCTGCACGATGGTCGTCACGTTCGCGCCGTCGGGCACCGGGCTCGCGACGAGCGCGCTCCAGATCTCGTACTTCGATGGTGCGAACGCCCAGAACGCCCAGCGGTCGATTCAGGGCACGGGCGTCGGGGCCGCAGTGCTCTCCTTCGTCGAGGGGACCTCGTTCGGCTTCGGCACGCTTGGCGTGGGTCAGACGGGCGAGCACGTGCTCCACGTCACCAACTCCGGTCCCACGACCGCGACCTCGGTCGCGCCCTTGACCCTGCTCGCGCCCTTCGCCTTCAAAGGGGGCAGCTACCCGGGGTTCGGCGGCACGTGCGGGGCCTCCCTGGTCGGGGGCGTGACGTGCACGATCCTCGTCGACTACGTGGCGGTCTCCGGGGCCGCGTCGGAGACGCTGACGCTCGGGTACGACGACGGCGCGCAATCGCGGAGCACGACCATCGGCCTCACCGGCACCGGCACGAACGCCGCGGCGCTCCAGTTCACGGACTACCCGCCCTCCTACTACGCGGCGTACGGCCTTCCGTCGGATCCCGCGACGTACGACTACGGCGCGCGCGGTGAAGGCACCTCGACCGACGCCACGTTCTACGTCACCAACGACGGCGCCGCGATCGCCACGGCGATCGCTCCGACCGCGCTCGCCGCGCCGTTCTCGTTCAAAGGGGGGACGTTCCCCGGTGTCGGCGGAGGGTGCGGGACGACGCTGGCCTCGGCGACGACCTGCACCGTCGTCGTGACCTTCGCGCCGACGAGCGCCACCACGCCGAACCTCGTGACCGTGAGCCTCGGCTACAACGACGGCACGAGCGCGCAGACGGCGAATCATCCGATCTCGGGTGAGGTGACGACCGGCGCCGTGCTCGTCGTGCAGGACTACCAGGGCGCGAACCTCGGGCCTGCGTACGACTTCGGGCAGCAAGGGGTCGGCACCACCGGAACGCACTCGTTCAACGTCACCAATCAGGGGGCGGCGACCGCGACGGCGATGTCCGCGGGGACGGCGAGCCCGCCGTTCGGGTTCGCCGGCGGGACGTATCCCGGCACGGGTGGGACGTGCGGGGCCTCGCTCGCCGTCGGGGCGAGCTGCGTGATCGTCGGCGCCTTCACGCCGGCGACCATCGGGGCGGCCAGCGGAACGCTCTCGGTCGCCTACAACGACGGGACGTCGGCGCAGACAGCGACGCGCCCGGTGGTCGGGACGGGAATCACGGCGGCGTATCTCACGATCCAGGACAACCAGACCCCGTCGGTCGCGTACGCCTTCGGTACGCTCCCGGCGAACACCTCCGCGGACGCGACGTTCACCGTCCTCAACCAGGGGGCCGTGAGCGCGAGCTCGCTCTCCGGTGCCGCGCTGTCGGCGCCGTTCTCGTTCAAGGGGGGTACGTACCCGGGCACCGGCGGTACGTGCGGCACGTCGCTGAGCCGCGCTGCGAGCTGCACGGTCGTGGTCACCTTCCAACCCACGCTGAACGCCGCCAGCACGGCGACCGTGTCGATCGCTTACAACGACGGAACCACCGGGGAGACGGCGCAACGCGCGCTCACCGGCGCGGGGACCACGCAGGCGGTCCTTCAGGTCACCGACTACACCAGCGGCGACGACGGCGGCGGTGGGCAGTACCAACCGTTCGACTTCGGCACGTCGGGTATCCCGGTCGACCACACGTTCTACGTCACGAACGTCGGAGCCCAGTCGGCGACGTCGATGACCGGAGCGGCGCAGACGACGCCCACGTTCCAGATCAAGGGGACGACCTTCCCGGGCACGGGCGGGACGTGCGGCACGTCACTCGCGGCCGGTGCTTCGTGCACGGTCGTCGTGACCTTCACACCGGGCGCGTCGGCGACGAACCTCGGGACCCTCTCGGTCGGCTACAACGACGGCTCGACGACGCAGACCGCGACCCGCGCCCTCGCCGGCGAAGTGTCCCTCACCGCGTTGCTCGTCGTGGTCGACGACGAGGGCGAGACGCAGGCGAACGGCAACCCGTACGACTTCGGCACGACGGGCACGCCCATCTACCACACGTTCTACGTCGTCAACGACGGCGAGCAGAGCGCTACCTCGATCTCCGACGGCGCCACGCTCGCCAATGGGTTCGTGTTCACGGGGGGCACGTATCCGGGCGTTGGAGGCACGTGCGGCACGTCGCTCGCGACGGGAGCGAGCTGCTCGATCTCCGTCACGTTCACGCCAAGCGGCGCGTCCACTTCGTCCAGCGTGATCACGCTCGACTACTTCGACGGCATTACCAATCAGTCGGCGACGCGCGCCGTGACCGGGACGGGCACGACGCAAGCGCTCCTGCAGATCAACTCGGCCGAAGGGGGCACTGGCACCCCCTACGACTTCGGCACCTGGGGCGTCGCGACGTCGCAGACGTTCAACGTCTTCAACATGGGCGCCCAGGCCGCTACCGCGATGGGGGACGGGCACAACCTCGGAGCGGGCTTCGGCTTCACGGGGGGGACGTATCCCGGGACCGGCGGAACGTGCGGCGCGACGCTCGCGTCGAGCGCGCAATGCCTCATCGCCGTCACGTTCACTCCGAGCGGCTCGGGAACGTCGTCGAGCACGATCGGCGTCGCATACTTCGACGGCGCAGCGTCCGAGGACGCGACGTTCGGCGTCACGGGGACGGGCACGGCGCTGGCGGTCGTGTCGATCGGCTCCTATCCGGGGGCCATCGGCGCGAACCAGCCCGCGTACGACTATGGCACGACGGGCGAACCGCTCGACGCGACGTTCTACGTGACGAACAGCGGCGCCCAGACGGCCACCTCGCTCGGCGACGGCGGCTCGCTCGGGAGCGGGTTCGGTTACAAGGGGGGGCGCTATCCCGGCGCCGGCGGCACCTGCGGCGGATCGCTCGCGAGCGGGGCCAGTTGCCAGCTCGTGGTCACGTTCACGCCGAGCGGTACGGGCGTGGAGTCGAGCACGATTACGCTCGGCTACAACAACGGCGCCGGCGGACAGCACGCGACCCAAGCCGTGACCGGGACCGCGACGAACGCCGCCGTCCTCGTCATCAGCACGTACGAAGGGAGCATCGGTAGCGGAGGAGTCCCCTTCGACTTTGGTACGTGGGGCGTCTCGACGTCGCACACGTTCTACGTGACCAACGACGGCGCACAGGCGGCAACGGCGATTGGGGATGCGGGGCAGCTTTCCGACGGCTTCGCGTTCACGGGGGGCAGCTATCCCGGAACGGGCGGCACGTGCGGGAGCTCGCTCGCGGTGGGGACGAGCTGCACGGTGGTCGTGACGTTCACCCCGAGCGGGTCCGGCCCCGCGGCGAGCACGCTCGGCCTCAGTTACGACGACGGCACGCAGACCGAGGACGCGCAGCAATCCGTGACCGCGACGAGCATCTCGAACGCGCTCGTCCAGATCTTCGACTACTCGGGGCAGCAAGGCGCGAGCTCGAGTCCGTACGACTTCGGGGTCGTCGGCACTCCCACCGCGACGACGTTCTACGTCACCAACACGGGCGCCAAGAGCGCCACGGTCCTCACCGCCCAAGGGACGCTCGGCGCGGGCTTCGGCTACCAGGGAGGCGCGTATCCGGGAGGCTCCTCGGGCTCGACGCCCGCCGGGACCTGCGGCGCGACGCTCGCCAGCGGCGCGAGCTGCACGATCGTCGTCACCTTCACGCCGAGCGGCAACGGCGCGGCGTCGAGCACGATCACGCTCGGCTACAACGACGGCTCGTCCGCCCAGACGGCGACGCGTGCCCTCACGGCGACATCCACGACCGCAGCGGTCCTCGAATTCGAAGGGGAGCTGGGTGGCGCGCCGAACGCGCTCGACTTCGGGACCGTCGGCGTCCCCGTCAGCCAGACGATGACCCTCGTGAACGTCGGGGCGCAGGCCGCCACGTCGATGAGCGACGGTGGGACGCTCTCGGGCATGTTCTCGTTCACCGGCGGCACCTATCCCGGCACCGGCGGCACGTGCGGCGCGTCGCTCGCCGTCGGCGCCACCTGCACCGTGACGATCACCTTCAACCCGACCGGCAACGGTCCGGCGTCGAGCGCGGTCACGATCGGCTACGCCAACGGCGTCTCCACGCAGAGCGCGGTTCGCCCCGTGACCGGGACCGCGACGACGAGCGCGCTCCTCGTGATCGGCGGGTCCTCCGCTCAGACGGAGCCGTCGCAGCAGGCGTTCGACATCGGCACGTGGGGGTTCAAGACGACGCAAACGCTCTACCTGATCAACATGGGGGGGGCGGCGGCCACCTCGGTCGTGGACGGGGCGACGCTGGGGAGCGGCTTCGACTATGCGGGCGGTGGTAGCTATCCCGGCACCGCCGGCACGTGCACGGGGACGATCGCGTCCGGGGCGAGCTGCACGATCGTTCTCTCCTTCGACCCGAGCGGCGAGAGCGGGGTCGTCTCCGCCACGCTGACCGTCGACTACAACAACGGAACCGTGTCGACGTACGCGTCGAACGCGCTCACGGCGACGGCGACGAACCGCGCGTACCTCGTCGTCTCCGAGCTCTCGGGCAGCCCGGGGTGCGGCGACGCTTGCGGGCCGTTCCAGTTCGGTTCCGTGGCCGTGACCGGAACGCTCACGCACACGTTCACCATCTACAACGACGGCGCCGTATCGACGACGACGCTCGGTGACGGCGGCGGGCTCGGCGCACCGTTCGCCTACGAGGGCTCCGGCGGATTCCCAGGCACGACCGGAACATGCGGCAGCGTGCTGGCCGCGGGGGCCACCTGCACCGTGGTCGTCACCTTCGAACCGGTGGCGACGGGCACGTTCACGAGCGATCTGACGCTCACCTATGGAGACGGGCTCGGTGGCTCGCTGCTGGCGGGGAGGGAGCTCGCCGGCACGGGGCAGTGAGCCCGGGCCGCAGCTCGCTTCGAGGACAGCGTCAGGGGAGGTCGGCCGCGTAGAGCCCTGCGGGCCCGAGGTACGCGACGAGGTATCCATCTGGCGACACGAGTGGATTGCTCGCCTGCACGGCCGAGACCTGGACTGGAGCGCGCACGCCGCTCAAGTCGAAGAGCGCGAGGGCGTCGCTCCCCGCCGGGGACGCGAGGACCAGCGAGGCGCGCGCGACGGGCCCCAGGCCCAGGCTCGTCGTCTGCGGCGTGACGCTCCCGGCGCTCGCAATCGGAACCCACGAGGAGGCGGACGCGTTCCGATCGTGGACCACGAGGTAGCGTCCGTCGGCGCTGAAGGACTGGAGATCGGCCGAGGTGAAGACCTGCACGGGCGGGCTCGAGCCGTCCGACCTCACCACCGAAGCCGGGATCGAGCCGAGGGTGTTGGCCGGGTCCGAGAACGCGATCACGCTCCCGTCGGGGGCGAAGAGCGGCCCGCCGCTGAAGCCCGGTGCGGCGACGAGCGCGATGGGGGGCGACGGGGCTGCATACGTGATGCGCGCCATCGAGCCGTCGGCGTTCTGGACCGCGGCGTACGTGCCGGTGGGATCCGGGTACGCGGCCTTCCAGCCCGCGTTCCCCGCGAGGAGCGTGCCGTCGGCGACGCGGTAGATGCCGAACTGCCCCGAGACGATCGCGACGGTGTAGTTGCCGCTCGGTTCGAGCTGCACCTGGCGCGTCGCCAGCGTGGCCTTCGTCGCGAAGCCCGGGCCGCTGAAGAAGTCGGTGCGCTGGGCGCAGGAGTAGGTCGCCTCGATCGTGCCGCCGGTCACCACGAGATCGGGCGCGCACGGGAGCCCGGTCGCGACGGTCGTGGCGCCGCTGCCGTCGGCGTTCGCGACGACGAGCGTGCGTGCCGTGCACGTGGCGTCGGTGGCCGTGAAGGCGATCTTGGAGCCGTCGTTGCTCGCGGCCGGAAGGTACGCCGTGGGGGCGATGTCCGTGAAGCCCACGCCCTCGGTCCACGTCCTCACCTGAAGGAGCGCGCCGCATGCACCGGCGTCGGGGGGCACGGCGGCGCCGCTCGTGACGAGCACGGTCGAACCGTACACGCCGAGGACCGCTCCGGTCGGCCCGCTCGGTCCCCCCGTGATGGGCACGATGCCCCCCTGGAACGGGAGGAGCGCCGAGACGCCCTTCGGGTCGCGGTAGACGATCGCGTCGTCCGGGAAGACGGCGAGGATCTCCGTCACGCCGGGGACGAGCGGCTCGGCCGATGCGCTCGCGTCGCCCCCGTCGCTCGCGTCGCTCCCCGTTCCCCCGTCGCTCGCGTCGCCGACGTCTCCACCGTCTGCGGTCGCCCCTCCGTCACTCGCGTCGTCGCTCGCGCCGTCGTTAGCGCTGGCGTCCCCACCGTCCTTCGCGCCGCCGTCGCTCGCGCTCGCGTCGCCCGCGCCGCCGTCGAGCGTCGCGCCGTCGCCACCAGCGTCGCTGACCGGGAGCGGAGTCGACGAGTCGTCGCCGCTGCAGCCGACGAGCGCCGCGCCCGCCGCGAGAGCGAGGGAGAGAGAGGCCGTACGGACTAGGAGTGTTCGGGAACGCATGGGGAGTGCTCGGGGGTGAAAGGGAAGTTCGTTCGAGGCGCCGATGACGCGCGCCACCGTCGTCCGGGTCGACGAGACCGTGGGCGAGGAAAGTCAGGCGGGCATGTCATCCGAAGGGGTGACGCCGGTTTCGAATCACGCGCAAATGGCCGAGATCGCGACCGCTTGTGCAACGCGCCACCACTTGTGCACGACGTGCACGCCCGTCGTGAATTCCTTGCTCGACGTGCACGAGGGCGCGCTCGCGTTTCGCGCGATCTCTCGACGGAAACGCTCCGGCACCGCGCTTGCTGAAGGGACTCGCGAACCCAAGGAGAGATTCCCCCATGCACTCGCACATCGATCGCCTCGCCGCACTCCCCCTCGTCGCACTTCTCGCCGTCGCCGCCACGGGCTGCGCGGTGGCGCCCGCGTCGGAGGCCGACGGCAAGACCTCGTCCGCGATCACGGTCGTCATGCCGCCGCCGGGTGTGCTCACCCTTGGTCCGGTTCAGGACTGCTCGCTCACGGCCGCCAACGAATCGTCCGGCTACCCGGCGTCTCCCGGGAAGCTGTACTGGGGGACGAGCGCTGCCTCGTCGAGCACGTGCGACTACTACGTGACCGAGGTCACGGGCGTGCAGGCCAAGAGCGTCTTGCTCGCCGTCGTCGCGACGCCCGACCTCATCACCGATGCGACGAGCTGCACCGAGAGCTACGAGACGTTCTGGACCTACGGCTACGTCCCCATGCACTTCGTGTTCAACGGCATCAACGTGACCGAGGTGCCCGGCGCGTGGGAGTACATCGAATCGAAGACGATCTACGGCGTGTGGCTCGGCGCGATGCTCCCCGGCAACGCGAACTGCGCGTTCAACACGTTCGTGGAGCCGTACCCCGCGACGACGGCGTCCACGGGCATCATCACCGACTCGCCCTATTCGACGCTTCGCGTCGCCACCAAGGCGATCTACTACACGAACGGCGTGGCCTCTCGCGCCCCGATGGGCGTGTACGCCGTTCCCGAGAACTGAGGAGAGCACGCTCTCTCCTCGCTCTCCCCGCAGCTGTCAGGCGGCGTCGTAGACGTCGCGGCGGGGGTCCTCCGCGGAGACGGCCGGGATCGTCGTGAGGGGGCGCGCGACCGCGCGAGGGAGACGCGCCGCCGCGGCGGAGACACGCGCGGTCACGTCGAGGGGGGACGCGGTGCGCTCGTCGGCGCGCGTCGTCCCCGCGTGGTAGCCGTGCGCCTCGAAGAGGGCGAACCACATCGCGACGCGGACGTACGAGAGCTCCGGCAGGGGGGCCGCGGTGACCACGGGGGCGGCCCCGGTCACGCCGGCGGCGCGCGCAGGGAAGGGGAGAGGGCGCGGGGGGCGGCGCGGGGGACGCGCGATGTCGAGGTGGAGACGTGGGGGGAAGCGCGGGGGACGCGCGATGTCGAGTTGGGGACGTGAGGGGAAGCGTTGGGCACGGGGTGCCTGTGCGTGGAAGCGCGTGATCAGCTCTGCCAGGCGCGCCGCGCCTGCACGAGAACACGCGCGATCAGCGGCAGGAACGCGGCTCATGGCCGGGTACCGGCCCCGGCGTCGAAGTCATACGCCGGCACGCGGACGCCGCGGGCGCAGAGCAACCCGCGAACCCGCGGCG
>Ga0302283_1000032_pt1 | contig 77857 bp, 67 predicted proteins | sample III_Fen_E1_4_FD_198770 | JGI IMG/M metagenome (GOLD analysis project Ga0302283, IMG submission 198770) | Peat permafrost microbial communities from Stordalen Mire near Abisko, Sweden - III_Fen_E1_4 | ecosystem: Environmental > Terrestrial > Soil > Wetlands > Permafrost | place: Sweden: Abisko... | reverse complement strand
CTCGGGTGAAAGGCTCGTGTCGAGCGCGGCCGTGAGGCGCTTCAGCCAGGCGCGCGCGGCGCTCGAGGCGGGGCTCGGGGCCGAGCGAGGGCTACCTGGCTGCGGCGGGCGGATCGGCCCCCTTCGCAGCAGGCGGGGCCGGCGCCTTCCCGGTCGCGTCCGGCGCCTTCGCGGGTGCGCCCCCCATCGTCTTCTTCTCGAGGATGTCGAGCGCCTTCTGCAGCTCCTCTTCGGTGAACGGCAGCCGTGCGATCTGGGCCTTCTCGTCCTCGACGGCGAGGTCCATTTCCGTCTTGGCGGCTTCCGCGCGCTTCACCCACGCGGAGGTGTCCCCGGTCTTCGCAGAGAGCTCGAGCGTGCGGCGCATCATCTCCACCCCCTTCTCGAGGAGGACGCGATATCGGACGTGCATCATTCCGTAGTGGAGCTGCTTCTGCCGCTCGGTCTTCGCGGCGGCGACGGGAGGGATCGCCATCAGATCGTGATGCAGCTTCCGGTACATCTCGCCGACGCGGTACCCGCTCATGGCGGCCCAGTGAGGGTCGACCGAGCGAATCGCGTCGGCATAGGCGCTCTGGGCGCTGAGAAGCAGGCCGCAGCGAGCGTCCATCTTCGCGAGGAAGTCGGGCCCGGCGTGATCGAGAACGATCTGCTCGGAGCGCGCGCGACGCAGCTCGCCGAGACCGAAGCGGAGCTGGGCTGCAGGCACGGGGAGGCGATTGAGCGCGCCGTAGTGAGAGCTCTCGACGACATCGAGGCCGTCCTCGATGTCCTTGGCCCCCGCCTCGATGTTCCCCAGCTCGACCTCACCGAGACCGCGCGCCCCGAGGCCGATCATTCGATCGACATCGCCGAGGTCACGGCGGGCGAGCAGAGCGGCGGCGCTGTCGACGAGCGGCTGCCACTCCTCGAGGTACGCATGGATCTCGCACGCGTTGCCGAGCGCGGTGCGCGCATTGGGATCGTTCGGGAACCGCGAGGCAAGCTCGTGGTAGCGATCGCGCGCCTTCTCCCGCTGGTCGAGCCCCTCGTAGGCCATACCGAGATCGAGGAGGGCGGCCGCGGTCATGGGACCGTTGGGGTCTCCGGCGAGCAGCGCTTCGAACGAGTCCGTGGCCTCCTGCCACTTCTGCGCCGTGAGCGCCGCCTCTCCACGACTGAAGAGCTCCCGCGGCGTCCCGTCGACCCGCGACGCGATGATCTGCGTCGGCACGGCGACCGGCGGTTGAGGCGCGGTGGGCGCCTGCGGCGGAACGGCGGCCGGCTGCGACGCGCAGCCTCCAAGGATGACGAGGGAGAGGATGACCGGGAGCCGAATGGCGGAACCCATGCTCGTGCGCCTACTTCGGAGGATCGAATGACTCATGGAGAGGTTAGTGTAACCCGGCCGCTCCGTGTTCCGCTCCTTCCGCGCGGGTCATCCGTTTCGTAGCGAGGCGGACGCATCGCGCCATGCCCCACGTGCGGGAATGTCCGACGTTCCCGCTGGTTGTCGACGCATGGGCGCGAGCTGCCTCGAGACACGGGCAAATTGAAACCGGGTCGATGGGAGACGCCCGTTGGACGGTTCCGTCGATTGACGGCCGCATCCCGCGTCCTAGCGTTGAAACGTGACACGGCGCCGGGGGGCTTCGCGACAACGCCGCCTCCCATTTCTTCTCAGGAGGTGACGATCCGATGAAGCTGTCAGCACACGTCACGTTGGGTGAGCTCGAGATGGAGCATCGCTTGCTCGATCGACAGATCAAGAAGCTGAATCACAGGGGTAAGCACCTGACGCCGCAGGAGAAGACGGCGGTGGTCGAGCTCAAGAAATGGCGTCTGGCCGCGAAGGATCGGCTGGCAAACAGAGGCTAGCGACGACGTGCCGGCGGCTCGACGGCGGATGAGCGAGAAGAAGAGGACGAAGGGAGACTGAGCGAATCGAGAGAGCGCCTCTGCGCGTTACTCGTCTTCCTCGTCTGCCTTCTTCTTCTTGACGGGCGTCTTCGGCTGCTCGTGCTCCTCGTCCGTCGTTGCGTCGTCGCTGGTCTCGCTCTTGGGAGCGCGGTGAACACTCTTCGACGCGCGCGATTTGACGTTCGCGTTCGAGAGCGACTCCATGCCACCCGTCCAGACCTGTGTATCGAGCTCGACGAGCGACGTGTCGAGGCGCGAGCGCCAGTCCGGTGGAATGATCCCCGGTGTCTTCTCGTCCATCGCCTTCGCCACCGCCAGCCAGTGCCGCGCGTCGGCTTTGTAGCCGATGCGGAAGTCCGTCATCCCGCGAATGTATGCGTAGCGAGCGCGCTCGTTCGTCGTGAGCTGGTCGGTGTCCGGCTCGAGGAGGCGGAGGATCGCGAGCGCCTCTTCGTGCCGATTCTCCTCGAATGCGTGCTGGCTGCGCACGAGATCGTCGCGGTACGTGGAGCAGCCGGAAGCAGCAAAGAGCAGCGCTAACGTCAGCCAGAACGGACGCATGTTGTCTCTACTCTAGACGACGCCTTCGAGCGAAGGCGAGCGCGAAGAACGCGAGCGCCGCGAAGGGGACGAGCGAGGTGCGATCATGACGACCGACCCCCGCGACGTCGCACGCGAACTTCGAGCTCGCGGGACGGATGGGTTCGGGTCCGGCGACGGGCGCACCGACGGCGGCGGGCTGTGCGGGATCGCAGTCCCAGTCCCCTTTGGCCTTCACGAGGCCGCAACGCTCCAGGATGGACCCGTCGTCGCGCTTCGAGACGAGGCGGATCGCGTCCGCGCTGACGTTCATCTCGACGAAGTGATGAACGGACTCCATCTTGCGCGTGCTCGGGAGCGGATGCTCGATCGGATAGAGAGGCGCGCCGCCGCCGCCCGATACCACATAGGGGAGACCCGAGGCGAAGCCACGTTCATAGATGTGGTCGTGACCAGAGAGTATCAGATCGATGTGATGGCTCGTGAAGAGCGCCGGTATGGCTGCATGAAGTACGCGACGATTGCCGCCGTGCGGGCCCGCCGACCACGGGCCGAAATGGAGGACCACGATCCTCCAGGCGAGCTTCTCCGCGTCGGCGCGCGAAAGCTCGTCCTCGAGCCACGCGCGCTCCGGGCCGTCGTCGAACGATTCCATCGCGTCGAGCAGGAAGAACCGCACATTTCCCCAGCGGAAGGAGCCATACAGCTTGGGCTTCTGGCCGTCGCCATGCGCATCGGACACGGGGCCGAAGTAGCGCAGGTAGGCGGCCCCGGCGCCGTCGACGATCTCGTGGTTACCGACGCAAGCGAACACGCTGCGGTCGCGAATGAGTGGTCCCTCGACGTCGAAGAAACTCTGCCAGTTCTCGTCGGCGGGGTCCTGGACGAAGTCGCCCGTATTGATGATGAAGTCCGACGGCGACAGCATCATTTGATGGACGACGCTCGCGTGCGCGACGGTGTCGGTGCGGTTGTCGCCGTAGACCAAGAACGTGAACGGAGCTGTGGATTCGTTCGGTGGCGCCGTGGTGAGCTCCCCTTTGGCGACGGCGCCTCCCGCTCCAAGCGAGTACGAGTAGCGCGTCGACGGGGTGAGCCCATCGACGCGAATGACGTGCATCGTCGTGGGCTGCGCGTCCCGGATCGTGCGCACGGCGCCGGCGTCGCCGGCGAGACCTCCGATGGTCACGGTGACGGGAGCTGGGGCGGCTAGCTCGGCGCGTATCTCGACCGACGTGGCGGAGAGATCTTGAAGGTACGGTCCCTTGATGACGCGAGCCGGAGGATCGGCCTGAACCGTCGCCGTGAGGGTTGCGACGGCGACCGAGAGAAGGGCGCCGAGGGCACGCGTGTTGACGTACCGTGGGGTTCGAAGGGGGCGCTTGGCGAGCATGGGCTTGGCGCGTTGTACGTCATCGCGTCGCGCGGATCGATGCCAGCGACAGGTAGCTTCAACTGCGCTGTTTTCCTACATGAACACGCCCCTTCACCCACCCGTGCTCGATTGACCAGCATGGGCACGGGGACTACGGTTTCCAGGAGGTTCGCCAGCTCCGTCCGATGAACGCCAAGAACGTACCGACCAACGAGACCCTCGACGTGGGGGGCGGTGTGGACGGCGACGGGACGATGGAGGGGCTACCTCGAAGGTTCGGTAAGTACACACTGCTACGCAAGTTGGCAGTCGGTGGGATGGCCGAGCTTTTTCTGGCGATACAGAGGAGCGTCGCCGGGTTCGAGAAGCTGATCGTCATAAAGCGGATTCTTCCGTCGATGAATCAGGACCGCGCCTTCATCGACATGTTCCTCCATGAAGCGCGCATCGCCGCGACGCTCTCCCACCCGAACATCGTCCAGATCTTCGACGTCGGGCAGGTGGACGGCACGTACTTCATCGCCATGGAGCACGTGCACGGCGAGGATCTCCGCTCGATCGTGCGGCAGATGAAGAGGAAGGGGGTCAACGACTTCCCCCTCGAGCACGCCATCTCGATCGTGCTCGGGATGTGCGCTGGTCTCGCCTACGCGCACGAGAAACGCGAGCTGGACGGGAGCGCGTTGAACATCGTTCATCGCGATATTTCGCCCCAAAACGTCGTCGTTACGTTCACGGGGGACGTGAAGATCGTCGATTTTGGCATCGCCAAGAGCGACGCCAAGCTCCACACCGAGACCAAGAGCGGGCGCCTCAAGGGGAAGGTGCCCTACATGTCGCCCGAGCAAGCGCGCGGCGAGGACGTCGACTGGCGCAGCGACATCTTCGCGGCGGGCGTGATGCTGTTCGAGCTCACGACGGGGAAGCGTCTTTTCAAGGGCGCAGGTGACTACGAGACTCTCAAGCTCATATGCGAGCGTGAGTATCCAACGCCATCACAGGTGCGCCCTGGGTATCCCGTGGAGCTCGAAGGGATCGTGATGCGCGCGCTCGCGAAGGATCGCGAGCAGCGCTACCAGAGCGCACGCGAGATGCAGCAGGCGCTCGAGGACTTCGTCCGCCGCGAACGAATCCCGGTGAGCACGATCGCGCTGAACCACTTCATGCAGGCGCTGTTCGAGGACAAGCTCGCGACGATGAAGGAGGCGCTGCTGCAGGGAAAGCAGCTCGCCGACATCATCGAGCTTCAACGCACGCCCGACTCGACCGACGAGCACGCCCGGCTGTCGCAGAGCGTCCTCAGCGCACCGGGCGCTTCGCGGACGCTCACCGGGGTGAACGCTGCGCGTCCGCGGCGCGGGGTCACGCTGGCGATCGTGGCCGCGGGACTGGCGGTCGGGGTCGGTGGAGGAGCGGCGTGGTTGTTCCGCCCCAAGGTCGTCGACACGCACCCTGCGACTGCCGTCGCCTCGGTGCCGAAGGGCTCGATCTTGGTCACCAGCGATCCGCGAGGTGCGGCGATCTGGGTCAACGGAGACCTTCGCCCGGAGGTCACGCCCGCCACGCTTGCCGATCTCCCGACGGGGCGACCGATCGACGTGAAGCTCACCAAGGACGGCTTCGAGCGGGTCAGCGAGCAGGTCACGCTGACCGACGATCAGCCGAACGGGAACGTGGCGGTCGCCCTGAAACGCGGGTCGGTCTCGGTCGACGTCAGCTGCAAGCAGGCCGGCGCGGACTGCGCCAAGGTCGGTTTGTCGCTGGATGGGAAGGACTTCCCGGGGACCTCCATCGAAGGCGTGACCTCGGGTGAGCCGCACAAGCTCGTGGTCTCCGTGCCCGGCTTCGCCGATCAGACGTTCGGCTTCAGCGGTTCGCCGTACGAGAAGAAACACTTCGACGTGACGCTCGATCACCCAGCGAGCGACGCCCCTTCGTCATCCGCGGGTGCCCCCCATCACGGCTCGTCACACCCCTCCACGCCGCCGCCGGTTGCGAACCAGGGGGGCGGGGGGAGCGGCAAGCTCAACGTCGGGGCGACGGGCGGCTGGTGCAACGTCACGGTCGACGGCGTCGCGCGGGGAGCCACTCCGGTCGCAGGGATCGAGCTCGGCGCGGGCTCGCATCGCGTGACGTGCACCGGGCCCGACGGGAAGGCGCAGACGTCGTCGGTCAACGTGAGCGCCGACTCGACGACGCGCTATCGCTTCACCCTCGCGCAGTGACGAGCGCGCCGGTGCGGCGAAAGAGCATGCGATGAACCGGGAGACCGTCGGCGATCGCGCGATGCTCGCGCGGACTGCGCGCGCCGAACGGGTTCTCGGCGAGACGGGGTGAGTCGACCGAGTCGCCGGCCGGCGTGAACCAATCGCTGGCGAGGACCTGCGACTCGTACTGCGCTGCGCGTTCTTCGACGTCGGTCTGGATGTACAGCTCGCCCCCCACGGCGACGAGGCGCGCCACCTCGGCGAGGAACGCGTCGCCCATGACGAGGCGCTTCTGGTGCCGCTTCTTCCACCACGGATCGGGGAAGTGGAGGAACGCGCGAAGGAACACGCCGTCCGGCGCAAGGCGCGGAAGCGCGAGCTTCGCGTCTTCGGCGAACACCCGGGCGCGCGGCGCGAGTCCGCGCTTCGCGATGCGTGCGTCGACGATCGTGGCCCACTTCCGGCGCACTTCGAGGCCGACCATCGCACAGCGCGGCTCGGCGGCGAGCCGCTCGAAGACGAAGCCACCGCGACCGGGCCCGACCTCGAGCTCCAACCACTCGCCACGAACGAGCGTCCGCGCGTCGACGACGTCGCCCGCGGGGAGCAGCGGGGCATCTGCATAGGGGCGCGGTGGGCGCGCGGGCTTCTCGTCAATCACGGCCGCGCCCATGTCATGCGCCGACGCATCTCGTCAAGCCGTGAAGCACGGTTGGCACGTTCGTCGCTAGGCTCGGCGCGATGACTTGGGCCCTTCGCGTCGCTTCGCTCGCCGCGCTCCTCCTCGCGGCGGGCTGTACGTCGACGACGCCGTATCGCTATACCGGCCTCGTGCCGGCGGTTCGGCCGCTGGCGTGGGACGGGCGGGCCGCGCCAGGGGGCACGCTGCGGATCGAAGGGACGATCACGCACGCCAACGTGGAGACGAAGTACGCGCCGCAGGTGAACGACACGGCGCTCTACGTCCCGGAGTGGACGGCCGACGGGAGCGTGATGCTCGCGCTGACCGGCGAGCTCGAGATCGGGCTCCGAGGCTCCTACGCCGCGTACCAATGGGCGAATCCCAGCGCCGCGGGGACGCTGCCGCTGCCCAGCGAGCCGGGTACGTGGGGCATCGGGCCCGAGGTCCGGGTGGCAATCCCGTTCGATCACGAGAGGCGTTTTGCGCTCGGGGTCGCCGCCAACATGATGCGGTACCAGACGCCCTACGCCGAGTGGACGCTGACGGGGCCCCAGTCAGCCAACGGGCAGACGGTGCCGTGCGTCCCGTCCACCACGTGCGTGAGCGGGTACTCGCTGTTCGACGAGAAAAGCGAGTCGCACCTGGTCTATTCGTTCGGCCTCTACCCCTCGATCGCGCTCGGTGACGACGGCGAATATGGCCATGTCTTCGCGATGTTCGGCGGGACCAACGGCTTCAAGAACGATGGCTTCGCCAACACCCCGACCAACGGGAGCTCCATCGACGTCACCGGGCCGGTGTGGATGGTCGGCGGCGGGTACGGGATCACGTACGACGCGTTTCGTGCCTCGGCGATGCTCTTCCGGCCGTTCACCGACGGCAGCTCGCCCGTCGACTATTCGGTCGGCTTCCAGCTGACGGTCGGTGTGAACGCAGACCTGTGGTCTTCCGACAACGATCGTGACTGACGGGGCCGGTTCGCCGCACAGTACCGCCGCGTGAAACGCTCGACCGTCGCCCGCGCTGGGTGGGTACCGATCGCGCTCGCGGTCGCCGTGCTCGCGTGGATCACGCTCGGGCGTGTCTACGCCAAGGTCGGGCACGCGGGCGCGGCGCTCGACGACGCGTACATCCATTTTCAGTACGCGCGCGCGCTGGCCGAGGGGCACCCCTTCCGGTTCCAGGCGGGCGAGCCGCCGACCAGCGGAGCGACCAGCCTCTCGTGGCCCGCGCTGCTTGCACCGTTCTGGCTGATCGGGTTTCGCGGCGAAGCGATCCTGTGGCCCGCGTGGGCGCTGTCGTTCGCGGCGCTCGGTGGGCTGGCGTGGGAGGCGTGGGCTCTGACGCGAAGGCTGGCGGGGGAGACGGCGGCCATCGGGGCGGCGGCCATGGTGATCGCGTTCCCGGCGTTCGCGTGGTTCGCGGCGAGCGGGATGGAGGTCGTGCCGTTCGCGTGGCTCCTCGCGAGAAGCGCGCGTCGTGCGAGCGAGTGGGCCGAGTCGACGGGCGGAGAAGAGAGGACGGGCGCGCGCGCGAACGAGCTCGTCGCGCTGGCGTGGTGCACGACGTTCACGCGGCCGGAGGGGGCGATCGTGTGCGTCGCGATCACGCTCGTGCTCGCGCGTTTCCCTCGCGAGGCGAGCTGGCGATCACGCGCGTTCGCGCTCGCGGCCATCGCGCCCGTCCTCGCGCAGCCGCTCGTGCTCCTCGCGTTGACCGGCTCCGCGAAGAGCACGACGGCGCTGGTGAAGCTCCTCCCCGGCAACCCGTACTACGTCGGCGCCGCGCTCCGCGAGAAGGTCGCCACGAACCTTCACGACGTCCTCAGCGGCGCCTACTCCCTCGAGTTCTTCCCGACCGGCGGCCTGTCCGTCGCGTTCGCGGGGCTCGTCGCCATCGGCATTCAGGGGTGGCGCAGCAAGCGAGTCGTGCGAGCGACGTTTCTCCTCTGTCTCGCGATCGCGATCTTCATTCCGTGCGCGTACCTGACCTGCCTGTGGAATCGCCTCCGGTACCTCTGGCCGTTTGCGACCTTTTGGCTCGTGGGGCTCGCGTGCCTCGCGCGTGTCCTCGGCGATGCGCTCGCCACGTTTCAGTCGCGGGCGCGGGTCGCGACACCGATCGCGTGCGGGATCGTCGTCGGGGCGCTGGTCGGACACCTGGACGGGACGCTCGAGGACGTCGCGCAGTCGGCGAGCGGGATCGATCGTCAGCAGTCCACGCTCGGACGGTGGGTGAAGACCGCGCTCCCCGAGACTGCGCGCGTCGGCGTGAACGACACGGGCGCCATCGCGTACTTCGGAGAGCACACGACCTTCGACGTGGTCGGGCTGACCACGCGAAGCGAGGGACGCTACTGGGTCGCCGGCGTCGGCTCGCGCCTCGAGCACTACGAGCGCCTCCTTGCGTCCAACCCGGGAGCGCTCCCGACCCACTTCGTGGTCTATCCGGAGTGGTTCGCCATCGACGCGCTGCTCGGCCGGCCGCTCACGGAGGCGACGGTGACCGACGCGAGCATCCTGGGAGGGCGCACGATGCGCGCGTACGTGGCGGAGTACGCGGGCCTGGGCTCGGGCGAGGCGCCCTGGACGGCGCTCGACGGGATCGTCGATGTCGTCGATGTCGCCGACCTGGAGAGCGAGGCGGCGCACGGGTACCAGCTCCTCGGCGCGCGGGGCGGAGAGGAGGTAGCGGGCACGGGTTTCGCGCCGGGCGGCCGGCCGATCCTCGACGGGGGGCGCACGGGGCGCGTGCAGGAGCGGTTCGTCGCGCATCTTCACGCCGGCGCTGCCGCTCGCGGCGTCGTGCGCCTCGAGTCGCAGACGCCGACCCGCGTGGTCGTGCGCGCCAGCGGCAAGGACGTCGGGATGTTCGAGATCGATCCGGGGGGCTGGGTCGAGGCCCAGTTCCCGATTCCTGCCGCGCAGGCGGCGAGCGAGACGCCCATCGATCTCGTCATCGTCGAGGGGGGCGCGCTGTCGATCTTCCACTACTGGTTCGGCGCACCCTAGGCACCGGCCGGGCGCCTCGCGGTCACTGTGCGGGTGAGAGCACGATCGGGTAGGTCACGCTGACCGTGCCCCCCTGAGGCGACGGGAACGAGAGGTCGTAGAAGCTGCGCACGATGCAGCTGCGCACGCTGGCGTCGGGGAGGTCGCTGTCGCCGTCCTGGGCGATGGAGACCTGGCCGCTGCGATCGATGACGAAGCGCACGGCGACGCGCCCCTCGAGCGACGGGTTCGTGCGGAGGCCCGCTTCGTAGCAGTTGCGGAAGCGGCCCGAGTTCTGGCGGATGATGCGCTGAATGACCTCTCCGGGGAGACGGCCGTTGGTGACGATCTCGCGCGGCATGCGGAGACCGCCGCCGACGTGGTGCGTCCCTATCACGTGCCCGCACTTGGCGCCCGGAGGGCACCCGCCGTAGCCGCCGGGCTCGTTCGAGCCGATGCGCCTGTCGAGCGACGCCGAGAGGCCGCCGATGTCGTTGACGCCGATCCCGATGTTGCTCCCCCCTCCCCCTTCGTCGTTGCCGCTGAGCGTGAGGCCGCCGAGGCCCCAGGAGTCGGCCGCGTCGGGCCCGAAGAGGCCCCCCAGGTGGCTCTCGCGGTCGGCGCCCCGGAGTATGTCGCCCCACGGGACGGTCGGGGCGTTGGGGTCCGAGGCCATGGCGTTGATGAGCGAGATGACGCCGAAGTCCTTCACCATCTCCTGCTTCTGCTCGCGCGAGAGAGACGCGAGCTCGCGCGGCGTGTCGCCCGCGGCGCTCCAGTGTCCGGCGTCACGCGGTGCGTGTTCGGTGCCCATGTGCCCGGCCGCGCCCAACGCGCGGCCTCCACCCGAGGCGCCGTGGTCTTCCGCGTCCGCCGGGGGGTGGTCGGCCTGTTCGAGCTTCGCCTCTTCCTCGCGCTCGGCGCTCGCGTTGATCAGGTGGCGCATCGTGAGGAGCTGGTCGCGCGAGATGCCGTCGTCGTCGGTCGCGCCGAGCGCAGGGAGGAAGAGCGCGAGCGCGGCGAGGACGCCCACGTGCATCATCACCGAGAGCGCGAGACCGCCGTAGTCCGAGGGGTTCACGTCGGCGGCGAAGGAGCTCGCGTACACCTCGTCCTCGACGATTCGCGCGCGGAGCGTCAGCTCGCCGAGCTCGATCTCGACGACGCGCCCGGCCGCGAGCGTGATGGGGTCGCCACCGACGGGAACGCCGTCCACCCACGCCAGCGACCCGCGCGGCGGCAATACGACGGCGCCCCCGGTGTCGCAGGTCACGAGCGAGGCCTTCACCTCGCCCAGCACCTCACTCGGGACGACCGCGTCGCACCCCTCGGCTTCGCCGACCGCGAAGCGCTCGCCGGGGCGAACGTACTTCGTGGCGAGAACGCACCCCGTGTTGTCGTGTCCCCACGAGAGAATCACTTCGACGACGTCGCCGTTCATCGCAATCACCTCGCCGGGACTGACAGCGCGGGGAGCGCGCGAGTTCCCGCGAGACAAAAGAGAAGCGCCCGGTGCCACGCAGCAAAGCGCGACGACCGGGCGCGTGTCAGCGAGAGAGCGCGACTACTTCGTCGGCGCCTTCGTCGTCACCTTCGCGTCGGCCGTCTTCCCCTTGGCGGCCGGCTTCGGCGCCGCGGTGCGGATGCCGAGCTGCGCGTCGAGCTCCTGGCCGTTCGACCAGCCCCACGCCTTGACAATTTTACCGTCCTTCCACTGATGGATAGAGACACCGTGGGTCGTCACGGTCTTGTGCTTGTTCGGGATCTTGACCTTGCCGTGAACGAAGTCGCCGATCTGCGTCATGGTCGACTCGCCCTCGTCGATGGTGAAGTCCTCGACGCCGAGGACCGTGAGGTCCTTCCAGCCGCGGTCCTTGAACGACTTCTTGCCGATGGCCAGGTTGTCCTTCACCCACTTCTTGTCCTTCGGCTCCCACCCCGCGAAGCTGTTGGACGCGTAGTCGTCGGACAGGAAGCCGAGCTGGGTCGCGTCGTCGCTCTTCAGCCAGGCGGCGTTGAGCGCGTTCAGGTTCGCGACGTTCTTGTCCTCGTTCGCGTCGCCCTTCGACACGTGCGCTTCGGCGGCGCCCGTCGGGAGCACGGCGATGGGACGGAACGGTCGGTCGTCCTTGTAGGCGCCCGTCTGCTTCATCATGGTGACGAAGTCGAGGTACGTGTGGTCCTTGGTGATGAGGCCATCGTCGTTGAACGTGTAGACCGAGAGCCCGTCGAGGCCCCACGGCTTGCCCGTGGCCTTGTCGCTCGCGGTGGCGATCCAGTGCACGACGACCTGGTTCCCCTTGGTCCACGTGCGGACGTTGGCCGCCTGGAAGCCGGTGTTGTTGTCGAGGAGGCTCTGGTAGCCCTTCTGGATCGCCTCGCGCCCCTGCGCCTCCGGCAGGCCGACCGTCCACTCCACGGCGTCGGGCGCGTAGAGCGCGGCGATCTTCGAGGAGTCGTTGGCGTTCGCGACCATCGACGCGATCGCGGCCGCTTCGAGCTCCGCGAGGGCCGGCTTCGGTGCGGGCGGGGGCGTGGTGGCTACGGGCGCCGGGGTCGTGTCGACCGGCGCGGGAGCGGGGGCCGGCGGCGGCGGCGGCTGGACCGGGGGCTGCTCGTCGGCGGCTCCACCACACGCGACGATGAAACCAAAGACGAACGTCGTAGCAATCGATCGCATCCTCATTTTCAGCTCCATCTTCTTTTCGTGGGCCTTGCCCCCGACGCTACGGCCGAGGTCGAGACCGCAGGAGATCGCCTGCTTTCGCGCTCTCCGTCAAGGCCCTGACGGTGGTAAGTCACTAGTCTCGCCGTGAGCATTCGCCCCCGTCCCCTCGGAAAGACTGGCCTCTTCGTCTCTGAGCTTTCGCTCGGGACGTGGGGGCTCTCGGGCGACGGGTACGGGCCGATCGAGGCCGCGGAGGCCGAGAAGACCATCCTGCGGGCCGTCGACATCGGGGTCACGCTCATCGACACCTCGGACGCGTACGGCGGCGGAGCGATGGAGGCGATGCTCGGGAGGCTGCTGAAGGACGAGCCCGCGCGGACCCGCGTCGTCGTCGCGACCAAGATCGGCACCGATCGCACGACCGAGCCCCCGCGGAAGCGCTTCGATGCCGCGTACCTGGGCGAGCGCGTGAGGGCGTCGGCCAAGCGGCTCGCCCGCGAGCGCGTCGAGCTCGTGCTCCTGCACAACCCGAGCGTCGAGACGCTCACGTCCGGCGAGGCCCGCGGGGCGCTCGAGGCGCTGAAGAAGGATGGGCTCGTCGGGCACTGGGGGGTCGCGGCCGGAGACGCCGACGTGGCGCGCGCTGCCATCGACCACGGCGCGGAGGTGATCGAGCTCGCATACAACCTGATGCACGGCATCGACATGCACCGCGTGGCAGGCGACGCGATGGTCTCCGGCGTGGGCGTGCTCGCGCGATCGACGCTCGCGCACGGGTTGCTCACGGGGCTCTGGGAGAAGGACCGCGAGTTCAAGGGGCCGGATCACCGCGCCGACCGCTGGACGAAGCTCGAGCTCGAGCGGCGCATGTCGCAGCTCGACGCGCTCCGCTTCCTCGTGCGCGGCGACGTCCACACGATGCGCGCGGCGGCCGTGCGCTTCGTGCTCGCCAATCACCTGGTCTCGAGCGCCGTCCTCGGACCGCGGAGCGTGGTGCAGCTCGAGCAGCTCGTGCGCGAGACGGGCGCGGGTCCCCGCTACCTGCCGGACGACGACCTCGCATCGCTGCCGCGCGCGCTCTCGCGGGTGGGCATCCTCACGTGACGGTCGACCGAGAGAAGACGCTCGCGCACGTGCTCGGCGTCGCGCGCGAGGCGGGCCAAGGGATCGCGCGCATTTACGCCGGCGAGTTCGACGTCGAGTACAAAGCGAAGAACGACCCGGTCACGCGCGCCGACCGCGAAGCCAACGACTTCATCTGCGCCGAGCTCGCGCGCGCGTACCCGGGGATGCCGATCGTCGCCGAGGAGAGCGACCCCGCTTCGTACGCCGGGTTCAGCAAGTCGTCGCACGTGTGGTTCGTCGACCCGCTCGACGGCACGCGCGAGTTCGTCGCGCGCAACGGGGAGTTCGCCGTGATGATCGGCCTCGCCGAGCACGGCCGCGCGGTGCTCGGCGTGCTGGTGTGCCCGGCGCTCGGGCGGAGCTTCATCGGCGCCGACGGAACGGGCGCGTTCGAGCTGAACGATCAGGGGGACCGGAAGCCCATTCACGTGAGCGCCCACGGCGAGCTGGTCGGCGGGCGCGTGCTCATCTCGCGGTCCCACTTGCCAGAGGAGGCGCGCGCGCACATCGCGGCGCTCGGCCTCGTGACCATTCCGTGCGGCAGCGCGGGGGTCAAAGCGGCCAAGATCGCCTGCGGTGAAGGGGACCTCTACGCGCAGCCGGGCCGCGCCGGAAAGCTCTGGGACGCCTGCGCGCCGGAGGCCGTCGTGCGCGCCGCGGGGGGCGTCTGGCGAACGACGACCGGTGACGGCTACGACTACGCGAGTGAATCGCTGGAAAACGGGCGTGGCGTGCTCGCCGGCAACGCGCGCCTCGTCGAGGCCGTCATCGCCGCCATGAAGTGGTAGAAGCCGGTCTCGATGCGTGACCACGCGGAGATCGTCGTCATCGGCGCCGGGATCATGGGCCTGGCGATCGCGTACCACCTGACGCGACTCGGCGTGAAAGACGTGCTCGTGCTCGACAAGAGCTACCTCTGCGGCGGCGCGAGCGGCCGGAACGGCGGCGGCATCCGGGCGCAGTGGTCGAGCGAAGCGAACGTGCGGCTGATGCAGGAGAGCATCCAGATGTGCCGCGACTTCGCGTCCGAGATGAAGATCAACGTGTGGTTCCGGCAGGGGGGCTACCTCTTCCTCGCCCGCACCGAGGACAAGCGCCGCGCGCTCGAGCAGAGCGTGAAGCTTCAGCGCGAGTGCGGCCTCAGCTCGCGCATGCTCACGCCGAACGAGGCGCGCGCGATCGTCCCCGAGCTCGACATCGACGGCATCGTCGCCGCGACGTACAACCCGGACGACGGCGTCGTCTTCCCGTGGCCCTTCGTGTGGGGCTTCGCGCAGGCGGCACGCAAGCGCGGCGCCGAGGTGGCGACGTTCACCGACGTCGTCGGCTTCGAGACCAGCGGCGCGCGAATCGAGGGCGTCGTCGTGCGCGACATCTCGCCCGGCGCCGGCAAGCAGACCCACACGGTTCGCACGCACAAAGTCGTGAATGCGTGCGGCGCCTGGTCGCCCGAGATCGCGCGCATGCTCGGCGTCGAGCTCCCGAACACGCCTCACCGCCACGAAATCTGCTCCACCGAACCGCTCAAGCCCTGGCTGAAGCCGCTGGTCGCCGACCTCAGCGACGGCCTCTACTTCAGCCAGTCGACGCGCGGCGAGATCGTCGGCGGAATCAGCCAGGAGCGCGTCCCGCACGGCGTGAACCAGGACAGCTCGTTCGCTTTCCTCGGCAAGTACGCGCAAGCGCTCACGCGCGCCTGCCCAATCCTGGGCGATGTGAAGGTGCTCCGCCAGTGGGCCGGCTGCTACGACCTCACCCCGGACGCGAACCCGATCGTCGGCCAGGTCGACGGCGTGGAGAACTTCTTCCAGGCCTCGGGCTTCATGGGCCACGGCTTCATGATGGCCCCCGTCATGGGAAAGCGAATCGCCGAGCAGATCGTGAAACCGACCGACTCGGAGCTCTTCCAGCGCTGGAACCTGCGCCGCTTCAAGGAGGGGAAGCTGCTCTCCGAGGCGATGATCATCGGCTAACGCCTCGAGAGTCGAACGTCGTTCAAGAGGCCCAAAGCCTCGTGAACGAGGGATTAAGCCTCGTGAACGAGGGTCAAAGCCTCGTACACGAGGGTCAAAGCCTCGTGAACGAGGATCAAAGCCTCGTGAACGAGGGTCAAAGCCTCGTACACGAGGGTCGAAGCCTCGTACACGAGGGATCAAGCCTCGTGCACGAGGGTCAAAGCCTCGTCCACGTGGCCCCGGCCCTCGTCCACGTGGACCCAGTCCCCGTGAACAGGAACCAATTCCCTCTGCGTCGCGCCTCTCCCATCTCTGGTCGTGAACGGAACTGTACGGAGGCTGCTTCCAGCAGCCGCAGTACAGTGACGTCCACGAAGCACGGCTGCAGCCGTGCGTAGTGAACTGACGTTGACACCCCCGAACCGGCACGGCTACGGTCCGCGCGCGATCCGAAGCTTGGATTTCGCGGGAGAGCTCACCATGAAGACCCGTTCCTCCGGTCGCCTCGCACTCGTCCTCCGCCTCGCCATGAGCGCGCCGCTCGTGACGCTGGGCGTGACCGCCGCTTCGACGATGCTCGTCGCCTGTGACGACGACAACGAGCCGAAGACGTGGGTGAAGCGGCTCGATGACCCGGCCCAGCGCGCCGGCGCCATCAAGCGCCTCACGCAGTTCTTCGAAGACGACATGACGAAGGCGAACAAGAACCGTGACTCCGAGACGGTCAAATCGCTCCTCGACGAGATCGTCGACCCGATGGCCAAGCAGTACGTCGCCGGAAACCTGGACGAGAAGACGCGCAAGGAGCTGATGAAGTTCCTGGCCGACACGCGCGATCCGCGAACGGGCCCCGCGCTCGCCAAGGCGTTCAACGAGTACGAGGCGGGGAAGAACGAAGACGACGTGAAGTACGCGGCCGAGGCCGTGAAGGGGCTCGTCGACGCCAAGCGCCTCACCGATCAGAACGTGAAGGACGCGCTCTGGAACTGCTTCTCCAAGTTCCAGGTGTCCAAGACGAAGATGTTCAACCTCGTGAAGGGTCTTCACGACGCGGTCGTCGCCGTCAGCGACCCGAGCTACGGCCCCAAGGCCATAGACAAGCTCACGCCGCCGGTCGACCCGAAGAACGTCGACAACGTGCGCGACCAGCTCCAGTTCTGGCAGCTCACGTCGGTGCAGGTGCTCGGCGAGCTTCGCTTCGCGCCGGCCGTGAAGCCGCTCGTCGTCGTGCTCCTCACGCCGACGAAGAAGGATCTCCAGGCGACGGTCAACAGCGCGCTCCTCCGCATCGGCAAGGACTCGGACGCGGCGCTCATCGCGGCGCTCAGCGGGACCGATCCCGACTACGCGAGGCAGGAAGCCCTCTGGGATCAGAAGGGCTACGTCGCGGTCGTCGGCGACGAGCTGGCGACGATCTCCCGCCCCGAAGGGCGCGATGCCGTGCTGGCCGCGCTCGCCGCCGCCGACAACGACACGAACCGCACTGTGCTCGCCCAGGCGCTGGTGAAGTTCCCCGCCGACCCGCGCCTGATTCCGGCGTTCCTCGCCGCCTACAAGCAGCTCGCGGCCAACACGTCGATCGACGCGATGGGCGGAGCGAACGCGCACGGCATCCTCGCGCAGGCGTCGTCCATGTTCTTCGACCCGACGCTCACCGACTGGCTCTTGAAGGAGATCGCGTCAGCCAAGGGGGACGAGGCGGACGCGATGCAGCTGCTCGCGCTGGAGTCCGCGATCAAGCTGATGAGCCCTGCGCAGAAGGCTGCCGTGGGAGCCTCGGTCACCAAGGAAGGCACGCCGCGCGAGAAGGACATGTACGCGCGCGCCGCCGGGGCGCTCGACAAGTGCAACGTCGATCCCGACTGCTACCTGACCCTGCTCGACGTCCCGATCCCGTCCACCCCCGCGACCGCGTCGATGTCGGCCGCGAAGGCGGCGTGGATGGCGGCCATCTACGCCAAGGACAGCACGCAGGCGCAGCTCGCCTCCCGCGTCGACAAGATGCGCGCGGCGTCCACGCGGTACGACATCGTGACCGCGCTCGATCGACTGACGCCCAAGGGCGACACGAACATCGCCGCGCAGCTCGACAAGGTCGTGGAAACCGATACCGCCTCCGGGAACAAGGAGCTGCTGATGGCCGACGACGTCGTCGCCAAGGTCGCCATGCGTCTCCGGGCCCGCGCGCAGTAGTCCGCTCGCTCCGCTTCGAATGATCAAGCTCGAGGTCAACACGGGACCGGCGGTCGGAAAGGCCTTCGAGTCCACGGCTGATCTCGTTCGCATCGGGCGCGCCGAGGGGAACGATCTCACCCTCGGCGACGACATCGTCTCGGGCGAGCACGCGCAGGCGTTCTTCGACGGCGAGCGCTATCTCCTGCGCGATCAGCGCTCGACGAACGGGACGTACGTCGTTCGCGGCGAAGAGCGCATCGCGGTCGACGACTCGGTCGGACGCGAGGTGCCTCTCGCCGACGGCGACGTGGTGGAGCTCGGGACGGGCGGCCAGGCGGTGAAGCTGAAGGTCGCGCTGACGATCGACGAGAACCGCGCGCGCGTCGTCGCGATGCGGAAGATCGACGATCTCGAGCCGGCCGCCAGCCGCGTCGAGCGCGACGCCGGCTCGCTCCGCGCGCTCTACGAAGCGCAGAAATCGATCGGCACCGCGGGCGACCTGCACGAAGTGGTCATCGCGATCGCCGACGCGTGTCTCACGCTGGTACCCCAGGCGACGCACGTGACCGTGGTCCTGCGCGACGACGACGACGAGGCCGCGCGCGCCGGGGTCTCGGGTTACGTGCCGATCGCCACGCGCGTGCGCGGGCAGGACCAGCGGGCGGCGACGCCCATCCCGGTCGCCCGCAGCGTGTTCCGCAAGGTCGTGACCGAGCGCGCCGCGGTGATCGCCGCCGACGCCCCCACCGAGGTCGCCCAGACCGAGTCGATCATGGGCGCCTCCATCCGCTCGACGCTCGCCGTGCCGTTCTGGCGCGGGCAAGAGATCCTCGGCGTGCTCCAGCTCGACAACCGCGAGAGCGCGGGCGTCTTCACCAGCGCCGATCTCGAGTTGATGACGGTGCTCGCGCACTTCGCCTCGCTCGCGGTCGCGAACGCGCGCCTGGTCACGCGCCTCCGCTCGGCCGAAGAGCGGCTGAAGAAAGAGAACGCCTTCCTCAAGGGGCGCGAAGAGTCGCGACGCACGGGGGGGCGCGGGACGCAGGAGATCATCGGCAACTCGTCGGCGATGCGCGCGCTCGGCGCGCAGATCGACAAGGTGGCCGACACGCGCGTGACCGTGCTCGTCGAGGGGGAGACGGGCGTAGGCAAGGAGCTCATCGCCGCGGCCGTGCACTACCGCTCGCGCCGGCGCGACAAGCTGTTCGTCGCCGCCAACTGCGCCGCGGTGCCGGAGAACCTGCTCGAGAGCGAGCTGTTCGGCCACAAGAAGGGGGCGTTCACCGGCGCGCACGAGGAGAAGAAAGGCCTCTTCGAGATCGCCGACGGCGGCACGCTCTTCCTCGACGAAGTGACGGAGATGCCGCTCTCCCTGCAGTCGAAGCTCCTCCGCGCGCTGCAGGAGGGGGAGATTCGCCCGATCGGCGCCACGCAGGAGAAGCGCGTCAACGTGCGCATCGTGGCGGCGACGAACCGGAACCTCGAGAAGGAGGTCGCCGAGGGGCGGTTCCGCGAGGACCTCTACTACCGGCTCAAGGTGTTCCCCGTCCGCGTCCCCCCGCTGCGCGAGCGCCGCGAGGACATCCCGCTGCTCGCCGGCTACTTCCTCGCGCGCTACTCCACCGAGATGGGGAAGCCCGCCGCCGGCTTCGCGCAGCAAGCGATGGAGCTCCTGCAGGGGTACGACTGGCCCGGCAACGTGCGCGAGCTGCAGAACGAAGTGCAGCGCATGGTGATCCAGATCGAGCCCGGTGGGTTCGTGACGTCCGACCTCCTGTCGCCGCGCATCCGCCAGGTCGAGGGGGTCATCGAGCGCGTGCGCCCGACCAAGGGCACCCTCAAGGAGATGGTGGACCAGCTCGAGCGCTGGATCCTCATCGAGGCGCTGCGCGAGCACGGGAACAACAAGACGGCGTGCGCCAAGGCGCTCGGGATCACGCGCGAAGGGCTACACAAGAAGCTGCGCGCGTACGGCCTGTGAGCGCGCAGGTGATCCGCGTCGTGGTCGGGCTGGGGTCCAACGTGGGCGACAGGCTCGCGCACCTGCAGGCGGCCGCCCAGAAGCTCTCGAAGATCGCGCATGTCGAGCGCGCGTCGCACATCTACGAGACGGCGCCCGTGGGGGGACCCCCGCAGGGGGCGTTCTACAACGCCGCCGTGCGCATCACGTACGAGGGGGAGCCGCTCGACCTGCTCGACGCGCTCCAGGCGATCGAGCTCATGCTGGGCCGCGCGCGCCACGAGCGATGGGGACCGCGGACCATCGACCTCGACATCCTCTGGATCGAGGGGATGGCGATGGAGAGCGACCGCCTCATCGTCCCCCACGAGCGCCTCGCGGAGCGCCCGTTCGCCCTCCGGCCGCTGGTCGACGTCGCCCCCGACGCCATCGACCCCATCTCGCAGGTCCCGTACACGCGCCTCTTCGACGAAGAGACCGCGCGCCTCCGCCCGCTCCCGCTCGATCTCTTCGGCGCGTCGTAGTCCGAAGTACGGCGCGAGCTACGGCGTCGAGCCCTGCATGTAGATCGGATCGGTCGGCGTCCCCTGGTAGCCGTCGTCCACGACGCCGTCCTGCACCCAGAAGATGAAGGCGCCGTCGTGCTGCCCGCCGACGGTCGCGTCGAGCAAGATCTCGGCGCCGGGAGTCGTGGAGAACGTGAAGCCCGGGTTACCGGTCGTGGTGCTCGTGATGGCCTCGAGGGACGAGGTCGTGGGCTGCGTGACCGTGTCACCCGTCCCCAGCGACTGTGAAGCGACGTTCTCGATCGCCCCCGTCTGCGCGGTTACTTTCACGTCGAACGCGCACGCCGGGTTCGTCGGATCGACGGTGGTGTCGCACGTCCACCACACGTTCCAGTTCCCGCCAGAGTCGTACTCGACGAACACGCCGACCCCCAGACCGGCCTTCACGTTCATCGTCTGGTTCGTGTCGATGACCACGTTCATCGGGTGCGCGCTCGGCGCACCGTCGCCGCTTGGGCCCGTTTCCGTAGGGGTTCCCACGGCTCCGCCGCCGGCGCTGACGGACGAGCCGCCGCTCGACGTCGAGTCCATGACGCAGGCGAACACGGCGAACGGAACGCACCCCAGAGCCAGCAGCCCGCGAAGCTTCGACCAGACCATGTCCTTCTCCCTATGCAGGTCCCCGACGCGGCCAAAGAAGCGACGATCGTGCCGTCGCGAAATCAACGATGCCCACCGCCACCTCGACCGCCGCCGCCACCGTGGAATCCGCCTCCGCCACGGAAGCCGCCCCCCCCCGAGCGGTGGCCCGAATCGTACCCCTCGGGATCGACGTGGTGACCGCTGCTCCCCGACGACGGGGTGACGCCGCGGTACCCGCCTCCGTAGTAGGGCGAAGAGCGCCCCGCCGAGTAGTAGGGCGACGACGAGCGCGGAGAGCCGTACGACGGATACGAGCCATAGGCGCGCCCGCTGCCGTACGCAGAGCCACCGTAGCGCGGCGAGTACGACGGCGAGTGATACGGGGCTGGAGAGACCCCCTGGTAACGCGGGCTCGACGCGACTGGCGCGTTGCGACCGTACGCCGGCATCCGGGCGCCGGTGGAAGCTGCGACGGAGGAGCGCGCGGCGAACGTGTTCGCGCTACGTGCCGCGCCCATCGCCGGCGCGTGCGCACCGAGGGTTTGCGCCGTCGACGGGTGCGCGAACGCTTGCGCGTGCGCGACCCCCGGAGTCGTTGCGGACGCATGCGCCACCTCGTGAGGCCCTAGCCCCAGCGACGACGGCGAGGGACCGCCGACCGTGGGGTGCGCCGACGTGCGCCCTACCCCGCCCACCGACGGATTCGCCGCCGTGTAGGGCTGCGTGCGCTGCGCGATCCCCGCGACCTGCGCCCCGCTCGTGACGAGGCCCCCGCCGAAGTGCGGCGCGAAGATCTGGTGCGCCCCGCAGAAGGCGTACGGCGCGTACGGCACCGCGCCGACCCCGAACGCGTACCCACCACGCCAGTACCAGGTGGGGGGGAGCGGCGCCCAGCCGACGTACCCGCCGCCGGCGCGCCAGCTCACCCAAGCCCCTGCGTAGGTCCGCCCCGGAATCCACCCCCACCGCGAACCGAGGTACGCCCAGCGCCCGTAGTGAAACGGCGCCCACCCCCAGTCGTAGTCGGAGGCCCAGACGTAGTTGCCGTAGTCGTCGTACGTCCAGCTGCCGGCGGTCACGTACGGCGAGAAATCGTCGCCGACGACGTCGGTCGACGGCGTCCAGACGGTGCCGTAGTTCGGATCGTCGACCCAGTTGCCGTAGGGATCGAGCGTCGAGTGGAAGTCCGTCAGCGCGCTCGGGTCGGTGTCTTCGTACTCGCTCCCATCCGCTCCTACCGAAACGTCGCCAGGCTGAGCCTGAAGCTCGTTGCCATCGACATCGCGCGGCGGGAGCGGAGCCGGAATGGGTTGTGGAGGCGGGGCGCTCGGCGCTGCGACCTGGTCCTGCGGCACCGGCGTAGGCGCGTCGTAACCGACCGGCTCGGGCGGGAAGTTCGCTCCAGCCCCCTCCGCCCCCTCTTCGCCGCACCCCGTCAGGAAGGGCGCGACGAGCGCTAGCCCCAGACCGAAAACGAGGTGGAAGGTGGTCTTCATTTGGATCTCCGGGGCCTGAACGCACGATCGTTGCAATCGTCGATCCCGACTATTCCCGACTATTAGGGTGCGACGGGTACGACCGCGGATCCAGTGGGATTCGTCCGAATTCTTCTCGCGTCGGCGCGAGCGCCAGGCAGGCACTGCGGCATCGGGAGTGCGAACGGTAGCGCCTGCAAGGCCAGAGCGTCCCACGGGCGCGGACCGCGCGGGACAGTCCGGCGCGCGCCGCCCCGAAGCGTTCGTGACAGGACGACGCGCTGGCTACCCGGGACGAGACAAATCGTCAGCGCAATCACGCTCGCCAGATCCCTCACGCTCGCCGGGATCTCACGTAGGATGGACGTCAGCGAGGGACGACATGGCCGAAGCCCCGATGATCAATCGAATCGCGTCGATGCAGGACTACAAGCTCTACAAGGAGCTTCACTGGGAGGGCTCGTTCGAGGAGTACCTGAACATCGTGCGGGAGCGCCCGCAGGTTACGCGCAATGCGTACCAGCGCCTCTACGACATGATCATCAGCTACGGGACCGAGGAGTACATCGACAACAAGAAGAAGTTGATCCGCTACAACTTCTTCAAGGACGAACTGGGCGCCGGCGGCAACGCCATCTTCGGCCTGGATATCCCGCTGATGCGGCTCGTCCACGTGCTGAAGGCCGCGAGCGAAGGGTACGGCCCGGAGAAGCGCGTCATCCTCCTTCACGGGCCCGTCGGCTCCTCGAAGAGCACGATCGCGCGGCTCCTCAAGCAGGGCATCGAGAACTATTCGCGCACGCGCGAAGGGGCTCTCTACTCGTTCGATTGGATCAACCTCGAAGGGACGGGCCTCGCGGGAACGGGGGCCGAGTCGAACGTCTTCGCCAGCCCGATGAACGAGGACCCGCTCCGCCTCATCCCGGCGGAGTGGCGGCAGAAGACGACCGACGACATCGGCCTGTCGAACGAGCAGTACCGCGTGCGCGTCGAGGGGGAGCTCGATCCGGCCAGCCGGTTCATCTACAAGCACCTCATCGTCAAGTACGACGGCAACTGGGCGAAGATGATCGAGAAGCACGTGCGCTGCCGGCGCCTGGTGCTCAGCGAGAAGGATCGCATCGGCATCGGGACGTTCCAGCCGAAGGACGAGAAGAACCAGGACTCGACGGAGCTGACCGGCGACATCAACTACCGGAAGATCGCCGAGTACGGCTCCGACAGCGACCCGCGCGCGTTCAACTTCGACGGCGAGTTCAACATCGCCAACCGCGGCATCGTCGAGTTCATCGAGGTGCTCAAGCTCGACGTCGCGTTCCTCTACGATCTTCTCGGCGCGTCGCAGGAGCACAAGATCAAGCCGAAGAAGTTCGCGCAGACCGACATCGACGAGGTCATCCTCGGCCACACGAACGAGGCCGAGTACAAGAAGCTCCTGAACAACGAGTTCATGGAAGCCTTGCGGGACCGCACGATCAAGATCGACATCCCCTACATCACCAAGCTCACAGAAGAGATCCGGATCTACGAGAAGGACTTCTCCGACCGGAAGATCAAGAACAAGCACATCGCGCCGCACACGCTCGAAGTCGCGGCGATGTGGGCCGTCATGACGCGCCTCGAGGACCCGAAGAAGCACAACCTGTCCTTGCTTCAGAAGATGAAGCTCTACGACGGCAAGGTGCTCCCCGGGTACACGCAGGACACGGTGAAGGAGCTCCGCAAGGAGGCGAAGCGCGAAGGGATGGAAGGGATCTCGCCGCGCTACGTGCAGGACAAAATCTCCAACGCACTCGTGAACGACCAGGGCGAAGGGACGATCAACCCCTTCATGGTGTTGAACGAGCTCGACAAGGGGCTGCGCCACCACTCGCTCATCACCAACGACGAGCAGCGGAAGCGCTACCAGGAGATCATCGGCCTCGTGAAGCGCGAGTACGAAGAGGTCGTGAAGAACGAGGTACAGCGAGCTATCAGCGCCGACGAGGACGCGATCGCGAAGCTGGCCGGGAACTACATCGACAACATCAAGGCCTACGCCCTCAAGGAGAAGGTCAAGAACCGCTACACCGGGCAAGACGAAGAGCCGGACGAGCGGTTGATGCGGTCAATCGAGGAGAAGATCGAGATCCCCGAGAACCGGAAGGACGACTTCCGGCGCGAGATCATGAACTTCATCGGCGCCCTGGCCGTCGATGGAAAGAAGTTCATGTGGTCGACGAACGACCGGCTACGGCGCGCTCTCGAGCTGAAGCTGTTCGAGGATCAGAAGGACTCGATCAAGCTGAAGACGCTGGTGAGCGCTGTCGTCGATCGCGAGACGCAGGAGAAGATCGACATCATCAAGGCGCGCCTCATCAAGAACTTTGGGTACAACGAGGTCAGCGCGACCGACGTGCTGAACTACGTCGCGTCGATCTTCGCGCGCGGCGACGCCAAAGAGTAAGTCCGCTTTCGCGGCAAAACGCAGCCCCCGGGGAGAAATCCTTCGGGGGCTTCGTATTGGATGGAGTCGGTTCGCCCTTGCCCCGCGGGATTCGCCGCGGGCGCGCGAGGGCGCTTCCAGACGAAAGGGGAGCTCCGTCCATGATCAAGTTCAGCGATGTCTACGTCACCACCGTCGCCCGCGGCCTTTGCGGCCCCAACGAGCAGTTCGTCTCGGCCGGAGCCGGTAGCCGCCAGTCGTTCTGGACGTTCGGCATCCCGTGGTTCCGTCACGCCTATCTGCTCATCGCGACGAACGAGCGACTCATGGTCATCGACCACCGCAAGGGTCTCGTGTTCGACCGCATGGATCGCGTCGACAGTTACCGCTGGGCCGACCTCGGCGAGGTGAAGGTGAAGGGCGTCTTCACCAAGAAGCTCGTCGCCAAGGACGCCGCGAACCGCACGGTCCTCGAGATGAAGCTCCCGAAGGCGTTCGTCACGCCGATCGCGAACAACGCCACCGGCATCAACGCGGTCGTGCAGACGTGGCAGCAGCGGCGCACGCTGCCGCCGGCGGCCCCGTACGGCCAGCTCCCCGCCCAGGCGTTCACGGCGCCGTTCGCACAGCCGCAGCCGCAGTACCGGGCGCCGATCGGTCCGTCCTGACCCGCAAATGAAAGTGCGAAGCCCCTCGCGCCGGTGAAGGCACGAGGGGCTTCGTGTTTGTCTTCCAGGTCAGATGGCGAGCACGCCGGTGCGAAGCAGATACGCGAGCTTCGATCGCTGCTCGGCGTCGAGCGTCGCGTGCATGCGCGAGAGCGCCTTCACGACGGCCGCACGCAGACGCTCCGCGCTCTTCACGCGGTTGTCGGCCGCCTCGGCCACCTTCGACTCGTCGAACGACTCGCCGGCGATGGCATCGGCGAAGGCCGACGTCGTTCGACGGTGATCGACCGCGCTCTGCGCGCGCTCGGTCTTCAGGTCGTCCAGGATGCGCGCGAGCTCGGCGACTTGATCGTCGCTGAGATCGAGCTTGTGAGCGAGAAAGCGTAGCGGACGGCGTACGCCGAACGCGCCGGCTCCGAAGTCCCCTTCGCCGTCGCCGCCGAAGTGCGCGGCCCACGGCGGAGGGCCGTGACGCCCGTGACCACGCTCGCCGTGATCGTGATGACCGCCGCCCATGTGCGCTTCCGCGCCGCACGAGCCTTCGTCTCCGCATGCGCCGCGTCCATGACCGCCACGCGCACGCCACCAATAGGCAAAACCAGGATGCATCGTCGTCCTTCTCGCCGAGGCTGACCGCGCCCGGCGGGGTTAGAAACACGCGGGCGAAATTGCCTCGCGCATTTCAAACGTGGCGCTCGCACCCCACGTTGTCAACGCGCCCTCAGCTCGCTTTACCTTGCTTTACAGTCACCCCTCCGCCGGTCCTCACCGGGATCTGGCGCGGCTGCGCCTCGGCCCGCTTGGGGATGCGCACGGTGAGCACGCCGTCGCTCATGTCGGCCTCCACCTGGTCCGCGAGGACGTTCGAGGGGAGGGCGAACGAGCGAGTGAAGCTCCCGTAACTGCGCTCGACGCGGCGATAGCTCTCGCGCTTCTCCTCGGTCGCGAACTTGCGCTCGCCGGTGAGGGTCAGAATGTTGTTCTCCACGTGGAGCTTCACGTCTTCGGTCTTCACCCCGGGGATCTCCGCCTTCACGAAGATGGCGTCCTTCTCCTCGTAGATATCGACCGGAGGGAGGAAGCCCGTCGCCCTGCGCTCGGTAGGCGAAAGGAACTGACGGCTCATCTCGTCCTGCAGACGCGCGATCTCGGTGAACGGATCCCAACGATTCAGATAGGCCATGACGCAACCCTCCTGTGCGGCTCGCAGACGCTCACGCGCCCGGCCGCCCACGCACCGCACACGGAACAGTGCGGCGCAGCCATTTTTCCCGTGCGGACCGCGCGGCCCTCGAGGCCGCCGGCTCGCTCACGCACGTTGAATTAAGCATGCAGGCGGGAGGGTCAAGACTCCCCGCGCGAACGCATGCTATGAACTTCCGCGATGAGCAGCCTCAAGAAGACGCTGATGAAACAGGGGATGAAGTTCATGAGCGATCCCCGCGTCATGAAGTTGATGCAGGACGAGCGCGTGATGAAGGCCGTCATGCAGATGATGAGCGTCCCCGGCGCCGTCCAGACCTTCACGCATGAACAGGTCGAGCGCCTCGCGAAGTCGATGGCGCTCGCGACCGAAGACGAAGTGAAGGATCTGAAGCGGACCGTGCGGCGACTCGAAGAAGAGGTCGGGCGCATGAAGAACGCCGACAAGCGCACCGAGAAGACGACCGACAAGGACGAGCGGCCGAGCACGCGCAACGTCGCCGCGCGCAAGAAGTCGAGCGAGTAGGAAGAGCCTCGCGTCGACGGGCGTCTGCCCGCGCAGCGCCTAGGCGGCGGCGCGCTGTCCGAGCCACTTCATCACGAGCGGCCAGGTCATCAGCGGAGCGTCGCGGCCCACGAGCAGGTCGATGTGGCCGAGGGGGAGCGCGTGGTACGCCTTGTCGCGCGCCCCGCTCCGCTCGAAGCCAGGACGAACGCTGGCAGGCGGAGCGAGGTCGTCGTTCGCGCCGGCGATGACGAGCAGCGGCAGGTCGAGCTTCTCGAAGCGGTCGGTGTAGTCGAGGTGCTCGCCGCCGAAGCGACGCTCGGCCGCCCAGCGGAACATCTCCACGAACTCGCCCACGCCCGCGCCGTCGAACGCGAGGCGAAGGTGCTCGTCGAGCACGTGCGGCTCGAGCGCTCCGGCGTGCCACCCGCGAAGCGGGATCGGGTAGAGGGGCGTCTCGGCGAAGCGGCGCAGGCTGCGCATCGCGCGGCCGATCGTCTGCACCGGGACGCCTGCATTGAGGAGAGGAATGCGCGTGCGGGTCACGGTGTGCACGAGGGTCGCGACGGCGCTCAGCGAGATCGAGCCGCGGGTGAAGTGGTACGGGCTCCCGATGGACACGATGCCCGCGACGGCGCCCGTCATCGAGGGGGCCGCCGCGTAGCTGATGAGGCCCCCCAGCGAGTGCCCGAGGAGCCACACCTTGCGACCGCCGCTGAGCGCGCGAACCTCTTCGACGGCGCTGGGGAGATCCTCGCGAACGTAGTCGTCCACGCCGCGCGGGCGCCGCGCGCCGAGGTGCCGGGAGCGACCATGGCCCCGGAGATCGACGTTGAACACGTCGTATCCCGCGACCGCGAGCGCGTTCGCGAGGCTGCGCGACGGGAGGTGCCACGCGTAGCGGTTCTGCCCGAAGCCATGCACGAGAAGCACCGGCGCGCGCGTCCCGTTCGCGTCGAGCGCGCGCTTGCGAACCATCGCCAGCGGAACTTTGCCGCCCGTCACGACGAGCTCCTTGAAGAACGCTGCGCGCTCTTGCCTATCGACGGTCTGCTCGATAACTCGGCCGTGGAGAATCACGCGATCTAGTACGCAGTGTAGCATCGCGCGCGCTTCACCCCGAAGTCCCAGGCGAAGAGAGACGAGAGCCATGACCTTGCAGGCACGACGTGGGCGGACGATCGCTTCGGCGCTGATGATCCTCGTCGCGACGACGCCGCTGGCGATCGCGCACGCACAGTCCGGTGACTCCGCGACGACGCCCACGCCTGCAGCACCGAAGAAACCGAAGAAGCCGAAGAAGCCGAAGGCGGCGCCGGCCGAGAGCGCAGCCCCGGTCGAGACCGCGCCCCCTTCGCCGCCCCCCGCACCGGTCGAACCGACTCCCCCGCCCCCGCCGCCTACCCCCGAGCCCGCGCCGGCCCTCGCCGCGCCTCCGGTCGAGAGCAGCGAGCCGATGACCGACGTCTACGAGAAGCCCGGCCAGACCTACTACTTCGTCGGGCTTCGCTACCGCGCGACGGTGATTCCGAAGTTCATGATCAACCTGTTCGCGAACGACGGGCAGAGCGTGGTGTCGAACACGATCGGCGTCGAGCTCGACATCCGACGCGACGGCTTCTCGATGATCCCGTGGCTCGTCTATACGGAGTACGGAACGGGCGACATGCTGTTCTGGCAGAAGGGGCAGCCCGATTTGCCTCAGTACTACTCGGACGTGCAAAGCAACCTGAAGTCGATCTACGCGGGCGTCGATCTCCTCTGGTCGCGCGACCTCTCGAACAAAGTGGCCTTCGAGTACGGCGCCGGGTTCGGCGTCGGGTTCATCTTCGGCAACCTCGTGGACAACTGGGTCTACGACAGCGGCGCGACCGGTCCGCTCACGGGCTCGAACGGACACCACTACACGCCGTGCGCCACGGGCGACACCGAGCTTGGCTGCAACACGGCTGACCATCAGAACGCTTCGGTCGCGCACACCGGCGGCTACGTGGAGAAGAACTGGTTCGGCGGTGGCTCCGTCCCCGTGTTCTTTCCCCACATCGCCTTCCCGGAGCTCGGCATCCGCTACAAGCCGATCAAGCAGCTCGAGACGCGGCTCTCCGTCGGCTTCTCGCTCACCGGCTTCTTCTTCGGACTGAGCGGCTCGTACGGCCTCGAGAAGACCGGTGGCACAACCGAGAAGCCCGCTACGAACTGACACGCTCTGTGCCATCATGTGCTGACGGCGGCCCTGCGAGGTGCGCAGGTTCGTCCGGCCTAGAGACCAGGAGCGAATGATCGCGATACCGCCGCGGTACGAGACGATCCGACGCTTGGGCGCGGGAGGCGGCGGCGAGGTTTGGGCCGTGCGCGATCGGGTCACCGAGCGGGTGCTTGCGCTCAAGGTGCTCGCGGTCGGCGCGGGCGAGGACGAGGTGCGCGCCCTGGTTCGCGAGGCGGTCTCGCTCTCGGCCCTGGAGGGGCTCGGCGTGCCACTCGTGGTGGCGTTCGGCTCGCTGCCGGACGGGCGGCGCTACATGGTGCGCGAGCTCGTGGAAGGGCAGAGCCTCGAGGACGTGCTCGACGACGAGAACGGTCCCGACTGGATCGAGCCGCTCGCGCGCGCGAGCGAGCAGCTCACGGTCCTGCATCGTGCGGGGCTTCTCCATGGCGACATCAAGCCGGCCAACGTCATCGTGGGCGAAGGGGGAGCGGGCACGCTGGTCGATCTCGGCCTCGCGGCGCCGTGGCGCGAAGGGGGGACGTTCGCGCAGGGGCTCACGCCGAAGTTCGCCGCGCCCGAGCTGCTCGCCGGCGAACCGCTCACCGTGCGCGCCGAGGTGTACGCGCTCGGCGCGACGCTCGCGGAGGGGATGGCGCGGCGCGGGTCGACGCTCGATCTCGACACGCGGATCGCGCTGACCAAGATCGCGGCGCGTGCGACCGAGACGTCGCAGGACGCGCGGTATCCGAGCGTGGACGAGCTGACGAGCGCGCTTCGCCATGCCACGGGACTGCGCGCGACTCCGTTCCGCGACGAGGCCGCGTGGCCCGTGCTCGGCGTGGACATGACCGCCCAGCGGCTGGCGGCGGAGGCGGCGGCGCTCGGCGCGGGTGAAGCGCTCGCGATCGAGGGGGCGCGCGGTTCCGGGCGGACGACGCTGGTGCGGCGGCTCGCTTGGTCGCTCGGGGCCGAAGGGCGCGCGGTGGTCTCGGTGGAGGCGCCCGCGGGAGGGATCTCGCCGCGTGAGGCGATCGAGGTCGACCTGGCGGGGCGGAGCGGAGCGTCGATCATCCTCGTCGTCGACGACCTCGCCGCGCTCGACGAGGCGGCGAGGCTGGTCGTGGCGCGCGCGTCGCAGTCGGGGGCGAAGCTCGTCGCCGTCGGCGAGCGCGACGACGTGCGCAAGCTCGCCAAGGGGAAGACGCGCGCGTTCGAAGTGCCGCCGCTCGATCCGCGCGCGGCCGATGAGCTCGTACGGCGCGCGGTCCCGTCCCTCCCCGACGCCCTACGCCCCCACCTGCTCGAGCGACTCCTGGGGCGCCCCGGCACCTTGCGCGCGTTCGTGCGGAAGGCGCGCGGGAGAGCCATCGTCTCGCCCGAGGACATCGACGCGGTGTTCGCGACGTCGAGCGCGAGCGCCGCGCCGCAGTCGCTCGATCGACCCGAGGCGATGAGCGCGATCGATCTCGCGCTCGAGCGAGGGAGGTTCGACGAGGCGCTCACGGTGATCGAGGCGATGGGGGCGACGCGTGATCCGGAGGAGCGGGTTCGCGTCACCGCGGCGCGCGCGCGCATCGTGCTCGCACGAGGAGAGACGCAGGCGGCGGCGAAGCTGCTCGACGCGGTCGCGGGCGACGCCACGGGGACGCCGTTCGAGCGAACGTGGCAGGCCGTGCGAGGCAGGGTGCATCTGCGCGCCGGAGAGTATGCGCAGGCTCTCGCGCTGGCGGCCGAGGTCGTCGCCAAGGGAGAGGATGCGCTGGCGTCCGACGCGCTGAGCGTGCGCGGGCTCGCGCTCGCGTTCACGAGCGAGGACAAGAAGGCGCTGGAGGCGATCGAGCAGGCCGTGGCGCTCGCGACGCGCATCGGGGACAAGCGCGCGGAAGCGGTGGCGCTCGGCTCGCTGGCGATCGTCCACCAGCGCGCCGGGCGAGCCGCCGAGGCGAAGCGCGCGTACGAGGAGTCGCTGGCCGCAGCAGAAGCCGCGCGCGACGCGTGGACCTACGCGGCGACGCGGTTGAACCTCGCCGGGCTCGCGCAGGCCGAGGGAGACTTCGCCGCGGCGCTCGCGCACCTGGAGGCCGCGGTCGACATGGGGCGACGGCTCGGCGGCGGCGGCGTGCAGCAGGCCCTGCTCAACCTCGCGAACCTCGACCTCTACCTGGGGCGGTTCGCGCGCGCGAGCTCGTCCATCGAGTCGCTCGCCGCCGATCGCGGGCAGCTCGGAGCGAACGCGCGCGCGCAGCTGCTCGGCCTCGAAGCGGAGCTGGCGATGCGGGGAGGCGACTTCGGGCGCGGCGCGCGCCTCTTCGAGCAGTGTGCGGCCGCTTGGGACGCGCAGGGGAGACCGATGGACGCCGCCGAAGCGCGGCTCGAGGCCATCGTGGGGCGGACGCGCGACCCGCACGCCGACCTTCCGCAGCTCTCACGCGAGCTCGAGGCCATCCGCGCGCAGGCGGGCGAGGGGGGGTTCCGCGAGCACGAGGCGCTGGCGCAGATCGCGCGCGGGACGATCGCGGTGCTCGCGGGGGACGAAGCGACGGCACGGACGGCGCTGGACGAGGCGCTGCTGCAGGCGACCAAGAGCGCGCAGCGCGAGTGGGCGTGGCGCGCGCTCGACGCGCGGGCGCGGCTGTCGGCGTCGCAGGGATCGGTCGCCACGGCCAGGCGCGACACGGAGCAGGCGCTGGCCATGCTCGAGGAGACCGCGTCGAAGCTCCCGCGCGATCTGCGCGAGGTCTTCTGGGACGACCCGCGTCGTCGCGCGCTTCGCCAGGCACACACGGCGACCATTCCCCATCCTCCTTCGATGGCGATGTCGTCGGCGGTGTACACGCCGCGCAGCGCCCCCCGCACGCGCGCGAGCGCCAGCGGCAACTCGACCATCGGCGCCGCGCTCCCCGCGGAGGACCGACTCGCCTTGATCTTCGAGATCACCCGCGACCTCGCCACCGAGCACGACATGGACCGGCTCCTCGCGCGGGTCACCGACCACGCCGTCGCGCTGCTCGGCGCGGAGCACGGGTTCGTCGTTCTCGCCAACGAGGACGGCGAGCTCGAGGCGCGCGCCGCCCGCAGCCGCAAGGGGAACGACACCCACGCGGCGTTCTCCCACTCGGTGGCCGAGAGCGTCGTGCGGACGGGCGAGCCGGTGATCGCGACGCACGCGAAGGACGACCTGCGCCTGGCGAAGGCCAAGAGCGTGCACGCGCTCTCGATCCAGTCGATCGCGTGCGTCCCCATCCGCGGCGCTCCCCCGGCGGGGCGGACGATCGGCGCGCTCTACGTCGAGACGCGCCTTCGCCCCGGCGCGCGCTTCGAAGCCGAGCTCCCCACGCTGGCCGCGTTCGCCGACCAGGCCGCCATCGCGATCGAGAACGCGCGGCTCCTCGAGGAGAACAAGGCGCGCGCGGAGGAGCTGGCGGCCGCGAACATCGAGCTCGAGGCGGCGCGCGACAAGCTGGCCGGGCTTCTCGATCGCAAGACCGAGCAGCTCGCGACCGTGCGTCGCGATCTCAAGCAGGCGCGCGCCGAGCTGCGGAGCCACTTCGGCTACGGTGGCCTCGTCGGGACGAGCGCGCCGATGCGCCGTCTGTACGCGCTGCTCGATCGGCTCAAGGACACGGACGTCCCCGTGCTCGTCACGGGCGAGAGCGGCACCGGCAAGGAGGTCGTCGCCAAGGCGGTGCACGCGCAGTCGCCGCGCGCGAAGATGCCGTTCCTCGGCGTGAACTGCGGCGCCATCCCGGCGAACCTGCTGGAGAGCGAGCTGTTCGGCCACGTGAAGGGGGCGTTCACCGGCGCGGAGCGCGACAAGAAGGGGCTCTTCCGCGAGGCCGACGGGGGGACGCTGCTGCTCGACGAGATCGGCGAGATGCCGCTCAAGATGCAGACGAGCCTCCTGCGCGCGTTGCAGGAGGGGACCGTGCGCCCGCTCGGCGCCGCGCGCGAAGAGCCGGTCTCGGTGCGCGTCATCGCGGCGACGAACCGCGATCTCTCGGCGATGGTCCGCGAGCAGACCTTCCGCGAGGACCTCTACTACCGCCTCCACGTCATCGAGCTGAAGATCCCCCCGCTCCGCGATCGAAGCGACGACATCCCCGCGCTCATCGATCACTTCCTCACGCTCTTTGCCGCACGGCACCGGCGCGACCGCAAGTCGATCGCGCGCGACGCCGTGCGCCGCCTCGTGGGCTACGAGTGGCCGGGGAACGTGCGGCAGCTCGAGCACGTGCTGCTCAACGCCTGGCTCATGAGCGACGAGAGCGAGATCGGCGAGACCGACCTCATGCTCCCCGAGACGCGCGGCCCCTCGATCAGCGAGACGGTCGTGCGATCGCGCAGCTCGCACGCACGGCCGAAGACCCAGGCCGAGTTCAAGACGACGGAGCGCGACCGCATCCTGGGGGCGCTCACGTCGTGCAACTGGAACCGCGTGCAGGCGGCGAAGATGATCGGGCTCCCACGGCGGACCTTCTACCGGCGTCTCAAGGAGTACGGGATCCTCGACTGACCGCGCGTGGATGGTCTACGTCAGTCTCGGTCGCCGCCCCCGCGGTCGGCCCGGAGGTCGTCATGAAGCGAATTGCCCTCGTCGCCACGCTCCCGCTCGTGCTCGCGCTCGGATGCACGAAGGACGCAGCGCAGCAGTCCACGCCCGGCGCTCCGTCGACCACCAACGGACCCGTCGCCGCCGCCACCGAGGTCACGGTGGGTCAACCGCCGCCCGACTTCACCGCGACCGACCAAGACGGCAAGCCCGTGCACCTCGCCGACCTCAAGGGGCACGCGGTGGTCGTCTATTTCTATCCGAAGGACGAGACGCCCGGCTGCACCAAGGAGGCGTGCTCGTTCCGCGATGCGTGGGTCGATCTCCAGAAGAAGGGGGTCGTCATCATCGGTATCTCGACCGACTCGGCGGCGTCGCACAAGGCGTTCGCGACCAACCACCAGCTCCCGTTCACGCTCGTGAGCGACCCCGACGGCGTCATCGCGGCGAAGTACGGCGTGCCTGTGACGCTCGGGTTCACCAAGCGGCAGTCGTTCGTCGTCGGGGCCGACGGGAACGTGAAGAAGATCTACCGCAGCGTGGACGTCACCAAGCACGCCCAGGAGATCGCGCAGGACACGTCGTCGTGACCGCGCTCGGCGTCGTCATCGACGGCGAGGCGCTGCCGGCGACGGAGGCGATCGCCATGTGGCAGCGCTTCAGCGCATACATGGACGAGCACAAGGGGGACCTCGCCGGCTTCGCCAAGCAGGAGGGGTTCGCCAGCGTCCACCCGGCCATGGAGAAGGGGCTCCCGGTGCTCGTGGCCAGCCGCTCGGCGGCGCAGAAGGCGTACGCCTCGGTGGAACGGAACAGTGGTGGATCTTCCGGCCACCAGGTGGGCCGCGGCGGTTCCCCATCCGGCCGCGGTAGGAGCGGAAAACCCGGGAAAAGGCGCTGATTCACCCCTGGTAACCGAGGCGCAGGCCTTGCTTTGTCCAGACACGCGGAATCTGCGACATGAGTCTCGGGTGTCGCAACTGAATCGCGCGGGCACGGAAGACGAGGGCGGGAGAGAGATGGAGATCGCCTACAAGGCGCTGACCGAGACGTGCACGTTGCTGCTCGACGCGAACGGCTTTTGTCGCTCGGTGCTCGCGGTGACCGCGTCGCCGACCGGTCGCCCGGCCCGCATTCCGGCTTCGGCCGAGCGGTGCATCGGCGCGCAGTTCGTGGCGTCGCTCGACTTCAGCCACCCGGGCGGCCTGCACCACATGCCGGAGCCCGGGACGCCGATGCTCTTCGCGCGCATCGAGATCGACGGGCGGATCACGCTCGTGCGGAGCGCAAAGCTGGTCGCGTTCGAGGCGGTCACGCAGGTCGATAGCGGCGTCCGCGAGAACCCGTCGGTGAGCTATGGCGACGACGAGGAGCTGACGACCCCGTTCGAGTACGACCTCGACGACGCGACCATCCCGCGGAGGCCCGCGTACACGCCCCAGGGGTCGTACGCTTCGGGATCGGTGTCGTATCCGCCGCCGGCGACGTCGATGAAGGTGCCGACGTCGCGGAGCTTCGCCCCGCCGCGGGTGTCGATCCCCCCCCCGCCCGCGCTGCCGCGGAGCTCGCAGCGCCCCGCGGCGATTGCGCCGGCGCCCGCCTCGCGCCGACCGAGCGTGGCACGGGTGAGCGCGCCGCTGATGGAAGCGCCGACACTGCCGTTCAAGCGCGTCGCGCGCTGAGCCGTTCGGGCGGTCAAGGCGCGGAGGGGAAACGCTCGGGACGCGCCCCGGGACCAAGCTGCCGACCCCGCGGCACTTCGCGCCCCACCCGCGGCCGTAGCTGCCGACCCCTCGGCGCTCACCGCCGACCCCGCGGCACTCACGGCCGACCCCTCGGCACTTGCCGCCCCGCCCGCGGACGGAGCTGCCGACCCCGCGGCACTCACGGCCGACCCCTCGGCACTTGCCGCCCCACCCGCGGACGGAGCTGCCGACCCCACGGCACTCACGGCCGACCCCTCGGCACTTGCCGCCCCACCCGCGGACGGAGCTGCCGACCCCGCGGCACTCACGGCCGACCCCTCGGAATTCCAGGGGCACGCATGCCCTTCGATTGCCGAGCCCTCCGCATGCTTTGCCGAGGCTTCGGAATGCCTTTCCGAGCCCTCCGCATGCTTTGCCGAGGCCTCGGAATACCTTTCCGAGCCCTCCGCATGCCTTGCCGAGGCTTCGGAATGCCTTTCCGAGCCCTCCGCATGCTTTGCCGAGGGTGGGGAATGCCTTTCCGAGGCCTTGGAGTACTTTGCGCCGGCCTCCGCCGACCTTCCCTGCGCCCCCGCTCGGCTGCCCCCTCGCCCCGGGCGCGGTCGCCCCTGGACACGCCCGAGCTGCAAATGGTAATTGCGCCCCGGTTTTACGGGGTTTCAACGTGCCCAGGCTCGCCGCCGAGGCCGACCGCCCCTAGCTTCGCGCGCGCAGACAATGAGGCCCAATGTCGTTCGTTAACGTGACCGATCTCGTATCGGTCCTGTCGACCTCCTCGGCAGCCGCCGAAGGGGGGGTCGAGGTCGATTTCGACTTCACCGTCCTCTTCATGGTCGGCCTGTTTCTCATCCTCTGGCTCGCCCTGAAGCCGCTCCTCTTCGACCCGATGCTCAAGCTCTTCGAGGAGCGCGAGCGCCGCATCGACGGCGCGAAGCTCCTGGCGCGCAAGATCGACCAGAAGAGCGCCAGCGCGCTCACCGAGTACGAGGAAGCGATGACCAAGGGGCGCACCGCGGCCAACGCCGAGCGCGAGAAGATCCGCGCGGAAGGATTGAAGAAAGAGGCGGAGATCCTCGCCCGCGTCCGCGCCGAGACGGCCAAGACGATGGAAGAAGGGCGCGCCAAGCTCCGCGAGGAGATCACCAAGGCGCGCGCCGGCCTCGACGCCGAAATGCCCGCCATTGCGATGGAATTCGCGTCACGCGCCCTCGGGCGCGAGGTGCGCGGATGAAGCGCCTCCACGTTTTCGTGCTCGCTTCCGTGCTCGTCGCGAGCGCTCCGGCGGCCGCCTGGGGGCTCCAGAAGTACGCGGCGCCGCAGCAGCAGGCCGCCGCTCAGCACGCGACCGGCCACGTCGGCCAAGCCACGGCGCACGAAGAGAGCGCCAAGTCGGAAGAGGGGAGCGCGCACGAGGCGGGCCCCAAGCCGATCAACTGGTTCGACTTCTCGAATCACGAGCAGCCGGCCTACGGCGCCATGCTGCTCAACTTCGCGCTCCTGATGGCGATGTACTACGCCCTCGGGAAGAAGCCGGTCGCCGAGGCGCTGAAGAACCGCCGCGCGGGCATCGCGAAGGAGATCGAGGAAGCCGCGCGCATGCGCGACGAGGCCGAAGCGCGCGCCGCGAAGTACCAGGACAAGCTGAAGCACCTCGAGAGCGAGCTGAAGGAAGCGCGCGAGACGCTGAAGGCGGCGGGCGAGGCTGACCGCGACCGCATCGTCCGCGAGGCCGAGGAGAAGGCGACGCGCATGGAGCGCGACGCGAAGTTCCTCGTGGAGCAGGAGACCAAGCAGATGAGCGTCGAGCTGACGCGGGCGGCGGTCGAGATGGCGATGACGGCGGCGGAAGAGATCCTGCGCAAGCGCATCACGCCGGCTGACCAAGAGCGGCTCGCGGAAGACTATCTGTCGCAGATCTCGAAGCGCCCGAGCGGCGCCCAGCCGTCGATGTTGCCGACGGGGGGTGCGGAATGATCGCCGGAGTCGTCGCGCGACGGTACGCGAACGCGCTGCTCGAGCTCGGCCACGAGATCGGCCAGCTGGACGCGCTGGTGGAAGAGATCAGCGAGGTCGCCTCGGCCTACGAGTCGAGCCCGGAGCTGCGCGCGGCGCTCGGGAACCCGCTGTTCCCGTACGCGGTGAAGAAGGCCATTCTCACCGACCTCGCGTCCACGATCGGTCTCGGCCAGACGGCGAAGAACGCGCTCTTCCTCCTGAACGAGCGGCGCCGCATGCCCGCCCTCCCCGGCATCGCGAAGCTCCTCCGCGAGATGACCGACCGGAAGAAGGGCCTGCTCCGCGCCGAGGTGGTGACCGCGGCGCCCTTGAGCGAGGCGTACTACGCGCGCCTCCAGCAGCAGCTGGAGAAGATGACCGGCCGCAAGGTGGTCATCGACCGTCGTGAGGACGCGAGCATTCTCGCCGGCGTCGTCACCCGCATCGGGGACACCGTCTACGACGGCTCGCTCCAGACGCGCCTCAACGAACTGAAGCACGCGCTCCTCCCGACCGCGTGATCTAGAAGCCTCCGTTTCCTTCCCGACTGAAGCACCGAAAGAAAGACCCCGCTCCATGCAGCTGCGCGCCGAAGAGATCTCCTCGATCATCAAGAAGCAGATTCAGGGCTACGAGAAGGCCGCCCTCACGATGGAGACGGGCACGGTCCTGAGCGTCGGCGACGGTATCGCGCGCGTGTACGGCCTCGAAGGGGCGATGAGCGGAGAGCTCCTCGACTTCCCGGGGAACCTCACCGGTCTCGTGCTCAACCTCGAGAGCGACAACGTCGGCGCCGTTCTCTTCGGCGACGTCGCGGGCATCAAGGAAGGCGCCACCGTGAAGCGCACCGGGCGCATCATGGAAGTGCCCGTCGGCGAGGCGCTCATCGGCCGCGTCGTCAACGCGCTCGGCCAGCCGGTCGACGGCAAGGGCCCCATCGAGACGCCGCACAAGCGCCGCGTCGAAGTGAAGGCGCCGGGCATCCTCGCTCGCCAGCCGGTCAAGGAGCCGCTCCAGACGGGCATCAAGGCCATCGACGCGATGGTTCCCATCGGACGCGGGCAGCGCGAGCTCATCATCGGCGACCGCCAGACGGGCAAGACGGCCGTCGCGCTCGACGCGATCCTGAACCAGAAGGGGCAGGGCGTTTACTGCTTCTACATCGCCATCGGGCAGAAGCAGTCCACGGTCGCGAGCGTCGTGGACAAGCTCACGCAGCACGGCGCGATGGAGTACACGACCGTCGTCATCGCCGGCGCCAGCGAGTCCGCGCCGCTGCAGTTCATCGCGCCGTACACCGGCGTCACGATGGCCGAGTACTTCCGCGACAGCGGGCGCCACGCCCTCTGCATCTACGACGACCTCTCCAAGCAGGCCGTCGCCTACCGCCAGCTCTCCTTGCTCCTCCGCCGTCCGCCGGGACGCGAGGCGTACCCGGGCGACGTCTTCTACATCCACTCCCGCCTCCTCGAGCGCGCGGCCAAGATGGCCGAGGAGTGGGCCGCGGTTCCCAAGGGGACCAAGTGGGAAGGGAAGGGCTCGGCGCACGTTCACCGCGGTGAAGAGGCGAAGAAGGAAGCCGAGAAAGAAGTGAAGGCCAAGGGCGACGCGCTCGAGGCCATCAAGAACCCGAACTCGGGCGGCTCGCTCACCGCGCTCCCGATCATCGAGACGCAGGGCGGCGACGTCAGCGCGTACATCCCGACGAACGTCATCTCGATCACCGACGGGCAGATCTTCCTCGAGACCGACCTCTTCTACTCGGGCGTTCGTCCCGCCATCAACGTCGGTATCTCCGTCAGCCGCGTCGGCGGCAACGCGCAGATCAAGGCGATGAAGAGCGTCGCCGGTACGCTGAAGCTCGACCTCGCGCAGTACCGCGAGAAGGCGGCCTTCTCGCAGTTCGCCAGCGACCTCGACAAGGTCACCCGCGACATGCTCGAGCGCGGCGTGCGCCTCGTCGAGATCCTGAAGCAGGGGCAGTACCAGCCGCAGCCGGTCGAGAAGCAGATCGTCATCATCTACGCCGGCACCAAGGGGTACATCGACGACCTCCCCACGAGCCGCCTCGCCGCCTACGAGAAGGGGCTCATCGACTTCCTCACGTCGAAGCATCCGAAGATCCTCGACGGCATCCGCGAGAAGAAGGTGCTCGACAAGGACCTCGAGGCCGAGCTGAAGAAGGCCCTCGGCGAGTTCAAGACGGCGTTCGGCAAGGGCGACGGAAAGTGACGATTCGCCGGCGCGAATCGTCATCCCGAGCCACCGGCGAGGGATCTCGCGACACGAGGAGAAGCTGAGAGATGCCGTCACTGAAGATCATTCGCAAGCGGATCTCGAGCGTCAAATCGACGCAGAAGATCACGCGCGCGATGAAGATGGTCGCCGGCGCGCGCCTCAACCGCGCGCAGCAGCGGATCGTCGCCATGCGCCCGTACGCCGTGAAGACGGGAGAGATCCTCCAGTCGATCGCGGCGCAATCGTCGCAGGGCGAGGACGAGGGGAAGCCGCTGCACCCGCTCTTGGCGCGCCGACCCGAGAAGAACGTTCTCATCGTCGTGCTCTCGGCCGACCGCGGTCTCTGCGGCGCGTTCAACACGAACGTGAACAAGGCCGCCGAGCGCGAGTGGCGCGCCCGTGAGACGGGCGACACGAAGGTCCACTTCCTCACGCTGGGTCGCAAGGGGCGCGAGTACCTCGCGCGGCGCGGCGGGAAGATGGCCCACGACTTCCCGAAGATCTACGACGGGCTCGACGTCGAGAAGGCGCGCCTCGTCGCGAGCTGGATCGTGCCGCGCTTCAAGCGGGGCGAGTTCGACGCGGTGTACGTCGCGTACAACGAGTTCAAGAGCGCCATCACCCAGAAGACGAACTTCGAAGCGCTGCTCCCCCTCGCTCCCCCCGAGAGCTCCAACGGAAAGAGCGCCGCCGGGACGACGGAGTTCCTCTTCGAGCCGAACCGCGAGGCGCTGCTCGAGAGGCTCGTGCCGATGTACGTCGAGATCACGCTCTTCCGGGCGCTCCTCGAGAGCCAGGCGAGCTTCTTCGGCGCTCAGATGACGGCGATGGACGCGGCCACGCGCAACGCGAAGGAGATGATCGGGCGCCTCACGCTCGTCTACAACCGCGCGCGCCAGGCAGCGATCACGAAAGAGCTGATGGAGATCATCGGCGGCGCCGAAGCGCTCAAGGAGTAGACGCGCGTCAGACCCCTTCCCCCGTCCCCTTCCCCGCAAGCGAGGAGGGGGCGTCGCCCGTCGCTCGCGCCGTCCAAACACGACACCCCTCCTCGCCTGCGGGGAGGGGCCGGGGGTGGGGTTCGTGGGAGTGGCTGGGGTGGAGTCTCAGTCCTCGTAGTAGAGCGGCTCGCGCTTGGCGGCGAAGCGGGCGACCTTGGACAGCAGCTCGGGCGGCGGATCGATGAACCGGAGCCCGAGACCCGCGCCCGCGTCGTTCTTGTCGTCACCGTCGCCACGAACCCAGCGGACCTCGGTCATGACGTTCGTGGGGTCCGCGTCTCCCGGGAAGATCAGCTGAATCTCGAGGCGGGTGCCCACTTTGTAGATGACGTGCGTCGCGACGAAGAGCCCCCCCTCCGAGATGTTGAGACTGAGGCCGGCGTAGAAGTTGTGCTCACTCGCGATGCTCACGGCCACCTCGAAGAGGAGGCGCTCGTGCGCGCGTGATTCGGTGTCGTTCGGGGGTCGGCCTTGGTTGGTCATGGGCTCACCGCTACGCGTTGACTGACGAAATCGTAGAGCGGACCCCACCAAAGGCCAAGAATGACGGTGGGAACCGTGAGGAGGAGCGCCATCGTCGCGTGCAGTGGTGCGACCGAAACGCGCTCACCCTCGGGCGCCCGCTCGAGGTACATCGTGCGCAAGAGGCGCGCACAATAGACGAGCGATAGCGCAGTGTTGGCTACGCAAGCGCAGGCGAGAAACCAGTACCAACCGTGGTAGTCGCTGGGAGCACGCAGCAGCGCGAGGAGCACGTAGAGCTTGCCGACGAATCCTGCGAAGGGGGGGAGGCCGACGAGCGAAACGAGGAAGATGGCGAACGCGGCTGCAATCGCCGGCGCGCGCTCCCCGAGACCGCGGAAGGCGTCCACGCTCTCGTCACCGTCACTCCCCTCCCCGACGGCGAGGACGACCAGGAACGCCCCCAGGTTCATCGCGCAGTAGGCGACGAGATAGAAGGCGAGTGCTGCGACGCCTTCGTCGTCGAACACGGCGAACGCGAGAAGCATCGTCCCGACCTGAGCGATGCTCGCGTACGCGAGCAGGCGCTTCACGTTCGTCTGTGAGAGCGCGCTGAGATTCCCGATCGTCATCGTGGCGACCGCGAGCGATCCCGCGAGGATGCCCCACGCGGCGCGCGGCTCGGCCGCCGCCGCCTGCGCGCCGAGGCCCTCGCGGAAGAAACGCACGAGCAGCGCGAAGCCCGCCGCGGTCGGACCGACCGACAGGAACGCGGCGACGAGCGTGGGCGCCCCCTCGTAGACGTCCGGAGCCCACATGTGGAAGGGGGCCGCGGCGATCTTGTAGGCGAGGCCCGCCATCACGCACGCGATGCCGATCACGAAGGCGTTCGGCAGATGCCCCTGCTCCTTGGTCATCGAGACGACGCGCTCGGCGATCTCGGAGAGCACCAGCGACCTCGACATGCCGTAGATCCAGCTCATTCCGTAGAGCATCGCGCCCGACGCGACGCTCCCGTACAGGGCGTACTTGAGGGCAGCCTCGGGCCCGGCGCGATCGCGCGAGCGGAGGGCAGCGAGGATGAACGACGGAACGCTCACCAGCTCGATCGCGAGATAGACGAGCAGCAGCGTGCGGGCCATCGCCATCAGACTCATCCCCACGCACGCGAGGAGCAGCAGCACGACGATCTCGGCGAGCGCCCCCTCCCCCCCCTTCTGCCGCGGGCTGGCGGGCACCGCTGCGAGGATGACGAGCGCCGTCACCGTCGCGAAGAGGAGGCGAAACACGCAGGCGTACGAGTCGCAGGCGAGCTGCCCGTCGAAGAGGACCGCGGGGAGCGGGAGGCGAGGAGTCACGGCGAGCTGCCGCACGCAGGCAAACGCCGCCACGGCCAGAGCGACGAGTGCGACGGCGAAGACGCCGACCCGCCGAGCACGCCCCCTCGCGAGCAGATCCCACACCAGCACGAAGAGCGCGCCCACGGCCATCGCGAGCTCGGGGACCGCGTAGCGCAGGCTCTGGACGACGGTGAGCGCGGAGGTCGGAATCACCGGAGAAGCGCCAGCGCGTGCGAAGCACGGTGAAGGAGCGACGCGACCTGATCGGGCCCGGCCGGATCCACGACCGACGTGACGTCTCGCACACCGCCCGCGATGAGCCCGAACAGCGGCACCGGCCATACGCCCAGCACGACCGCGATCACGGCGAGCGGAGCGACCGTGGCGAGCTCGCGCCCCGTGAGGTCGGGGAAGCGACCACCGAACGGCTCGAGTGCAGCGCTGGTACGCCACGAGTCGCGGAACGGCCCGAGAAAGATGCGCTGGAACGCCCCCAGGTTGTACGCCGCCGCCAGCACCAGCCCGAGGGCGCCGATGGTCGTGAGCGCGCGATAGCTGGGGAACGCCCCGAGGAGCGCGAGCACCTCACCCCAGAAGCCCGAAAGCCCCGGCACGCCCGACGCGGCGACGAACGCCAGCCCAGAGAGCACCGCGTAGAGGGGCATCTGCGACGCCAGACCGCCGAGCGCGCGAAGGCTGCGCGTGCGCACCCGGTCGTCGATGACGGCGACGAGCAGGAAGAGCATCGCCGCGATGACACCGTGGCTCACCATCTGGATGAGACAGGCCGCGATCCCCTGAGGCGTCAGCGAGCCCAGCCCGATCAGGCAGAAGCCCATCTGGCTCACGCAGGAGTACGCGACGAGTCGTTTCAGGTCGTCCTGGGCCATCGCGCACAGGGCGCCGTAGATGACGTTGACGACGCCCAGGGCGACCATCGCCCCGGCCGCCCAGCGCGTCGCGTCGGGGAGGATCGCGAAGTTGATCCGGAGGATGCCGTACGCCCCCATCTTCAGGAGCACGGCGGCGAGGATGACGCTGATGGGAGTCGGCGCCTCCACCTGCGCGTCGGGGAGCCACGTGTGCAGAGGGAAGACGGGGATCTTGATGGCGAAGCCGAAGAAGAGCAGGCACCAGACGACCTTCGCGAAGTCGACACCGAAGATCGTGAGGTGCTTGCCGGCGAAGGACACGCGCGCGAGGTCCGGGATGGAGAAGGTGTGCGCGACGGTGGTGCCGTCGACCATGAACGTGCGGTCCGCGTTCGCGTACATCGCGAGGAACGCCAGCAACATGGAGACGCTGCCGACCAGGGCGTACACGATGAACTTGGTCGCGGCGTACTCCTTCCGCGCTCCGCCCCAGGCGCCGACGAGAAAGTAGATGGGCAGGAGCACGAGCTCCCAGAAGACGTAGAAGAGCAGGAGGTCGAGCGCGACGAAGACGCCCATCATGCCGGTCGCGAGGAGCAGATACAGCGCGTAATAGCCGCGCGGGCGCGTCGTGATCGTTTCGCTCGCGACGCAGCCGAGGAAGCTCACGAGCGACGTGAGCAGCACCATAGGCATGCTGATGCCGTCGACGCCGACGAAGTACTCGACGTCGAACGAGCGAACCCACACCGCGTGCTCGATCAGCTGGTAGCCGTCATTGCCGTCGAGGCGCGTCACGTCGCCGCGGAAGAGCGTGGCGAGCCATACGGCGAAGACGCACTGGAGCGCCGTCGCCACGAGCGCGATGGTCCGCGCCGATCGATCGTCTCCGCGGCCGAAGCCGGCCATGAGGACGATGAAGAGCGCCCCCAGGAGCGGGACGAACGTGAGACAGGAGAGCAGATGGTCGAAGAAGAACGGCGCGACCGACGCGAGCTGAGCTCGGACGCCCATGGCGACCTCGCCGGCCTGCTCGTCGTTCGAGGTGATGACGACGTGCGCGAGGACCTGTCGCGTGCGGGCGTTTCGCTCCGGCGTCCAGGTGACGACGATGTGCTTCGACGTGGCCGGCGCGATGGTCGCCGTGGTCGCGGAGCCGTCACTGAAGCGCGCGGAGAGCCGGGGCGGCGCGCGGACGTCTTCGTCGTCGCCACGGATGGCCACGCGCGAAACGATGAGCGGCTCGCCCCCTTCGTCGGCGATCGTGAGCTCCGCGACGTACGCACCGTCGCGCGCAGTGAGCACGAGCGGGCCCCGCGCGCCGTCCGCCGTGGAGAGCGCGACGATGGGGCGATGGGGCAAGGGGGGTGCGGCCGGGACGGAGGCAGACGCGGACGCGGACGGCGGCGCGCCGATGGGGGACGCCACGGCACGGCCGCTCCACGCGATCGACAGAGCGAGCAGCGCGAAGAGCGACAGCCACCCGACGAGCGGGAGCCACGCGGAAGAAGATGAGAGGCGACGAAGGTTCATCGATCAGCGGAGCCAGTACTGTAGGAGGGCGAGCGCGAGGATGCCGAGCACGATCACGTAGACGTAGGTCTGGACTCGCCCCGTTTGCGCCGAGCGCACGCGCTCACCCACGCGGACCGTCCCGTGCGAGAGCGCGCGGACGGCGCCGTCGACCACATCGTCGTCGACGCGCCCGACGAGCCACGCGAGAGCGCGGGTGAGGATGCCGGTCGCGTGGACGATGCCGTCGATGACGTGCCGGTCGAACTCGGCGGCAAAGTCGCGCGTGCGGACGAAGAGAGCGACGAGCGCGTTCGCGTAGACGGCGTCCGCCCAGAAGCCGTGGCGACCTGCCGCAAACAGCGGCGCTCGGCGCTCGCGCGCCTCCCATTGGTCCTCACGCTGGCGCCCCGAGTAGTGCGCGCGTGCCAGCAGGAAGCCGCCGACAGCGCACGCGTAGGCGGCGACGACGACCCCCCACTCGCGCAGTGCACCACCCGCGGCAGAGGGCGACTCGCTTCCGCGCAACGACGGCGCGAGCCACTCCTCGAGCAACGAATCCCCTCCCCGCCCCAGGAGCCGCGAGCTCACGCCAAGGACCCCCGCGAGCGCGCACAGGCCCACGAGCACCGCAAGCACGCGCGGGACCGCCCCCTCGGCCTCTCGCACCCCGTCCAGCGTGCCGCGCGACTCGCCGTCGAACGCCAGGTAGTACGTGCGCCACGTGTAGAAGCTCGTGAGCGCAGTGACGACGAGGGCGACTCCGCCGAGCAAGGCGCCGGGGACGAAGAGGGTACGCGCCGAGAACGCGCGAACGAGGAGGGCGTTCGTCGACCAGAAGCCGACGAGACCCGGGATGGGTGCCGCAGTCATCGCAAGGCAGCCGACGGCGTACGCACGCGCCGTCCCAGGGAGCAGGCGACCGAGCCCCCCCATGCGCCGCACGTCTCGCGCGAGCGCCTCGCCCTGGGCGGCGAGAGGAAGCGCGTGCACGAGTGCCGCTGCGGACAGGATCAGGCACGTCTTGCAGCACGCCTGCGCGACGAGCTGAAAGACTCCGGCCGCATGGCCGGACGCGCCTACGGCAAGCATCGCCATCCCGAGCTGGGACACGGTGCTGTACGCGAGGATTCGCATGATGTCGTACTGGTAGAGCGCCGCGACCGCCGCAGACAGCGCGGTCGCCGCTCCCACGAGCGCGACGACGGTGCACGCTGCCGGGGAAAGAGCGAAGAAGAAACCGAGCCGAGCGACGAGATAGACGCCGGCGATGGCCGCGGTCGCCGTCTGGAGGAGTGCGGAGGCCGGCGCGGGCGCGGCGGTCGTGTCGGGGAGCCAGACGTGCAGCGGTATCTGCGCACTCTTCCCGGCTGCGCCGAAGAACAGGAGCAAGCTCGCGACCGTGACGAGGCCCACCGAGCCGAATCCGCGCTTCGCGAGCAGCGAGTCGCGCGCGGTTGCCACGCCGTGCGCGTCGCGGAGCGCAAGCTGATCGCGGGCCTCCCGGAACGTCACGGTCGGCCCGAACGACGAGAGCGCAATCTCGCGCCCCTCACCGAAGGCGACGTGCGTGACGAGAAAGTCGTCGAGGCCACCGCCGGCGTGAATCCGGAACGAGTGGTACCCCGCTCGCACCGGCAGACGCGCGAAGGGGGAGCGAAGCCACTGCCCGTCGGGCCCCTTCATCGGCGTGCGCGCGTCGTCCATGAAGACGGTTGCGCCCGGGTAGCTCGTGAGCGTGAGCAGACCGTCTCCTTTCAGGGCCGGGAGCCGAGCAGACTCCGCGTCCTCGTCGTCGCGATCCGCCGGCTCGGCGACCGCGGCCCGAGAGGTTGCATCCTTCGCCTTGGCCATCGCGTCGTCGTCGGAGTCGGCGCCGGGCTCCTGCACTTCGACGGAGGAGAAGCGCGCGTTCAGGTCGGGAACGTAGTCGCCTTCGGCCCACCCGCCGCCGAAGACCCAATAGAAGAGCGCGATGCCGAGGACGAGCAGGGCGTCGCTGACCCGACCGACGACGAACGCTCTTCGTCCCACGCTCACGCTGGCGCCATCGGTCCAGGCGAACGCGACGAGTCCCCAGGAGCACAGACCGACCCCTTCCCAGCCGAAGAGCAGCAGGAGGAAGTTGTCGGCGAGGACGAGCAGGAGCGTCGCGAACACGAGCGCGTTCAGCCACGCGAAGAAGCGCGCGTAGGCGGCGGGCGAGCCGCGGTCCTTCATCGTGGACGCGGCGAAGACGAAGATCGGCAGACCCATTCCGGTCGCGACGAGCGTCATCGTCGAGGAGAGCGGGTCGAGCGCGAGATCGAAGCTCGCATCGAGCTGGCCGAAGCGGACCAGGCGCCACACGTGCTGCAGGAGAAACCGCTCGCTCTCCGGGAGCGAACCGAGAACCCAGCCGTGGTACGCGCTCACTGCGAGCGCGAGCGCCATGGCGCCGATCGAGACGATGGCGATCGCTTCTCGCGTCGCCGCGCGCCCACTCCCGGACGCGAGCGCCCATCGTGCGCAGACGAGCGACGCGGCGAGCGGGCAGCACAACATCAGCCAGAGCGTGCCAGCGAGCGTGACGTGCTGGATCGGTCCGTGGAAGTCGGGCATCGGCGGGCTCAGCGGCTCAGGCGCGCGAGGTCGTCGACGGCGAGGCCCCGGTGAGACCGAACGACCTCCAGACAGATAGCGAGGGCCACCACCGCCCCGCTGGCCGCGAGCGCAACGATGAACAGAGCGAACACTTGCCCGGCTGGGCCGTGAGACTCAGCCACGTAGTGATCGAACGCGATGAAATTGAGGGCCGCCGCGTTGAGAACGAGCTCGACGCCGAGCAGGATACCGATGGCGTTCCTCCGCGTGATCGCCGTGTAGAGTCCCAGCGAGAAAAGGATCGCACCGACGACGAGGTAGTGCTCGAGCGTGACCTTCATGGCTCGGCACCGACCTTCACGGCGCTTCGCGCAATCGCGAGCGCGCCGACCGTCGTCGCGAGCAAGAGGAGCGCGAGCAGCTCGAACGGAAGTGCGTAAGGCCCGAGCAGGGCGTGACCGAGCTTCGCGGTGGTGGGCAGCTGCACGAGCTTCTCGCCGAGCGGCCAGATCGTATCGAGCGCGATCGTCACGAGCGCGAACGCGAGCGCGATCGTCGCCCAGCCTGCGGCTCTCCGTCCGGTGGCGATGGGCTCGTTCGAGCTTGCCGCGCGCGCGGACGTCAGGGTGAGCATGACCGCGAAGAGGAAGACGACGAGAGTTCCGCCGACGTAGACGAGCAGCTGCACCGCCGCCAGGAAATCGGCCGAGAGCAGCGCGTAGAAGCCGGCAACCCCGCAGAGCACGCCGAGCAGCCCCGCAGCCGAGTGCATCACGCTACGCGCGAACGCGACGATCGCCGCCGACCCCAGCGTGAGCAGCGCGAGCGCGACGAACGCGACGCCAGCGATGTCGACACGGGCCATTGGCGCGTCACGCTAGTGTGCGATCGCGCTTGTTTCAAGGCGTCCGCGCCCCATCGCCCGCGCGCGCCCCCCGCGGAGGCTTCAGAGGAACGGGTTGAGGCGAGCGTCGGCTTGCGGGGCGTGTAGGTTGTACCTCACGCGCTGCGCAAACCGGGCGAGGGCGACGCAGAAGACCGCGAACATCCCCACGCCCATCACGGTCTGCGCGGTGCGGCCGGGACTCCAGACGACCCACCCGGCGCAGAGGGCAAACGCGGCAAACGCCATCGGGACGAATCGCTTCCAGCAGAGCGCCATCATCCGCTCGACGCGCACGCGCGGCCACGTCAGCCGAATCCAGATGACGAGCGCGAGGAGCATCCACGCCTTTGCGAGGAAGACCAGGGCGCCCACCAGCTGGAGGCCGAAGTGCGCTTCCTGCGCGCCGGTCGAGAGACCCGGGACCTGCCAGCCGCCCATGAACAGCGCAGCGGCAATTCCGCACATCACGAAGACGTTGGCCCACTCCGCGAAGAAGAAGAACAGGTACCGGACGCCCACGTACCCCGTCGCGTAGCCGGCGGCCGCCTCGGACTCGGCCTCGGGCAGCTCGAAGGGCGCGCGGTTCACCTGCGCGAGCGCCGTGGTGAAGAGAAGGCAGAAGGTCGCGAAGGTGACGGGATTCTTGAAGAGGAACCACTCCCAGGGCCAGCCACCTTGGGCGTGGATGATCTCCTGGAGGCGGAGACTCCCGGTCATCATGACGATGCAAGCGACGGCGATCGCTCCCGGCACCTGGCAGCTGACGATCTGCCCCGCCGCGCGAATCCCGCCGGTCAACGAGTACTCGTTGTCCGCCGCCCACCCTCCGGAGAGCAGCCCGACGGTGACGAGTGAGGTGACGGCCAGCACGTACAAGATGCCGACGTCGAGATCGGCAGCGATGAGGTACTGACCAAACGGCATCACGACGAAGCTCGCCGAGACGCCGATGAATACGAGGTACGGCGCGAGACGGAACAGCCTCGAGTCGCGAGCGCTCGGGACGACGTCCTTCTCGAGGAGCATCTTGATGCCATCTGCGCGCCACGTGAGCGCTCGCCGCCGGCCGGCCTCGTTCGCTCTGGCGCGCGAGCGCATGCGCCCCGCGACGCGGCGCTCGACCCACGTCAAGGCGCCGGCCGTGGGCGCCATGAAGAAGATGATCACGGCGGCGGCGATCGCGATGAGGAGCGCCGCGCCATAGAGATCGGCGGGCGGCGAGCCGCGGTAGCTCTCGATGTGAACCTCGCGCGTGATCTCGGCCGGCGACGTACCGCGCCGAAGCGTGAACGTCGCCAGGAGCTGCGCGCCAGCGGGAATCGCGTCGGCGAGCGACGTGAGACGAAGCTTGTCGAGGCTCGTGAGGAGGTCGTTGGCCTGGATTCCGGCCTTGTCTGCGCGAGAGCCTGGCTCGACCGACTCGACGACGATTCCCCCCGACGGGGGCGACGTCTTCGCCGGCCTGATTCCCATGTACGCGAGGGCGCGCTCCCCCTCGGTCCGTCGTGCGTCGAGGACCGCGCGCCGCGGGGTCGGAGGGCGAACGTCGAGTGTCGCCGCGTGCAAGGTCGTGCTGACGGCCGGCGCGCCGGCGGTGGCCGCGGGAAAGGAGACTTCGAGCTCGCCGTCGAACGTCGTGTGCGCTGCGCCCTCACCGACCCCGCAGAAGAGCTGCTGGAGCCCCTCGGTGAAGTCGATGGAGATCTGGGTAGCGCTCGTGGCGTCCCCTTCGGCGGGAATCTCGGCGCTCTCGGGCTTCTCACCGGGACGGTGGAGCGTGCCGCGGAACGTCATCTTCGCGTGCTTTCCCTGCGGAAACGAGGCTCCAAGGACCTCGACGCGATCCCCCGCCTCGACCTCGTGAGGAGCAAGGTCGAGGACCTCGATGAGCTGTGGTCCGGCGTCCCGCGCGCACGAAGACGCCAGCGACACCAGGACGAGCGCGAACACGTGAAGCGCTAGGCGCATGCTCTCCCGTCTATAGTCTGGACCACGCGTTGCGGGCCAGATTCAGGCAGGATCGTCGTCGGAAGGCACCGTGGTCGGAGGTGAGGCGCCGCCAGCGGTCGCTTCAACCTCCAGATCGCCGTTCTTCCTCGCGTAGGCGAGCCCCAGCAACAGGACGCCGGCGAACGCGAACACTTCGATGAGCGCACGGACGCCGGTGCCGCGACTCTCCGCGGCCCATCGCTTGAGCACGACCGCCACGGGCACGAGGAACGCGACGGCCACGTCGAAGACCACGAACACGAAGGCCACGAGGCAGAACCGAGGATCGAAGTTGAACCGAGCCGGGTGCGGCGCGCTCTCGGGTGCGTCACTCACGTCCTGCGTCGACTCCGGCGCCGTGGGGGGCCGTCGTCCGCGAACGAAGCGTGCGACGAGGAGCGACCCGGACACCAGCGTCGCCGCGACGAGCATGAAGGCCAGAACCGTGGCGTACGCCGTGAGCATGGATGGCCGCGCGTTCTACCCCGGACGGCTCCGAAAATCATGGTAAGGCGGCGTCCATGTCGATCCCGCTCGGCGAGGCCGCTTCGCTCGGAATGCTCCAGGGCATCACCGACGTGCTGCCGCTCTCGAGCAGCGGGCATCGCCTGCTCGCTCATCTCCTGTTCGGCCGCAGTGGCGACGTGACGCTCACGCTCCTCTTCCACCTGTCGATTCTCGCGGCGACGCTCATCGTGTTCCGCAAGCGAGCTTGGACCGCCTTCGAGGAAGGGCTTCGTGGCCTCGCCCGACCGGCCCTTCTTGGCGAAACGCCCGGGGGCCGGGATGCGGGTTTCGTGGGCGTAGCCACGATCACCGCGGGACTCGCCGGGTTCGCGGTGAGCAAAGCGCTCGAGGGAGAGGCGCCGACCGCGTCTCTCTATCTCGTCGGCACGTGCTTTCTGGTGACGACGATCGCGATCCTGTCCACGAGGTTTGCTTCGGCCGGCGCGACGACATCGCCGGGATGGATCGCCGCCGTCGTGGTCGGAGCGGCTCAAGGTTGTGCGTTCGTGCCGGGGCTCTCGCGCAGCGGACTCACGATCGCATCCCTGCTCTGGATGGGCGTGACGGCGGAACGCGCGTTCGAGCTGTCGTTCCTCGTCTCGCTCCCCGCATTGGCCATCGCGGCGGCATTCGAAGCGCCGGGGGCGTTTCACACGAGTGAGAGCGTCGTCTCGCTCGCGACCGGCGCCCTGCTCGCGTTCGCATTCTCCTACGCGTCGCTGCTCGCGCTTCGCCGCGTGGTCGAGCGCGGCAAGATCCACTGGTTCGCGGTTTACCTGGCGCCACTGGCAACGGCGACGCTGGCTTGGGGATACGCACGACCATGAGCACCGGAACGATGAACGACGTATTCGCAGTCATCATGGCGGGCGGCGCGGGAACGCGCTTCTGGCCCGCGTCGCGGGAGCTGCGACCGAAGCAGCTGCTGCCGCTTGCGGGGGATCCGGAGGAGTCGCTCCTCGCCGCGACGGTTCGCCGGATCGCACCGCTGGTGCCACCGCAGAACGTCTATATCGCGACGGGGAAGAACCTGGCCGAAGCCACGGCGCGCGAGCTGCCGCACGTCCCCCGCGCGAACGTCCTGGCCGAACCGGTGCCGCGCAACACGGCGCCATGCATCGGGTGGGCAACGGCAACCATCGCGCGCGCGAACCCGAATGCCGTCGTGATGGTTCTGCCGAGCGATCACTTCATCACGGACGAGGATGGCTTCCGAGCCGTCCTCGCGAAATCGATCGCGGCCGCGCGTCGTGGACACATGACGACGATCGGCGTCGTCCCGACGCGTCCCGAGACCGGTTACGGCTACATCGAGCTGGGCGCGGACCTCGACGATGGTACGCGCGAGGTCGCGCGCTTCGTCGAGAAGCCCGATCGCGCCCGAGCCGAGCAGTACGTGGCGGGGGGCAAGCACCTGTGGAACGCGGGGATGTTCTTCTTCCGCGCAGAGACGATGCTGAGCGCGATACGCGCCCACATGCCCGAGCTTGCCGACGGACTGGCGCGCATCGACGCTGCGGCCGCGCGCGGCGAGGAAGCGAACGAGCTCGCGGCGACGTTCCCGGCGCTCCCCTCGACGTCGATCGACCACGGCGTGATGGAGCGGACGTCGAACCTCGCCGTCGTGCCGGGGAGCTTCGGCTGGAACGACGTCGGGAGCTGGGAGAGCGCGTGGGAGCTTGCGTCGAAGGACGGCGACGGGAACGCGCTTCCGCCGAACGCGGTCGCCGTCGATGCGCACGGGAATCTCGTGCGTGATCTGACGGGAGACACGGGCAACCGGCGCAAAGTCTTCGCCCTCGTAGGGGTGCGCGACTTGGTCATCGTCGAGACCGACGACGCGGTGCTCGTCATCCCCCGCGACCGCGCCCAGGACGTCCGGGCCATCGTGCAAGCTCTCAAGAAGCGCGGAGACGGCTCGCTCACCTGAGCCAAGCGGTCAGCCGACGGTGTGTCTCCTTCGACCAGGAGACACACCTCGAGACTCGGCGTCGCTCAGGCGAACAGTGCGCCGAGTCGCTCCTTGAGGAGAGCCGCGACTTTGCGCTCGACGATTCGCTCGATCTCGCCCACGAGACCGCCAGCGGCAGCGTGCGAGGTCACGGAGGCCGTGACCTTAGCCGGGCGACCCGGTCCACGCTGAGCCACCGCGCCGCCGCTCTTCTTCTTCGCCGACATCTTCGCGTTGTAGCGAATCGTGTGAACGAACTTCACCGACAGCTTGATCCCTTTCGCCGACGCAGCCTTGACCACGTCTGCGGCCGGCATGCTGGCAGGGAGACTACGGACGAACGCACTCTTGTTGATCTTGTTTGCAGCCATGCGGCGCACTCTACACAAGCGAGGTTAGCCGCGACACAATTTATGGATTGCTCACGTTGGGTTGAGTACGGAGTGGGGGGAGCGTCCTACCCCTTCCACTTTCGCCCTCGTGTCCCCGGCGACTTACCCGCTGCCGGAGCCGCCTTCGCGCCAGCGGCGCCGCGCTTGCTCCGCTTCGAAGCGTAGGGCTCGAAGACAGCTACCTCTCCCGCTTTGGCGCCGTCCTCGCCGGAGAGAGACTGGAGCTTCTTCAGCTCGTCTCGCAGTCTCGCCGCTTTCTCGAACTCCAAGTTCTCCGCGGCCGTGAACATCTCCAACCGCATCGCGGCGATCTGCTCGCTGAGATCCTCCTCGGTCTTCGCTCCCCCAGGCGTGCCGTACTTCTGCGCCTTGGGGACGTTGAAGTAGTCCATCGTCCCGGAGGCGGGATTCAGGTTCATCACGGCACGAACCACGGTCGTCGGCGTGATGCCGTGCTCGATGTTGTATTTTTCTTGAAGAATGCGGCGCCGCGCCGTCTCGCCCATGGCCTCGGTCATCGCCGCGGTCATCCTGTCCGCGTACATGAGCACGCGGCCGTTCACGTTCCGTGAGGCGCGTCCGATCGTCTGAATGAGTGAGCGAACGCTGCGGAGAAATCCCTCCTTGTCGGCGTCGAAGATGGCGACGAGCGAGACCTCCGGGAGGTCGAGCCCTTCCCGCAGTAGATTGATCCCGACGAGCACGTCGAACTCACCTAGGCGCAGGTCGCGGAGGATGTCGATGCGGTCGAGCGTCTCGACGTCCGAGTGTAGGTAGCGAATCCGCACGCCAAGCTCGCGGTAGTAGTCCGTGAGATCCTCGGCCATACGCTTGGTGAGAGTCGTGCACAGGACGCGCTCGTTCTTCTTCACTCGGTCCCGGATCTCACCGAGGAGGTCGTCGACCTGACCGGACACGGGCCGCACTTCGACCACGGGATCCATGAGCCCCGTCGGGCGAATGACCTGCTCGACGACGACCCCCTGCGCTTTGGTGAGCTCGTACTCGCCCGGCGTCGCCGACACGTAGATGCAGTTGCGGATCTTCCCCTCGAACTCTTCGAACTTGAGCGGTCGGTTGTCGAGAGCGCTCGGGAGACGGAAGCCGTATTCGACGAGCGTTTCCTTCCGCGCGCGGTCCCCCCGGTACATCGAATTGACCTGCGGGACGGTCTGGTGCGACTCGTCCATGATCATCAAGAAATCGGGCGGGAAATAGTCGATGAGGGTGGGAGGCGCTTCGCCCGGCTGCCGCCCGGAGAGATGGCGCGAGTAGTTCTCGATACCGTTGCAGAACCCCATCTGCTCCATCATCTCGATGTCGTACTGAGTCCGCTGCTCGATGCGCTGCTTCTCCAGGAAGCGGCCCGCCTTGTCATAGAAATCGAGGCGTTCGCGGAGCTCGTCGCGGATGGCGCTGATCGCCTTGCGCATCTGCTGCTGCGGCGTCACGTAGTGGGAGCCTGGGTAGATGGCGTAGCGTTCGAGTGAGCCCATGATGCGCCCGCGGAGCGGGTCGACCTCTTTGATCGCTTCGATCTCGTCGCCGAAGAACTCGATCCGGATCGCGGTGGCATCCTCGTAGGCAGGAAACACTTCGACGACGTCGCCGCGCACGCGGAACGTCCCGCGGTGGAAGTCGACGTCGTTTCTCTCGTACTGGATGTCGACCAGCATTCGCAGCAGGTTGTCGCGACGGAACTCCTCACCCACCTTCAGGTCGATGAGCAGGCCGTGATAGCTCTCGGCGCTGCCGATGCCGTAGATGCACGACACGCTCGCGACGATGATGACGTCGCGACGCGAAAGCAGCGCGTGCGTCGCGGCGTGCCGCATGCGATCGATCTGGTCGTTGATGATCGCGTCCTTGTCGATGTACGTGTCGCTCCCCGGGATGTACGCCTCGGGCTGGTAGTAGTCGTAGTAGGAGACGAAGTACTGGACGGCGTTGGAGGGAAACAGCTCCTTCATCTCGCCGTAGAGTTGTGCCGCAAGCGTCTTGTTCGGCGCGAGGATGAGCGTCGGCTTCTGGTGGTGAGCGATGACGTTCGCGATCGTGAACGTCTTGCCGGAGCCAGTGATGCCGAGCAGAACCTGGTGCCGCTCGCCCATCTCCAGCCCCTTCTGGAGGGAGGCGATCGCGGTGGGCTGATCGCCCTTGGGGGCGAAGTGGGTAGCTAGCTCGAACCGGACGGACATCTGGGCCATCCAGGATTGCCGCGAGGGGCGCCAGCGCGCAAGTGCGGGTTGCTGAATCCGCCAGCCCGTCCGGAAACCTTCACGTCCAACGGATGCGAAAAACCAGCGTCCCCTGCCTCTCGAGAGCGTGCGTCTCGGTCACGTTGGTCGCGCGCGTGAGTGAGTAGGCGTAGCGGTAGTTTTCGGCGATTCCCCCTCGCGTGTGGGGAGTTTCCGTGAACGGGCTGTTCGTCAGGCGAAATGTGGCGGACTTGCCCCCAGGGTCGATCGTGCTCAAGAGCTCCCCGTGCGTCTGGTCCTCGGGCCACAGAGGGCCGAGACGCGGCGTGAGCGTCGCCGGGTCCGCGAGCCGCAGCAGTGAACGACGGATGATTCCGGAGCTGAAGTCGAAGATCCGGTCGATGTACTCGCGCGTCTTGGCGAGCGCGAGCTGGGCCGGTCCGTGGTGGGCCGCGTACATCCACCCGGTGATGTGGCGTACGGCGACCCACTCGTCGGTCTGGACCGTGCGGAAGAACTCCTCGCGAGTATCGTCGGGGAGCGCGCGCCCGATGTCGTCGAGCCCCTCTTCGCCCCAGAGCAGCACCGCCGCGCGCTTCATCGCGGGCAGGTAGAGACGGCGCTGCATCGGCTCCGTGGGATTGACGGGACGCTTGGCCAACGCAGCTCAGCGTACCGCGACGCCGGCTACCGTACACAACGTTGCCGTCACGTACGCTCGAGACCTCGAACCAAGGAGGCGCTCCCGCTGAAGACGATCGCGTCCAGGAGGTTCTCCTCGTTCACTAGCTCGAGCGTAGGGTGGTCCCGATCGATGAGCAGATCGCCGCCTGCGCTGGTGAAGCCACACGCCTCGGCCGTTTGAATCGACCCCTCGCGCCATAGCTGCTCGGCGAGGGTGCCATGGGTGGGCTGGAACGTGATGCGCGTTTCGGTGCGGAGCCGCTCGTGTGTCTCGATCGAACGCAAGTCCTCGATGGGATCGGTGATGATGTGGCTGTCGATGCCGGTGCTTAGACGAGCGCCGGCCTCTCGCAGCGAAGCGGTATCCGGCAATCCGTCCCCGAGGTCGCGCTCGGTCGTCGCGCAGATGCAGGCGAAGCCGCGCGCCGCCCCGAGCAAGCGCGCCTCGTGGGGCTCGAGGTGTGTGGCGTGGACGGCGGCGAACCGCGACGAAAGAACGCCTCGGTCGGCGAGGAGCTCCATCGGACGACGGCCCGTCTCGGCGACGCACTCCTGAATCTCACGACGCTGCTCGGCGACGTGCATGTGCAGCGGGATGACGTGCTTGCTCGCATAGTCGGCGATGGGCGCGAGCCAGGCGGGAGGTACGGCGCGCACGGAGTGCGGCGCGACGCCGATGACGACGTCCGGATCGTGCGCATAGCGGGCGCGAAGCGTGTCGATGTCGCGGAGGACGTCGTCCAGATCGGGATCGCAGAAGCGTCGCTGACCGGGCTCCGCGTCGCGGCCTGGCCCGGCGCGGTGATAGGCGACCCGGAGCAGCGCGATTCGCAGCCCCTCCCGCTTCGCGGCGTCGATCATCGCATCGGCGAGGATCGTGCGGTCCGCGTAGGGCGTGCCGTCGGCCTGGTGGTGGACGTAGTGGAACTCGCCGACGGTGCGCACGCCGGCCGCGGCGAGCTCGCGGAACGCGACTCGTGCGATCGACGCGATCGACTCCGGCGTGAGGGCGGCCGCCGCGCGGTACATCTGACCGCGCCACGTCCAAAAGTCGTCGCTCGGGTCCGCACCGCGACGCTGCGACGTGCCGCGCATGGAGCGCTGGAACGCGTGGCTGTGTGCGGTGGCGAGTGCCGGCAGACGAATGGTCTTTGCGTCGGCTCGCAGAAGGCTCATTGGCGCATCATGCGCGCGGCCGCCCGCGTGACGAAGTAGTAGCGAGGCCAGTGGCGGTACCAGGTCGCGCGGATGACGGGCGCTCCGTCGTTCGGGTCGACGTCCTCGCCGATGCGACCGACGAGGCGCATGAGCGAGCCGCCGCCGACGGAATGCTCCCCGACATCGTCCTCCCCGGTCAGCTTCACGAGGAGGTGCACGACGCCGAAGTCAGCGTCGCTCACCGTGACCCGGCAGGAGTCGTCGTCGTGAAGGCTGTCGCACAGATTGCGCGGTTCGAGGCGTCGCACGCTGAGCGTCAGGTAGGAGCCTCCTCCAGGGCCGGCCGCGCGGTTCGTCACGATGCCGAAGAGCGTGACGTTCGACTTGCGCCACTCGTCGGGCTGCCGCGCGAACATGACTGGGTCGTAGTCGCGCGCGCCGACGACGGCGCGAGGCTCGTCGGAGAGCGGAACGTAGTGCGGCGAGTGACCATACGGGCCGGCGCCGCAGGCGGTGAGCGCGAGCGCGAGCGTCGCGATGGAGAGCGCATGTTTCATGCGGGGCGAAGAGAACCCGAGGTGCGCCCGCGTGGCAAGCGATGCAAGCGTCGGGTCGCAGCCCGTCACGTCGCCGCCTGCGGACGACGGGCGCGCTCGACGCGGATGACGAGCTCGGCGAAAACCAGCGCCAGGAGAAAGAGCGCGACCGCCCAGGAAGCATCCACCGCAGCGTGCGTATCGCCGAGCGCGCCGTGCGCCGCCGAGGGCGAAATGGCGCGCGGACGGAGATCCATCTCGGCGGCGATGGGGGCCGCGACGCGCGTCTGGGCGTTGCCCGCGAGGACGACGCGGTAGGCGCCCACCAGCGGCGGGGCGACCCGCGCGAGCGAACCGTCGCGCGTGATTGCGAGGGGACCGCGCGGCCCTTCGACCGCGAGGTCGGCTCCCGACGCAAACGTCCACGGTTGGCCGACGTCGATTCGAAGTGGCACCGCGAGAGCGCGGGCCTCGTCGGTCCACGCGTCGAGGAGCGTCAAGAACCCGGGGCGCAGCGTGAGGTCGCTCGTACCCACGGCGAACGGCAAGGTGACGATCCACGCACCGCCGCGCCCGATCGCGCGGCGCGCCACGAGCGGGGTGCCGTCGTCCCAGGAGAGGAGCGTGGTGAACGCGCTCGCGTCCTCCGGCGCCAGCTTCGCGCTCGCATGTGCCCCGAGCTCCTCGAGGCTGCGCTCTGCGTCGCTCAGGGCGGCGACGGCGCCCGCCTGGCGCGCCCCTTTCGCCTTCATCTCGCCCCAACCGACGGCGTGCGCGAGCACCGGTTCGAGCGTCGCGCCGAGCGGTGCCGCGGCGGCGCGCGGGCCGAGCGCAATCAGCGCCTCCCCGCCTTGCTCGAGGAACTCAGCGAGCGCGGCGCGTTGTTCGGGGGTGAAGCCAGGCGGATCGTCTGCAATGACGCCAACGAAACCCTGGAGGTCCGATGCGCGCTCGGGCACCGCGGGGATCGGCCGAAGAGCGACGTCGAGCCGGAGAGCGGCGAGAGCTTGCTCCACGATCGGCGCCCCTCCGGTCGCTGCGGCTTCCTCGGCCGAGTCGGCGATCACGGCGACCGCGGGCGCGGCGGCCTCGGCGACGACGAGCGCCTCGTCGTCCTGCGCGATGGCGTCGGTCCCTTCGAGGCGCGCGACGAGACCGTCGGGGGCGTCCGCCGTCAGGGTCAGCGTGACGTCGCCGCCGTTGCCGGCGGGGGCGGCCGCGCGGGCGAGAATCTTGTCGCCAATACGCAGCGTGACCTCGCGCCCGGCCGTCGTCGCGCCGTGCCCGCAGGCGATGGTCACTCGCACGCGCAAGGACGCGCGGTCAGCGGCGAGGATGCCGCAGTCGGCTGCATCGCCGCGAAGCTCGGGGAGCGCGACCCACAGGGGAGCCGAAGGATCACTACCGAGCTGGGGGGCGTCCGGTTTTCCGTCGGCGAGATCGCTGAGCACGACGACGCGACGGTCGACTTGAGGGAGCTGCGCGACGAGCGCGCGCGCCATGGCGATGGCGCCGTCGAGGTCCGTGCTGCGGTCGCTCTGACCGATGGCATCGAGCGCGCCCCTGGCAGCGCCTAGATCGCTGGTGGCGGCGAGGGCGACGCGCGCGGGGGCGCCCGCGAGCACGATGGCGATCGCGTCCCCCTCGCGGGCCGAGCCGACGAGCTCTCGAGCGCCCCGAAGGGCACGTTCGAAACGAGTGCCGCTGCCGGAGCCGAAAGCGGCGCGCATGCTCATCGAGTCATCGACCACGATCGCCAGGGCCACCGACGCACCCCCTTCGCGGCTCAACGACAACCGCGAGCAGCGGATCAGCGGCGACGCGCCGAGGAGCGCGAGAGCGACGACGGCGGCCGCGCGGAGCGCAAACAGAGAGCGGTCTTCGAGGCGCGAGCGGCGTCGTGCGCGCGGCGGCGCGGGGGGGACCAGGTGCGCCGCCGCGAACGGCCTCTCGTCGGCGCGACGCCGGCGCAGGCGATGCGCCAGGTACGGTACGGCGACGAACAGCGCGACCGCGAGACCGAGCACGGTGACGAAGCTCACCTCACGGCCTCCACGACGGCACGGACCACCCGCACGGGATCCTCGCTCGTCTCACAACGAATGAGGCGGCCGCCACGCGCGACGAGCGTGCGCTCCCAGGCGCTCTGGAGAGCGGCCAGCGACGCCAGGTACTTGTCGCGGGTAGCGTCGGTATCGGTCTCGACGACGGCGCCCCCTTCGAGCGCGCGCAGCCGCACCGTCCCTTCGAACGGCAGGCGAGCCTCGTCCGGATCGAGCGTCTGCACGACGTTGACGACGCGGCCGCGTGAAGACATCGCCGCGATTCGGTCCGCGGCCCCCTCCGGGAGATCGAGGAGATCGCTGAGAACCACGATGATCGAGCCGCGACGCGCCGCACGGGCGATGCCTCCGAGCGCGCGGTCGAGCATGCGCTCGTCCACGGTCGCGTCGCCACCGGCCTCCGCGCTCTCGAGCGTCGCCACCATTCGCTCGAACGCTTCACGCCCGCCCGAGACGGGGACACCCCGCACGCGCTCTCCGCCGCCGATGAAGGTCAGCCCGACCGGGTCGCCGTTGGCGATCGCGATGCGCGCGAGCGCGGCCGCGACGACCGCTGCGAACGCGAGCTTCGCTCCCGGCGCGAGCGAACCGCGGTAGCCCATCGACGCCGTCGCATCGACGACGACGCGGAGCGCCCTATCCGTTTCCGTCTCGAACTGACGCACGAGGAGACGCTCGTGGCGCAAGAGAGAGCGCCTGTCGAGCCAGCGTAGGTCGTCGCCCGGCGCGTACTCGCGGTGGCCCCCGAACTCCACGCCGGCGCCGTGACGGGCGCTCCTGTGCCCACCTGCGTAGACCCCTTCGGCCACGAGCCGCGATCGCAGCCGCAGCGGCGCGAGCCCACCCCAATCGAGCGCAGTACGGATCGCGCTGGTCGGCGCTGTCACGGCGGCTGGGTCGCTTCGGGGGGCAAGGGTCCCGTGACCTTCGCGCGCGGACCATCGAGGATGTCGCGCGCGATCGCTGCCTCCATCAGATCGATCCCGGCGGCGTCGAGCACTTGGCGCAACCCCGAATCGGCCCCCTTCGCGTCGCCCGCTGCGCGGCGATCGACCGCCACGTAGAAGATCGCCTCGGTCTTCTCCGAGGGGGTCTTGGCGCGAGCGATGAGGTCGTTGGAGGGGAGCGACCCCGCGCCGAACTGCGCGAGCCTCCCGATCCACGCGGCGTCGTCGGCCGCGCGCGCGAAGATGCGATCGGCCACGCCATCGGTGGGCACGTGCCGCTGGCGCTCGAGCAACCGCACCCACAGCGCGTAGTAGACGAGATCTTCGTCCTCGAGATCGGCCGCGAGACCGCGCTGGAGCCCGTCGCGCGCAGCCGCGAGATCGCCGCTCACGAACGCGCGCGCCACGATCTGGCCGACCGTCGCCGCCGCCTGGTGCTTGTCGCGCGGCGCCGCGTCGTAGGCGCGATCGAGCGCGTGTGCTGCCCTGTCCGCGGCGCCGAAGCGATCGAGCACGCGTGACAGCGTGCGCTCGACCCGCGCGCGGTCGTCCGGATCGGGCGCGTTGCGCGCCTTCGACAGCTCCGTAAGCGCCTCGGTGAGCGGCGTGCGTGCGGCTCCGAGGTCGCCCTGTTCGCGCGCGATGTCGCTCGTCTCGAGAAGGATCTCTCCGCGCAACGCGACGTCGTTCATCGCGTCCTTGGCGGCGAGTGCCTCCTGGAGGTAGGCGAGCGCGTCGGGGGCGCGCTTGTCGTGCCTGCGGATGCGCGCGAGCTCCAGCAGCACGGAGCCGAGCTTCTCGGTCTTGACGCTCTCCTCGAGGAGCGCCTCCCCCTCCTTCAGGTGCCCCTCGCGGACCTCGATGTCGCCCATGAAGGCTCGCACGCGCGCCGGCGACGGTTGGACCTGCCCCACGAGTGCCTTGTCGCTCGCGGCATCGAGGAGCGCATGAGCCGCACGGAACGTTCGACGGGCAGCGTCTCCCTCGCCGGCGTCCATCGCCTGCGCCATGGCGTTCATCGTGTTCTTGAGGGCGCCGGACACGAGACGCGGATCGGGGTGCGCGCGGACCGCGTCGGCGAACACCAGCGGGCTCGCCTCGGCCATGCCGTACTCGTCGAGCGCGGCGGCGACGGGGACGGTCGCGTCGATGAGGGTGGGGTCGAGCCGGTACGCCTCCATCGCGACGGCGAACGCTGCGGCTCGGACGAGCTCCTCTTCGTCGGCCGGCTCCTCCCCTTGCTCGCGCGAGGGGCGCAGCGTGTGAAGGACGGCGACCCAACCCTCCGCGGTCGGATGGCCGGCGACCTTCTTCAGCGCCTCGATGAGCCCGTCGGGCGCGAGGTCTTGCGCCTGCGCCTTCTCGATCGCGGCGATCGCGCCCGCCGCGTCCGTGTCGCGCAGGTGAATGGCCGCGAGAACGATCGCGCCCGTCTGCAGGCCACGCACCGCTTCGGCGATCTCCTCGCGCGACGGCGGCGACGCGTGGCGGGATCGATCCGAGGAGGCGCGCAGCGCGAACGCCTTGTCGATCCACGCCGTGGTCGCCATGTCGGCCGTGGCCATCGCAGCGTCGCTCGGCTCGACGAGCCTCCGCGAGACAGCCACGCTCTCGAGCGCGCCAGCGCTCTGCACGGGCCCTCCGCGCGCGACGGCGTCCTTCATCCACGACGCGAGCGCGTCGAGGTGGCCCTGGATCTCGGGCTTGTCGGCGGGCGCGGCGATTCTCATCCAGATCTCGAACGTCGCTTCGGCGCGCCCTTCGTCGCCGCGCGTCGAAAGCTCGCGCGCCGCGCCGCGCAGCGCTTCGGGCCCCGCCGGTCCGAGCAGCCCGGAGGCGAGCTCGCCTTTGTGCACGAGGGCGAGCCCTCCCAGGACCGACGCCAGACCGCGGCGCGGTTCGCGGTTCTTGAACCTCGTCGCGGCGCGTTCCATCTGTCGCGCCTCGACCCCCGCGAGCCTGCTCGCGCGGTCGGCGCTCCCGGGCGCGGAGGCGAGCAGCGCGCGCACGGCGCCGGCGAAGGCGTCGTCGCTCACGGCGAGCGAAGCCTCGGGGGCGGACGCCTCGTGCGCCAGGTGCGTCCCGCTTGCGAGAGGCGCGCCTCCGCAGCCGACCGTCGAAGCGATGGGGACGAGCGAAGCGAGCGAGACGGCGAGAGCCGCGAGACGAAGGCGCATCGGGGCGAAGTCTACACGCGCGGGCCTCCGGAGGAGAGTCGCGCGGCGGACCGCGCTCATCCGGAAAGGCGTTTCGGGGGCGGGAATGCGCCCCGGCGGGCCGGGCGTTCCGGTTGTATCGTCCACAGCCATGCCGCGCGCCCACCTCCTCGTCGTCGATGACGAACCGTCGATCCTGACCACGCTCCAGAAGGCGCTGACGCTCGAGGGGTACGCCGTGGACGTGGCGGGCGGGGTGAAGGTCGCCGAAGAGAAGCTGAAGAAGCGGAGCTACGACCTCTGCCTCTTCGACGTGTCGCTCCCGGACGGGGACGGCGTCGAGCTGCTCGAGCGGGTGCGAGCGCAGAAGATCGAGACGCCGGTCATCGTGATGAGCGGGCACGCCACGATCGAAGCGGCGGTCCGCGCGACGCGCATCGGCGCGCTCAACTTCCTCGAGAAGCCGCTCAACACGGACGCGCTGCTCATCACGATCGAGACCGCCCTGCGGCTCGACCGCGCGGAGGCGGAGGCGAAGGCGCTGCGTGCGGCGAGCGGCGCCAACGGCGAGCTCGTCGGCGAGAGCGGCGCGATGAAGAAGCTCGTCGAGCAGATCGGGCGCGCGGCGAAGAGCGCGGCGAGCGTGCTGGTCTCAGGCGAGCGTGGGACGGGAAAGGAGCTCGTCGCGCGCGCGATTCATGCGCTCTCGCCGCGGGCAAAAGGACCGCTGGAGAAGCTCAACTGCGCCGCGATCCCCGGTGAGCTGATCGAGAGTGAGCTCTTCGGACACGAGGCGGGCGCGTTCACCGGTGCGACCAAGCAGCGGCGCGGCAAGTTCGAGCGCGCGAGCGGCGGGACGCTGTTCCTGGACGAGGTGGGGGACATGCCGCTCGCGATGCAGGCGAAGCTGCTGCGCGTGCTGCAGGAGCGCGAGATCGAGCGGGTCGGCGGGAGCGAGACCATCAAGGTCGATGCCCGCGTCGTCGCGGCAACGAACCGCGATCTGTCCGACGCGATCGACAAGGGGCTCTTTCGCGCCGACCTGTTCGACCGCCTCAACGTGGTGCCGCTGGCGATCCCTCCGCTCCGCGCGCGGCGCGAAGACATCCCGCTGCTGGCGCGGCACTTCCTCGACCTGGCCGTTCGCGCCAATGATCGACGCGATGTGACGATCGCGGACGACGCGCTCGGCGTCCTCGCCGCCTACAGCTTCCCCGGAAACGTCCGCGAGCTACGGAACCTCATCGAGCGTCTCGTCATTCTCACGCCGGATTCGACGATCAGCGCCGAGGACGTTCGCACCTGCCTACCCAGCGGCGGCGCGTCGAAGGCCACGGGGCTCTTTCGACCGGGTGTTCCGTTTCGCGTGCTGGTCGAGGAGGCCGAGCGGCAGATCGTGCAGGACGCGATGGCGCACCATGGCGGTCAAATGGCGGCAACGGCGCGCGCGCTCGACCTCGAAAGGAGCCACCTTTACAAAAAGGCTCGGGCGCTCGGGCTCCGCGGCGAGAAAATCGACGACGACGAGGCGTGACGAACGCCCTCCCGGCGATTAGACCTCAGGGAGATGAAGGCAGCGAGGGGCAAGGTCTCCGCGTTCGGCGTCGCGCTGATCGGCGCGAGCGTCGCTGCGTGTGCGGGGATCGTCGGCGCCGACTTCAACGACGTACACGGCACGACGGGGAGCGCGATCACCGAGGACGGCGGTCACGTCATCCAGCCCGATGATTCGGGGTCCGCTCCCGACGGTGACTCCTCGACGCCGATCATCCTCGCCGACGGCGGAGCGTGCCCCGCCGGCAGCGGGCTCACGGCCTGCCCCGTCGGCAACGTCGATCTCTGCGTCGATATCGCCACTGACCCCGATCACTGCAACAGCTGCCAGACCGTTTGCCCGAGCGACCCACACGGCAACGCCGTCTGCGTGAACCGCCACTGCACGTTCGCCTGCGGAGCGGGCTACTCGCTCTGCGACGCGGGCGGCAGCTGCTGCCCCATCGCATCGGGGACCGACGCTTCGGTCGATTCCGCGCCCCCACCGGACCCCGGCATCCCGTGCGCGACCACGTACTGCGCCGTCGACTTCGACGCGGGGGCCTTCTGCTGCGGCGACAACCAGGGGACCCCAGCGGGCGACATTTGCACGACCAACGCGGGGGCCGTGAACCTGGAGTGCAACTACGCCTTCTACTGCGGCTCCGCGGGCGACTGCCCGCAGGGGAACGTGTGCTGCTACGACTCGAGCAATTCGAACAGCGATCCGAACGCCGAGTCGTCGTTCTGCGCGACCTCGTGCCCTTCGGGCGGCAACTACATCCAGTTCTGCAACCCGGCGGCGAGCAACGAGTGCACGGGCGGGACGCTGTGCACGGGGTCGTTCGACGGGAACCAGGACGAGCTCCAGACGACGTATCACTACTGCCAGTAGCCGGCGTCTTCGGGCAGGCCCCGGAAGGCCGCCGATCGCGCTACTGGATCAGTTGCACGACATCGGGTTCGTGCCGCTCGGATCCGGGCCGGCCGACGAAGTGCTCACGCAGTAGTAGTAGCTCTTCGACGAGTCCCAGCCGCACGTCTCGCCGCTCGAGCAGGCTTTCGTCGTGACGCTGCTCGACGAGCTGCCGCAGTAATAGACCGTGCTGCCGACGCAGCAGCCGATCGAGCCGTTGGCCTGAGTGCACGTGGTCGGCGCGGAGCCGCTGCTGCTTCCGCTGCTGCTCCCACTGCTGCTTCCGCTGCTGCTGCCGCTACTGCTCCCACTGCTACTGCCGCTGCTGCTCCCGCTGCTGCTGCCGCTCCCACTGCTGCTTCCACTACTGCTGCCGCTACTGCTTCCGCTGCTGCTCCCACTGCTGCTTCCGCTGCTGCTGCCGCTACTGCTCCCGCTGCTGCTTCCACTGCCACTGCCGCTCCCACTCCCGCTGCCGCCGGAGTCGTCGCCCGAAGGCGTCCCGAGCGGGATGCCGCCACTGGCGTCGTCCGAAGCCCCGGCGTCGTCGTTCGTCGGGAAGAGCTCGCCGTTCACCCCCTGTGCGCAGCCCGCCACCACGACGAGCGCCGCTACCCAGCCCCAGGAGAGTCGATTGGTCATCGTGCGCGTTGGATTGCACTACTGCGATCCCCCCGTCGAAGGAGCGATTCCTCTCAAGCCCGTCTCATCCGCCACAGCAGCAGTCCTTTAGGCAGGCGGTTACTGATGCCACCGGTCAGACACGCTTTCGTCCCGGGGCCGCTGCACCAGCCAGACAGGAGGAAGCCGGACCAACGATGGGCCCTCCGCCGATGGGCTTGACGGAATATGCTTCAGAAGACATATCTCGTGCATGCTGAAGCTCCTCACGACGGATGCCTTCGCTACGTGGTTCTCCGCGCTCCCGGCGGGGCCGGCCGAGGACGTCGCCGCGACGCTCGAGGTCATCGTGCAGCTCGGCACAGGCACCGAGGCGCCGGGGAGCAGCGAGTGGCTCCTCTGGTACGAGCACCCGTTGCTGTCGCAGCGACGGCCCATGCCGGACATCTCGGAGCGCTTCTCTCCGGAGTTCGTGCGGTTCACGCAGGAGTGGGGCCGCTTCGCCGGGTATGTGAAGCGCGTCATCAAGCATCTGGAATCGCCGCAGTTCGTCGCGCGGCTGCCGCGGCTCTCCGCGAAGGACGCCGCGGCCGTCGCCGAGGCCGTGGCGCGACTCCGGAAGCTCAGCTGGGCACGAGCGATGGCGCGGTCCGAGTTTCAGATGAAGCACATCCGCCCCATGACGTTCGACGCCGCAGCCGCCGCGGCGCTCGCCCCCTTCGCCGATGTGTCGGAGGCACGCGAGGCGTACTTCGCCGCGCTCGCGGCGGCGGGCTTCGAGGTCATCGACGTGCCGCAACACACCGCGGCGCTGCGCGAGATCTCGCTCCGGTCGACGGCGCCGGGTCTACGACTCCTCTACGGAATCGATGCGCCCAAGAACCGCGGCTTGGTCGTCGTGGGCGAATGGCTCGACCGGAGCTTCTACGGGGACACGGTCCGAAAGGCCGAGGCGCTCTGGGGGCAGTTCCTCGAAGGCCATCCCCTGTCGACGCAGCCCGCGGGCGCGCGCTGATTCACGCGAGCCACGCGCGAAACGAGAACGAAATGGGAACGCGAAAAGAGCCATCGGGGACGCGGAGCTGGAAGTCGGTCAAGGCGGAGCGGCTCGATCCCCCCGCGATCGCGCGCGTCACGCGACGGGCGCGCGCCCAGCTCGAAGAGCTCACGCTGCAGGAGCTGCGGCGAGGGCTGTCTCTGACCCAGGTGGACGTCGCGCGGACCGCGGAGATGACGCAGTCGGAGCTGTCGCGGCTCGAGAGCCGCGGGGATCACCGAATCTCGACGCTGCGACGGTACGTCGAAGCGCTCGGCGGAGAGCTCGAAGTGACGGCGCTGTTCGGCGGACGGCGCGTCAAGCTCACGGAGGTGTGAGGTCGAGCGCGAGCGAGGCCAGGTCGCGCGTCTACTCGCTCCCCACGAGGTGCTCGTCGTCCTCGTCGCTCCCCACGAGGTGCTCGTTGTCTTCGTCGTCGCCCGCGTCGCGGCCGGGGTCGGCCCTCTTCGGCGTGCCGGGCGGCGGCTGTTTGCGGGCGGTGGGCGGGTCGCCGTAGTCGGCGTGCAGCTTCTTCGCGAGGTCATCGAGCAGGACCTGCTCGTGGTAGCGCGGCATCTTCGGGATCTGCGCCACGACCTTCACGTCGCCCCCTCCCGAGGGGCGGACGAGCTCCAGCGAACCGTTCGTCGGCTTGGGGCCGCTCTCGGGCGAGCGGTACTCGAAGAGCAGATAGCCGGCCGCGCTGTCTTGGCCGAGCAGCTTGAAGCCGAGGTCGACGCGCACCAGGCGGAGCGCCGCGTTCCAGGTCTTCTCGTAGCCGTAGGGGGACGAGTAGTCGGTCTTGGCGGTGGCGGTGGCGACGGTGAGGACGAGCGCAAAGGCCACGCCGCTCATCGCGGCGACGAGGCGACCGCGAAGCGCGAGCGGACGCGCGCGCGGAGACGTTCGAGGGCCCATGCGACCCCACGCGTAGCGGGGCGTTCCGCAGCGGGCCAAGCTTTCGCGGGCGAAGGGCCCCCTCCCCCGTGACACGCGTGGGATCCGCGGCGACAGGCGGGAGAGGGGGAGCACCGCGCGACGACTACGAGTGCATCGCGACCGGAACCGGAGACGCGCCTCCCGCGGCCGGCGCGGGAGCGGAGGTCTGCGGCGAGGCGGGCGCGGACCCCGGAACGACGCTCATCTACTGGGGACCGAGCCAGGACTTCGTCGCCGAGTACTTCGCGAGCGGGGACCTCGATGACGTGTCCGTGGGCCCGACCTACACGGGCAAGGTCACGTTCCAGAGCCGCTCGGCCGGAGCCTACGGCTCGGGTCATGTCTACAAGCTCGGCATGGGGAGCATCACGAAGGACGGAGCGCCCTTCGCCATCGGCTGGGGCGCCAACCCCGCGGCGGGCATCAACGAGATCTACGACGGCATGATGGCGACGTTCGCGCCGAGCTATCCGGCCATCGCGGACTGCACCGCCATCAACACGTGCTTCGTCGACGACCAGAGCCAGGACGACGGCGGCGCGCAGGAGTCGTACTTCGGCATTCGTCCGCTCGTGTTCTATGTGGGCATGGTCGGACAGAGCAATCCGAACACCATCTACACGTTCTTCGTCGGTGGGACCGTGCTGCCCGCCGACGCCGGCGTACCGGGCCTGTCCGGTGACGGCGGCCTCTCGCTCCCCAACGCGAACTGCGTGCAGATGGGCCCCTCCGCGCTCGGGTACAGCTGCGCCGATCCCCCCGCGGCGGGCTTCTGCTCCAAGGCCCCCGGGGACGTCCCGGTGGAATGCCAGGATTGGCCGGTCGGATATACGGTGACGTGTTGCCCGGCCGACGGCGGGTGATTCGCGAGTAGCGCGCTACACCGACTCCACCGCGGGCGGCCGTTGCGAGCAATCGCACGGCCGCCCGCGGTGTTTTGTGACCCGCCCGACGCGAGGAGCGAGCTCGACGTAAGTGCAGGTCGGCGGAATCCTCCCGCGACTGTCGATAGCTTTACCCGCGCTTCTGGTGGCATCATCGCTCTGAAGCGCATGGCGCAATCCGACACGATCCGCTTCTACGCCGCGACCGACGTGGGCCGCGTTCGCGAGCACAACGAGGACAACTTCCTCGTCGACAAGAAGCTCTCGCTCTTCATGGTCGCCGACGGGATGGGGGGACACGCCGCGGGCGAGGTCGCCAGCGCCATTGCCGTGCGCACGCTCCACGACGAGCTGAAACGCGAACGCGAGCTGCTCGCCGACTACGCGACCGGCGTGTCGGGCGCGAACCGCGTGACGACGAAGGACGTCGTCGCGCTGCTCGAGCACGCGGTGCAGCGCGCGTGCATGAAGATCCACGAAGAGGCGCAGATCGACCCGGCCAAGCGCGGGATGGGGACCACGCTGTCGGCGATCCTCGTCGTCGGGCACCAGGGGTTCATCGCGCACGTGGGCGACAGCCGCATCTACCTGATGCGCAACGGGCAGGTGCAGCAGGTCACCGAGGACCACACGGTCTTCAACGAGCTGATCAAGCGCGGCAAGCTGACGCGCGAGCAGATCGAGAAGGTCGCGCACAAGAACGCGATCACGCGCGCGGTCGGCGTGTACGAGCGGGTCGAGGTCGATACGCTGGTCATCGAGGTGCTGCCGAGCGACACGTTCGTGCTCGCGAGCGACGGGCTCACGGGCTACCTCGACGCGCCCGAGGACCTGCGCGAGTACCTGCTGCTCGACGGCGACAAGGCCGCCAAGGGGCTCATCGCGCTCGCCAACGAGCGGGGCGGCAAGGACAACATCACGGCGGTCATCGTCCGCATCGGCGACGAGGGGGAGCAAGACGCCGCGCGCGCGAAGAAGCTCGCCCTCAAGCGCGAGGCGCTGGCGAACATGCCCCTCTTCGCGCGCCTGAGCGAGCGCGAGCTGCTCCGGGTGATGCAGTCGGTGGAGCCGCGCGACTACGAAGACGGCGCCATCGTCATGCGCGAAGGGGACAAGGGGGACGAGCTGTTCATCGTGCTCGACGGCACGGTGCGCGTGTCGCGCGGCGAGCAAGTGCTCACGCGGCTGGGGCCCGGGGAGCACTTCGGCGAGATGGCGCTCATTCGCAGCGTCCCGCGCTCCGCCACGATCACCGCCGAGGGGACCGCCTCCTTGATCGCCATCCGGCGCGCCGACTTCTTCGAGATCCTCCGCAAGGAGCACGAGATCGCCGTGAAGATGCTCTGGCAGTTCCTCGGAGTCTTCGCCGACCGGCTCGACGCGACCTCGAGCGAGCTGCGTCACGCGAAGCAGGAGCTCGCGGCCGAGGACGTCACCAACGAGATCTTCCCGGACGCGGAATCGACGCAGACGTACGTTCGATGACCGTGCGCGCGACCGTCCTCGCGCGGGCGCTGGTCGTGACAGCTACGCTCGGTGTGCCGGCGTGCTCCCGGTCGGGCGCGGGGACACAAGACGCCGGAGTGAGCTCGAGCGACGCATCCCAGCCGTCGGCGCGCGACGCCGCCACCCCCGTCCCGACGACCGCGCACACGCGCCCGGCGCTCGCTCCGTGCCGGGTCATCGCCGTGAGCGGCAAAGGCGTCGTGTCGCAGCCCGGGGACGCCGGCGCGCACGCCATCGCGCTGGGCGACGCGGTCGACGCGTGGATCGACCTCGAGCCCGCCGCGCGCGTGACCGTCAAGGAGCCACGCACGGGGCGTGAGCTGCTCTTCGAGGGGGGTGCACGTGCGCTCCCGTGCGCCGAAGAGACGGAGAGCTGGCTGGCGCGCGGGGAGTTCTACGGCTCGCGAGGCTCCGGAGAGAAGCCGGGCGCCGAGCAGTGGGTGGTGACGCCGTCGGCCGTCGTTCGGTACGGCGCCGCGACCGTGGACGTGACGGTCGCCGCCGACGGAACCCACGTGGCGCTCAAGGGGGGGAGCGCGGTGGCGCTCGCGGACGGAGACGACACGTGGCTCGCGCTCGACGTGAAGGCGCCCCCCTTCGTCGCCAAGCCCCCCGCCGACGCCGACGCGGCCCCCGCGGCCGACCACTGCGCGAAGGTCACGGACGCCGCCAAGGCGCTGGAGGATCAGCTCCTGGCCCCCGGCGAGACGCGCGACCCCGGTTTCGGCGATCTGGCGAAGCGCGCCACCGAAGCCAGGATTCTCGCGCGGGCGGTGTGCGCGATGAGCGCGCTCCGGACGCTCCCCACGACTCTGCGGTAACGTCGTACGACCGTGTCCCTCCGCCGCGCGTCGCTCGCCCTCGCGTCGCTCCTCGCCGTGGGAGCCGCGGCCGCCGCGTGCCTCGGCGCCACCGAGATCAGCCTCGACGTCCGCACCAACGTCGCCTGCTCCTCCCCTTCGTCGTGGCGCGGCGTCGCCGTCTCGGTCGGAGAGCCGGGGGTCGACGTGGAGAGCCGCTCCCCGGTGCTCACGACGACCGCGTGTGGCGCGGGGGGGGAGATCGGCACGCTCGTCGTCGTGCCGACGGGGGCGAAGAACGCGGCGGTCGGCATCCGCGTCGTCGCCGGGATCACGCGCGACCCGGAAGACTGCGCGGCCAACGGCTACGACGGGTGCATCGTCTCGCGCCGCACGCTCACCTATCTGCCCCACCAGACGCAGCAAGTCGTCGTGGATCTCACCAGCGACTGCATCGGCAACGCGTGCGACGTCAACCACACGTGCGTGAACGGATCGTGCACCGACACGGTGACCGCGACCGCACCGGTCGCGCCCGACGGCGGCGTCTACAACCCGCCGCCGACGGTCCGCTGCGGCGACGACGGGACGCGCTGCCCGGCGAACGACCCGACCCTCGCGTGCTGCGTCACGTTCGACCTCGACGCCGGCACGGGGAAGGGCGCATGCATGGCGCCGGCGGCCTGCCCCTCCACGAGCGCGATCTTCTATTGCGACGACACCAGCGAGTGCGGCGGGGGGGACGCCGGCGACCCGAGGGTGTGCTGCGAGTCGCTGGGAGGGGCACCGTACGTGGCGACGAACTCGAGCTGTCAGGCGTCCTCGACGTGCGACCCCGCCGAAGGGCTCGAGCTGGTCCTCTGCCAGGACCGCCAGCCCTGTCCGCAGAGCCAGGTCACGTGCAGCGGCGACGTCAACGCTCCCGGCTACTACCACTGCGACGCGAAGTGAGCCGACGCGCGCTCAGGGCCCCCCGACCTGCCCCGGCGACAGCGACCCGTGACCGCCGCTCTTCTCGGTCGTCAGCGCGTACGTGAGGACGACCCCGCCCGCGACCGCGACCCCCACGGCGCTCCAGAACCACCACCGCGTGAGGACCGACCGCGACTTCGAGAGAGGGACCGTCACGTCGCGCGTCGCGCCCGGCGAGAGCAGGAGCGCGAGCTTGGCGTCATCGTAGCCGTCCTCGCGCGCGACCACTTCGTGCGCTCCCGCGGGGAGGGCGATCTCGACGCGCGGGCTCGCCGTCCCGATCTCGTGTCCGTCGATGGCGATCGACGCGCCGACCGGGTCGCTCGCGATTCCGAGCTGGCTCGACGTCGAGCGTGGGTGCAGCTGCGCTTCGATCGTGAGCGTCCCGCTGCCGGGGAGCACGATGTCCCTCGTCTCGGTGAAGAACCCGTCGAGCTCGATCTGGAGCGTGGACGCCCCGGCCGGTAGGCGCGTCGGCGGCAGCGGCGTCGTTCCCACGATCTTGTCGCGAACCATCACGCGCGCCCCGGGCTCCGAGCATTTGAGGTCGAGCGTCGCGACGCGCGGGCGTATCTCGGCGAACAGGTCGTCGAGCTTGCCGACCTTCGTCTTCGCGTCCGGCGTGGCGCGTGCGTCGAACGCCTCGAGCGCGGCGAGCGCCTGCGGGTAGTCCCCGAGGAACTGCTCGGCGCGAGCGATGCTGTAGAAGAGCCCCGGGTCGTCCGGAGTCAGCGCGAGCGCCGCCTTGTATGCCGCCAGCGCGTCGGCGTAGCGCATCCCGATCATCGCGTCGTTGCCGTCGTCGCGGAGCTTCGAGGCGCGCGCCGCAGCGGTCGGCTCGGACGGAGGGACGACGACGGGCCCGGGCGGGGGGCGCGCGGGGCGCGACTGCGCGAGGGCCGTGCTCGAAGCGACGACCAGCGCGACCCCTGCGAGCCAGGTGAGCCCCCTCATTGGGGGAAGAATAGCGGATGGCTGCTGGGATCCGGCAGCGCCGTGCGGGACGACGCGGAGGGGCCGGCGCCGGCCGCGCGAGCCGGGCCTCCGGAAGGGTGCACGGGGATCTTTCGCTGCGGGACGGCCGAGGCATCGGAGACGACGGCGGAGGCCGCAGTGGGCCCGTCTGACGCGCTCACGGCGGTCGATGGCTGCACCGCGGGCATCGAAGGGAGCGCCGCCTGCGCCGACGGTGGAGACTTCCTGGGAGCCCGCTCCCCCTTCACGGCGAGCGCGCCCACGCCCACGAGGACCGCGGCGCCCGCCGCCGCGACGACCCACTTCGTCACGCGCTTCCGCTGGAGGGCCGCCTCCGGTTGCGTGACGGCGGGTCTGGCCGCCGACAGCGTCGCGTCCATCGTCGGCGCGCTCGTGTCCGTGGGACCCGACTCCCTGAGCAGCGTCTTCGCCCCCCCCACGCCGGCGACGTCGGGGAACGATTGAGCCGACGAGCGGGACGCGATGACGACCCCCTCGCCGAACGGGCGCAGCGCGTCCGCGAACGCTTGCATCGTCGGGAAGCGCTCGGCGGGGTCCTTCCGCAGCGCGCGAGAGACGACGTCGCGAAGGGGGGACGGGACGTCGGGCCGGGTGGCTTCGATGGGACGGGCGTCGTCGTTCACGATCGCGACGCCGATCGTCGTCGGCGAGCCGGTGAACGGGGCGGCGCCCGTGAGCATTTCGTAGAGCGTCGCCCCCAGCCCCCACACGTCGGTGCGCGCGTCCGCATCCTTGCCGGAACGGAACTGCTCGGGGGCCATGTAGAGGGGCGTCCCCATCACGCTCTCGGTCTTCGTGAGGCGAACCTCTTCGGACGCCGTCCCCTGGCTGGCGATCCCGAAGTCGAGGACCTTCAGCACCCGCGCCGTCCCCTCGGTCGCGAGGAAGAGGTTCGTCGGCTTGATGTCGCGATGGACGATGCCGAGCGAGTGCGCTTCCTGCATCGCCGAGCACGCCTGGAGCGTGTAGTGGACCGCCTCGCCGATGGGGAGCGGGCCCCGGCGACGCAGCTCCATCTCGATGTCGCCCCCCTCGAGGTACTCCATGACGAGGTAGGGGATCCCGCGCGCGGTCGTGTCGACGTCGAAGACGCGGACGACGTTGGGGCTGCGAAGCTGGCTGAGCGCGCGCCCTTCGCGCTCGAAGCGGGCGACGAGCGACGAGGACGCCGCCGTCACCTCCCGGAGCACCTTGAGGGCGACCCTGTGACCCAGCTTCGCATGGACGGCCTCGTACACGATGGCCATCCCCCCCTCGCCCAGGGCGCGGACGACGCGGTACTTGCCTCCGAGGATTTCGCCGGGCGCGAAGGTGTCGGCGGTCTCCACGGGCGGCCAAACGTACCACGGGGATCCTCGCGGGGAAGCCGCTGGGGGGCGCAGGCGGACGCCCGCGCGCCGTGAAGCTCGTTGACACGATGGAGCCCGTGCCGATAGCGTCCGCCAAGGATATGCGCGTGATGGGACACGCCAGAACCGCGCTCGTGTGCGGGGTGGTCACCGCCGCGCTGGCGTCGCCTTCTCTTGCGCGTCTCGCCCGCGCTGACGAGCCGATCGCGCCCGGCGAGCCTCGCCTGATGAGCGAGACGGCCGAGATCACGAGCGTCGTCGATGCCTTCGATACCGACGACCCGTTCGACCTGAACCTCATGGTCGGGTTCCACCAGTCGTGGAAGAGCGCCAACATCCGGCGCGAGACGAACATCAGCCAGCCGGGGCTCTCCACCGGCGGGGTCCTGTCGGCGAACGAGAACATCGCGTCGTACAAGCAGACGACGAGCACGCTCGACATGGGCGCCGACATCGGGATCTACAAGGATCTCGCGATCATCTTCCGGCTCCCACTCATCCTGTCCGACAACCGCTCGCTCGGGGACCTCGGCGGCTCGTCGAAGATTCAGTCGCAGCTCCTCGCCGATCCGACCGGGGGGCAGCTGTTCTCCATCCCGTTCAAGAGCCCCACGCGAAGCGGCATCGACTACTTCAGCGTCGGCCTGGACTGGGCCATCTTCAACCAGCAGCGCGACTGGACGAAGCCCACCTGGGTCATCGGCGTGGACGGCCGCTTCGGGGTCGGTGCACCGCTGCACGCTTGCAACGCGAACGCCCCCGCCGGTCAGCCGCAGTGCCTCGACCCGAGCAACCCGACGTCGACGACCAGCCGCAGCCCGGGCATCAGCCGCGGGATGGACGGGGTCGAGGTGCGGACGGTGTTCTCGCGTCGCTACGGGTACGTCGAGCCGTACATGGGCTTCAGCATGCTCGCGGAGTTCCCCGAGTCGAGCACCGACTTCGGGCAGACCAACGGCCTGGCAGGCTCGCTCCTCAACCACCCGCCGCTGCTCGGGACGTTCTCCACCGGCGTGGAGGTCATTCCGTGGGAGCGCCGCGAGCAGTTCCAGCGGCTCGTCGGCGACCTGCGCCTGTCGGCGACGTACCACTCGGCCGGCCGTGAATACACCGAGCTCTTCGACGCGCTGGGCTCGTCGCAAGCGCATTCGCTCCGGACGCCGAACCCGTCGAGCTACGGGCAGGGGAGCAACGGAACCAGCCAGGCGATGTACGGGAGCGGCACGGCGGCTTCGTTCGCCGGGGGCATTCCGTTCACCGGCATCACCGACCAGCAGGCGTTCGGCAGCATGACGCTCGGCGGGACGGCGACGTGGCAGGCGGGCGAGTACGTGAAGTTCCTCTTCGGGCTGGGCTTCACCTACAACCAGACGCACCTCATCACGGCCGCCGACGCGTGCAACCCGAACCTCGGCGGTGGGAACATCTACGAGTCGGGCCCGTGCAAGACGAACACGGCGACCTCGCAGACGGCGACGGGCATCCCGAACCCGAACCATCGCGACGTGATCGACCTCCCCGGGAATCGCTTCTCGTCGGACGGCGCGACCGTGGTCGACCTCTACATCAGCGGCGTCGTGATGTTCTGATCGAGCCGGGTACGGCGCCTCCCGGCGTCCCCGCTCGTCTGTTCGTGCTCTCGCCGCGCCCGAATGCGGTAGCTTTCGAGCATGCTGCGTGGCCGCCTCGTGCTCTTCGCCGCGCTCGGCGCGCTGGCGTTGCCGCGTGCGGCGCTCGCATCCGACCCGCCGGCGAGTGACCACGCGAAGGGCGACCTGACCCCGGCCGACACCAAGAGCGCCGGAGTCGTCGTGTGGCCGACGCTGACGCCGGCCGGGGACGAAGCGAGCGAGGTCCCGCTGCACCGTCCGGCCGCGACCACCGATCCGCTCCTGAGCGCGCGAGCCCAGGAGCTCGACGCGACGCTGCGCGACGGGGTGCAGGATCTGGGCTTCGTGCTCGACGTGGCCAACGCCGGCCCGAGCTCCGGGCACATGCGCGACGAGGACATCCTGGCGCGCGCCGCGAAGGACACGTGGGTCGTGAGCGCGCGCATCGAGGCGGCGAGCTCGGGGATGTTCCTTCTGCGCATCGTGGCGGCGCCGCGCGGAGGGCACGAGCTGCGCGTGCGCGTCGATCGCGTGAAGGGGGAGGACCTCTCGGTGCGCGGCCTCGTGATGCTCCGCGACCTCTTGACGTCGCCGGTCGGCGCGCCCGTCGCCAAGGTGGAGGACACCAAGTGCCTGGGGTGCCAGGGGCTGGAGAACGTGAACACCGAAGGGCTCCGATCGCCGGGGCGCGCCGTGCTCGCGGTGAACGGTGGGCTCTTCGGCGGATACGTCGCGTACAGCCTCCAGCGCGCGAGCGGCTCGACCGATCCGCGCGTGCTCTACCCGCTGCTCGCGCTCGGGACGGGCATCGGCGCGGGGACGGCGCTGCTGGTGAGCGACGAGTGGGATCTCTCGACGGGCGACGCTTGGTTCCTGGCGGCAGGCGCGTGGTGGGGAGCGGCATCCGGCGTGCTCGTCGAGAATGGACGCACGACGGTCGTGGCGACCGACACGTACGCGTACGGCGTCGCCAGCGGCTTCGGGGGGATCGCGCTGGCGACGATCGCGATGGCGCGCCAGCACATGGACGAGGGGGACGCGGTCCTGGCCCACTCGGGGGGCGCGCTCGGTCTGTTCGTCGGCGGCCTCGCGGAGCTCGCGTACAAGGGGACGACGAGCGGCGCCACGCCCGATACCGGCGCGGGCTACGGCGCGGCCATCGGCGTCGTCGGCGCAGGCGCGCTGGCCACCGTCGTCCAGGTGTCGCCCTCGCGCGTGATGCTCATCGATCTGGGCGCGGCGATCGGCGCCCTCGGCGGCGCGTCGCTCGCGAGCCCGCTCGTTTTCGAGAACGAGACGGCTGGGAAGGCGCGAGGCTTCCTGGGGGCGACTCTCGCCGGGACGGTCGCCGGCGGCATGGCGGCTTGGGCGATCACGCGGAGCTCCCCTCCGTCGAAGCAGAGCGTGATTCCGGGCATGCCGACCGCGGGGGTCATCGGGTCGAGCATCACCGCGACGGGGGGGACGGTGCCGGCGTACGGCGTGGGGTGGGTCGGGTCGTTCTAGGGGTGTCGGTCCCGAGTTGGAGCGATCCGAGACGTTGGCCGTGCAGGGTGGTGAGGCAGACCTTCGCTGGCGCCGCGGGCGGGGGCCGCGCGACGGCGGCGGCCAGCCCGCCCACCCACGCCGCCGTCGCACGGCCCCCTCCCACGGCTTATCGTTTCGGGGACGAGATCGTCAGAGCCTGAGGAATGTTCGATCGCCGATAGCCTTGGTGAGCCGCCGGCCGGGACCGAGCGCGCTGGCGGCGTGGGTGGGCGGGCT
>Ga0302283_1000030_pt1 | contig 78138 bp, 65 predicted proteins | sample III_Fen_E1_4_FD_198770 | JGI IMG/M metagenome (GOLD analysis project Ga0302283, IMG submission 198770) | Peat permafrost microbial communities from Stordalen Mire near Abisko, Sweden - III_Fen_E1_4 | ecosystem: Environmental > Terrestrial > Soil > Wetlands > Permafrost | place: Sweden: Abisko... | reverse complement strand
CCCCTTCCTCGCCTGCGGGGAAGGGGCGGGGGGGATGGGGTGGGTCCCTACTTCTTCATCATCGCCTGCAGCGTCGCCGCCATGTCGCTCGGCGTCGGTGCCACGCGCGCACCGGCGGCTTCGAGCGCCGCGATCTTCTCCGCTGCGGTCCCCTTGCCACCGGCGATGATCGCGCCGGCGTGCCCCATGCGCTTCCCTTCCGGCGCGGTCGTCCCGGCGATGAAGGCCGCGACGGGCTTGTTCATCTTCTCCTTGATGAACTTCGCCGCGCGCTCCTCCGCTCCGCCGCCGATCTCGCCGATCATGATCACGCCGTGCGTGTCCGGATCGGCCTGGAACAGCGTGAGCACGTCCACGAAGTCCATGCCGCTGACGGGGTCGCCGCCGATGCCGACGCACGTGGACTGCCCGATGCCGAGCGCGGTCAGCTGGCCGACCGCCTCGTACGTGAGCGTGCCCGAGCGCGAGACGACGCCGATGTGGCCGGCCTTGTGGATGTGGCCGGGCATGATCCCGATCTTGCACGCGCCCGGCGTGATGACGCCGGGGCAGTTCGGGCCGACGAGGCGCACGCCGGGCGTGGTCTCGAGGACCTTGCGAACCTTGATCATGTCCATCACGGGGATCCCCTCCGTGATGCAGATGACGAGCGAACAGCCCGCGTCGATCGCCTCGAGGATCGCGTCGGCCGCGCCCGGGGGCGGGACGAAGATGCAGCTGGTGTCGGCGCCGGTCTCCTTGACCCCGCGGGCGACCGTGTCGAACACGGGCACCTTGCCTTCGAACTTCTCGCCGCCGCGCGTCGGGGTGACGCCGGCCACGACGTTCGTGCCGTACTCCATCATCTGCTTGGCGTGGAACGACCCCGCGCCGCCGGTGATGCCCTGAACCAGAACCTTCGTCTGCTTGCCTACAAGGATGCTCATCGCGATGCCTCCGCCACGGCCGCTACGACCTTCTTCGCGCCGTCGGCCATCGTGGTCGCCGCCTCGATCTTGAGGCCGCTCTCGCTCAGGATCTTCCTGCCGAGGTCCACGTTCGTCCCTTCGAGTCGCACCACCAAAGGCACGTTGAGCCCGAGCTCGCGCGCCGCGGCGACGACGCCCGACGCGATGACGTCACACTTCATGATGCCGCCGAAGATGTTGACGAAGATCGCCTTCACCTTGGGGCTGCGCAGGATCATCTTGAAGGCCTTGGTGACCTGTTCCTGATTGGCGCCGCCGCCGACGTCGAGGAAGTTCGCGGGCGCGACGCCGCGGTCCTTTCCGAAGTGCTTGATGATGTCCATGGTCGCCATCGCGAGCCCGGCGCCGTTCACGAGACACCCGACGTTGCCGTCGAGCGACACGTAGTTGAGCCCCGCGTGCTTCGCTTCGAGCTCGATGGGGTCTTCTTCCTCGACGTCCCGGAGGGTCTCCCACTCCTTGTGGCGGAACTCGGCGTTGTCGTCGAAGTTGATCTTGCCGTCGAGGGCCACGACGTCGCCGTTCTTCAGGACGACGAGCGGGTTGATCTCGCAGAGCGAGCAGTCTTCCTTGACGAAGAGCTCGTAGAACGCGGCCATGAGCTTGGCGAACTTCCCGACCGTCTCCTTGCCGTGCTTCTCGAGGCCGAGCCCGAACGCGAGCTGGCGTGACTGGTAGGCGGACAGACCGACGATCGGATCGACGAAGACGGTGAGGATCTTCTCGGGGGTCTCGGCGGCGACCTTCTCGATCTCCATGCCCCCTTCGGTGGACGCCATGAACGCGATCCGCCGCGTGTCGCGATCGACGACCGCACCCAGGTACAGCTCGCGCTCCATGGCGAGCCCCTGCTCGATGTAGAGCCGGCGAACCTTCTGCCCCTCGGGCCCCGTCTGGTGCGTGACGAGCTGCATGCCGAGGATCTTCTGCGAGAGCTCGCGAGCCTCCTTCACGCCCCCCTTGGCGACCTTGACGCCGCCGCCCTTGCCGCGGCCGCCGGCGTGGATCTGCGCCTTGACGACGACGACCTCGCTCTTGGTCTCGTCGACGAGCCGCTTGGCCGCAGCCTCCGCCTCGTCGAGCGTGAAGGCCGGATACCCCTTGGGGATCGGCACGCCGTACTTCAGAAACAGCTGTTTCGCCTGGTACTCGTGAATCTTCATGGGTGGGGTGCGGACCCTAGCACCGCTCGATTCGCCCGCGGAAGGGGGGGACGCGCTGGTACGCTCGCGTCGATGGCGGAGGGGACCCCGAATTGCCCGTCCTGCGGCGCGCGCGTCGAGGGCGCGCCGGGCGAGCAGGCGTACGTTTACACCTGTAGATTCTGCGGGGCCCACGTCCCGATCGCGCCGCTGGTGAAGGCCCGCGACCCGCGCGCCGACCTGGTGAAGGCGGCCCTCGAGCTGCGCGCCGAGCGAGAGCGCGAAGCGGGGGCGGCCATTGCGGCGACGAAGACCGCGGGCAAGTCGGTCGGCTGCATCATTCTCGTCTCGACGCTCGTCCCTATCCTGATCCCGGTCGGCATCTTCGTCATCCCGTGGGCCTCGAAGGTCATCGCGGCGAAGTGGGGCTCGTTCCCCATCACGGTCGGTACGAACGAATCGCTCGAGATCAGCGATCGCGACGTGACCGGTACCGACCTGCTGGTCACCGTCGGCGTCAACGGGAAGCTGACCTTGCGCCGGTGCCACCTGAAGGCTCCCCAGATCGTGAAGGCGGGGACGAACGCCCAGATCACGATCATCGACAGCACGCTCGAAGGGCAGAGAGGGATCGTGGAGGGGGACGTGAACGTCGTCCTCGACATCCAGAACAGCACCCTCACGAGCGGCGAAGAGATCGCGGACGTGCAGGCGAACGCGAAGATCTCGGTCTCCAAGGGGAGCCATCTGCAGTCGGCGTCGGTCGCCTTTCCGCTCGAGAACAACGCCGAGATCACGGTCGACCACAGCGAGGTCGACGGAAAGCTCGGCGTGTTCGAGCTGAAGAACAACGGCCGGGTGAAGCTGCTCGACTCGGCGGTCGTGAAGAGCGACGGCCCTGCGATCGATCTCACCCAGAACGGGCACCTCGACGTCAAAGGGAGCCGCATCGAGAGCAAGACGACCGCCGTGCATGCGGTGGGCAACCTCGAAGGGACGCTCCGCGCGGCGACGCTCATCGGGCCGCGCATGGCGCTGGACGTGGGGTCGAACGCGCACCTGACGGTCGCGCAGTCGAGCGTGCAGGGGGGGCGGAAGCTCGGGTCGAACTCGACGATCGAAGATCGCTGAGCGGGGCCCGGAGGTGCGACACGGTGCGCGGCGGCCGTGCGTCGTAGGCCGTGGTCCGCTCGTTGCTCTCTAGGGACGGTGCGAAGCCCGGGTTCGGGCGGAGCGCGCGTGCGATCAGGCACTTCCGGCTGCTCGCACCTTCTCCTCGGATCGTGACGCCGGATCGAACGCGCACCGGCGCGCATGTGCGCGACTGGCGCAGACAACGAAAGTCGAAGGCCCGTATGAGCCCTGTCCCACCGTCCAAGCCCACCCCACGCGCTACGCCCGTCCCCGCCGCGCCGACCCCGACCCCGGTTTCGCGCGGGACCTGCGTGTTCGGCGACTCGACGCCGTTCCTCCACGAAGGGAACTTCATCGAGACCATCCGGCACGCGGTCGACTGCGGAGTCGCGCTCCTCGGCGCGCAGCACGCCATCCAGAAGTCGATGGCGCGCGCGCAGGACGTGGACCGTGCGCGCGAGGTCGAGCGCGCGCGGCTGGAGTCGATGTCGAACACGGTGAAGCGGGCGCTGACCGGAGAGATGGCGACGAGCTCGGATCGATTGCTGCGCACCGGTGCGCGCATCCTGGAGGCGTCGCGCGTGACGGTCGAGTCGGAGCTGGCCGCGCTGGACATGGCGGCGGGGAGCGAGCTCGCACGTGCGCGAGCGACGGCGGAGGAGGCGCGCGCGTCGGCCAAGCGCGCTCTCGAGACGTTCCTCGTGTTGCACGATCTCCCGGGGAGCGAGCTCGCGCTTCGAATCCAGTCGACCGAGGATGGGTACACGGCGGAGTCGCAGGTCGTGACCCCGTTCGGTATCGACGCCACCTTCGACCTTCAGGTGCCCGACGCCCACGAGTGGAGCCGCCATCGCCGCGTCGCCGACCTCGCGCCCGGGACGGAGGTGCACGTGCCGCTCGAGTCGGGGCTCTTCTTCAAGAAGGTGGCCGTGCAGCCGGTGAAGCTCGATCGGCTCTTCGTGTGCTCTTTGCGCGCGGGGGCGGCGCGATCGACGATCACGCTTCGCAAGCAGGCCACCGGCGGCGCCGGGTACAAGCTCGACTTCGACGCGACCGGCGATCACGCGCGCGTGCTGCTGGCGCGCATCGGCGAGGACGGCTTCGAGACCCAGGACCCGGTCATCGAGCTCGACGGCGACGACACGGTGCACGTGCTTCGGCTGTGGCAGCGCGTGCTCGACTCGAGCGACGACCTCTCGCGCCGGCGGCAGACGATGACCCGCGCGACCTACGAGGGGCATGCGCTGAGCGAGCTGAACGAGCCGCGGCTGATCGCCGACCGGATCGTCGGCGTGCTCGGGCCCATCGTGCGCGAGATCGCGAACCGCTCAGGCGCGCCCGGGGAGCTCGTCCTCCGCCGCGACGTACGCGCCGGCCGACGCGAAGAGATCTACATCACGACCGCCGAGCTCCACGAGAAGGTGCTCACCCTCCCCCCCTTGCTCCGCGACGTGTTCGCGCCGTTCGAGCTCGACAAGCCGCGCAGCCCGCGCGCCCCTGCGCCGTCGATCCCCGCATACACGGAGCTGGTGGACGACGACCTGGTCGAGATCGCGGCGGCGAGGCCCGCAGCCGAGCACGCGCAGGCCTGACGCCGCGCGCTACTTGACGGCCTTCATCGAGATCGAGTTGCGCCGGATGCGCATCTCGTAGACGCGCAGCTCCCGCACCGCTTCGAGGTGCTTCGGGTTCAGCTCGACGACCTTGCGGAAGTCGCGCATCGCCGCGCTGTGGTTCTCGATGCGCTTGTGCAGCTGGCCGCGCCAGTGGAAGGCGTCTGCGAACGTGTCGTCGAGCCGGCAAGCGCGATCGAGCATGGCGATGCGCTTGCGCGTCTCCTCGACGGTCGTGTTCTGGGGCTTGGTCGCGTCGATCCACGCGTAGAGCGCCAGCGGGCCGCCGGCCTCGACGTTCGCCTTCATCGCGCGCTTGCACAGGCGCTCGGCGCGCTCCATGTCCCCGCGGAAGAAGCAGATCTGCGCCCCCTCGTAGGCCTCCGTCGCGCCGCTGACGGCGAGATCGTCCTCAAGCTGGTCGGTCGGCGGCCGTAGTGAGGTGGACACCAGGTTCGCGACGTACGACGCGCGCATGGTCGCGTCGGCGAGCGTCGCGTGGGCCTCCGACAGGCACGACATGACGAAAGCGGCGTCGTCCCTCGCCTCCTCGAGCGCCGGCGGCAGGAGCGCCGGATCCCAGAGCGTCCGCAGCGCCTGGAAGGCCATGTCGACCTGCGCCGGGGATGCGTCGCGCTGGAGGCTCAGTCGCTGGAAGTAGTCCTCCTTCAGGATGGATCGCGCGCGCTCGAAGATGCTCTGCCGGCGCGCCGCGAGCTCGGCCACGACCGTCGAGCTGAACCCGCTCGTCGACGGGTGTGGCGTCGCGCTGCGCATCGGCCCCGCGGGCGTGGACGACACGGCGCGCGGAGGCAACGGAGACGCAACCGGGGACGCCGAAGGCATCCTCGAGGCCGACGGGGCTTTCTGCACGTCGTGCTCGCCGACCATCCAGGCCTGCGGTGGCGTGAGCTGCGGGCGCCGCCCCGGCGGTGTCGTCGGCTCGACGCCCCCCATGGTGATCCGGCCGATGGGCGCCGCCGGACGACTCGACGCGATCGGCATCTTCCCCGACTCGGCGTTCAGCGACGGCGCGATGGCGATCTTCGCCGACGACGCGTACGACGTCGCCGGAGCCACGGCGCGCCACTTCCCGGACTCGCTCTGCTCGGGGCTGGCGACCGAGATTCGCGGCGCGGAGCCCACGGCCGGCATCTCGGGCACCGTCGGACGCGTGTTCGGTGAGGCGGCGTTGGACGGTGTCACCGACGGCCGATACGCCTGACGGATACCGCTGATCTCGGTCGCCTCGACCTGCTTGGTCACGAGGAGGAAGTAGAGGAGCGCGCGCGCGCGGCTGGCTTCGAGCCCGGCGCGATCGAGGAGCTCCGGCTCGGTGAGCACCCGGGCGCGGAGGCACTCGATCATCCCGAGCTCCCCTTCGGACAGGGCGTAGCGCTTCACGTCCGCGCCGCTCGCGAGGCGGAACGCGTACGCCTTCGCCTTCGCCAGCGTCGCGTCGACCTCGGGGTTCGCGAGCCCGTCGCGCACGCCGCGCCACACCGCCACCATCGGATCCACGCTCGGCCAGTCGGTCCCTCCGAAGGACGCGAGTCGATCGACGTCGGCCTCGAACGCGTACGTCGTCTCCGCGGGGAGCGAGAAGAGGTGAACGAGCTTGCGGGTCGTCTGCTCGTACAAGCCCTCGGCCAGCTGCGCGGGCGAGATGACGGCCCGCGTGAGCAGGATCTCGCCATGCAGCCACTTGGTCCGCGCCAGCTCGCGTAGCGAGTCGTTCAGCTCCTCGGTGTCGATGTAGCCGAGCTGGTAGAGGATCGAGCCGAGGTAGGCGATGGGGCCGCTCGTCTTCACCTTCGCGACCTGGCCGCGGACCATCGTGAGCGAGACGCTCTGATCGGGCGCGGTGAGGTCGAGAGTTCCCGTGACGCGCGCGGCCGACGCCGAGACGAGCAACCGCGGCGCGGGCGTCTTCGCCAGCGTGCCGCTGAGGGTCCGCACCTGCGGACGTGACGAGAGTGAGTTGGGCTGCGGCGCGCTCACCAATCGCCTCCGATCGTGCGCGAGCAACCCACGCCCATCGACATGGGGATGGTAAGTGTCCGTTCCGAGCTGAGGCCCGGTAACAGCACTCGCTTGCCCTCTGCACGGGGCGAATTCGACGGGTGAATCATGGGGGCGTGCCTCCCTTGGCGACGATCGAAGCCAAGGGAGAGCACACGCAATGCCAGACGTCGCGTGCGGCGAAGTGCGACGTTCGCCCTGTCGCGCGTACGCGCTACCGCATGTGGCCCGTGGCCGACCTGCAGTGGATGCGCACGCGCGTTCGGGCGGCGGGCTCGATCAGCTCTTCTTCACGACGTCGACCACGCTCTGCACGCTGGCGGCGCTCTTGGCGAGCATCCCCTTCTCTTCTTCCGTCAGCGTGAGCTGGACGATCTTCTCCACGCCCTTGCCGCCGATGATGCACGGCACGCCGATGAAGAGGTCCTTGTAGCCGTATTCGCCGTCGAGGTAGGCGGCGCACGCCAGGAGGCGCTTGTGGTCGTGCAGGTACGCCTTCGCCATGGCGACGGCGCTCGACGCGGGCGCGTAGTACGCGCTCGTGCCCATCAGGTTGACGATCTCGCCGCCCCCCTTGCGCGTGCGATCCACGATCGCCGTGAGCTTGTCCTTGGCGATGAAGCTCTGGATCGGGACGGCGTTCACCGTGCACATCGAGAGGACGGGGACCATGTCGTCGCCGTGGCCGCCGAGGACCATGGCGCGCACGTCCTTCACGCTGACGTTCGCCTCGCGCGCGAGGAACAGCTGGAAGCGCGCGCTGTCGAGGACGCCCGCCATGCCGGCGACCTTCTCCTTCGGACAGCCGGTCACGCGCTTGTACTCGTAGACCATCGCGTCGAGCGGGTTCGAGATGACGATCGCGAAGGCGTTCGGGCAGTACTTCTTCGCGTTGTTCGCGACGTCGCGGATGATCGGCAGGTTCGTCGCCACCAGGTCGTCGCGCGACTGGCCCGGCTTACGCGGGATGCCGGCGGTGACGATGATGACGTCGGCCCCTTCGAGGTCGGCCCAGTTGGACGTGCCGCGGATGTTCGCGTCGTAGCCGATGACCGAGCCGTTCTGCTCCAGGTCGAGCGCCTTGCCCTTCGCGAAGTTCTCCTTCTGGGGAATGTCGTAGAGCCACACGTCGCCCAGCTCTTCCGCCGCGCACAGACGCGCGAGCTCGCCCCCGATGTTGCCAGCGCCGATGAGACCGATCTTCTTGCGGGTCGCCATGTCGAGCTCCTTCGTGGGGCGCGCCGGTTGGACGCGCCGTCGAGTTTGGGTTCGCTTCTAGGATCGTCCCCGGGCGCGGGCAAGTCGCGAAATCGCGCAGTACCTGCGCGGAGCTTCGCCTTCGGCCGTTTGGCCCGGAGCCGAGCGTACGGCGAGCGATCGGCTCGTGGCAGCGTCAGAAGTGGATGCGGTGTGCGAAGGACGTCGCCTCGGCGAGCCCGCCGTCAAACATCGTCGGCGTGTTCGCGTACGCCACGACGACGTACCGCCCCGCAGCTGTCGGCTTGAGGATCGCCAGATAGAGCTTTCGATCAGGCGGCGCTTCGCGAGGGGAGAGCGTTGCCGTCGTCTCGCTGGCCTCGCCGCCGGTGACGGCGAACGTCTCTCGGCGCTCGATCTTGAGGTTGTGACCAAAGAGGGCGGTCGTCGAGCTGGAGCTGGAGCGCCAGTTCAAACCATTGGCTTGCGTCGCCTCCGTCGTCGCCGTCATCTTGAGCGGAGGAACGACGTCGGCGAAGAGCGACGCCATCTCGTCGTCGGTCTTGGGGTTCTGCACGACGCGATCGAACCACCTGTCCGCGAGAACCTCGGGGCGCTTCGCTCGGTCTGGCTCGTCGAGCCAGTAGCTCTGCACGCCGAGGATGCCGTCGTCTTGCATGCGCCGCACGTCCAGCTCGAGCGCGAGGTACGACGCCGAGTCGTCGCGTCGAAAGCCGTCCTTTCGCTGCGAATACCCCTTGAGCGTCCATCCAGCGGGTACCAGGTCGCCGTTGTCGAGCGGGGCAATCGAGTACGAGCGTTCACCCTCGTGCCATCCCGTCGGGCCACGAACCAGCGTCGCGCCGCAGGCGGTCGAGAGCAGGAGACTGGCGACGAGGGCGATGTGACGTGCGCGCATCCGCCGATAGCTATCGTGAAGTCCTGCTGCGGGCCAGCGTCAGCCGGAGGGACCGCGCCTCGCTGGCTGACCTGCTTCGAGAGGCGCTCAGCTCAGCGACGCTTGCCCGCGCGCCCCCCGCGCTCCACGTTCTCCTCGTCCTCGCGCCCCTCGTCGGCCTCCGCCACGCGCGCCTTCGTCTCCACCCGCACCTCACGTCCCGGCTCGCCGCGGTTCGCGCGGTCCACCTCTTCGTGGATCGTCTTGGCAACGTCGGACAGAATCGTCGCCATCCCGCGCTGCACGGCGACCCCGAGCTGCTGCGCGCTCTCCTTCAGCTCCCCCTTGCGCCGCTCCTTGTGCTCGCGCTTCCGGCGCTGCTCGTCACGCTTGCGCAGCTCGCGGCGGACGTCCTCGAAGCGGTCCGGGTTGGGGAAGACCGCGGGGAAGAAGACGCCGATGAAGTGGGCGGCGATGAAGATGCCCCACGTCAGGATCGGGATGGGCCAGAACTGCTCGCCCCCTTCGTGGACGTTGATGGTCGTGATGAGCACGCCGAACATCACGAAGATCGTGAAGTGGATGGAGAACGCCCTCCACGACTTCCACTGGCGCCGCGCGACCTCGGCCTGCACGAGCTTGTCCTCGGCCGCGGTCTCCTTGCGGCCCGCCAGCTCCTGAACGGCGGCGTCGATGGCGCCCGGGTCGATCCCCGCCTGGCGCGCAGAGTCGATCAGCTCCGCGTACGTGAGCCCCCCCGGGCTCGGGTTCTGGCGCTCGACGGCGCGGCTCAGGACGGCGTTCACCTCTTCCTGGGTGAACACCCGTCCTTTGAGCTCGTCCGCCATCGCGCGCCTTTCCCCCTCGGTCCTTAACGCCGACGCATCACTTCATGTGCGCGATGATGTTGTCACCGAACGCGCTGCACTTGATCTCCGTCGCCCCTTCCATCTGGCGCGCGAAGTCGTACGTGACCTTCTTGCTGGCGATGGCGCCGTCGATCCCGTTGAGCACGAGCTGCGCCGCTTCGTTCCAGCCCATGTGACGGAGCATCATCTCGCCCGAGAGGATGACGCTGCCCGGGTTCACCTTGTCGAGGTCGGCGTACTTCGGCGCGGTGCCGTGGGTCGCCTCGAAGATGGCGTGGCCGGTGACGTAGTTGATGTTGCCGCCCGGCGCGATGCCGATGCCGCCGACCTGCGCCGCGAGCGCGTCGCTCAGGTAGTCGCCGTTCAGGTTCAAGGTCGCGATGACGTCGAACTCCTTGGGGCGCGTGAGCACCTGCTGGAGCGTGATGTCCGCGATGGCGTCCTTCACGAGGATGCGCCCGCTGGCGAGCGCCTTCTTCTGCTCCTCGTTCGCCGCGTCCTCGCTCTTGTCGGCCTTGGTCTTCTCCCACTGGTTCCAGGTGTAGACCTTGTCGCCGAACTCCTTCTCGGCGAGGGCGTAGCCCCACTTCATGAAGGCACCTTCGGTGTACTTCATGATGTTCCCCTTGTGGACGAACGTGACGCTCTTCCTCTTGCTGGCGAGCGTGTACTCGATGGCGGCGCGCACGAGGCGCTCGGTGCCGTCCTTCGAGACCGGCTTGATGCCGATGCCGCTCGTCTCGGGGAAGCGAATCTTGCCGTAGAACTTCGGGTACTCGGCCTTGAGGAACGCGATGAGCTTCTTCGCCCCTTCGCTGCCGCTCTCGAACTCGATGCCGGCGTAGATGTCTTCCGTGTTCTCGCGGAAGATCACCATGTCGACGGCCTCGGGGTGCTTCACCGGCGAGGGGACGCCCTGGAACCAGCGGACCGGGCGGAGACAGACGTAGAGGTCGAGCATCTGGCGGAGCGCGACGTTGAGCGACGTGATGCCGCCGCCGATGGGCGTCGTGAGCGGGCCCTTGATGCCGATGAGGTACTTGCGGAACGCTTCGACCGTCTCGTCGGGGAGCCAGTTGTTGGTCTTGGTGAACGCCTTCTCGCCGGCGAGCACCTCGAGCCAGGCGATCTTCTTCTTCCCCCCGTACGCCTTCTCGACCGCCGCATCGAGGACGCGGACGCTGGCGCGCCAGATGTCGCGACCGGTGCCGTCGCCTTCGATGAAGGGAACGATCGGGTTGTCGGGAACGTTGAGCTTGTGTCCCGTGCCCATCGTGATCGGCGTGCCTTGAACAGATGTCATCGGAGAGCTCCTGTCTGAAGAAGTACGGAGGCCAGAGAGAGAGGACCCGCGTAGCACGTGCGATGAAGCACGCTCAAGCGCCGCGGGGGCGCATCCAAGCAATGGATCGCGCTCGGGGAGTGCGTACGAAGTACAGTGCGCGGGAATCCTCGCTCAGGAGTACGAATGCGTTTTGCCGTTCGGTTCGCTTCGCTCGTCGTCTTGCCGCTCGTCTCGCTCGTTCAGACGACGCCGGCCGCCTCCGCCAGCGCCACGAACGCCGCAGCTCCACCGAGGTGGACCGACGAGACACCCGACGCGATGATCGACCGCACCGCGGAGCGAGCCGCGAGCTCGGAGCACGCGGCGCTGGCGGCCATCGCCACCACATACGCGCTGTCGAACCGCGCCGGCTGGGGGCACGCACGCGAGGCGCTCGACGCCATCACGAGCGGGAAGACCGCGAGCCCCGACGCACGCGCCGAGGCCGCGCTGGCCTCGCGGGTCCTTTCGCCCGACGAGGGGACCAGCACGGGGATCGAAGCGGACCGAAAGCTTGGGGTCGTGACCGACCTCGCTGTGCTCGGCCCCTTCCGCGACACCGGCGGCGGACTGCTTCTCAGAGATGGGCCCGAGGCGAGAGGCGCGTCGTTCGCGGACATGCGCGCGCGGTACTCGTGGGGGACGTACGACGTGGCGTGGCGCGCGGTGCCCCGGGCGTTCGCGGGGGCGGCGGGGGTTTCGCTCGACCTCTTCGTGCACCCACGGAAGGAGAGCTGCACGTGGATCGCGACCAAGGTGACGCTGGCGAACGCGCAGAGCGTCGTCGTGCGCCTCGCGGCCAGCGGGCAAGCGCGGCTCGTGTTCGACGGCGAGGAGCTGGGGCGAAGCGAGGACGCGAACGCTTCGGCGCGGTTCGATCGCATCGCGGCGCACGTCGACGCGGCGCCGGGCCCGCACCTCGTGGCGGCGAAGGTGTGCGAGGGCGCGCTCGAAGACGATGGGCTCGTGCGGCTCGTGGTGACCGACGAGAAGGGGAACGGGCTGGCGACGGCGGCGAGCGCGGATCTTCACGACGTGCCGAGCGCAACCACGGACAAGCGCGGCGGCGCGCGTGACGGCCGCGGCAAGCGCGCGACCGAGGAGCGCGTCAAGACGGTCGTGAAGCCGCTCTCGACGGCGCTCGCGCGCACGCTGGCGCTCGCCCTCGCGCCCGGTGCGCCGGTCGACGCGCAGCTGGACGCCGCCATCGTGCGGACGCTCGGCGGCACCGACGACCTCCGCAGCCCGCGCGCGCCCGGGCTCCTCGACAGCGTGGCGCGACGTGCCGACCTCGGCGCCGATCCGCTGGCGATGGCCGGGTGGATCGCGCCGTCGGGGGCGAACCGAAGCGGATGGCTGAACCTCGCGCGCAAGCGGGCCACCGAGTCGCACGACGCGAAGACGAGCGCGTTCGCGGGGCGCCGGCTGATCGCCGAGCACCTCAGCGCGCAGATGCCCGATTGGGCGATGGCCTCGCTGCGTGAGGTCGCGCCGTCGGGCGACGCCGAAGCGGTGCTCCTGGGGGCGATGGTGGACGAGGCGCTGGGGACGGACGCTCTCCGCGCGAACGCGATGCGCGACCTCGCGGCGGCGTTCGTCGCCGCCAAGACGCGCGTGCCGACGAACCTCGTGAGCGAGCTGGCGTCCGCCGCCGTCGGGTTCGACGCGGCGCTCGCGCGCGAGGCGCGGGAGGAGCTCGCACGGCGCGGCGATCGCGGCGGCGCGTGGGTGCAGGCCGAGACGACGCGCGACACGAAGGCGGCGCGCGTGGCGGCGCGCGTGGCGTTCGAGAGCGGGGGCGTGGACGACGCGGACGAGGCCATCGGGGTCGCGCGCGCCGTCTCGCGCGTAGGGGCGCACGACGTCGCGCGGAAGCTGTTCGCGACGCTGGTGGAGTGGGCGCCGAACCGCGCCGAAGCGTGGGCAGGCCTGGCCGACGAGATCGGCGCCACGCCCGACGCAGAGGCCGACACCGCAGCCGCCGCGGCCCTCCGTCGTGCGCGCGAGCTGGCCCCCGCCGAGGCCCGGTACCGCGAAGAGCTCGCCCTGCGAACCCGCGCCGCCACGGAGAACGAAGACCACGGCGACGAGCGCTACATCGTCCCGTCGCAGACCATCCTCGCGCGCCGCAAGGGGGTCCCCGCCGGGCTCCCCGACGTGTCCGCGCGCGACCTGCACTTCGTCCGCGCGGTCGTGATGCACGCCGACCACCGCGTCTCGATGATGATCCACTACGCGCGCGAGATCGTCATCGCGCCGCGCACCGAAGGGGAGCTCTTCGAGGAGCTGCCGAACGACGAAGACCTCACCGAGATCCTGCGCGCGCGCGTGCACCGGAAGGACGGCGGCACGGCGTTCCCGGTCGAGGAGCACAACGAAGGGGGCCGCCCGCGCGTCCGCTGGCCGATGCTCCAGCCGGGCGACGTCGTCGAGGTCGCGGTGCGCGAGTGGACGCGCGGTCCGGTGGGCGGTCGCGGCGACGCGCCGTTCTACTTCCTCGATCCCGGCGCGGGCTACGCGTCGCACCCGACGCTCTACAACGAGGTCGACGTCGAGTTCCCGCCGGACCGCCCGCTCTACCTCGATGTGCTCAACGGCGGCGACTACAAGCGGGTCGAGTCCGACGAGCGCGGGCGGCACGTGGTGCGCTTCATGTGGGAGCACCCCGTGAACGTGGCCGACGAGCCGCTGGCGCCGAACCAGACCGAGCTCGTCCCGGTGACCGTCGGCTCGACGTTCAAGACGTGGGCCGACTTCCGCAACTGGTACGCCGAGGCGGTCAAGGGGTTCACCGATCCCGACGAGCAGGTGCGCCACCTCGCCGGCGACCTGACGAAGGGGAAGACGACGCGCGAGGCGAAGCTCGCGGCGATCTTCGACTTCGTGTCCGACGACATTCGCTACGTGAACTACGTGAGCGGCGAGTGGTGGCTCCCCAACCGCCCGCAGCAGCTGCTCGCACGGCGCGAGGGGGACTGCGACGACAAGGCGATGCTCCTCATCACGCTCCTGAAGGCGGTCGGCATCGACGCACAGGAAGTGATGGTGCAGACGCGCATGACCGCGCAGCCGACTCCGGTGCTGGCGAAGAACGCCGTCGTGCCGATGTTCGACCACGGCATCGCGTTCCTGCCGGGGCCGAACGGCGGGACGTACCTCGACGCGACGAGCCCGCAGTCGCGCCTGGGGCCGCTGCCGTCGATGGACGCCAAGGCGCTCGCCTTCCGCATGGACGCCGGGCCGGCCGAGATCATCCACCTGCCAGCGAGCAACCCCGAGGACCACGGCGCGAAGGTCGACTGGACCATCACCCTCAAGGCGGACGGCTCGGGCGATCTCGTCGGCGAAGAGCACCACGTGGGGGACGGCGCGTTCTGGCTGCGGACGGCGCTGTCGCAGCCCGACGCGCGCCTGAACTACGTCGAGAGCAACCTGATCGGCGACTGGTTCCCGACCGTCGCGGTCGACAAGAACATCGACTTCAAGGGGGACCTGCCGCACGGCGAGGCCTGGGTGAAGTACCGGGCGAAGTCGGAGGGGCTCGCGCGGCACGAAGAGGGGGAGATGGTGGTGCCCATCTCGCGGACGATGACGCTGGCGTCGCAGATCGCGCCGCTCGTGACGCGCACGCTCCCGGTGCAGCTGCCGCCGTACTTCGCGCCGAGCCACGAGACGCGCACGATTCGAATCGTGGCGCCGCCGGGGTGGGCGTGGAGCGATCTGCCGCCCGGTGGGGACGAGAACGGCGGCGACTTCGGGCGCGCGCACCTCGACTTCGCGAAGGACGCGCGAGACCCGCGCGTGGTCGTGGTGACCCGGAGCGTGAGCTTCGATCTCGATCGGATCCCGGTGGCCCGCTACGGCGCGTGGCGCGCGTGGGTGCAACGGACGGACGCGTTGATGCACAAGGCGGTTCGCCTCGTGAAGGAGCAGAGCAAGTGAGCGCGATGAAGAACGTGCACGCGCGGTTCGTGTCGTGCGTCGCGCTCGCGCTGGCGCTCCCCGCGGTGCAAGCGTGCGGCGGGCCGGGCGCGAAGGCGCCGACGGCGGGGAACGCGGACCTCGTGAACCGGGTGGTCGCGGCCACGAAGGAAGAGGCGACAGGCGACCCGACGCGCGCCGTGGGCATGTGGCTGGACGCGGTGGACGCGGCCGTCGATGCGCACGGAGACCCGTGGCAGATCGCGGCGGAGCAGGCGGCGCTCGACGCGCTCGTCCTGCGCGACCTGAGCGCGCTCGAGGACGCGGGGCCCGACGCGGCGCTCGCCTACCGCGTGACGAGCGCGCAGACGACAGCGACCCGTCTCACGGCAGCGGCGGCGCGCGCGGACGATCCGTTCAGCGCGGGGCTGGTCGCGCGGGCGCTGCACGACCTCGCGGCGCACGCGGGGAACGCGGACGACACGGCGACGTGGCGCGCGGCGACGGGGTGCGCGGCCGAAGCCACGCTCATCGGGCCGCTGTCGTGGACGGTGGTGACGAGCGTGCATGACGCCGATCCGCTGTCCAAGGCGGACGCGCGGCTCGAAGCGACCTACCCGGGCGGCGGGCCGTTCGCGCGGAATCAGGTTCCGGTGGTCGCGCGAGGGCGAGGGTGCGCGCTCGATCCTTCGCTAACGAGCATGGAGCGCGGCGTGCGCGACGTGGTCGTGGACGTGACCGTGGGGAGCGCGCAGACGATCGGCGTCGCGCTCCGATCGCATGGCGCGGCTTTGATGTACGTGGGCGGACACGCGGTCGTCGATCGTCCGTACGCGCTCGGCGGCGACGAGGCGGCGAGGTTCGCGCTCGTGGACGTGCCGGCGGCGGGGACGGTGCGCGTGATGGTGCGCGCAGGGATGGATGACGACGGGGAGCCGCTGGAGATCGGCGCGTGGGACGCCCACGGAAAGCCACTCGCGATGCGCGCGCCGAACGTCGGCGACGCCGCGAACATCAGCGTGGCGACGTCGCGCGAGATCACCTGGCCTGCGGCGACGACCGACGCCGAGCGGACGACGCTGGCGCTGGGGGCGCTCGGCGCCGGTGAGCGACCGAAGGCCGAGGAGACGACCGCGGCGCGCGCTGCGGCGCCGGACGCACCTCCCGAGCTGCTCCTCACGTACGCACGCGCGGTCGAAGGGGCGTACGACCTCGACGAGGTCCACCGCACGGAGCGGGCGCGCGGCGCGTACGAGCGCGTGCTCGAAGCGTGGCCGTCGGCGTGGGAGGCGATCGTCGCGCACGCGGTGCTCGCAGGCGTGCGGCGCGGTCAGACGGAAGCGCGCATCTGGGCGCTGCGCGATCTCGACGAGCACAGGACGAAGGGCGCCAAGGCGGGGACCATTCCGAGCGCCGCGGTGCTCGACGCCTTCGAGGCCGGCGTCGCGGGGCGCGATCGGCTGTTCGATCGCGCGAAGCCCGCGCTGGCCCGGCTCACCGCGGCGCTGCCGGGGAGCGTGCTCGCGCGCGAGGCGTCCCGCGCGGTCGTGGATCGCGCCGGCACCGAGCGCATCGCCTTCGAGTGCGCGACGACGCCCGACACCGATCGCGGCAAGCTCACCTGCTATGACGCCTACCGCAACACGGGCGAGCGAAAGGCCGCGGCCGCCGAGCTCGATCGCGTGCGCGCGCTCTACGGCTCGCCGTCCGCGTACCTCGCCCTCTCCTTCCGCGACGCCATCACCGACGGCGACGCGAAGCGCGCGACCGCCACGTTCGAGGCGATGACCCCCGGCGAGCGCACGCTCTCCTCGCTCTACGCGGCGCACCCCGGCCCCTCGTCACGCGCCGGACTCGAGGCCCTCGCCACGGTCGCGCGGGACGCCCCCATCTCGCTCACGCCGCTCCTGCGCGCCTCGGGTGACGACGCGACCGCGCCGTTCGTCGGACAGGCCGAACGCATCGCGGCGGCCGATCGCGCGTCGCCGATTCTCCCCGGCGCGGCGACGGCGATCCTCGCGCACGACGAGCGCTACGAGGTCGGCACCACGGGGCTCGCGCACTTCGTCCTCTTCGACGTGCGGCGCGTGAGCGGCACCACCGACGTGGAGCAGAACGCGCAGGCCGAGCCGCCGGACATCGAGGGGCGGATGACGATGCACATCGCGCGTCGCCGCATCTTCAAGAAGGACGGTCGCGTCATCGAGCCGGAGCGCGCGCCGAACGCGGCGCAGGCGCACGCCGAGCTGGCGCAGCTCGAGCAAGGCGACATCATCGAGGCCATCTACGAAGGGTTCGCGCTCCCGGGCGAGACCGGGAACGTCGCCTTCGACACGGCCGACCTCCTCCCCGAGCGGACCGCCGTGCACGACGCATCCATCGAGGTGCGCCTGCCGTCCGCCTTGCACGCCCCCGTCTGGTCGCACCCGCTCCTCGGCAAGCCGCAGGAGTCGCGCGAGGGGGACGTGCGCGTGCTCCGCTGGTCCGTGAAGGACATGAGCGAGCGGCGGATCGAAGAAGGGACGCCGAAGATGGATCGCGACGTCTCGGTGAGCGTCTCCACGGCGACGTGGAACGACACGGGGCGCGCATTGAAGGAGACGCTCGCCGCGCTCGACGAGAACGACTCCGAGGTGCGCGCGTGGGCGCTCCTTGCGGCCGCGGGGAAGACCAAGCCGCGCGAGATCGTGGAGGCGGTCGTCGTGGCGGCGGGCAAGAGCGTGAAGGAGTCGGTGGCCTCGGCCCTCTCCGACGCGGAGGTCGGTCGCCCCGACGGCGCGCAGCACGAGACGGCGCGCACGATCCTCACGAACCACGAAGGGAGCCGCACGTGGCTCATCGTCCGCGCGCTGCGCGAGCTCGGCATCGCGACCGACGTGGTCATCGCGGAGAGCGATCCGTTCAGCGCCGATCCCAACTTCCCGCCGCACGTCGGGCGCTTCACGCACCCGCTGGCCATCGCCCACGTGAAGGACGACGCCGGCGCGCTCGGCGATCTGTGGATCGACGCCGACGTCCCCGGCCCGCCGCTACCGGCCGGTCACGTGTCGCCCGAGCTTCGCGGGCGGAGCGTGATCCACGACGACGGGTCGATCGCCCCCCTCCCCGCGGTGTTCGCGAAGGACGAGGGGGACGAGGTGGACGTGCGCCTCGCGGTCGACCCGAAGGGCGACGCCAAGGGGTCGATCGTCATCTTGCTGCGCGGCCGCTCCGCGCAGGAGCTCGCCGAGGCGCTGGTGCGCATCGTGGGCGACGAACGACAGCGCACGCTGCGCGGAGTGGCGCTCGCGTGGCTCCCGTACGCGGACGTGGACGACGTGGTGCTCTCGTCGAGCGAGGAGAGCTGGCAGGTCGCGGTGCGCGCCACGCTCACGATCCCCGGCTACGCGCAGGCTGCGGGGAACAAGGGGAAGCCGTCGTGGGTGCTCCCGGGCATCGAGCCGGTCCACTCGGTCTACCCGCGGCCGACGGTGGCCACGCTCGGCGCGACGTTCGCGGGGAAAGGGGGGCGCCACGACGCGCTCGCCGTGAGTCTCGCCATGCAGTACCACGTGCACCGCCGCGTCGAGCTCCCCGCGGGCGCGACCGTCGCGCGCGCTCCCGGAGCGTTCGACGTGAAGGGGGACGTGCTCAGCGCGCAGCGCAAGATCGCCGTCGCGCCCGGCGCGGTCGAGGACGACTTCAACCTCTCGGTCACGACCGGCACCGTCGGCTCCGAGGCGTACAGCGCGTTCGCCACCGACGCCCACCGAATCGACGACGCTTTCCTCGCCGGGACGCGCGTCACGCCGGCGCCGTAGGGCCGTCCCTCGTCGGCGGAGAACGTAAGCCCTCACCACGCCGCAGGCCGGGACCGAGCGCTCTGGCGGCGGCCAGCCCGCCCACCCACGCCGCCAGAGCGCTCGGTCCCGGCCTGCGGCTCGTCGAGGCTGTCGACGATTGAGCGGTCCTTCGGTCCACCGGGCGTGAGCGCACGCCTGCTTCACAACCCTTCCCGACTTTCGCGCTTCTCGAGATCGCTCGAAACTTGGGCCCAGAACGGCCCCCCAGACCGACTGCGGCGGAAATCTGCACGTGCCTGGAAACCGCGGCGACGCCAGGAAAACACCGGTGCGGCTCGACAAGCGCACGTCCACCTACTAGAGCCACGCCGACTCGGGAGGACATCGCTCATGAGCTCGGACAACCGCATCGGAGTGGCTCGCAAGTTCGAAGAACCGCGCGACACTGACCAGGAGCTGCCGGTCGAGAGCGGCCAGCACGACACCTGGCCGCCGAGCGAAGGGCCGACGTCGTCGATGGACTCGCTCCCGATGCCGGGCGACACGATTCCGACCCCTCCGCCGTCGTCGGGCGTCGTCGAGCACGTCACGATTCCGGCGATGCCCGCCGTGCACATCGAGGACTGAGCCGCGCCCGGGCCGCGTCCTCGGGGGCGCCGTCGAGCACGGCGCTCGGTCGTCCACGGCACTCGGGAGCCGTGAACGACGAAAAAGTGCCGTCCACGGCATCCTGGAGCCGTGAACGACGAAAAAGTGCCGTCCACGGCACTCCGGAGCCGTGAACGACAGAAAAAGTGTCGTCCACGGCATCCTGGAGCCGTGAACGACGAAAAAGTGCCGTCCACGGCACCCTGGAGCCGTGAACGACAGAAAAAGTGTCGTCCACGGCACCCTGGAGCCGTGCACGACAGAAAAAGTGTCGTCCACGGCATCCTGGTGTCGTCGCGGACCGAATTCCGTCGAGCTCGCCGCCCCGCGCTCACCGCGTGCAGCGCTTGAAGCGTCTCGCACTTCCCACTACGTTGGGCCGCCTTCCCGCCGTAACCCAAAGGACATTCTCATGAGCGGCCACTCCAAATGGGCCACCATCAAGCACAAGAAGGGCGCGCTTGACGCCAAGCGCGGCAAGATCTTCACCAAGGTCATTCGTGAGCTCACGATCGCCGCCAAGATGGGCGGGAGCGACCCCAGTGGAAATCCGCGCCTTCGTACCGCCATCGCCGCCGCCAAGGCCGAGTCGATGCCGGGCGACACCATCAAGCGCGCCGTGCAGCGCGGGGCGGGCGAGATCGAAGGCGCGTCGTACGACGACGTCGTCTACGAAGGGACGGGCCCCGGCGGCTCGCTCTTCCTCGTCGAAGGGGTCACGGACAACCGGAACCGCACGGTCGCCGAGATCCGGAAGATCTTCGAGAAGAACAACGGCGTCCTCGGCGGCGCGTCCACGGCGATGTGGGCGTTCGAGCGCAAGGGGACCCTCACGCTCGCCAAGGAGAGCGCGACGGAGGACCAGCTGATGGAGCTGGCCGTAGGCGCCGGCGCCGAGGACTACACGGACACGGGCGACGAGTGGTTCCTCACGTGCCCGTCGGACGTGATGAACGCCGTCGGCGACGCGCTGGAAGCGGCGAAGATCCCGGTGAAGAGCCGCAAGCTCGCCTTCCTGCCGAAGACGAAGAAGCAGCTCGTCGGCCGCGACGCCGAAGTGGCGCTGAACCTCGCCGAAGCGCTCGACGACCACGACGACGTGCAGACCGTGTACGCCGACTTCGACGTGAGCGACGAGGAGATGGCCCGCATCGCGGGCGCGTGAGAGCATCGCCCGGGTGATCGTCTTAGGGCTCGACCCGGGCACGCGGCACTTCGGGTGGGGCGTCGTCCAACGCAACGGAACGCGCCTCGTCCACCTCGCGCACGGGGTCATCGACACCGACGTGAAGGGGCCGTTCGCAGGGCGCCTGGTAGAGATCGAGCGCGCGCTGCTCGCCGTGCTGGAGACGCACGCGCCCACGACGGCGAGCATGGAGTCGCTCTTCTTCGCGAAGGACGCGCAGGCCGCCGCGAAGCTGGGGCACGCGCGCGGCGTCGCGATGCTCGTGTGCGCGCGGGCCGAGATGGACGTCGCCGAGTACCCGCCGGCGCGCGTGAAGCGGACCATCGCGGGCAACGGTCGCGCCGAGAAGACGCAAGTGGCGCAGATGATCCGCGTGCTCCTGGGGCTCACGGTGCTCCCCGCGCTCGACGCTTCCGACGCGCTCGCGGTCGCCGTCACGCACCTGCAGGCGAGCCAGGTTCTGCGCGCGGCGATGCCGGAAGCGACCGCGCGCGCGGGTCGTCGTTCTCGATTCAATTATCGGAAGGCACCGTCCGTCTAACGGGTGTAAGAGCCCCGAGAGACCGCCCATGCGAACCGTACCGTTCCGTCCGCTGCTCGCGCTGACCCTCGCGCTCGCGGCGCCCCTCGCCGTCACGCTCCCCGCCGACGCGCAGACGCCCCCCGCCGCCTCGGCCCCCGCGCCGACCCCCGCGTCCCAGGCCGACTGCGACGCGACGGTCGCGAAGGTGCAGGACTTCTACGAGCGGAGCACGTCGTTCGCGAGCGACTTCGCGCAGGAGTACTGGGTCAAGCAGTACAACGTGAAGAAGCAGGCCAAGGGGCACGTGACGTTCTCGAAGCCGGGCAAGATGGCCTGGATCTTCGAGACGCCCGCCGGCAACCGCGTCGTCTCGGACGGGCACCTGGTGCGCGTCTACGAAGAGGCGAACAAGCAGATGTACGAGCAGAACATGAGCGCGTCGCAGTACCCCGCGGCGCTCGCGTTCCTCACGGGCCAGGGGAGGCTGACCGACGCGTTCGACTTCCAGCTCTTCTCCGGCGCGCAGATGAGCTTCCCGGGCGGCATGGTCCTCGTCGGCACGCCCAAGACGCCGACGCCCGCGTACCAGAAGGTCTTCCTCTACGTGGACCAGGCGACGTCGCAGGTGCGGCGCGTGCTCGTGCTCGACGGACAGGGGAACCACAACCGATTCGACTTCCTGAACCCGGTCGTGAACCCGCCCGTGAATCCGGGCATGTTCATCTTCACGCCGCCTCCCGGCACGACCGTCGTTCATCCCTAGCGAGCGCTCTTTCGCTGCTTGCCCTAGAGTCCGCACGCATGTCCCCCTGCCCGCACTGCGGCGGCACGACCACGACCGAGCCGAGCCGGGCGCTCCGCTACGTCTGCGGCGCGTGCGGGTCACCGCGCATCCCTGGGCTCCAGGAGCTCGGCGTGAAGCTCGACCGAGGCGCGACGACCGCGCTCGCCCACGCGAAGACCGAGTGGGCCAAGCACCTCATGGCGCGGTTCGTCGGGTTCGCGCTCGTCGTCATGGCGTTGTTCCTCGCCGCCCTCGCGCTCGTCGCGGCCGCCACGGGGCACGGAGCGCCCGCGTTCGGTGCCGCGGCCATCGCCGCGCTCGACTTCGCGCTGGCCACGGCGGTCTGGAGCTTCGCGCGCGCGCGCTTGAAGGCGTCGCGCGAGTCGCTCGATGCCGGGTGGGCCAGCGCCGCGTCGCAGATCGCGCAGAAGCGTGGGGGACGCATCACCGCGCGCGAGCTCGCCGTCGCGATGCAGACGACCGAGGCCGACGCCGACGCCATCCTGTCGAAGCTGTCGCTCGGCGGCGCGCGCGTCGAGGTCGATGACGACGCGCAGCTCCACTACCGCGTCGAGAGCGACGGCACGACCGCTGCGCCCGAAGACGGCGCGAAGCAGGAGGGGGCGCGATGACCACCGAGCCGCGCAAGCGACGATCGCTCACGCACGTCGGCGGCGAGATCACCTGCGCGGGCGACCCCGAAGACGCCGGCCTGCTCGCGCGCGCGCTCGACGTGAAGTCCGCGCGCGACGACGAAGACCGCGACGACGACCCCGCCCGCGCCCACGTCCACGGCTTCCACACCTACCCCGCCCGGATGCACCCGGACACCGCCTCGCGCCTCGTGCACGCCTTCACGCACGAAGGGGACACGGTGCTCGACCCGTTCTGCGGCTCGGGCACGGTCCTCGTCGAGTCGATGCTCGCGGACCGCCGCGCCGTCGGCACCGATCTCAGCGCGCTCGCCGTGCTCCTCTCCAAGTGCAAGACGCGACCGCGCGCGCGACGAGAGCTCGACGCCCTGCTCGACGCCGCCCGCGCCTGCGCCGAGATCGCCGACAAGCGCCGCATCGCCCGCGCCGGCGCCACGCGGAAGTTCCCCCCCGAGGACGTCGAGGTCTTCGAGCCTCACGTGCTTCTCGAGCTCGACTCGCTTCGCGACGGCATCGCGCGCAACCCCGACTCGGTCGTGCGGAGCGATCTGTGGCTCGTGCTCTCCGCGCTCCTCGTGAAGCTCTCGAAGAAGCGCGGCGACACGACCGAGGAGATGGCGCCGCGCCGCACCGCCGCCGGCTACACGGCGAAGCTGTTCGTGAAGAAGACGGAAGACCTGGCACGCCGTCTCACCGAGTTCGCCTCGCTCCTCCCCTCGCCTCCTCCCCCTCCCGCGCGCGTCACGCTCGACGACGCCACGCGCCTCCGCTCGATCGGCGCGCGCGACCGCATCGACGCCATCTTCACGTCTCCGCCGTACGCCGCCACGTACGACTACGTCGCGCACCACGCGCTCCGCATGCGCTGGCTGGGGCTCGACGCGCGCCCGCTCGAGGAGGGGGAGATCGGCGCACGGCGCAACTACGGCCGAGCGAGCACCGAGGACGCGCGCGAGGCGTGGTCGGGCGAGCTCGCGCGCTTCCTCGAGGCCGCCGCGCGCGTGCTCCCTTCGGGTGCGCCGATGGTGTTGCTGATGGCCGACTCGGCCGTCGGTTCCTCGCCGCTTCGCGCGGACGAGATCGTCGCCGAGCTCGCGCGCCCGAGCGGGTTCGTTCCGGCCGCGATCGCATCGCAGGAGCGACCGCACTTTCACGCGCCGACGGCGCGCGCGTTCCAGGACCGGCCGCGCGCAGAGCACGCGCTGCTGTTGCGACGCGCGTAGAGCGCGAGCGACCGCGACCGCGACCCCGACCCCGACCCCGACCTCGACCGACCCCGACCGACCCCGACCCCGACCTCGACCTCGACCCCGACCTCGACCCCGACCCCGCGCCTCGCTTACCGATCGCGTCCGGTTCGCCCACGCGCCTCCGTGGCCGTCGCGCCACCCCCGTGGCATCTTCGCCTCCCGTGCCGACCGTCATCTTCGAGCCCAACCCCAACGAGCCCGACCGCGCCCCCACGCCGCCGCTCGTCGTCCCCGTCCCCCGCGGCGGCCCGCTCGTCGACGTCTGCGACTCTCACGCCGCCCCCGTCCCCTTCTCCTGCAAGAGCGCGAACTGCGGTACGTGCCGCATCGACGTGCTGGAAGGGATGGCCGAGCTGCTGCCGGCCGAGGACGACGAGCTCGACCTGCTCGACATCCTCACCGCAAGGCCGAGCCAGCGCCTCGCGTGCCAGGCCAAGATGAAGCCCGGCCTCGGCGTGCTGCGCGTCCGCGCGGTGACCGATGATTTGTGAATCGCGCTTCGCACCGCGCACGACTTTTCGCGCACGATTTTGACGCTCATGCAATTGACCGATGACGAACTCGGGTCATAGCGTCCCGGAGGGCCACCAGCCCTCCCGAATGACCCAGCAATTCTTGCCGCGAGAAACGACCTCCCGCACGCTGGCGCGCGTGGACGGGGACAAGACGAGAGACGCCTGGCTCGCGCTCTTCGTGCGGAACCTCGCGCCGCAGGACTGGTACATCATCGGCTACTTCGCCGTGATGATGACGGCCGTCCTTTGCGGGACCGGTCCCGATCGCGAGCACTGCGTCCGCCTCATCTGCGTCGACGTCGCGTGCCTCTTCGGCGGCCTCGCGCTCACGCGCGGCGAGCTGCTCCGCGCGGGCTCGTTCGCCAACTCGTTCACGTACCGCATGACGGTGTGGCTCACGGTCTTCCTCTCGTACTTCCAGCTGCGCCACATCCTCCCGGCCGTGAGCGAGCGCGCCGTGGACGCCGACATCTTCGCGTTCGACCTGCGCGTCTTCCACGTCGAGCCGTCCCTCGCGTGGGACCGCTTCGTCACGCCGGTCACGACCGAGTGGTTCGCGTTCTTCTACTTCGGGTACTTCTTCCTCCTCTCGGCGCACGTGCTCGGCATCATGCTGGCGTCGAAGGACGCCTTCCGCCTGGCGCACTTCGCGATGGGGATCTTCCTGGTCTTCTGCACCGGGCACCTCGTCTACATGCTGGTGCCCGGCTACGGGCCGTACGCCTACCTCGCGTCGCAGTTCAACCACGAGCTCACCGGCGGCCCCTTCTGGCACGCGGTGCAGGCCACGGTGCACGCGGGCGGCGCGCAGAAGGACATCTTCCCGAGCCTCCACACCGCCTGCCCGACGTACTTCGCGTTCTACTCGTACCGGCACCGCAAGGTCGCTCCGTACAAGTACACGTGGGTCTTCGTGACGTTCTGCGCGACGCAGATCATCTGCGCGACGATGTTCCTCCGCTGGCACTACCTGGTCGATATCTTCGCCGGCGTGACCTTGGCGTTCCTCGCCTGCACCGTGGGCGAGCTGCTGGTCGTGAAGGACGCCCAGCGGCGAGCGCGAATCGCCGGCGCGAGCCCGGAGCTGGCCGTCCAGGCGAACTTCGAGCTGCTCGACTACTCGTGGGTGAAGCGTATCTTCCAGGCGCGCGCGCGAACGTCGGTTTTCTGAGCACCCGACGGGGAGAGCGGACACGACGGGACCGACGCCCGAACGGCGTGACGGGAGGGCGACGCGCGTGAATCGACTGTCGCGCGCTGCGTGTGCGAATGCCCGAGACACTGTACGAGACGCTCCCAAGACGGAAGTCCTAGGTTGACTCCCGCCGAAAATCGTGGCCAATGAGCGCGCCTCATCGAGGCGGGGGTTTTGCGCTCTGGCTCTCGGCCGCGGCGCTCGAATTCGTGAAGGAGCCTGGAGTAGACCAATGAAGATTCGCACGATTGCTTTGATTGGAACCGTGTTCGCGATGGTTGGCGGCGTGGGCGTCGTCGCCTGCAGCAGCAGCACCAACAACGGCGGCACTGGCACGTCGGACGATGCTGGCGGCGGCAGCGACTCGGGCGGCAACACGAACCCGGACTCGGGCGGCAACACGAACCCGGACTCGGGCGGCAACACGAACCCGGACGGCGGCAACGTCAGCGATGACGCAGGTCCGTGCAAGAGCCCCGCGCTCCACGTTCCCGAAGCCGACGGCGGCATCTACTGCCCCTTCAGCTACAACGACGCGACCGACGCAGGCACCCAGTACTGCGGCAGCGGCGCCAACGCCGCTCTCGGACAGTGCTGTCTCTCGGGCGGCGGCGATGCTGGCCCGTCGATCTGCCAGGCCTTCGACAAGACGGCCGGGGACTTCAACGGCGGCCTCGCGGGCTGCGGCGCAACGTACGAGGCGGCCTGGCAGTGCGGCTCGCCGCTCGACTGCACGAACGGCGTCGGCCCGGCCCTTCCGATCGACGGCGGAGCCCCCACGACGGGCGCGACGGTGTGCTGCCTCGTCGGCGGCGCGCTCGCGGCGGACACCAGCGCAGGCGTGTGCAGCACGGTCCAGAAGACGCACTTCGGCGGCACGACCTGCCAGCCGGCCGACGCGTGCCACGGCTCCGTCTCGGTCGTCTCGGCGGGCAAGTCCTACGTGGACCCGCTCTACGTCGCCTGCGAGCAGAACAGCGACTGCACGGGCACCGGCCAGACCTGCACGGCGATCTACGTCACCGGCACGGCGATCGGCGTCTGCCTCCCCGCGCAGTGAGCTAGGCGCTCACGCGCTCTGCGTGTCGGCCCCGAGGATCGCGTTCGCGGTCCCGGGGCCGGTTCGTTTTGTGCGCAGCGAGGACGCTCCTCGGCGCGGTCTCACGGCGGCGCGAGCGAGCCGCCCCTTCGCCACGCTCAGACGTGCGCGAGCATCCACTTCTCCATCGCGCCGGCGATGTCCTTCCACTCGAGCTCGTTGAGCACTTCGTGGAAGAGACCGGGGCGCTCGTCGAACGTCTTGTCCCGGCTCCCGGCCGCGTCGAAGAATGCGCGCCCGGCGGCGAACTTGGCGATGCGGTCGTCCGTACCGAAGACCTCGTAGAGCGGCAAGGTGAGGTCGCGCGCGCGGTTGAGGACGCGGACCTGGGCCTTGGTGGACTCGCGGAACCAGCGGGCCGTGGCGTTCGGGAAGACGAGCGGGTCTTCGTCGTGCTCGCGGACGCGGACGGGGTCGTGCGTGAGGTCGCTCCCCTTCAGCCCGGTCGGCAAGGCGAGGCGCGGGGCGAGGCGCGACGCGATGCGCCCGGCGATCTTCTTCGCTGCAGGGACGTCCATCGCAAGACCGAAGTAGGGCGCCGACAGCAGAATGCCACGCCACTTCCGAGGCGCCTCGATGGCGCTCAGCGCGACGACGAGCCCGCCCATGCTGTGCCCCAGCAGGAACACCGGCGCCTCGCGCGCGCGATCGGTCACGAGACGCGCCAGCTCGGCGGTGTCGTCGAGGTATTCGTCGAAGCGCGTGACGAACCCGCGGGACCCCGTGGCCCGCCCGTGCCCTCGGAGATCGATCGCCACCGAGCCGATCCCGTGCGACGCCCAGAAGTCCATGACGTGCGCGTAGCGCGCGCCGTGATCGGCGTAGCCATGGACGATGCCGACGACCGCCTTGGGCGTCCCCTCGGGCATCGCAGACGTGAAGTAGAGCGCGGGCCCAGGCACCGCGCGCTGCGTGAGCGCCCCTTCGTCGTGGTGGACCGCCATTTTCGAGGTCGAGGATAGACGATCCGCGCCCCCGCTGCGCGGTCACTTGCGCGGCGGCGCCAGGCGCTCGACGTCGAACGACTCCTGCGCGAGCACCTCCCGAAGCGCCATCAAGGCGCGCGCGGCCCGCGACTTGATCGTCCCCAGCGGGACCCCCTCCCGGGCGGCGATCTCTGGGTACGTGAGCCCTTCGAAGAACGCGATCTCGAGCGTCTCCCGCTGCGCGGCCGGGAGCGACGTGAGCGCGCGCCGGACCTTCTCGCGCTCCGCCGCGTCCGCCGTGAGCGTCTCGGGGTTCTCTGGAGGCGGCGGGGGCTCGTGAGCGATGACGTCGCGCTCGAGCGAGCCGCGACGATCGCGACGGCGCGTCCGATCGATGCTCAGGTTGCGCACGAGCGTCACGAGCCACGCCACCACGGGGCCGCGATCGGGCGCGTACTGCGACGCTCGATCAGTCACCGTCATGAATGCGTCGTGCACGACGTCCTCGGCCTCGGCCCGGTCGCGGACGATGCGCAGCGCGAGCGGGAAGAGGATCGGCGCGTAGCGGTCGTAGAGCTCGGCGAGCGCGCCCACGTCCCCCTTCGCGATGCGCTCCAGCAGGGCGCGGTCGGCCGAGCTCGTCGCGGACGGATCGCCCTTCGAAGCTCCTGCGGAGGGAAGATCCATGGAGAGCGACCCCAGGGTCCAACGCGCGAGCGCTCTCCGTCAAGGACGGCGCGCCGTCGCGTTGTAAGCTCCATGGTCGCGATGACGGGGAGGTCCTGGGGAGGCGTTGCGCTCGCGCTGGCATGCGCGGCGCTCTTCGCCGGCGCGACCGCAGAAGAGCCGCGCAGCCTCCACTCCGATGGGCTGGCGTCGAAGAAGCCGAGCAACGCAGACGACGTCGAGCCGTCCCCGCCGCTCCTCGCGACGCTGGCGCAGACACACACGGGCGAGCGCGTTCCTCTCGACGAGGTGCATCCCCCGCAGGACCGCTTCGACGCGCTCCTCGCCGACCGCGTGACCGGCTCGACCGTCGCTCTCGACCCACGCCTGCTCGCGCTGCTACGAACGCTGGCGACCGAGAACGAGTTCGCCGACGCGGGGCCGCCGCGCATCGAGCTCGTGAGCGGGTTCCGGAGCCCGAAGCTGAACGAGATGCTCCGGAAGAAAGGGCACCACGTGGCGTCGCACAGCCAGCACTCGCTCGGGCACGCGGTCGACTTCCGCCTGGTTGTAGCGACCGACGCCGGCCAGACGGCGATCGACCCGCGCGAGATCGAGCGGGCGATCCGCGCGACGGGGTGGGACGGTGGCGTCGGCGTCTACACGTCGAAGGACGACTGGTTCGTGCACGCGGACGTGGGGCCGAACCGTCGCTGGTCGGAGGGGCCGGCGAAGTCGCCTGAGTGAGAGAGCGAAGCGAGAAGGTGAGACCAGGACTACAGCGGGTGCTCTTCGAGCACGTGCGCATGGACGACGCGGCGGGCGGGCGCAGCGATGTCCACCAGGTCGTAGTCGAGGCCGAACAGCGTGAAGAGCTGGATGTGCGCCTTCGGGAACTTCACCGGCGACGCCTCCGCCTGCGGCCCCTCCCCTTCCTCGCCCGTGTCGTCGATGACGATCTTCGGATTCACGGCGAGCAGATCCATGTGCGCCGACTTCGGCCCGCGCCCCTTCTTGACCGGGAGCCCGAGCACGTTGATCGCCATGCCCGGATCGCGCCCGCTCGGCATCTCTTCGCGCGAAGTGACCTCGATCCGCATCTCCACGCCGCGGCCGCCGGGGACTCCGCGAAGGCGCTTCTTGGCGAGCGCCTTGGCGATGTCGGCGGCGATGCCGTCCCAGTGCGCGTGATCGCCGTCGATGCACGAAACCCCCGTCACGACGCCGAGCGCGTCCGCGACGAGGCTGAGCACCGCCCGCCCGTTCACCGATGCCGTGCTGGCGACGACGGTCTCTTCGATCGCCGCGATCGCCGGCCCCTCCGCGCCGAGCCCCACGGCGCGATCGTGCTTCAGAAGCGATTCGGCGATGGACCGGCGCACGCCGTCCTCCGCTTCGTGGATGGTCCACGTGGAAGCCCCCCCGGGCGCCTCGACGAAGCGATTCGGGCCGTCGATTCCGAGCTGGGCGAGCGAGACGCTCGGGGGGGATGGGCGCGGCTCGACGGAGGGCGTGGTAGAAGCGGGCGCCTCGGATTGCGAAGCGGCCGATGTTTCCTCGCGCGGCCCCGCACTCGTTGCCCGGGGGCCCTCCGCCACCCGCGGCCCCTCAGCCCCCAGCCCCCTCTCCCAGGAAGGGAGAGGGGTAGCCAAACGAGCTGACTCCCCTCTCCCCTCCTGGGAGAGAGGCTGGGGGTGAGGGCTCGCGGGTGCGAGAGGAGCTTCGGGACGCGGGTCTCGCGGAGCATGCGGCGTCGGGGTGCTTTGCTCGACCTCGAGATCGATCTCCGCCACCGCAGCCGACTGGGCGCCGACCTCACGCACCGCGACCCGACGCGCGACGGCGAACGCCGCGACGTGGATCGCAATCGCGATCGCGAGCGAGATCCGCTCGCTCAGTCGTCCGCCCCCTCGCGCCACCAGGACCTCCTCCGTTCGAACCGACGGACCGCCGTGCGTATTCGCGCGGCACAGGAGATTTGTCAGGACTCAGGGAATTCGCAAGGTCGCCTGCAGGTATCCGAAGTGCGCCAGCGACGCGGGGACGACCGTTCCTCCCGCCAGAACCGACTCGTTCTCCACGGCGCTCATCATCGCCCGCGCCGCGTCCCCCAACACGAAGAGGGAGTATCCCCCCACCAGCTCGAGCACGGGCCACGGACGCCACGAGACCCAGGCATCCACCTCGTGTCCGAGCACGCCACCGCCGCGCCCGCGCGCGATCTCGCCCAGGTAGCCGTCGATCCACTCTCCGCTCGCGCTGGCGAGCTGCGCGTAGCGATACTCGATCGCCGCGTGTCCGTCGCTCCACGGAACGATCGACGCGCGCGCGCTGAGCTGCATCGTGTTCGACCACGCGAGCTCGTCCATCGCACCGTGAAGTGTGTGGACGTCGGGGAGGAGCGGGTCGAACTGCTTGTACGTCGCGCCCGTTCCGCCGCCGCTCGCGTAGTCGGCCTCGACGCGCAGGGACGGTGAGAGCACGACGTCGCCGAGCTTCTTCTCCACGTACCCCGCGCCGGCATACGCCGCGACTCTCGCGTCCGCGAGCTCGGCCGCGCGACCGATTTCGTAACCCCCCTCGACGGCGTAGCGCCACCCGCGTGACGCCCCGAAGACGCGCAGGGAGCCCACGTACGTCTCGCCGTTCGAGCGCGCGAGCGCGAAGCGAGAGGCGTCGGTCGGAGCGTCGTCACGGGTGACGCGCGCGAGGGCCGAGAGCTCCGCTTTGAAGAGCGGGTCGAACGCCGCGGCGATCTGGGCGCCGTACAGCTCGTCGCCCGAGGTCCCCAGCCCCTGGGTGTCACCGAAGCCGGCGCCGAGCGGGTGAGGCGAGTCGAGGATGGCGGCGAACGCCTCGAAGTCGAACAGGCCGGCGCTCGCGTGCCCTCGGATGGCGTCGAGCGTGCGCGCGACGGGCGACCAGTCGGCGTTCGACAGGAGCCTGCCGTCGCCCCAGGTGATCGCCTGCCGCCCGACGCGCAGGTACGCCGGGCGGGCGGAGCTCGTACGGGCCTCGATCCACGCCTCGTAGAGACCGATGGTCGACGTGCCGCCGTCGGCGCCGAGGATCGCGGTCGGCGACGGTGACCCCCACGCGCGCGCGTCCTGCAGGGTGACCTGCGCGCTCAAGGCGCCGCGATCGCCGTCGCTGGCTCCATAGGCCGCGCCGAGGCCGAGGCGCGTGCGCTCGAGAACACCGTAGGCGTTACGAGCGCGCGAGGAGTCGTTTCCGGGTACGTCGGTGCCGGCCAGCTCGGGCGCGTCGCGCCTGTACTCGCCGCGCGTGCGCACCTCCACGAGCGGCGTGAGCGCCCAGTCTCCGAGGCCGATCGACGCCGGCGACGACGCATGCGACTGCGCGCTCGCATCGAGCGCGGTCAGCGCGAGAGCAACACCAACGCCGGCCGCCTTCCACCGCACGGCGCCGAAGCTACCACGATCTCACGGCCCGCCGGCCGTGAGGATCTCACGCGCCGCCCGCAGCAGCGCCTCGCGCTCGTTGAGCTCCGGGCTCGCGAGAACCAGCTCGAGCAGCGCGTCGAGCATCTTGCCGAGGGCGGGACCGGGCTTCATCGACAGCTCGGTCATGAGATCGCGTCCGTTGAGCTTCATGTCGCGCACGGAGAGCGCTGCCCCCGCGGCGACGACGCGCTCCACGTGCACCTTGAGCGCCGCCAGGGCCGCCAGATCCTCGCTGCAGTCGCGCCCTTTGGCGCGCACGTCGGCCTCGTTGAGCGCGTACAGGTCGTCGATCCGATCCGTCCCGACGCGCCTCATCCACCTGCGCACGGCGGCGTCGGTCCACTCGCTCGAGTAGTGGAACAGGTGGTGACGCACGAGCGCGACGATTCGCGCCTTCTCCTCGTTCGAGAAGCGGAGCCGCGTGGCGATGGGCTCCGCGACCTCGGCGCCGAGGACGTCGTGATCGTAGAACGTCCAGTCGTGGGTCTTGTCGGACCACGCGCGCGTCTTCGGCTTACCGACGTCGTGGAGCAAGGCGGCGATGCGTCGGATGGGGTCGCCGGCGCAGGCGTCCATGCATTCCATCCCGTGCTTCCAGACGTCGAAAGCGTGCCACTTGTTCTGCTCCATGCCCACGCCGAGCAGGAGCTCCGGGCACGTCACGCCGAGAATTCCGGTACGCCGCATCACGTCGAACGCGCGCGACGGTCGCTGCGCCTTCATCGCCTTGACCCACTCGTCGCGCACGCGCTCCTGCGACACCTTGCGAAAGGTCGCGAGCGTCGGCTCGATGGCCGCCTCCGTCGCCGGATCGAGCTCCATCTCGAGCGTGGCTGCGAAACGCGCGGCGCGAAGGACGCGCAGGCCGTCCTCGGAGAAGCGCTCGACGGGGTTCCCCACTGCGCGGAGCACGCGCGCGGCCAGGTCCGCGCGTCCGCCGAACGGGTCGATGACCTTGCCGTCCGCGGGATCGACCGCGATGGCGTTCACCGTGAAGTCGCGCCGCGCGAGATCGGCGGTGATGTCGTCGACGAAGTGCACGGCGTCCGGGCGCCGCCCGTCGGTGTACGCAGACTCGCCTCGCAGCGTCGTCACCTCGTAGTGCACCTTGTTGCTGACGATGGTGACCGTCCCGTGCTCGATACCCGTGGGGATCGCACGCGGGAAGATCTTCATCAGCTCCTGGGGGCGCGCGTCGGTGCACACGTCCCAGTCGTTGCTCTCTCGCCCGCGGAGCATATCGCGCACGCAGCCGCCGACGATCCACGCGCGTTTCCCCTGCGAACGGAGCCGTTCGCACAGGGCGAAGACGTCCTTGGGGACGCGCTCGAGCGCGACGCTGTCCACGCGCGGTTCACCGTGGTCGACCATACGAGTTCTGGTGGCTTACCACGGGATGCGCGGCGCGGTATTGCTCGAACCATGCTGGATTTCGCCGAGGAGCAGAAGCTCGCGCAGTCGGGAATCGCCGCGTGGTGCGCGCAGAACCTCGAGCCGCACGTGCGGGCGATGGAGGCCGGCACGCTCCCCATCTACCCGACGATGCGCGCGATGGCCGAGACGTTCGGCATCCCCGACATGGCGCGCGCCTCGTTCGCGAAGATGCGCGAGCGCGAGGCGAAGGCGGAGGCTGCATCCGGTGAGACGGGCGAGAAGCGCGAGAAGCGCCGAGGAGACGGGCAGGCCGCCATGATGGCCATCTTGATGATGGAGCTCTCACGCTGCTGCCCCGGCTTCGCCCTAGCGTTCGGCGCGTCGCTCGGCCTGTTCGGCGGCGCGGTGATGGCGCGCGGGACGCCCGAGCAGAAGGAGAAGTGGGCGCTCCCGGTGCTCACGATGGAGAAGATCGGCGCGTGGGCGCTCACCGAGCCGGGTGCCGGGAGCGACGCCTTCGGTTCGATGCGCACGACGGCCCGCCGTGTCGACGACGGGTGGGTCCTCAAAGGGTCGAAGACGTTCATCACGAACGCCCCGTTCGCCGATTCGTTCGTCGTCTACGCGCGCACGAGCGAGGGCGCTTCGAGCGGCGAAGGAGAGGACGTACGTGCGTTCCTGGTCGCGCGTACGGCGAGCGGTGTCGCGACGAGCCCGCCGTTCGCCAAAATGGGGATGCATGCTTCCCCGACGGGCGAGATCTTCCTCGACGACGTCCACGTCCCTCGTGACCAGCTCCTCGGCGGTGAGGCCACCGTCGGCTCACGTGCCGCCGCGAAGGCGTCGCTCTCGAACGAGCGCTTCGGGATGACCCCCATGTGCCTCGGCATGATCGAGCGATGCCTCGCCGAGTCGGTGAAGTACGCGAAGGAGCGCACGCAGTGGGGCAAGCCCATCGCGAGCTTCCAGCTCGTGCAGGAGAAGCTGGCGACGATGTACACCGCGCGCACCCTCGTCCGCACATTGCTCCTTCGTCAGCTCGAGGCGGAGCAGACGGGCGCCCCCCTCACGGCCGAAGAGGCGAGCGCCACCAAGCTGTACTGCGCGCGCACGACGACGGCCTGTGCGCTCGAGGCCGTGCAAATCATGGGAGGCGCCGGTTACATGACCGGGAGCGTCGTCGAGATGATGGCGCGCGACGCGAAGCTCTTTCAGATCGGCGGCGGGACCGACGAGATTCAGATCCTCCGAATCGCGCGCGAGATCCTGACGTGATGCCGTAGCATTGGAGTGTTGTCCCCGACGGCAGAAGAAGTCGTTCTCGCGTTGCCGACACCGGTGGTACCGGTTCGCCACGCGCGGAGCACGATCATCCTCGGCTCTCTCGCGACCGTTCGCGAGTCCGGGCGCTTCAGCGAGTACGAAGCTCGACTGAGCGCCGCGCACCGCGACGTCCTGCTCAATCTCGTCGCCGGGGCGTGGGTCCCGCTCGACCTCGCGTTCGCGCACTACCAGGCGTGCGACGAGCTCGGCTTCACGCGCGATCAGGCGGTCGCCAACGGAAGGGCCACCTTCGACAAGACCAGCGGGACGCTGCTCGGCACCGTCATCCGCATGGCGAAGGAGGCAGGAGTCTCGCCGTGGACGATCTTCCCGCAGTACCAGCGCTTCTGGTCACGGGCGTACGACGGCAACGGCGTGGCCGTCTACAACCTGGGGCCGAAGGAGGTGCGCGTGGACATCGTCCAGAGTCGCCTGGTCGAGTCGCGGTACTACCGAGACGCGCTTCGAGGGCTCTTGATCGGAGTCACGGAGCTGTTCTGCACGAAGGCCTACGTCACCGAGAGGCCGGGGAGGCTCGCGCCCATGTCTGCGAGCTTTCGCATGCAGTGGGCATAGTCCCCCCGGCCACCTGGAGAAGCGCCGCTACTCCGCCGCTGCCGCGCTCATCTCGACCGCGCGCTTCGTCTTCTTCGCGCGACGGAGCTCCTGAATGAGAGTCAGGTCCTCCTTCACGCGCTGCGCGACCGCGGGCGCCGACTTCACGGTGTCCTGCACGAGCTTGATGACCATGTGCGGCGACGACCGCGCGATCGCGCCCGAGCGCCTGCCGAAACCTGCGAGGGACGAGAGCATGCGCTCGGTCCGCGTCTTCGTGATGTAGGGGGCCACCTCGGCGACGAGGTCGGCGCAGTTGCCCGCGTACTCGTGCGGCGCCTTGTGCAACGAGCTGCCGAAGCGCTTGTTCTTCGCCAGAAACGCGCGCACTTGCTCGCGCGTCACGCCGTGCGTCAGGAGCGCCTTCTCGTACTCGGCGACCGCCGCCTGCTTCGCCTTGAAGAGGTACATCTGCACGCGCGAGTAGAAGTTCACGCGCCCGTCGCCGCTGGTCTCGACCGCGCAGAAGATCGTGCCGGGGAACTTCTCGGTGATCGCCGACTGCACTCCGTCCGACACGCCGGCGCTGGGCATGCAACCGAACGGCTTCACGCTGAGCGTCATGTGGCACTTGGAGCCCACGACGTTCATGATCACCTTGCCGACCTCCATGTGGCCTTCGCCGCCGCGGATGTCGTTGTTGTAGTACTCGTGGCTGATCGATGCGATCTGGTCCATGTCCGGCAGCGTGTAACCGTAGAGGCCCCCCACGTTGGCGAACGTCTGGAAGAGGCCGCGAATCACCCGCTCGGCGACCCACAGCCCGCCGAGCTTCTTCGCCACGTCGAACGGCCCTGCGTCGCCGAGGCCGTACTTCGCGTGGTCCTGCGCGTTGAGGTCCTTGCGCTCCTTGGTGTCGTTGCGCCCCTCCCACACCATGTAGAGGATCCATGCGGTGACGAGCTGGATGTCGGCCTCCGCCCCTTCACCTTCAAGGAAGCGCTGGAGCTGGTAGTTGCCGTCGCCTTCGGTCGTCATCGCCCAGAACTCGCCGATGATGCTGACCTTCGGCTTCGCCAGCGTCTTGTCGACCTTCACCGCCTCAAAGAGCGGCTTGCACTTCCAGAGCGCGTACAAGATGTTCGTCTTGTTCTCGAGCGCGGTGTGGATGATCTTCTTCGCGGCCTCGAGCGCGCGGTCGGTGTCACCCGCGTTCACCTCGTACGGGCGAAGTCGGTAGCCCATGGCGTTGATGACGTCGCCGACGACGAGCGCCTTCACGATGGCCCAGAAGAACGCCGGATTCAGCTCGAGCCCAGACTCTTCGCCCGTGGCCTGCTTCACGCCGCCCGTCTGCTGGAAGAGCACGACGCGGAACCCCTCGAAGCCGGCGTCGCGGAGCGCCTTTCGGTACTCGGTGACGTACATGCCGAAGCGACACGGGCCGCACGCGCCGGCGGTGAGGAAGACGTAGTTGTCGACGATCTCTTTCGCCGACATGCCGTGCTTGTCGCGCAGCGTGATGAGGTACTGCACGAGGTTGCCGACGGTGAAGTACGTCGGGTTGCACTGCCCGCGGTTGCCGAACTCCTTGCCCACCTGGAGGGCCGAGTTGAGCGGCACGTCGAGCGTCTGCACGTTGTAACCGACGCCGCGGAGGCCGGCCTCGACGAAGTAGTCGTGCGCGATGGTGAGCCCACCGTTGAGCATCGTGATGTGCTTGCGCTCGGTCTTGGTGAACGTCTTGTTCGCCATCTCCTCGACCCACTGCGAGGTCTCCTTGTCGAGCCCGAGCCGCTTTCGCTCCTCGGCTTCGAAGGCCTTCAGCTCGGCGTCGAGGTCCTCGACGATGTGGAGTCGCTTCTTCCCGTTCACGCCCGCGTTTTCGAATGAAGTAGCCATGGGTCGGATTCCTTTCGAACGATCAAGCGCCGAGGCGGACGACTCCGTCCGCGGTCTTCTTTCCGAGCTTCACGAGTCCCTTCGCGGCGACCACCGGCTCGGGCGGTAGGGCCTCGACTTCGTACGCATCGACGCGCGCGCGCAGCTCGGCGAGCTGTGCCGCGATCACCGGATCGCTCTGGTTGCGCGCCGCCAGCTGCTGGCGCCGAAGCTCGAGAAGCTCCAGGCGCTTCTTGTCGATCGCGCGCTGCAGCTCCCCCTTGCGACGGCTGGAGTCCTGCAGGCGCTCCTCGTGCAGCTTGAGCGCGTGCGCGTACGTCTTCACGCGGATCTTGATCGACCCGCCCGGCTTGTTCGCGTCGATGTCGTGCAGCGCCGCGTACGGCGTCTTGCTCGTCTCGATGATCGAGTCGATGAGGCCGAAGGTCGGCGCGTCGTGCCCGCACTTGAACGAGGAGAGATCGAGGACGACGACGTTCGGGTGGTGCGCCGCGAACACGGCCGCCCACACCTTCTGCGCGCTATTGACCGAGTAGTTCTCGGGCCACACGTGATTGAGCTCCAGCGGGCTCTTGATGGTCCCCTTGTCGAGCTCCTCCTTGTAGTAGCGATCGAGGTACTCGCGGTCCTTCGGGATCGAGCGAACGCTCAGGATCGGGTACCCGAGCACCTGGAACTCTTCGGGGATGCCGTGGTTGAGGCCCGGATCGGAGTGGTACGGGCGACCGAGCATCAGGATCGCGACGCGGTCCTCGGCTTCGACGGTCTCGAGGATCGCGCGCCCCTTCTCCTCGACGTCCTTGTCGAAAAGGTTTAGCGCCTTCCACGCCTCGCGGCAGGCGTGCTCGTTCTCGTCTTCGGTGATGTCGAGGCGCGGGCCGAAGATGTCGAGCAAGCGCTTGGCCATCAGCGTGGGCTCGACGAACGAGAGGGCCGGGTCGAGGTACTCGATGCCGCGCGTCGCGAAGAAGTCGACCTCCTTGGTGAAGGCGGCCTTCATGACCTCGGGTGCGCCGGCGACGATGGGACAACTCGCGTTGTCCATCGTGTCGGTGACGAAGTTGTTCACGTGCGTGAGGATCGGGAAGAACAGGTACTTGAGCGGGCGCTTCTCCGTGTGCTGCACGAACAGCAGATTGTGGATGTGCGCCTGCGCGACCTTCGACGGGTAGCAGGGGTCGATCGACCCGTACTTGCCGCCGGCGACCCACAGCTCCTCGGTCGTCTCGTCGCTGAAGACGACGTTTGTCTTCGGGATCCCGAGCGCCTCGAAGTACGCGCGGAACCACGGGCCGGTCGAGTACATGTTGAGCACGCGCGGCATCCCGATACGCACGCGCCGCCGCGCTTCCCACGCTTCCATGGAGGAACGCTGGAACGGGCGAGAGACCTCGACGCGTCGAATACCGAAGATCCCCTTTCGCACCTCGAACGCCTTGATGGGCGTCCCCGCCGCGGGCATCGGCTCTCCCTCGTAGTGGTGCGCGAAGGCCCGGTTGGCCTCGTACGAGACCATGTTGGGGAACTCGGCGGCGATCTTCTTCCGCTCGGCGACGAGCGAGAGCATCGCCTCCTTCGACTCGACGGTCCCCTTCTCGCACGAGAAGCCGGCGATGTAGCGGCTCGTCGAGCCGTCGGGACGCTTCGTGTCGATGAACGTGCGCTTGCACTCGTTCGGACAGAAGTGACACACGGTCTCTTCGTCGTTCTTGGTCGCGTACTCGAGGTCGATCGAAGCGTCGATCCCGATGAACGTCGACTTGCCGCGGCGCTTCACGACACGAAGCGTTTCCATCGCCGCGCCGATCGCGCCTGCCTCGCCCGTGTGCGGGTGCACGTAGACGTCGGCGTTCGGGACGCGCTCTTTGATGTAGTCGACCTGCGCTTTGACGGCGGCGAGGTTGTACTGCGTCCCCCCCTGGAGCACGAACTTCGTCCCCAGAGCGGCCATCCGCGGGATCTGCACGACGTACTGCCACACGTTCTTCGGCAGCACCTGCGCCAGACCGGCGAGCATCTCTTCCTTCGAGAAGCCCTCCTTCTGGAAGTTCACGCGATCCGTCTCGAGGAAGACCGCGCAGCCGTAGCTGAACTTCGGCGCGAGCTCGGCCTTGAAGGCAACGTCGGCGAACGACGTGACCGGCACCCCGAACGAGTCGGCCGTGGCTTGCAGGAGCATCCCGTTGCCGGCCGAGCAGCTGTTCGAGAGGCGGAAGTTCGCGATGTCGCCGTTCTTCATGAACAGGACCTTGATGTCCTGCCCGCCGATGTCGCAGATGACATCGACGTCGCCGAAGAAGTGCACGGCGCTCAGCATGTGCGCGACGGTCTCGACGATGTTCACGTCCGCGCGCACGCACTCTTCGAGTACGTCAGCCGCGTAGCCGGTCGCACCGAAGCCCATGATCTGGAGCTTGGCCCCCTGCGACTCGACGCCGGAGCGGAGCTTCTCGAGCAGCTCCTTGGTGTCTGCGATCGGATTCCCCCGGGAGAGCTGGTACGCCTTCGAGAGGATCTTGCCGTCCTCGTACGAGACGAGCACCGCCTTCGACGACGTGGAGCCGCCGTCGAGGCCGATGACCGCGCGCACCGTGTCGCCCGGCGTGAACTCGGCGGGGACGAACTTCTGGATGGCGTAGCGCTGCTTGAAGTCGTCGAGCTCGGTCTCGTTCTTCGCCAGCGGGGGGCCCGCCGTTTCGCCGAGGCGCGCCTTGCGCCCGTTGGTCATGTACTCGCGGAGGCCGTCGAGCGAGGTGTCGAGGACGCCGATGCCTTCGTCCTCGTGGAGCCCGAACATCACGGCGCCGTACGCCGCGTAATACTGGGCGTTCTTCGGGACGAAGATCAGCTCCTCGATCGGGATGTCCTTCGGGTACGCGAAGCCGCGCTCATCCCACGTCTGCGGGATGCGCAATCGCCAGCACTCCTGGAGGAACGGCAGGTACGTGTTCGGCCCGCCGAGCAGGAGCACGCGGTGCTTCAGCGTGCCGCCGCGCGTGAGAACCGAGAGGTTCTGGAGGACGATCGCGTCGGCCAGCGAGCAGAGGACCTCGTTCGACGGGATGCCGCTCTTGATCAGGTTGACGATGTCCGTCTCGGCGAAGACGCCGCACTTCGCGGCGACGTGGTGCAGCTTCGTCGCGTCGAAGTGGAGGCTCGTCACCATCTCGGGGGGCGCGTTCACCTTGAGGAAGCACTTGTCGATCGTGGCACCCGTCCCCGACGCGCACTTGTCGTTCATCGAGGCCGTGGCGGTCTTCTTCACCACGCGCGGCCCGTCGCCCGGCTTCCACCCGTCATCGACGTCGGCGGCCTCCGACTTGAACATGATGATCTTGGCGTCTTGCCCGCCGAGCTCGATGACCGAGCCCACGTCGGGGTGAAGCGCCTCGACGGCGAGCGTGACGGCGTTCACCTCTTGGACGAACTTCCCCCCCGTCGGCGCGCAGAGCGGCCCGGAGCCGGAGCCGGTCAGGAAGATGCGCCAGCCGTTCTTCGGGTGGTCGGGGAACGCCGCAAGGATCGCCTCGAGCATCGAGAGGACGTACTCGGGCTGCTTCGTGTGGTGGCGCTGGTAATCGCTCCACAGAATCGCCTTCGTTTCCGGGTCGACGACCGCCGCTTTCACGGTCGTGCTCCCGACATCCATCCCAATCGCGAGCCGGCCGACGTTCGTCCGCATCGTCCCTCCGAGGCTGTTCCGAGAGCTAGTCCGACAACTAGACTGACGTGTCAGTTCGACTAGTCGTAGCCCCGAACCCGCGCCTGACCAAGCCTATTCCTTCTCGAAGTAAGGCTGAGCCACGACTGACACGCGTGTCAGTTTGCGACGGTCGAGCCAAACGGCGTGGACCTCGCCGGGCCTTTCGCGCGAGTCTGCGGCGCAAAGAGCAACGAGATGGAAAAGGGCGAGCGACGGCAACAGATCCTGAACCACGCGCGCGACGTATTCGCGAAGCGGGGGTACTACGCGGCGAAGATCGACGACATCGTCGCCGCAGCGGGGGTCGCGCGCGGGACGTTCTATCTGTATTTCGAGGACAAGCGCTCGATCTTCGAGGAGATCGTCGACCGCGTCTTCACGCGCCTGGGGATGACGATACTGCGCGTCGACCCGAACGACTCGGCGCGGACGGTCGGCGAGCAGATTCACGAGAACATTCGCCGAATCGTGCAGCTGCTGCTGGAGGATCGGGCGACCACGAAGATCATGCTGAGCGACGCGGTCGGCGTGGATGCTGCGTTCGACCGAAAGCTGCTGTCATTTTACCACGAGGTGGCGACGCTGCTGGTGCAGTCGCTCACGGACGGGCAGGCGCTCGGGGTCGTCGCACCGGGGGATCCCACCGTGTACGCGTACCTCACGGTCGGCGCGATGAAGGAGCTGCTGTACCAGGTCGTGATGCGCGAGTGGGAGATCCCCGAAGCGCGGATCGTGGAAGAGATCTTCGGGTTCTTGAAGCGCGGGTATCTGCGCGTGGACGACGGCGGGACGAAGGCGACGGCCGCCAAGCCCGCGGTCAAGGGGCGGAGAACGCGCAAGCCGTGATGGGTCAACACTTGGCGTCACCCGCGCGGCCGTTCTAGATCCGTTCTAGATCACGGCGTGGCGTGAGCGGGCGCAACGACGCGTCCGCGTTGCGAGCGACGCTCGAGAAGACCTGCAAAGACTCTCTCACGCCGACGCGAGGCCGTAGCACCGGCCGACGCGCAGTCGCGACACCCACCACGCGCGTCGTGCGCGTCCCGAGGAGGTCTGACGGTGCAAGGGATCCGTGTGTGCACGCTCGCCGTGAGCGATCCCGGCGAGCGAGTCATCGAGCTCTACGATCTCGGAACGGACGGCGTGCTCGTCATGGAGTCCGGTCTGACGGAGGGACGCGTCGTACTGCGCGCCATGCCCGGCATCGACGAGCTCTTGAAGGCGCACAGGTTCGCCGACGTGCTCGCGAACCTGCGGCCCGATCTCTCCGTCCCGCCGGCGCTCCGGCGCATCGCCCCACCGCCCGCAAACCGGAGCGGCACGAGCGAGGCGGGCCGGATTATCGTCACGGCGCCGGAGGACGCGATCGGAATCGCGATCGCGCCGCGCACAGCGTGCGGCGGTAGCGACGACGACGATCGATGGCTGATGGAGAACGTCCGCTCGAAGTCGGACCGCTGGTTCTACCAGGACCACGGGTGGAGCTGGCGCAACGCCTTCGGCGCGTCGTGCTGGAGCCTGACGGCGTGCACGGCGACGAGCGGCACCTCCGTGGGGCTGGACGTGGAGGGGCGGGACGGCCGGCACCATGGCTCGTGGGAGGTCGCGCCGGGCCGGTATCACTGCTGCTGGTGGGAAGCCGGGCGACTAGCCTGCGCGAGCCTCGCCGATCTCGGACGCGCGAGACCGCGGCAAGAAGTCCAGTGGGACGCGGAACCGCTTCGAGCTTCGACCCGCGGCCCGTAGCGCGTGACCTATGTCTTCTCGCGCGCCGCTCGGATCCTCTCCGGGTCCCCTGGGGCGAGGATCGTGAGCTCGCCTTCGATCGCGACCTGGGCCCCGTCGTCGATCTGAAGGCCCCCTTTGATGATGACGTGCGCGTTCTTGCCGAAGATCACGTTCGCCCCTTTCGCGATCCGCACGCTCGCCCCTTCCAGCCGTGGAGCGCGGAAGACCGCGCTGCAGTAGTGGCATTGGAGTTGGCCGGGGGAGATCTCGACGAGCGTCGGGGAGCCACACTCGGAACAGTGATCGGCGGTCGGCATGGGAGGGGTCCCCGAGGTTACTTCGCGTAGTGCTCCGCACCGAGGAAATGGAGCGAGACGTACGGCTGATCGCCGACGACCCAGCTGTCGTGGGGCAAGGGTGGGATGGCGCGGCCGATGGTTACGCCGCCGAGGCGGACGATCTCGAAGCGACCGAGCGGCATCTCGCGCAGCTCGTCGGGGGTATCGAAGCGCCTGAGTGTGACCGGATCGATCATGGCGGCGACTCCGCCAGAGTCTACGGTGCGTGCGCGCTGCGCGCGATCACGGTCCACCGTGTCGGCGCGACCCGGCTCGTCCCCTCGGCAACCTTCGGTCCCCCCAGGAGCCCCTCGACCACCGTCAACAGAATCCCTCCACGCCTCACATCTAGGCCTTCGACGGCGGATCGGACGCCGGCTTCGGTGGCGCCATCGACAGCGGCGCGGTCGCCGTGGACCCGTTGTCGTTCACGCTCTCCTCGAGCCTCCGCCGACCGACCTTCGCGGTCGCCCCTTCCGCCCATCCGAACCGGAGCGCGATCCCGACGCGCGCCCCCTTCTCGATGCTCGGCACCGCGGCCCGATGCGCGTCGATGATCGCGCGCGCACGCTCGATTTCGGCCGCCGACAGCGTCCCTCGTTCGTCCAGCGCGACCATCGCTTCCAGCGCCGCGATGGCGCTGATCGGCTGCGCGACCAGCCCACGGCGCGTGAGCGCCAGCCACGCGAGTTCGAACGCGCGCCCCACGTTCACGTCGACCGTCGGGTCGTCGCCGGTCGCCGAGAAGAAGCAGACACCCGACGCGCTCTCGACGAGCTTCCGTTCGTGTGCGGCGATCTTCGCGATCGCCGCCGCCGTCGGCGTCTCGCCCGCGCGCCGAATCTCGTCGAGCGTCACGCGCTCCGAGCCGGAGAGCTCGAGCGAGCCGATCGAGAGCCCGTGCGCGACCTCTTCGCGATCGCGCGCGTCGAAGCGCATCGCGGCGAACATGGCGGCTCGCGCGGCCGCGTTGCCGTACAGGAGCGCCACAGCCTCCTCGAGGATGGGGGCGAGCACACGGACCCGCTCGCGCCCGAACCAGTGCGCGCGCACCGTCTCCAGCACCGGAGTGGCGTCGCGGAGCGCGGTGAACGTCTCGTCGTCCGCCGCGCGCGCGTCGTACTCGAGCCGGCACGTCGCGCGCCGCGCGAGCCCCTTCTCCATCTCCGGCACGCGCTTCGAGCCTGCAAATGTCACGGTCACGAGCGCTCCCGGGCGCGGCTCCTGGAACCGGATCGTCGCACCGATGCGCCGGGCGCGAAGGAGCGCGTTCTCGATCGCCGCACCGACGGCGATGCGCGCCATCCGCCCCCCCGCGTTCAACGGCGACGGGTCGCGCTCGGCGTCGATGCCGAACGAGACGACCTCGCCGTCCACATGGAATCGCCACGGTTGCAGGTTGTCCCGGGACGGGGCGAGGCGGGCGGCTTCGAGGATTTCGGCGATGTGCGGGTGCATTATTCGGTTCGAGCGACGAAGCGTCTGACGAAGGCGCGGAGGATCCCCTCGGCGTGGGGCGCGTCCACCGAGCGGGCGAGGATCGCGCGCGGATCGCCCCCCTCGGCTTCGATGAGGTGCGCGCGCGCGGTCACGTAGCCGCGCATGGCGTCGCCGTCGATCTCGGGGTGGAACTGCACGCAGCGCACGGTATCGCCGATGGCGAACGCCTGCGTGGGATCCAGCTCGGACGCAGCAAGCACGCGGGCGCCTGCAGGAAGACGGACGACGGCATCGACGTGAGTGGCGTTGACGTCGAAGTCGGCGGGCGCGTGATCGAGCATCGGGTCGTCGGCGACGCGCCGCACGCGCACAGTGCCGATTTCACGACCGCGCGGGTTCTTCGCGACCTCACCCCCCAGCGCTTGCGCCACGATCTGGTGACCGAAGCAGATGCCGAAGAGCGGCACGGGTGAGGCCGCGACACTGCGCACCAGCTCTTCCAGGCGGAGCATCCACGGCGCCCGCTCAGTCACGCTGTTGCTGGATCCCGTGATGACGAACGCCGACGCACTCGGGATGGGCGGGAGCGGCTCGTCCGTGCGGACGTCGTGAGTCCGCCAGTCGCCTTGCCACTCGGAGCCGGCGACCCGCACGATCCATTCGGCGAACTGACCGCGACGTTCCGCCACGGGGGCCGCTGCGTCGCCGGCGCGGAGGATGACGATCGGCTTGGGCACGCACGCAGTGTAGCGCGGCGCGCCTGCCGTTCGGCTGTGTGTCGAGATCGCGCGCACGCGCACGGGATGCGCGCCCGGGCGTGACCGGCGACGACCCGATCTGCTTGTTCGTCGAGCCGCCGCCGGGCGCGCCTCCGGCCCGCAATATGCGTCCGTTCCTTGTTCTCGGGGGTGCCCCATGAGCTCGTTCGCACGGCGGCTGATCACAAGCGCCACGCTCCTCGCCGCAGGGTGCGCCGCGCACGGGGACGACGACATGGGGGCGGCCGTGACCGCCGTCGTGGAACTGCCGCCGACGGCATCGACAGCGACATCGACCGCGTCGGGCAGCGCGTACGTCACGCTCGAATCTCGGTTCGACACTTGCGAGGACGCCGGAGCACCAGGCGCGATCTGGGTGCGCGAGGTCAACGGCGAGAAGGACGCCCGTCGCGTCACGCGGCTCGACGTATCGGCGCTCTCGCGAGAGGCCCTCGCACAGGCGGCACGTGCGGCGAGAGGAGAGCTCGTGCTCCAAGGGACCTTCTCGGTCGTCGACGGGCCCACGGCCGGCCCCTTCGTCGTGGTCGAGGCCTGGCGAGGGCTGCCGGGCGTGGATCCGCTTCCCGAGGATGCGTACCTGGCGGTCGTGCGAGGAGACGGCCACCTCATCGCGAGCGAGCTCAATCGCCGGTGGGAGCATCACTCGCTCGAGACCGTGGCCCTCCCGAACCCGCCTGACTGGCTCGACGTGCCGTGGCTCACGACGCGGGTCCTCGAGCGTGGCGCCGTCGTCGCGGGTCAGCTCGACGGCTGGACGCTCCACGCCCATCAGGTGTTCGTGCATCTCCCTGATGTCGTCGGGCCGTGCGGGGTCTACCCGCTCGACTGCCGTAAGGGGATCGCGACGTTCGAGCGCGACGAGAACCGTTGCCTGGTCCCCACGGGGTGCGCCACCCCTGGTCCGTGCCCGCTCTACTTGGCGCAGTGCGACCCGGGATACCTCCTCGCCTGGTGGCCGACGCAGCCGCGCACATGCCTCATGTTCAGGTGCGATCCCGCGTTTCTGAGCAGGTGACGAGCGTGGTTTCGACCGAGGCGGCATACTACGTGCCCGTCGTTCCGTGAAGCTCGCCGTCCCTCCTCGCAAGGGGCGTAGAGCCACGTGCTAAACCTCGTCTCCCAGCATGGCCCCCGTGCACGACCGCCCGACGTCCTTCTGGCTACGCCTCCTCACCCAGCGCCGCGAGCGCATGCACGACGAGCAGCTCGACCTCTCGACGCCGATCGCCTGGGAGAGTCCCGAGGAGCAGGAGGCGGCGATCGCGTTCTTCAACGCCGCCTTCCGCGCCGAGGAGTCGGGCCTGCGCCAGGCGCACGAGATCGCAGGTGACGTCGAGCCGTGGGACCCGGAGCTCGCGCAGACGCTCCGGCTCTACGGCGACGAAGAAGGGTGGCACCGCGAGCTGCTCACGAAGTTCCTCGCGTTCCTCGGCGGCGAGGTACGCCCCATGGGTCCGACGACGCGCACGTTCTACAAGCTGTACGCGCGCGCCGAGCGGCACGAGACGATCGTGCTCACGAACCTGATGTTCGAGACGATCGGCGCGACGACGTACCGACTCGCCCTCCGCACGGCCAAACCGCGCCCGGCCGTGAAGCAGATGCTCACGATCCTCACGCGCGACGAGTCGTTCCACGTCCCTTTGAACGTGCACTTCCTTCGGCGGATCGTCGCGCGCGCAGAGCCCGGCGCCCTCCTGCGACTGCGGCCGCTCTACCATTTGCTCACCGCGAGCCTCATGGCCTCGGCGGCGGCGAGCCGGCGGCGCGCCAAGCGGTTCGACCACATCCCGTTCCATACGCTGGCGCGCGCGTACGCGGAGCACCTGGGGAGGCTGTTCGTCGACGCGGACGATCTCGGCTTCACGCCGTCGGCCGCGCTGCTCGCGACCGTAGGGCTCCGTCGCGCCGATCTCCGCGGGCACGCCTCGCTTCTGACAGCCGAGGCGGCAGAGAGGGCCGCCGACCGCTCGCGCATCACAGTGGAGGCGCTGTAGGCGCGCTGTTTGCCACCCCGTGCCCGATCTGGGACACTGACTTTCCGGCCCTTTTTCGCCGGCGATTCTCCTCGATGAGAACAACCGCTACGTGAACGAACAGCTCGTTCTTCCGATCGAAGATTTCCTCGCGCGTGGGGGCCCGGGGATCCCGCGTGCAAGCAGGGTCTTCTGCAACCGCAACCTGCGGATGGCTGGGATCTCGTGGGTCGGCTTCGACATGGACTACACGCTGGCGATCTACGACCAGCCGGCGATGGATGAGCTGTCAATCCGCGCCACGGTCGAGAAGCTGGTGAAGCGCGGGTATCCGGAATTCATCACGCAGCTCCCGATCGATACGAACTTCGCCGTACGCGGCCTGCTCATCGACAAGCGCTTCGGGCACGTGCTGAAGATGGACCGCTACAAGCACGTCCATAAAGGCTTCCACGGGTTCCGCGAGCTCTCGAAGGAAGAGCTGCGCACGCTGTACCAGGCGAAGAAGATTCGCCCGGCGACCCCCCGCTACCACTGGATCGACACGCTCTACGCGCTCAGCGAGGCGACGCTCTACGCCGCGCTCATCGAGGCGCTCGAGAAGAAAGGGTATGCGGTCGACTACGCGCGCCTCTTCACTGACATCCGCGAGAGCATCGACGAGGCACACCGCGACGGGACGATCCTCGACGCGGTGAACGCGGACCTGCCGCGCTTCGTCCACCGCGACCCGGAGCTGGCGCCCACGCTCCACAAGCTCCGGAGCGCGGGCAAGCGCCTATTCCTGCTGACCAACTCGCGCGCGACGTACACCGACAAGATGATGAACTACCTGCTCGGTCACGCGATGACCGAGTACCCGTCGTGGAAGAACTTCTTCGACATCGTCATCGTCGCCGCCACCAAGCCCGCGTTCTTCCAGGAGCGACGCCCGCTGCTCGAGCGCGACGGCGAGAAGACCCACCCGGCGAACTTCCCGCTCGAGCGCGGGCGCATCTATGAAGGGGGCAACCTGCACGATCTGGAGCGCGCCCTCGGCGTGACCGGGGACGAGGTGCTCTACGTCGGCGATCACATCTATGGCGACATTCTCCGGTCGAAGAAGGAGAGCTCGTGGCGCACCGCCATGATCATCCAGGAGCTCGAGGTCGAGGTCGCGGCGTACGAGTCGCGCAAGGCCGAGATCGAGCTGACCGAGAAGCTGGAAGAGGCGCGCGAGAAGCTCGAGGACGATCTCCGGTACCTCCAGGCGCGCTTCAAGGACCTTTCGCGCCAGATCGATCACGTCAAAGAAAAGCCGAACGGCGTGCCACTGGCGGAGCTCGACGGGGAGCGCGGTCGAGCGAAGCGCGCCCTCGAGCGGGTGCGCGGCAAGCTCCGGAACCTCGACGCCGAGATCGACGTCATCGAGCGGCGCGTGGACCAGCGCTTCCACCCGTATTGGGGCTCGCTCCTCAAAGAGGCGAACGAGCAGTCGAGCTTCGGCGCGCAGGTCGAGGAGTACGCGTGCGTGTACACGTCGCGCGTATCGAACTTCCTCGCGTATTCGCCGCAGCAGTACTTTCGAAGCCCTCGTGACGTCATGGCGCACGAGATCGGCGCCTGACCGATCGCGGGCCTCGCCTGACGCGCGCCTGATCGGCGGGAATCGTGGTATCGCCACCGCGTGTTACCGCGCGGCGTGATCAAGCAGAAGCCCGAGGACTTCGTCGTCGACGAGCTTCCGCTCTACGAGCCGAGCGGACAGGGGGAGCACCTCTACGTTCGGTTCACCAAGCGCGAGCTGACGACCGACGCCGTCGTCCGCGCCATCGCGCGCGCGGCGCAGGTGCACCCGCGCGACGTCGGCGTGCCCGGCCTGAAGGACAAGGTCGGCATCACGACGCAGACCATCTCGCTCCCCATCCCGCCGGCCGTGCGCACGGATGCGTCGTACGAGGAGCGTGTGCGATCGATCGCGATCGAGGGGGTCACGATCCACGACGTGCGCAAGCACGGGAACAAGCTCCGCACCGGGCACCTCGCGGGGAACCGCTTCGCGATCGTCGTGCGCGACGTGGAGACGGCGCGGGTCGACGAGGTGGTGAAGACCTTCGAGCGCGTCGCGCGCGAAGGGGCGCCGAACGCTTTCGGGTCGCAGCGGTTCGGACGGCAGGGGGACAACGCGGAGCGCGCGCGATCCTGGCTCCGCGGGGAGTGGAGCGGGCCGCGCGACGGACGGGCGCGACGCTTCCTCTGGTCGTCGCTCCAGTCGGCCATCTTCAATGACGTGCTGCAGCGCCGCCTCGCGGATGGCACGTGGACGACGCCGCTGCTGGGGGACCTCCTGCAGAAGGAGGACTCCGGTGGACTCTTCCTCTGCGCCGACGTTCAGGCAGACGGAGCGCGGGCAGGGCGCGGCGAAGTGTCTCCTACCGGACCCCTCCCTGGGATCAAGATGCGCGCGCCCGAGGGGGCACCGGCTGAGCTGGAGACCGACGTCATCAAGAAGTGGCTGGGCGATTCGTTCGATTTCGCGGCCGTTCGCGCGCTGGGCGACGGCACGCGACGAGCATTGCGTGTGCTCGTGAGCGAGCTCCACGTCGCTGTCGAACCTGGAAATACCGGGGAACAACGCTCCAGCGTGCGGGTTAACTTTGTGCTACCGAAGGGGGCCTACGCGACGACCGTGCTGGAAGCAGCTTTCGCGGTGGAAGAGACCCCGCACGCGCAGACCGCATCGGACGACGCAGTAGAACCCGACGGCAATGACCCCGCCCCTGAACCCGGCTGAAGTGAAGCGAGGCGACCGAGACACGCGATGATCGAGCGAATCAAGAGCGCGATGGTGGGCGCAGGGGCCGCATGGGTTCTCTGGCTGATGTTGGCGTTGAGCGTGGTTTCCCTGGCAATCATGCTGGAGAGGGCGTGGCTCTACTGGACGCTCCGTGACGACATCGAAGGGCTCATGCGCGAGCTCGGCCGTTTCCTCCGCGCGGGGGACCTCGAGGGGGCGCGTCGCCGACTGGAAGCCTCGCCGAGCGCGGAGGCCGCCGTGGTCGTCGCCGGTATCGTGGAGGCCGACCTTGGGGCCGACGCCGCCGAAGAGGCGATGGCCGGCGCGAGCGCGCTTCAGCGCATGAAGCTCGAGAAGCGTCTCGCGTACCTCGGGACGCTCGGGAACAACGCCCCGTTCATCGGCCTGCTCGGAACCGTCATCGGCATCGTCGGCGCGTTCGAGGAGCTCGGGAAGACCGCGTCGCCGCAGCCGGGCGCCGCAGCCGCGGCAGCAACGGCCGCCTCGCAGCTCGCCCCCCAAGCGGTCATGACGAACATCGCCGAAGCGCTCGTCGCCACGGCGGTCGGCCTGCTCGTCGCCATCCCCGCGGTCGCGTCGTTCAACATGTTCCAGCGCATCGTGAAGACGACGCTCGCGAGCACGGACGCGCTCTCTCACGTGCTCCTGGCACACCTGAAGTCGAACGGCGGCGAGCGCGCCGGCGAAGAGTCGTCGGAGCCGGCGCCCGCAAGGTCGTCCAAGGCACCGCCCGCGCGCGAGAAGCCTCGCCGGCGCGAAGAGGTCGAGGGTGAGGGCTGATGGCCGGAGGCGCGCAAGACGATCCGGATAGCGAGATCTCGGGGATCAACGTCACCCCGCTCGTCGATATCACGCTCGTTCTCCTGATCATCTTCATGGTGACGGCGAAGATCATCGTCTCCCAGTCGGTGCCCCTCGACCTCCCCAAGGCCGCGTCCGGCACTGACGTGCAGACGGTCTTCAGCGTGACCATGGCCGTCGATGGCTCGACGCAGGTCGACGGCAAGCCCGTGCCGAACGACGACGCGATCATGCCGCTGGCCCAGGCGGCGCACGCGAAGAACCCCGAGCTGCGCGCGGTCATCAAGGCCGACAGCGCGGTGCCGCACGGCCGCGTGATCCACGTGCTGGACATTCTGAAGCAGGGTGGCGTGTCGAAAATTGCGTTCGGGGTGACCCCCGTTCCCCCGATGGTCCCTGCGGCGGGCGGCACGATCGTCCCCGCACCTGCTACATCCAAGTGAAGCGATGCAGGCGGCGACGACGACCCAGCTCCGTGCGCGAAGCGGCCTGCGCTCATCGGTGATCCGACGCGACAACGATCACGATCCGATGTCGGACGTGATCAAGCTGGGTCACCATCACCACACGTTCGCGGCGATCATGGCCGTGCTCGTTGCGCTCTTCGTGCACGGGACGGCGGCGGCACGCGTCGCGATGATCGACGTGGAGCTGCTCGCATGGACGCGCACGGTGCGGCTCGAGATCAACGACAGGCTGGCGACGACGTACGACATCGAGCTGGAGAAGCCGAAGCCCGTCGAGCCCGCCGCCCCGGAGCCGCCGAAAGAGGAGCCGAAGGATCAACCGAAGCCCCCGCCGGCCCCGCCGCCGAGAGCGAACGAGCCCCCTCCCCCGCCCCCTGCCGCTGCCCAAGCGGGCAGGGTGCTGATGCAGGAGCCCGATCCCAATACGCCGGTCGACTTCACCAACACGTTCGTCGTCGGCAACGGCGACTCCTACGCGGGCGGGGTCACGCTGGCGGCGGGGACCAGCACGAAGGCCGTCTACGACCGGAGCGCGCAAGCCGGTGGGGTGATCGGCGGGCACGGAACCGCACCGTCGAAGGGGGCGCTCGTCGATCGCTCACGGACGCTCAGCGTTCGCAACTCGAACTGGCACTGCGACTTCCCGTCCGAAGCCGACTCGGAGCAGATCGATCAGATGGTGGTGCCGACCGAGGTGACCGTGGGCGCCGACGGACGCGTCACGAACGCTCGTGCGACGAAAGATCCAGGGTTCGGCTTCGCGCGTGCGGCGGTGCAGTGCGCACTGCGGCAGGGGGCGGCGACGTTCGACCTCGCGCTCGACATCGACGGACACCCGATTCCGGGCACGCGCGTCTTCAACGTCCACTTCGAGCGCTGAGATGACCACGAGCGACCCGCGCGCCGAGCTGGCGTCACTGGCTGCGTCGCTGCGGGCGTACCTGGAGATCCAGGCGGAGACGGGGGCGATCGGGATTCCGAGGGGGGCGAAGGGGGCAGCGGCTGCGAGCCATGGAGCTCCCCGCGAGCCCTCACCCTCCGCCCCCTCTCCCATGAAGGGAGAGGGGGAGCCGACGAACTCTCCACCCCTCTCCCCCCGTGGGAGAGGGGCCGGGGGTGAGGGTTCGCAGGAGGAGCGGCCCGGCGTAGCGAGTCCGCGAGAGGCGACCTCGACTCAAGCCGCGAAGCCAACCCCAATCGCCCCTGCGCCCCCAACGCCCGCCACGGCCTCCGCCCCCACCCTCGCCCGCCTCCCCCTCCTCGCCGCCGAAGTGGCCGCCTGCACCAAGTGCGTCCTCCACGAGACCCGCACCCAGACCGTCTTCGCTCGCGGCAACCCCCTCGCCAAGCTCGCCATCGTCGGCGAGGCGCCCGGCGCGGACGAGGACGAGCAAGGGCTCCCTTTCGTGGGGCGCGCGGGGCAGCTTCTCGACAAGATGATCGGCGCGATGGGGCTCGACCCGGCGCAAGACGTCTACGTCTGCAACATCCTCAAGTGCCGCCCGCCGGGCAATCGTCGCCCCGAGGCCGACGAGACGGACAAGTGCATCCCGTATCTCCACGAGCAGCTGGCCATCGTGAAGCCGAAGGTGATCGTCGCCATGGGGAACAGCGCGGTGCAGGCGCTGCTCGGCACGAAGCTCGGAATCACGAAGGTGCGCGGGCAGTGGAAGCTCTACAAGGGCGAGACGCTCGTGATGCCGACGTATCATCCGTCGTACCTGCTTCGCCCCTCACCGCAGCAGGTCGAGGCCAAGAAGCAGGCGTGGGAGGACTTGCAGGCCGTGATGAAAGAGCTCGGCCTCGCTCTTCCGGCAAAGAAATAGCCGCACTGCGGTACGGAAATACTCGCGGTTGAGACGTCGATTGGCCCCTGCCCCATGGGGGCCCCGTTCGTAGAGTGCGCGCCGAGGCTCTTTGGGGCCGAGCTCGCTTAACGGAGGAGACGCGCGATGAAGCTGGGGCGAACGCTGACGGGGCTTTGCGCGGGACTCGTGGTCTCGATCGTCGCGATCGAGGGGTGCGGCGGGAACGAAAAGAACGGCTTCATGGCCGACGGAGGCGGCGTGGGCCCCAGCGTGGGCAGCGACGGCTCCAACGTGACCGACGAGGACGGCTCCTCGATCTCGCTCCTCGACGACGGCTCGCTGCCTCCGGGGACCGGCGAAGAGGGGGGCCACTACGCCGACGCGACGCCCGACGTGGACGTGGACGGTGCGGCGTGCGTCGTCGGCGACGCGGGGCCCGCTCCCTATCCGCAGAAGTGCGCCCCTGCGACCGCCAACGAGTGCGCCGGAGCGACCGACACTTACCTCACGTCGATCGGCGTCGGCGCGTCGCTGCTCAACGGAACGAACGGCAACGGGTTCGACGACGACTGCGACGGAGAGGTCGACGAGGGGTGCACGTGCAGCAACGCGGGGTCGACGAAGAACTGCTACCTCGTGCCGGCGTCGCAGATCGATCCGACCACCGGGCAGCCCGTCGGCTGGTGCACGACGAACTCGCTCGGCTCGATGGAGTGCAACGGGACCGAGTTCCCGGCGTGGTCGGGGACGTGCCGCGGTGCGCAGCCCCCCTATGCACACGACATCTGTGCGCTCGGTGACTTCAACTGCGACGGGCTCCCGGAGAACAGCGACCTCCAGAACTGCACTTGCCAGCCGGCGGTCGTGACCTGCCCTACCGCACCGATCGTCGAAGCCCCGTATCCGTCGCCGACGAACATCACGGCGGTCGACGGCTCGACGTGGGTCGGCGGCGGGCAGCTCGCGCAGACGACGGGGTGGAAGTGGACCGTCATCGGCGGCGACTGCGACAACATCCTGCCGCACCCGACGTTCGCGCTGTACTCGGGGAAGGACTCGACGGCGACGAACGCGCGCATCGGGACCCGCACGCCCGTGGCCTTCGAGACGACGACCGCTCCGGACGAGTACGTCGCGACCGCGAACGCACCGCTCATCTCGATCCAGGCCTCGACGAGCTCCGGAGCCGCGGGCGCGACCGTGTATCCGGCGTTCGGCCTGAGCGGCGACTACATCGTGCAAGGGGAGTTCGACCTCTCGGGGACGCACTACGTCTGCACGCAGCAGGTGCAGGTTCGTGCTCCCGGCATTCGCGCCGAGCTGTGCTGGGACACGGTCGGCGGCGTCAACGGCAACGCCATGGGCGCGAACGGGACCGCCGGCGCGAACGACATCGACATCCACTTCGCGCGCTTGCAGGGGACGACCTGCACGACCCACGGATGGGACGACATGTGCCCGACCGGGGGGACGTACCAGGACTGCTGGTACGACGACTCGTCCGGCTGCCGCGACTTCAGCACGACCGGGCCGAGCTGGGGTTACGCGGACTCCGCGCAGACGGCGTGCATCGGCTGGGGCTCGGAGCGCAGCGCGCCCGACGGCGTCAACTACACCCAAGGGTGCACCAATCCCCGGCTCGATCGCGACAACATCACGTGCGATCCCACGGTCGAGGATCCGACGAACACGGGCGGCGGCGACGAGCTCTCGTCAGGGGGCGGATTCTGCGGGCCCGAGAACATCAACCTCGACAACCCGAAGAACGGCGACCAGTTCGTCGTCGGCGTGAACGACTACGACACGCACGGCGGGACGGCGCATGCGCACACGCACGTGAACATCTACTGCAACGGCGTGCGCGTGGTGTCGGTCGGGTACGATCCGCTGACGGCGACCTCGGCGGGGACCGGTCCCGTGCTCGAGACGCCCGGACAGGAGCTCACGGGCGACTGGTGGGAGGTCGCGACCGTGAAGTGGGACACGTCGGCCGCGCAGGGGTGCGACGTGGGGAGCGTCGGGTCGACGTCGCCGGACCCTGCGCGAGACGGAACGGGGAACACGGCGGTGTGCGTCGACTCGCACGCCACCGGCGCCCCGAAGCCGTACAAGAACCACGAGTTCATCGAAGCGACGGGCGCCCAGCCGACGACGGCGAGCGGCTTCTGCAAGCATTGAGCGCCGCACCGGCACTCGGTGCTTCCACTCAGCGACTCTCTTCGCGCTCTTCTTCCGCGCGCTCGTTCTGCGCAACGTTCACCTGCGACGCCTTCGCCGCCGCGGTGAAGGCCGCCGAGGCGAGCTGCGCGTAGGCGTCCACGCGCGTGTACACGTGGTTACCGGACGCCGAGCAGCTCGCGCCGCGCGACACGACGCCGACGATCTCGCCTGTGCGCGCGTCGATCGCCGGACCACCCGAATCGCCACGGCAGGTCGCTTCGTCGACCTCGAACTCGCGCGGCCCCAGCACGGCGCCGGTGTCCGAGTTCGCCGCGGGTCCGACGGTGAGGATCGTGCTGCCGAGGCGCGCGACACGGTTGCCGATCTCGTTGGCGGCACCGCCACCGAAGCCGATCGGGAGCACGCGGTCGCCCGACTCGACGGCGCCGTGCAGACGGAGCGGGAGGACCGTCACGTCGCTCAAGGGGTGATCGATGACCAGGAAGGCGACGTCGGCGTCGCAGAGGACGCGCCCCACGGGGTGCAGCGTGCGGATCGCATGCGCGCGGATCGGGTCGCGGTCGACGTGGACGTGCGCGCCGACGTAGATGGCGATCGTCCCAGGGTCCGCGTCCTCCGCGAGGTGCAGCCCGTTGTGCGACTCGCCGCGCGCATCGCAGGCCGGCGTCGCCGTGATGGCGCGCGACACGCAGTGACGCGCGGTGAGAATCAGGTTCGGTGCGACGAGGGCGCCGCTGCAGAGGGTCACGTGGGTCGGGTCGTCGTCGAGCGCGGTGGCGACGGCGACGACGCCCTGCTGCTCCGATTCGACGGCCGCTTGGGAGAGCTCCACGACCGGGAGCGGTCGCGCGTGAACGCACCCGCCGGCGAGGAGCGCGGCGGTGGCGGCGAGCAGAGACCCTGCTCTTCCGAGCGGGTTAGGCGCACTGGGATGGGGACTGCTTCGTCCCCCTTCTCGTCCGTCTGTCATTTTGTTTTGGTTGGGCCCGCTCCGTCCGAATCGCGCGACGGGTGCCGGATGGCCCAACATGCATGATGACCGAACCGATGAGGTTTGGAGTCCCGATCGCGACGCTGTCGCGACGTTTTGTGAGCGGTTCTCCGCCGCCAACCTCCGTCACACGCCAAGCGCCGCGCGTGTGTGCGTAGCGGCGAAGACGCCGTTCCGCGCGCGCGGTATCAGTCGCGTAGACCTTCAAGTTGCGCGTTCAATTCGGCGCCGATCAGCAGCGACCAGCTCGTGAGGTAGAACCAGATGAGAAGGACGGCGACGGCGGCGACGCTTCCGTAAAAGAGCGCGTACCTCCCGAGTGAGCTGACGTAGGCGCCGAACCCCCACGAGACGACCAGCCACGCGGTGAACGCGAGCAGCGCGCCGGGCCAGACACGGCGCCGCACGCCTGCCGGGTGCCGGACAGCCACGCGATAGAACGTCGCGAGCCCTGTGAGCGCGGTGAGCGTGAACGCAAGGAGGACGGCAAGCTTCTCCCAGGCCTCGCGCAGCAACGGCAGCGGCGTATGCGCGTGGCGAACTGGAGAAGCCCCGTCGTGGGGGGCAGCGTCGCGATCTCGGTCGCGCTCCTTGGCGCGAGTTGCAGACGACGACGCGCGCGGCGCGGGGGGACGCGCGGGCTCGGGAGCGACGTGCGACGCGTCGGCGGCGACGTGCGCGACGGGAGGCTCGCGGTGGACGATGGTGTCGATCTTGAGCGCACCCCACCCGAGGACGGCGAGCACACCGAGCGTACCCGCCACCCACGAGAGAGCCAGCACGCGCTTCCTCCACCACGGGCGGAGAGGCGCGGCGGCGATGACCTCGAGCTCGTCCATCAGCCCGTGCGTGCCCGAGGCGGCGAGCCAGAGGAAGCCGAGGACGCTCAGCGGCGCGATCGTCGCCGCGTTGGCCCCCGCGAGACGTTCGAGCTCCGCGCGGACGATCTGCTCGGCCGCGTCGGGCGTCGCCTCGATGGCCGGCCCGAGCAGCGCGTCGACGCCGCGCTGGCGAACCACCAGCCCCAGCACGAAGCCGACGAGCACGAGCGCCGGGACGAGGCTGAGGAAGAAGTGGAACGCCATCGCCGGCGCCGCTCCTTGCGCGTTGTGGATACGCAGCCCTTGCGCGATGCGGAGCGCGACCCGCGCAACCCGCTGGTACGCGGGCGCGGTGCGCGGGAGCAGCGGCGGGAGAGACGGCATCCAAGGTGCATCCTAGTTCAACGCGTTCGCAGCGACGCTCCCTTGCGCGCTCGGGCCAAGGTGCGCACGTTTGCGTGCGTGAGCCTGCCCCCGGACATGACCAGCCTGCGCGAGCAGCTCGCCTGGGCCGTGGAGGAGAAGCACGGTCCGTTCGACCCGCGCCTGCTCCGCGCGCTCCGTACGGTGCCGCGCGAGCGGTTCGTGCGCCCGGGCGACGTGGATCGCAGCACCGAGGACATGCCCCTCCCGCTCGACGACGAAGGGCTGGCGACGGTGAGCGCGCCGCACGCGTATCTCCTCTCGTTCCGGCTCCTCGGGCTCGCCCCCGGCGACGCGCTCGTCGAGCTGGGGAGCGGGACGGGGTATGGCGCGGCGCTCGCGAGCTTCATCGTGGGGCCGCACGGGCGCGTGTTGACGATCGAGATCGACGAGCGACTCGCGGAGCAGGCGCGCGTGCTCCTGCGCGATCTGCCGAACGTGACGGCGCTCCACGGCGACGCCATCGGCAGCACGGCACTCTGGGGGGGCACCAAGAAGATCGTGTGCACCTTCGCCGTCGACGAGATCCCGCGCGCGTGGCTCGACGCGCTCCCCGACGGGGGGATCCTCGTCGCGCCGGTGGGGGCGCGGCCGGAAGAACAGAAGCTCGTTCGCGTGCACCGCGAAGGGGACATGCTCCGCATCACGCACCACGGCGGCGTGCGCTACGTGCGGAACCGTTCGGTGTCGCGCGCCGGGGTTACTTGAACATCTCCGCCACGGGGATCACGCGCACCGCCTTGGGATCGATCGGCACGGGGAAGGCGCTGATCTCCTTGTCGTCGGCCTGGACCTCGGGGGGCTTCGGCGCGTCGTAGACGGGCGGCGGCACGGCGTCCGCCTTGAGGAGCGCGTCGGCGATCTTCTGGCCGTCGCTCCCCACGATCGCGATCGACAGGTTCTTGGTGTCGAGAACCTTGCCGAGGAGCGCCTTCAGCTTCGTAGCGTCGAGGTCGGCCCACCCGCGGCGGAGGACGTCGACGTACGGCGCCGGGAGGGCGTCGGCGCGGTCGTCCATCGCGTGCCCGAGCCGGCTCGACTCGGTCTGCTGCTCGAGGCCCACGAGCCGCGACACGAAGGCGCGCGTCTGCGTCAGCTCGGCGTCTCCCAGCCCGTCGCTGGCGAGCTTCGTGTACGTGCGGAGCGCCGTGTGGAGCGCGAAGAGGGCGTTGGCGGGCTTCACCGGGCGGATCCACATCGACGCGTACTGCTGCCGGCGAACCAGGTTCGGCAGCGCGATGCGCCCCCCTGCCACCTGCTCGAAGTGCTCGGCGTACGCGAAGTCGCCGTAGTTGAGCCCCCGCTTCACGCGGAGCTCGCGGACGAGGCGTCCGCTCGACTCTCGATGAAGGCCCAGGGCGTCGAACGCGAGCGCGAGCCCGGGGAACTCGGCGACGTCGGAGCGCGTGACGGGGGTGGTGAAGCCGATCGAGATCGCGGTCGCGCTCGCGCCTGGCTTGTCGACGACGACGAGCTGCACGCCCTGATGTGCGGGGGGAGGCGGGAGCTTCGCGCGCTCGCCCGGGCACGCGGGGAGCTTGGCGACGTCGGCCGCGACGGTATCGTCGAAGCCGTCGGGGTAGCCGCCGGCGACGCCGAACGCGACGCGGTCCCTGCAGAAGGCGCTCGCGTACTGGGCGTGGACATCGTCGAGCGTGATCGCGGCGAGGCCATGCTCGGTCCCCTGCACGGGGTGACCGTACGGATGCCCCTCGTAGAGCATCCACTGGAGCGCCTCCTTACCGAGCTCTTCGTCGTTGGCGCCGCGGAGCTCGCTCGTGAGCGCGCTCGTCTGGCGGGCGCGCAGGCGTGCGAACGCCTCTGCGTCGAGACGCGGCGTGAGCAGCACGTCGCGAAGGAGCGGATAGAACTGATCGAGAACGCCGCGTGGCACCGTGGCCTCGAAGACGGTCTCGTCGCGGTCCACGTGAACGTCAATCGATGCGGCCAGCGGGTACAGCTTCGACGAGAGCTCTTCGTACGTGAGCGCCTGCGTCCCCCCTTCGGCCATCGCGCTCGCGGTGAGGCGTGTGAGCCCCTCCTTGCCCACGGGGTCGTCGGCAGAGCCGGTGGCGAAGGTGATGCGGATCGCCACGACCCGCGCGTCGGGCGACTTCAGCGCCGTGCGCGCCGGCAGGGCTGGAGGAGCGGGCGCGGCGGGCGGGCGGAGGTCTTCCGGCCTCGCGGTCGTCGGCGGAGGCACGCTCGGCGGAGGGGTCTCGGGAGCGCAGGCGGCCGCGACGAGCGACGCCGCGACGAGCCAGGCGACGGGCGAGCGAGGGGCAAGGCGCGCGCTCACTTCGTCCCTCCGGGCTTCGTAGTCCTCTTCGCGGCAGCCTTCGCGTCGGGCACCGGCTCGCCCCCCGTCTCCAGCGTGACCACGTCGCGGTGCGCGGGGACGAGCCCCTTGGCCACCCGCGCCACGTCTTCCGCCCTCACCGCGGTGAGCGCCTGCGTGTACGTCTCGAGCGCGTGCACGTCGCCCGTCCCCGCCGTGAGCCGCGCGAGGCGCTCGGCGAGCTGCCCGGGGGTCTGCGTCGCGAGGATCGTCTCGTTCAGAAGGTGAGAGCGCGCGGCCTCGATCCGCGCCGGGGCGAGCTCACCCTTCGCCGCGGAGTCGAGCGCGCCCTGCACTGCGCGGATGATCTCGTCGAAGCTCGTCGCCCCCTTCAGCTTCGCCGTGATCTCGAGCGTGCCCGGATCCCGCGTCTCCACGCGGTGCGGCGACGCCTCCAGCTCGAGCAACTTCTGCTCGCGCACGACCAGGCGCTGGTACAGCTCGCTCGGTCCACCGAACACCGCGGCGATGAGCGTCGCCAGCGCGGCCGCGTCGGCGACGGATGCCTTCATCGAAGGCGTCGGGTAGTCGATCGTCAGGAGCGGCTCGACGGGCGAGCGCCACCTGAGAGAGACGGCGCGCGGCTTCTTCTGCTCCGGCTCGGGCTTCACGTTCGCGCGGGCGCGCGTGCCGCGCCAGGGACCGTATGCATCCTTGATGGCGCCGAGGGTCTTCGCTCGGTCGAAGTCGCCGACGACGAAGATCACGCAGTCGTCCGGCGTGTAGAAGCGCCGGAAGAACTGCCGCGAGTATTCGTACTGGTTCGGCATGTCCTCGACGTCGTGCTTCGTGCCGATCGTCGTGTGCCCGTACGAGTGAGTCCTGAAGACGAGCGCGCTCATCGCCTCGTCCATCTGGGCGCGCGGGTCCGCGAACGACTTGTTGCGCTCGCCGAGGACGGCGCCCGTCTCGTCCTTGTACTGCGGCACCGCGACGTGCAGGTGCTGGAAGCGGTCGGCGTTCAGCGTGATGATTTCCGAGAGGGCGTCGCTCGGCGCCGTCGTCGTGAACAGGGTCAGATCGTTCGACGTCAGCCCGTGGTCCTCGGCCCCCTGGTCCTTCATGCGCCGGGAGTACTCCTCGGCCGGCACGGTGTCGGTGCCGCGGAACATCAGGTGCTCGAAGAGGTGCGCATAGCCGCTCTTGCCGGGCTCCACCTCGTCGCGCGAGCCCGCCTGCACGAGCGTGTCGTACGCGACGATCCCCGGCGAATCGAACGGCACCGTGACGACGGTGAGCCCGTCGTCGAGCTTGTCGACCTGCATCGGAGGCGGCCGCGGGCTCGCGCTCGATGCAACGGCGCCGTCGGCGTGCGCCGACACGCCCGGCCACGCGAGCGTGACGAGCGCACAGCACGCGAGCGCGCCACGCCGAAACGATTTCACCACCGCGACCTCCTCGAGCGAGAGGAGCGCGACGCTAAATCAGTTTCAGTACGTCGTCGTGCAGTATTGGAGCCCGGCGTCGCTCTCGATGGGCGACGCGAGCGTCGGCGGCGTGAGGAGCGCGGGGGTGGAAAAATCGAAGAGGTCCATGAGCGGGTCGGCGTTCGCGTCGCGGGCGCTGAGGGCCGGCACCTTGAACTTGGCTTCGATGAACCGAACGATGCTCGTGTGGTCGTAGACCGTGTGTCCGACGTACCCCTTCTTGGCGTACGGCGAGACGACGATGAGCGGGACGCGGAACCCGTAGCGCGTGAAGTCGCCGACGGTGCCGACGTCGTTGCCGGCGAGGATGGGCGCCGTCGTGTCCGGAGCGCATGCGGCCGGCGGCGGAACGTGGTCGTACTCGCCGCCGTTCTCGTCCCACGTGATGAAGAGCGCGGTGTGCGCCCACTGCGGGCTCGTCATGACCGCGTTCACGATCTGCTGCATCCAGAACGAGCCGATCTGCACGTCGCTCGGCGGATGCTGGTCGTTGTTCGTGGGGGTCGAATCGGCCGTCCCGATGTTCGGATCGACGAACGAGACCTGCGGCATCGTCCCGGCCGCCGCTGCTTTGAGGAAGTCGGAGATTCCCGCGTGCGTCGTCTGCGGGTAGCGCGTGACGACGCCGACCTGGAGCACGGTCGCGAGTCCCGGAGTCCCGTCGGTGAACAGCTCCCACGAGACGCCGCGCTGCTGAAGCTCGTCGGTGATGACGATGTTGTCGGTCAGGTTCGCGCTGATGTTCGGGAAGCCGTTCTCCGTCAGGCCGAAGCTCGTCCCCGCCACGAGGTAGTCGCGGTTCGGGTACGTCGGCCCGAGCGTCGAGCAGAAGTAGTGGTCGGCGATCGCGAACGAGTTGGCGAGCGAGTACTCGAACGGCAGATCGGTGTTGTCGTACCACCAGAGCGCGCGTTCCCCGTCGTAGAGCGGGTTCGGGGGGCCAGCGTCGAAGCCGGCGTCGGCGAGCCCGTTGCCGTTGTCGTCGTGCTGGTCGTTCGTGAAGTAGAAGCCGTCGTTCGCGCCGTTGTCCCACGACACGTGCTGCCCATGCCAGGTGTGGTCCGTGTCGGCGAAGCACTCTTCGGGGGCGTGCGTGAACGGGTGAACGCCGGCGTCGCCCGCGGCTGCGCCTGCATCAGGACCCCCGCTCGGAACGTCGGGGTTGAATGCGCCGACGGGCGCTTCTTCGACGTCGGTGCGCGCGAAGGCCTGGTTCATGTGGCCGAGCAGCGTGTCGAAGGAGCGGTTCTCCATCATGATGACGACGACGTTGTCGATCGGGATCTTCGCGTCGAGCGGCGTGCTCGTGCCGAGCGTGGAGGCGGGCATGGCGCCGCGGGTGAAGGTGCAGGCGGCGCGACCGGACGTGGCGACGGGGTCGGTCGGCTGCGTGATGGGCGCGTTCCACCCCGGGGGGACGACGTACCCGCTGTCCTCTCCGGAGCCGGCGTCCTCGGCCGGGGCGCTGGAGTCCTGCGGAACGCTCGAGTCGATGCCCGGCGAAGGGCCGGAGTCGGGGGTCGGGTTGTTCCCCGAACCGCCGCCCGAGCTGCTGCTGCACGATGCGACCGAGACCAAACCCGTCGCGACGAGGACCGCCGCGCCAATTCCGAGGAAGCGCATGCCGGTCCGTCTAGCACGAACGCACGCGGCGTCAGGTGTCGGGAGCGTGTCAGCCGATGCGCGTTTTAGGGTCTTCTGGAGCGTCTTTGCCGGGAGCCGCTTTCGTCTCGCCCGAGGCGCCGTCGGTCGCCTGGGGGGGCGGCGTCGGCTCGGTCTTCGCCGGCTCATCCGCGGCGCGCGCGGTGGGCTTCCGGAGGAACTGCTCCTCGACGGTGTGCGTGACGTTCTCCAGCGCGCGCCCGACTTCCTTCGCGCCGGAGAGGACCGCCTCTTCGATCTGCTCGGTGGGGAGCTTCTCGAACGTCGTCTTCGCGGCGCGGAAGAGGAGGCCGAGACCCTTGCGCAGGTCGTCGACGGGGTTCGGCTTGTCGGGGTCGGACATCGTACAAAGATGGGGATTGGAAGGGGGGAAGGCAAGGGCCTCAGGCGGCACGCTCGGTGCACCGCAGGACGGCAGGTAGGCACGGTCCCGGTGACTTCGAGCACGGATCGGCGGGCGCCGCTCGCGCTCACGGTGATCGGAGCGTCGGGGGGAGTGTGCCATCGCGGTCTCGACGGATGCCGGGTCTCCAGGCTTCCCTCTCAACGTCGACAACTACCCCGTGTGCGAATACGGAGAGCCCCACTGCCCTGCGATGTTCTCGTGCAGCGAGGGCAACTGGATGACCTACGTCGGGAACGGGGCGGAGAGCTGCACTGCGAGCGCAGCGGGGTGCCCCGCGACGTATCAGGCGGCGAGCGATGCGGGGGCGTGCCCGGCGAACGTGGCGTGCACGTACCCGGAAGGGCGATGCACGTGCGTCGGGTGCGTTGCGTCCGCAGAGAGGGCCATGCGATGGCGCGCCGGAACGAACTCACCCGCTGGGTCAACGCTCAGAGCACGGGCGCGCGCCAGTTCACCAGCGGAGCGCACGTCCGGTGGAGGAACACGCACGTGTTCGCGACCGAGAGCCTCGATTTGTCTTACCGGAGGCGCAGGGTCGCGCCGCCCGTACACGCGATCTCGACCTGTACGTCCACGCTCTCACCGCGGGCACACGCGATCCCGACCTGTACGTCCACGCTCCCACCGCGCGCACAGGCGATCTCGACCTGTACGCTCACGCTCCCACGGTGGGCACACGCGATCTCGACCTGTACGCCCACGCTCCTAGCGTGGGCACGCGCGATCTCGACCTGTACGCTCGAGCTCCTACCGTCGGCACACGCGATCTCGACCTGTACGCCCATGGTCCCGCCAGGGGCGCAAACGGTCTCGACCTGTAAGCCCATGGTCTCGGCTGGGGCGCACGCGATCTCGTCGAGAACTCACGTCCCCTCCGCCAGGCGCACCGTGCCTGCGCGAGGGAGCACGCGTACAACTCCAGGCGCCCCGTGCCGGCGCGAGAGAGCACGTGTCCAACTCCAGGCGCGCCGTGCCTGCGCGAGAGAGCACGTGTCCAACTCCAGGCGCGCCGTGCCGGCGCGAGAGACCACGCTTACAACTCCAGGCGCCCCGTGCCCGCGCGAGGGAGCACGCGTACAACTTCAGGCGCCCCGTGCCTACGCGAGAGAGCACGCGTACAACTCCAGGCGCGCCGTGCCGGCGCGAGAGACCACGCGTACAACTCCAGGCGCCCCGTGCCGGCGTGAGAGACCACGCGTACAACTCCAGGCGCCCCGTGCCGGCGCGAGAGACCACGCGTACAACTCCAGGCGCGCCGTGCCTGCGCGAGAGAGCACGCGTACAACTCCGGACACCACGTCCCTGCGCGGAGAGAGCGCGCGTTCAACTCCGGGCACACCGCGCCCGCGCGGAGAGAGCACGCGTTCAACTCCAGGCACACCGTGCCCGCGCGGAGAGAGCGCGCGTTCAACTCCGGGCAGAACGTGCCTGCGCGAGAAAAGCGCTGCACCACGTGAAGAGACCCTCACCCCCCGAAGCGTCCCCCCACGATCCCGACTCGGACGCAGCCCCGCAGCTCGAACGTCACGCCGATCGCGACGTTATCGCGCGCCCCCGGCTCCGCCATCCCCTCGCTCATGAGGTCGGGGTCGGGGTCGGGGTCGCGTTCGGGGTCCGGGTCCCGCTCGGGGTCGCGTTCGCGTTCGCGTTCGAGAGTCCCTACCCCGCCGCCTTCACCCTCGCCGCGCTCACCCCATTGCCCCGCGCGCTCCACGCCGTGCTCCGATTCCTCCCCGACCGCTTCGACACGTACAGCGCCTCGTCCGCGCTCTTGAACAGCGACTCCCAGTCCCTCCCCGCCTCCGGGAACGTCGCGATCCCGATCGAGCACGTCACCCCGAACGTCCCCGCCGGCGCGTGGAACGCGATCTTCCCCAGCTCCTCGCGGATCCGCTCCGCCAGCAGCATCGCCCCGTTCGCGTCCGTCTGCTCGCAGAGCACCACGAACTCCTCGCCGCCGTACCGCGCCACGAAGTCCGTGTTCCGCTTCTGCCGCTTCAGCACGTCGCCGAGCCCGCGAATCACGACGTCGCCGATGTCATGACCGTACGTGTCGTTCACCTTCTTGAAGAAGTCGATGTCCGCGACGAGCACGCTCAGCGGCCGTCCGAAGCGCGCTGCGGCCGCGACCTTGCGGTCCGCTTCGTCGAGCATCGCTCGCTTGTTCAAGAGGCCGGTCATCCCGTCGGTCGTCGCCATCTTCTCGAGCTGCGCGATCATCCGCGCGTTCGAGAGCGACGTCGCGAGGTGACTGGCGAGCACTTCGAGCGTCGGGCGCGCCGCTTCGCCGAACGCATGGTGCCGCTTGGCGCCGAGAATGAGCGTACCGAGCGCACGGTCGTGAAGGACGAGCGGCAGCACCAGCAGCGACGGCACCTTCGGCCACGGGAACCTGCGCGTCAGCACCACCTGGTGGGCGCCGTCGAACTCGCCGCGGTACGGCAGCGCGCAACGGTTCTGCACGACCATCGAGACGAGCCCCGCGTTGGGCGCGAAGCGCGCGCCGACCAGGTCCTCGATGTCGCCGTTAGCCGCGACGACCTCGTGCATGCGCGCCGCCTCGTCGAAGATCGTGACCGCCGCGAAGTCGAAGCTGGCGATCTCGCGCGCGCTCCGCACGGCCGCGTCGAGGACGTCCTTCTCCGTGCGCGCGTCGCTGAGCGAGCGCGCAGCGCGGTACAGCTTCCCCTGCTCCACCTTGGCCCGCTCCAGCTGGATGAAGACGCGTTCGTTCTGGATGGCGCGCAGGCAGTGGCGCGCGGCCTGCCCCGCGAGCTCCTCTTCGTGCGGCGTGAACGCGCGGTTCTCCGTGCGATCGATGGCGAGCACGCCGCGGAGGTTCCCCTCCTCGAGCACCGGGATGGCCAGGAGCGCGCGCACCGGGCACGGACCGTCGTAGTACGGGACCTTGTACGAGGGCTTCAGGTCGTGCAGCGACACGATCTCGCGCCGCGCGATGACCGCGCCGAGTACGCCGTCGCCCGCGAGGAACGGCGCTTCGCGGACCTCCTCCGACGTGGTCGAGAGCTCGCTGATGCGCAGGTGCGTGCCGGAGTCGTTCAGCCAGAGGAGGACGGCGGTGTTGAGGTCGAGCGTGCGACGGAGCAGGTCGAGCGCGTAGTGCACCGACTGGTGAATCTCCTCGACGCTCGACCGCGCGAGTCGGTCCGCGCGCGACTCTTCCTTCGCGGCCTCCTGCTTCCCCTCGCGCGCTTCTCCCGCGCCGAGCAGCCGGTAACTCCGCGCGTCTTCCTTGAGCCGTACGATCTCCTCGTCCACCTTCGCGCGCGCCATCGCGCGGATGCGGGCCACCTCGGCGCGGAGGAACGTCAGGTTCAGGAGCGCGAAGGCGGCGACGAACGCGGCGTGGATGGCGAGCGTCCGCGGATCGTCCTCGCCGAGCGTGAACCTGCGAATTGCCCCCTCGAGCACGACGACCCACGCCACGACCATGCCCCCCGCGAGCGGCCGCGCGAACGCGGCCACGACCGCGACGAGCACGTACAGCGCCGGCGACAGCGACCCGTCGAGCGTCCCTTCGAAGCGCAGAAGCGCCGCGTCGAGCCCCACCGCGAGCAACGCGCCGAGCTCCACGTCGACCCGCAGCGGCGCCTCCCCGGTCGTCTTCAGCTTCGCGCGCAGACGCGAGACGAGCAGGACGGCCCACACCACGCACGCCGCCCCCTGCCCCACCCCGAACGGCGAGGTCGCCGCGCCCGAGACGACGAACGCCCCGAGCAGCACGGCGAGCCCGAGGCCGTGCCCACGCCGGACGGCGCCGCGAACGACGAGCGCGCCTCGTACGAGTGGGTCCATCGTGATCTGGCGGTATCAGCGGCCGTACGAAACGGCCAAATTCACGGTCCGCCGTGCATCCCGTGCGCACATGCACGCACGGATGACGTACAAGACGGGTGTGGCGAGAAGCGTTCGACCGGAACCGGTGCGCTGGTTCGGATTGGGGCCGGTAACGGCGCTGATCCTGGTGTCGAACCTCGTCATCTTCGCCGGCGAGGTCATCACCGCGCGCTCGGGCGACGCCGTCGTGGCCGTTCCGCTGCGGGTGTGCCTCGCCTTCGGCGCAAACTACGCGCCCCTCACGCTCGGGCTCGGTCAGTACGACCGCCTTCTCGCCTGGTCGTTCGTGCACGGCTCGATCCTGCACGTGGGGCTGAACATGTGGTCGCTCCGGCAGATCGGCCCGTTCGTCGAGCGGACGGTCGGCAGCGCCCGCTACGCCATCCTCTACGTGCTCGCCGCGCTCGCCTCGGGGGCGACGAGCCTCGCATGGGGCCTCGCGCGCAGCGCACCCGTCCCCAGCATCGGCGCATCGGGGGCGATCTGCGGGGTGATGGGGGCTGCGTTCGTGCTCGGCGTGCGCCTCGAGGGGTGGAAGGCGGGGGGCATCGCGCGCCAGATCGGGTTCTGGCTCCTCATGATCGTGGCGTACGGCGCCGCGATGAAGAACATCGACAACGCGGCGCACGTAGGGGGCGTGCTCGCCGGCGCCGGGATCGCGACGACGTGGCGGCGCGGCGTCGCGTACTCGAGCGTGGCGACGTTCGTCAGCGTCGCATTGTGCGTGGTGCTCTGCGTCGCCTCGGGCGCGGCCACGGCGTACCGCGACGCGACCGATCCGTTCTCGAGCCTAGGCCTGAACGAGCGTGTGGAGGTCGTCCAGAAAGCGATGAGCCGCGGCGACTGCCCGCTGGCGTGGCGCGCGCTGGTCGCGGCCGAGGCCGTGGCCGAAGGCTCGCCGGAGATCCGGGGGCTACGCGCGGACGTCGAGAGCGCGTGTCCGCCCGGGACCCACTAGGTCCCCCCGACTCGCGAGCTAGCCGGCGAAGTGCACGCTCATCGGAGCGTCGGGCAGGGGCTCGCCCTCGATGGCCTCGCGGACCGCATCGATGAAGCGCGCCGATGCGTTGTCGTCCGGGAGCCCGATGAACAACGACGTGCGCTTGCCGACGATGACGACGAGCGGCGCGGCCGCTTCGACGTTCGCGAGGTCGCGCTCCTCGAGCGTGATCGCGTCGTCGAACGTCGCGAGGAGCGCGGGCTTCACGGCCGCTTCGAAGAAAGCGCAGGCGCCGCAGCCGGCCCGTTTGTACGCGACGACGCGAACGGGCAAGCCCCCCTCGGCACGAGGCTCGGCGAGAACCCCCTTCGCGAGCGCGTCTGCGTTCGCACGCCACACGCGGGCCTGGCGCGCGCGTGCGGCCGGGAGAGCCGCGACGAGGGCCGCGCCGGCTGCGAGAGCCGCGACGACGAAGTGCACGGCGTGTGCATTGTCGCGCGAGACCGAGAGCACTCCGGCGCCGAGCGCGCACGCAGCGACGAAGAGGCACGGCGGACACGCGAGCTTCGCGCGCGCGAGCGCCGACACGAGGGCGACGTGCGCGCCCACGGCTGCGCCGAGGGCGAGCGTCGTCGCGATCGCAGGGACGGGAGCGAACGCGCTCACGAGCAGCGCTCCGTAGAACAGCGCCCCCGCCTGCGCGAGCGGCAGGTCACCCGCGAGCTGACGCGCGCGACTGCACAGCGGGCAGACCACCACCCACGACCAGAGCGACCCCGCACACGCGGCTGCGACGAGCACAGTCCACGCGTCCAGTGCGTTCGCCCGCGGCGCGACGAAGACGACCGCGACCAGCACCACCCACGCGGCGAGCATCGCGTACTTCGGCCCGTAGGGTCGCGTCCACCCCACGGCGCGCAGCACACGCTTCACGCCGTCGCGAAGCTCGACCAGCCGTGCAGCGAGCGCGCGACGCTCTTCCTCAATCGGGAGCACTTGCACGACGCTCCCGGTCCAGAGCGCGCAGAAGCGTTCGCGCGTCCACGGCGTCACCTCTCCCGTCAGCGGGTCACCGACCGTCGCGCCCTCGTCATCGAACGCGAAGAGCACGGCGTAGCGGTCGCTTTCCCCTTCGCGCAGCGCGACGAGCAGCGGCAAGGTCACGTCGGGTAGGTCGCCGTACCCCCCCTCCATCGCGGTCGCCTCGAACCCGAGCGCGCGTGCCATCACCAGCACGGTCCCCTCTTCGACGACCGCGAGCCCCTGCGTATACGTCAGCTCGGCGATCTCGCCCACGTCGACCGTGACCCCGTGCTGCGCGCTCACCGTGGCGAGCGCCGCGGCCCCGCTCCACGCCGCGCTCGCGACGACGCACCGCGCGGGGAGATCGCTCACACGTGCCAGCGTCGCAAATCAGTCGCACGAAGTCCAAGCCTCGCGTGGGACCAATTAAGGACTCGTCGCAATCGCGGCGAACGAAGCGCCCGAGATGCCCGTGATCGGCGTCGGCGTGACCCACGCGCCGCTCGCGTAAGTGCTGATGGTGACCGCCCCTTCGGTCGCCAGCGCGGCGACGGCCTCGTTCCCGCACGTGCCGGTCGCCAGACTCGGGGCCGACGTGATGTTCCCCGAGGCAGCCATCGGCACCGGAACGCTCCATGCGGGGCTCGGCGACGGCGTGAACTCCATCGAGTACGGGAGGTTGTTCCCTCCGCGCCATCCGACGATCGCGCGCCCGCCGCTCATCGGCGCGAGCGAGGGGGCATAGAGCGTGTACGCCGTGCCGTTGGTCGCGGCGGGCGTCGACCACGTCTTGGTCGAGGCGGTACGGAGCGCGTAGTTGAGGTAGTTCGTCGCTTGCGTGCTGGCGAGCGCGTAGACGACGAGGAGATCGCTCGTGCCGCCCGAGAGCGCGACGATCGCCGGCGCGGTGTTGGTGGCGAGCGTATCGTCGCCGATCTTCACCGCGGTCTGCCACCCTCCGGTCGTCAGCCACGACTGCGCGTAGATGTGCCCGTCGTTCCCCTCGTAGGTGATCACGAGCTCGGTGGACGACGCGGCCGCCGCTGCCGCGCGCACGGGGCCGAATGACTGCGGTGCCGTGCCCACCTGCACGGGATCAGCGCCAGTGTCCCACGACGTTCCGCTGAACTGCGCGTGGAAGTAGAGGTGACCCGGGTCGAGATAGACCCCCTGCAGGGTCGTCCCCAACGCAGCGATGGCCGGCGCGTCGATGGCGCTCGCGCTCCCGCCGAGCGCGGCGGGCGAGCCCCACGTCGTCCCGCTGAGCCCCACGCCGTAGAGCGCGCCGCCGCCCCCGGCGTCCACGTTCATGGCGACCAGCGCCTCGAAGCCGTTGCTCGACGCGACGAGCGCGGGCCCGTACACCGCGGAGCCGGTGAGCGACTGCGTGGTAAACGCGCCCGCACCAATGGAGACGGCGCCGACCAGCGTGGAGCCGCTCCCTGCGAGCACGACGGTAGGCGAGGTGCAGTTCGCGGTGGCCCCATCGCTCGCGTCGGAAGCGCCCGCATCGGAGCTACTGCCGTCGTCGCCGTTCCTCTCGTTCGCGTCGGAACCAGGAGCATCCGTGACCGAAGCCTCGTTCGGAGGGGCGTTGCCGTTACCGTCGTTGACCGCACCGCCATCGGAGCTCCCCGAGGTGCTCCCGTCGAACACGAACACGGGTCCGTGCGTCTCTCCGTTCTCGGCCCCCGCACACCCCGCGAAGACGAACGGCACCGAGACGGCGACGAACGCGAGGAGCACCATGACGGGCGCGACCGAGCGAGGCATGCGGGCGACTCTAGCAACGCGGAGACGAGAGTTCACTCCTCGATGAGGCGCGACAAACGACGCCGCGCGTCGAGCGCGTCACGAAGCGCACGCTCGAGCCGCGCCGAGAGAGCCTTGCGCACCCGGAGACGCTCCGGCTCGACGCGCATCGACAGCAGCAGCTCACGCGGGACACGCGGGTGGTGCCCCCCTTCCTGGGCCGCGGCGAGGATGGCCTGGGTCTCGTCCCCCAGGAGCCACGGCAACAGGAACGCGAGGCTCTCACCAGGCGTGCGCGGCGAGAGAACGTAGAACTCCGTCGAGCACGCCATCGCTCGACCGCCGCACGCGGTGCGCACGGACGGGAGAACCAGCGCGATCTGACGCAGGTATGGGCGCAGCCGCGACACCAGGAGGTCCCCCGCGTGCACGCGCTTCTTGGCGCTCGACGGAGGAGCCGAGGCTCGCAGCGCCGCGCGGACATCGAGGATGCCGTCGCGCGCGTGCGTCGTATCGAACACCACGGCGTGCGCGAGGTCGTCCCCCTCGACGCGCTCGCTCCGCACGTCGACGAGCGTGCCGAGCGGCGCTCCGTCGCCCGAGACGAGGCGCGTGGCCAGGTGCCGTTCGGGCGCGAGAGTGATCGCGTCGCCGAGCTCGGCGAGCGTGCGGACGACGTGCGCGCTCACGACGCGAACCCCTCGGTGCGGAGGAAGCTCGCGAGCGGCGTCGCGATGGCGTCGAGATCGTGATCGACGTCGCGCCAGGTCGCGTCGTCTCCCCCCGCGCGGAAGATCGGCTCTCCCGCCGCGTCCTTCCCGGCCCGCTCGCTCGCCGCGAAGAACGTCCGCTCCCCGCGATCGACCTGCGCGAACGACACCGACTGCGCGCGCTTCTTCGCGAAGACGACGACCGCTTTCTGCGAGGTGTGCGGAAGGAACGTCTCGCGCGGCAAGCTCACGACCGCCAGCACCCGCGCGTTCTCCATCAGCCACGTCCGCATGCCGCTCCACGCGCGCGACGCCACCTTGTTGTGCGGCAGCACGATCGCGAGCCGCCCGCCTGGCCGGAGCATCTCGACGCACCGCTCGACGAACAGCGCGTCCCGCTCCGCGCGCTTCCCTGTGCGCGCGACGGCGTACCCCGCGTACTCCACGTCGCCGGCGAACGGAGGGTTCGTCACGACCACGTCGGCCTCGCGTGGTCCCCCTTCGTCGCGACGCAGGCTGTCGCCCCGCGCGATGCGCGACGGGTCCTCCCCGCCGACGACCGAGACGAGCCGCGCGACGCGAACGGCACGCGCGTCGACGTCCATCCCCCACGTCTCCACCTTCGCGTTCGCCCGCGCATGCACCAGAAACGCCCCCGAGCCGCACGCGGGATCGACCACGCGCTCGTGTCGCGCGAGGAGCAGCGAGCGCACGACCCAGTCGACCACGTGCCGCGGCGTGAAGAACTGCCCCTTGTCCCCCTTCCCCACGCGCGTCACGAGCTGCTCGAAGACAGCGTCCAGCGCCTCGGCGTCCCCTTCGAGCGAGGCGCGGTCCAGCAGCGCGCACACCTCGTCGAGCGTCGCGTCCGGCACGTCGAGCGACGGCGAGGCTTCGAGCCCCGGCCACCGCTTCGCCGCATCGCGCAAGCCACGGGCGAGTGCGTCACGCGTGCCACGCGCTCCCGAAAGGCGCGCGGCGATCAGCGAAAACACCAGCTCGAACGCGTCCGCGCCGCTCGAGGCGAGCACGACCTCTTCGATGCGCGCGACGACGCTGCGCTGGCTCGCCTGGACGCGATGGCGCTTCGCCATGGGTCGAGCATTAGCATCTCGCGATGCTTCAGGGGTGGACGCGCCGCCCCCACCCGGGCGCCCGCACCGCGAGCGCCCTTCCGCGCCGGACGATCGCGAGCTACACCTCGCGGCATGGACGCCAAGGTTCTCCACGCCAAGCTGGCCGACGCTGCAGCACGTTTCCACTCTGAATCGATCGACGAGCGGGGCGGCCGCGACCCCATCGCAGCGCTCTACACCGAGCGTCGCGCCGCGTACTCGCTCTTCGCGCTGCACATGAGCGACCTCGACTGCGAGGCGCTCCGGCCGTACCTCTTCGGCCGCCCCATCCCGCGCAAGGCAGGCGACACGCCGGTGAAGTGCCTGAACCTGGTGGACGGCGAGTGGAGACGCCCGGCCGAGCTCGCGCCGATGAAGTCGCTCGCCGACAAGCGGATCACGCTGATGGAGATCGCACGCTCCACGGAGGCCGACGTCGCCCACTGCATCGAGCGCGCGCACTCCTTCTGGACGTCGCTCGAATGGGCGAACGAGGCGCTCGCGTACCGCAAGCACGTCATCAAGAACTTCTCGCGCTTGCTCCACTACTTCTACGAGGAGTGCCTCGACGAGCTCCGGCAGCAGACGCCGAAGACGCGGCTCGAGGCCAACAAGGACTTCTTCGAGGCCAAGCGCGCGGCCGATCACCTCGAGGGGAACGCCGAGAAGGCGATGCGCGGCGAGCTCGTCCCGATGATGGTCCCCGGCCAGTCGTACTGGAAGGACTCGTACCTGCCGGCCGGCGTGTGCGCGGTCATCACGCCGATGAACTTCATCTACGGCATCCCCGGGATCCAGATCGTCGGCTGCTATCTGAGCGGCTCGCCCATGATCTTCAAGGGGCACCCGTTCAGCGCGATCACGAGCACGACGCTCATCCGCATGCTCATCGCGGCCGGCGCCGACCCGCGCGCGGTGCACAAGCTCGAGGGGTTCGGTGGCGACATCGCGACGCTCACGCGCGATCACCGCATCGCCGTCGTCAGCGTCACGGGGAGCGCGGAGACGGCGAAGAACATCCAGGCCGGACGCGACGTGCGCCCGGTGAAGTTCGAAGGGGGCGGCTGCAACTGGGCCTACCTCGACGACGGATACTCGGACGCCGACCTGAACAAGATCGCCGTGCGCCTCTCGTACTCGAAGCTCGGAATGGGGTCGCACAAGTGCACCTCGCTCCACGGCATCGCGGCCAGCAAGGCGACGCTCGACCGGCTCGAGCCGATGATCGCCAAGGAGATGAAGTCGTGGCGCTCGGTCGACCCGCGCACGGCGGCGGCGGAGGACACGAAGATCGTGAGCCCGCTGATGGTCCACAAGGCGGCGACGCTCCTGTCGATCCAGGCGGCTGCGAAGAAGGCGGGCGTGCCCATCGTGGTCGAGGGGGCGCGGCTCACCGATAGCGAGTACGGCCAGAACGCCGAGGTCTGCTCCCCGGTCGTGCTCGGCCGCGTGACGCCGACGACGCGCGTCACGGTGGACTGGGACGGCAAGGAGCAGACGATCGCGCTCGCGACGACCGAGTTCTTCATGCCCATCCTCTGCACGATGGAGATGGCGAGCTTCGACGACTTCATCCGCTTCTCGTTGACCGTGAACCCGCACGACCTCGCGACGAGCATCTGGACGCGCGACGACGTGAAGATCCAGCGCGCGCGCCGCGTGCTCGGCGGGATGCTCAAGGAGAACGACGGCACCGACAGCGCGCTCGAATGGGAGGAGTTCGGCTCGTCCGGCATCGGCGACAGCGGCAACACCGGCGTCGGTGACGCGACGACGACGATCGCGATGTTCTCCCGCAAGCAGAAGGGGCGTCACTTCACGTTCTGATACATTTGCGTGGTTGAGCGCGAAGACCACGAGAGCCAAGGGGACGAACTTCCGGTCGTTCGCCCCGGCGCTGCGTCGCTTGCATGGCGACGCGGTCCTGGACCGCACGCTCGCGCTCTGTCCTCGCGAGCTCGGAGACGCCATGCGGATGCATGCGTTCGTGTCGAGCGGGTGGTACCCCATCGAACAGCTCGCGCAGCTCCACGAGGCCGCGATGCGCGCGTGCGACAAGGGGCCCGAGCTGTCGCGCGCGCTTGGACGCGAGGGGGTCCTCGATGACTTCCGGACGGGAGTGAACCGCCTCATCACCCTGGCGATCACCCCGGAGTCGATCCTGAAGTGGGCACCGCGAATCCTCGGGCTCTACTACGACCGCGGGCGCATCGTGGTCGAGGAGTCGGGGGAGGGTCGCGGGATGGCGCGCTTCGAGGGGTTCGACGGGTTCTCGCGCCCCGTGTGGGAGGATCTGATCGGCGGCTGCCTCGGCACGCTCGAAGTCGCCGGGGGCAAGACCGCCAGCGCGCGCGTGCTCTCGGGGGGCCAGGACGGCGACTCGCACCTTGGGGTCGCCTTCCGCTGGACGCACTGAGCGACGCGCTCGTTCTGATACGCTCGCCGTTCGCTCGATGACGAAGGTGAAAGGGCTCGCGTTCCGCTCCTACTCGGCAACGTTCAAGCGTCTGCACGGGGACGAGGCGCACGCCCGGATGCTCGAACGGCTCCCGTCCGAGCTGGGCGACGCTCTTCGCATGGGGGCGATCCTCACGGGGGGCTGGTATCCCGTCGCGTGGCTCGACCAGCTTCAAGTCGCCGTGCGCACCCAGTGCAACCAAGGGGTCGAGCTGACGCGCGCGATCGCGCGCGAGGCCGTGAAGGAGGACTTCCGGTCGGGGGTGCATCGCCTGGTGACGCTCGCCACGTCGCCGGAGTGGCTCATCAAGTCGTCGCCGCGGATCGTCGGCTTTTATTACGACTCGGGGCGGCTCGTGGTCGAGGACGCCGGGGCCGGGCGCGCGATGGGCCGGTACGAGGGGTTCGAAGGGTTCACGCAAGACCTCTGGGTGCAGCTCATCGGCGGCAGCATGGGCGTCATCGAGCTCGCCGGAGCCAAGGCGCCGGTGGCGAAGGTGCTCGCCGGTGGCAACGCCGGGGACGGGCACATGACGTTCACCATCAAGTGGTCGTGACGATGCGGGCGCTCGTCTTCGACCTTTCGATCCCGAAGTACCTCCTCGCCAGAGCCATCGGCGCGAAGCGCGCGCCGCGCCTCTTCTACGGGCCGCACTCCTGCTTCACGCTCCGCGACGTCCCCACCCCCACGCCCCCGAACGACGAGTGGCTCGTGCTCCGCCCCCGGCTCGCCGGGCTGTGCGGGAGCGATCTGTCGGCCATCTTCCTCAAGATGAGCCCGGCGATGAGCGCGGTCACCATCGGCGCGGGCGAGAGCGCCGTGTTCGGGCACGAAGTGCTCGCCGACGTGGAGCACGTGGGGGTCGGAGCGCGCGGTCGCGGCGTGAAGGAAGGGGATCGGGTGGTCGTCGATCCGGTCCTCGGGTGTGCGGCGCGCAGTCTCGTGCCGTGCGCGCGATGCGCGGCGGGCGAGTACGGGACGTGCGCGCGCATCGGGAGCGTGATGCCGAAGGGGGTGATCCTCGGCGCGTGCCCGTCGTGGCCCGGCGGGTTCGGCGAGCGGATGGTCGCGCATCGATCGCAGGTGTTCCGCGTCCCCGATTCGATCGCCGACGAGCTCGCCGTGCTCACCGAGCCGCTTTCGGTCGCGGTGCACGCGGTGCTCCGTCACCCGCCGGTCGACGACGAAGAGGTGCTCGTCATCGGCGGCGGTCCCATCGCGTTCGGCGTCCTCTGGGCCCTCCGGGAGATCGCCCCCCGCGCGCGCGTGACGCTCTACACGGTCGAGGACTACCAGCTCCCGATCGCGACCTCACTCGGCGCGGCGCGCGCATGGTCCCCCCGCGGGGGCGCGCTGCTCGACCGCACCGCGACGGCCACGTCGTCGGCCGTGCTTCGCCCCGTGCTCGGGCGCGAGTACCTCGCCGGCGGCTTCTCCCGCGTCTTCGACTGCGTTGGCTCGCAAGCGAGCCTCGACGACGCGCTCCGCATCACGGCGCCGGGAGGGACCATCGTGCTGGTGGGCGCCGCCGGCGTGACCCCAACGCTGGACCTCACCTTCCTCTGGCACAAAGAGCTGAAGGTCGAAGGGACGGCGTACTACGCCGAGGAGGACTGGAAGGGGCGGAGCGCGCGGACATTCGAAGCGACGCTCGAGCTCCTCGGCTCCACGCGCGCCCCTCTGGCCGCCCTGGTGACGCACAGGTACCCGCTCGGCGACTACGCGCGCGCCATCGAGGCGAGCGTCCATCGCACGGCGCACCGGAGCGTGAAGGCCGTGTTCGCACCGCAAGCTTGATCGCGCGCCCACGGTGCTAGATTGCGCCTCCATGGACGGGCTTCTTCGCGGGACCACTCGATTGAACGACTTCGACGCCGCGTGGAGCGTCGCCCGTGGAGGCCCCGCGCTGCGCGCCATCCGGGTGGCCGCCGAGAAGCTGCGCGACCGCTTCCTGGCCGGCCCGCGCGTCGTCGCGGTGCGCACGCTCCCCCTCACGACGCTCCTCTACCCGACGAAGTACGCCTTCAACTCGGCCGCCATGTCGCCGGCGCCGTACGTCGTCTTGACCCACCGCTGCGTGCTCGTGCAGTTCCTCCAGGCGGGCGCGCTGAAGACGCTGCTGTTCAACCCGTCGGACATCGAGGCCGCGCGCGCCACGCCGTACTTCGCGCGCATGATCGACCGGTTCGGCGAGCGGGCGACGAACATGCTCGTCCAGAAGTTCGAGCCGCTGGAGACCCAGCTCTCGACACTCGGTCTGTCGGCCGCCGACATCGACTACGTCGCTTTCGATCACTTCCACACGCAGGACGTTCGCCCCATCGTCGGCACGACCGACGGCGTCTCCAGGGCGCGCTTCCCCAACGCCACGCTGTTCGCGCCGCAGTGCGAGTGGGACGACTGGGACGACCTGCACCCGTACCAGCGCGCCTGGTTCGTCCGTGACGGGAAGCGCAACGCGAAGACCGACCGCATCGCCTTCACCAACTGCGACCTCGCGCTCGGCGACGGCGTCATGCTGGTGCGGACGCCCGGGCACACCTCGGGGAACCAGACGCTCTTCGTCGGCACCGAGCAGGGTGTTTGGGGAGTGAGCGAGAACGGGACGAGCGCCGACAACTGGTCGCCGCACGACAGCCGCATCGCGGGGCTCGCCACGATGTGCCGCAAGAGCGAGCTCGACATGGTGGTGAACTCGAACACGCCCGAAGGGGGCGCGACGCAGTACACGTCGATGATGCTGGAGCGGACGCTCGTCGACCGCGTGCGACGCGCGCCGGCGTTCGTGCAGATGTTCCCGTCCAGCGAGGTGACGCCGTCAGCGCTCGCGCCGGGCCTCGCGCCGACGCTGCTTCATCGCGCGATCACGAGCGGTGACGTCGTGAGCACGCGCGTCTCGCCGCGGCAGATGGCCGAAGCGAGGTAACGCAAACCCCACCCCCCTGGCCCCCCGCCCCGCAGGCGAGGCGGAGGGGACGTGAACGTCTTCTCTCCGTAGACGGTCTGCAGGCACTCCCCTCGTCGCTCGCGCTCAGCATTCATCGCATCTCGCTGGGAGAAACCCCATCCCCCCCGCCCCTTCGGGAAGGGGACGGGGGATGGGGTTTTCGCGACGGGTCCTGAGATGCGATGAATGCTCAGCGCCCGCGGGGAGGGGCCGGGGGTGGGGTCTTACGAGAGGTCCGAGGGTCGGGGCTTCTCCACTGGCCGGCCGTGGCCCTCACCGCGGCTGAATCATCTGCTCCGACGAGCCACCGAACCGC
>Ga0302283_1000023_pt1 | contig 88142 bp, 133 predicted proteins | sample III_Fen_E1_4_FD_198770 | JGI IMG/M metagenome (GOLD analysis project Ga0302283, IMG submission 198770) | Peat permafrost microbial communities from Stordalen Mire near Abisko, Sweden - III_Fen_E1_4 | ecosystem: Environmental > Terrestrial > Soil > Wetlands > Permafrost | place: Sweden: Abisko... | reverse complement strand
CTTTGCTATCCAGTAGTTTCCAGCACATTGAGGACGTGCGATTCGCTCTTGAGTTCTTTATCGAGAAAATGCAGAGATCGCGGGATGCGCACGACCACGACAAGATCAGCGATATCGATGGATTCCACCGCGACTTCCTGACTGGATTCGAGGAGCACTCATGGTGGGACAATCACCGCAAAGTGAATCGCCATCACCTACTCGAAGCAGACGGCGTGCCAGAGGACGTAAACCTGATCGACGTCTTGGATATGATTTCCGATTGCGTTATGGCGGGGATGGCTCGGTCTGGATCGGTTTATCCTCTCAACATCGACCCTGACGTTCTCATGAGGGCATTCCAGAACACGGTCGAACTTCTCAAGAAGAACGTCGAAGTTGTAGATTGGTCAGAACAGGAGAAATACATTGGCCTCATTTGACATCGCTTTGAACTGGGTTCTCGACAGCGAGGATCCGCAGCGCCAGTACAAGCAAGTCCCCGACGCTCCTCCGGGGGCATTCGCTATCAGTGGGATAAACTCGGTAGCCTACCCGAAGCAGTTCGATTACGTCGCGTCCATCCCCCAGGCGCAGCGCGGCCTGGATGTGGCGAACTTCTACCGGGCGGAGTTCTGGAACGAGTGGTACTCGCAACTTACGGACGACGAACTCGCCAAGCGCGTTCTGGACATGGCGGTGAACGGTGGTCCGGCGACCGCAGTCAAGTTGCTCCAGCGCGCACTGGCGATCAAGGACGATGGTCTTTGGGGACCCAACACGGTGCACGAGGCGAACTCCGAGCCGAACATCGTCGCCATGTTCACCGCGGCGCGCGTGGAGAGGTACCAGAGGATCGCGGCGGCCAACCCGGCGAACGCGCATTACCTTCCGCAGTGGCTGGCTCGGGCAAGCAGGTAGAATCCACCAGAATTAAAGAGGCCGCCTTTCGGGGCGGCCTTTGTTGCATGGTGGGCCTTGTTGGGTTTGAACCAACGACCTTCCCGTTATGAGCGGGCTGCTCTGACCAACTGAGCTAAAGGCCCACGTAAATCACTGCCCCCTCTGCATCAAATACATCTGAGCCCTCTGGAGCACTCCCTGCGCGGCGAAGATATCCATGTTGAGCGCCATGTCGATATTGTTGTTCGGATACACGCGGATCACCATCACGCCAGATAGTTCGTCTACATTGTCCATGGCCTTCATCAAGATCGACGAAGCCGAAGGCCGCACATTGCCGGCACTCGCCGCCAGGTCGCTGAGCGTCGGCGCTCGATCCTCGGTCTCCGCTGTCCCGACTGCTTGCTTGTCCCAGAATTCCTGACCGCGTTTCAGCATATCCTTCTCCGCAGCGTCCCTATCTTCCTGCCCCGCATTGCCGCCTTCCTGCCACTGAATGGCTTCGGGGGATACCACGGCCTCACCTTGCGCCTCCGAAGCCGCCACGGTCGCCGCAGAGATCGCCTGGATGCTGATTCCTCCAAGCGGAAGATAGGGACTCGTGATCACCGGCACGCCCAGCAGGTGCGTCAGTTCAAACTTCCGGTTGAGTAGCGCGTCGAGGAAGCGCGTCCACGACGACCGGCGCTTGATTGACTTGACCGTCTCGGCCAAGATCATCCTGGTTGATTCGTTCATCAGGAGGGCGACCGGCGTGTTGCCTTCCATGAGGACTTGGTTGATCAGCATGTTGCACTTTTTGAGCATCGAAGGGCTTTGCATGGGAGTTCCTTTCTGGTTACTCATCGTCTGATCCGAGTTTCTGAAAATCAGCAAGCAGTTCTGCCGGGACAAATTCAGCGTAGATGCGGCTATAGTTCCATGTGCAGTCACGGAATACGCGGCCATCCCCATCCCAATTGACGATGTGGCTATTAATTTCGTCGTAGATGAGTTGATCGTCAGGTGTCTCAATAGTGAATCCATTCAGTCCACGTTCAGCATAATCTGGCCCATCACTCCAGTCGCCACGATTCTTTTCAAGGAAATACGCCAGGCGTAGGTACTTGTTCTTCTCAAGGAGAACATCGCGCATGTCGCTCATCTCGGTCTTCACCGGGTCGGATCCATACTTTAAGCAAAGCGCGATGCGGCGGCTCTCTGTCTCGACTCGCGTTCTCTTGGCGGACTCTTCTTGTTCTTCCTTCCGCTTCTCCGCGTCGATACTCTGTTGCCACTTCACGCACTGCTCTTGAAATGACTTGTAGCTACGCTCGCACTCAGGCCACATATCCACGGTGTGAACTCTGGATCCAAGATACTTCCAACCAGCGGGTTCCATCTCGGTCTTCGTGCGGCCCCGAACGGTGTATGACTTTTGAACTTGTGATGGAATGCCGGCGTTGGTGATCGACTCAAGAAGGAAGTTCACGATCCTCGCGTTCTCGGCGCAGATAGCCTGATTGTCCGGGATGAGCGCCTTCGACTCTTCGTAGACCTTGGCGGCGTGCGCCAGAGCCCTCTCGGGGGTGTTCTTCTGTGAACTCCATGAGTGATACTCGGGAGCCCCGACGTTCTGGTAGTGGGTTTGGTGTGTGAGCGCGTAGATCGGGTACGGCTTCGGATCTCGGATCTTTCCGGTTTGCGCGTCGAGTAAACCTTGAAGGCGAAGCAATTCGCTTTTGAATGCGGCGACGGCTTCGTCCATCCGGTCTGCCGAGTATTTCAATTTCCCGAGGTCTTTGTTTTCCATGATGCGAGTTCCTTTCAAGCAATCGGTTTGCCAAACTCTCGTTTGTGTGAAAATTATTCTGTTGAAAACTGCCATCAAAAATGATGTAAATCGATGCTTTTCCTACAATGATGGCACTAGGTAAGGTGCAAATGAAAAGCACGGAACAGGCTTTTCCCAACACCAACACCAACACCAATACCAATACCTTTCCTACGCCGATGAATCGATATGGTTTGATATGGTTTGAAGTGGTTTGAAAACAGTGTTGATTTTAAACGACTTACGTTTTTTGGTAGAAACGTACTCTTGTCGGTACGACTCAAGTTCGCATTCGTCTGGGGGCGGCGTTCTCCTGTCGGCGGCAGTTTGATACTTGCTCAAATATGCTTTATCGGTGAGCCACTGTCCCCAAACAGATCCGTCTGCCGCCTCGTAGACAAACAGGAGAAAGTTTTGGTTGTACTCTGACACCCAAGATGAAATCTGGTCCTCAGTGGGCTTCAAGCGAAACCCATGGTACATGACGTTGATGATCTTGTTGTAGTCGAGTTCTATGCGCGCAAGTGAGTTGCTAGCAGTGAAGAAGCGGGGCCAATGAAGTTGGGCCTCGTCCGAGCAGTTTGCTAAACGTTCTCCGCTGAATAGTCCATCTGGACTGATGATTGCCATTGAGTCCTCTCAGTCACATCGGAACCCAGCGGACTGAGAGGAACGCTGGGTTCACGATGCAAAACCGCTTGGGGGCGGCGTCCGGTGGCCAGACCAGACGAAACCAGCCTACCACCAAAATTTCCCAATTGCAAGCGTTGCCTGTATGGCGTAATCTAGCGACATGAGCACTATCGGGGTTGTGGCAATCTCCCTATTTTGTGGCCTATTCCTGGCCGTTCTTTTGTCCGGTCTCGGCGTCCTGATCTGGTTGGCGATGAATCTCCGCAAGGCCCTGGCCGCGCTCCGGCTGGAAGCGGTTTCAGTCTCAAGTGAGACTCGCGCCGTGCTGGCGCAGTACCAGACGGAACTAGCCCGGCAGATCGAATCGTCGAAGTCCTCGTTCGGGGTGATCCGCAATGACATGAAGGCTTTGCTGGACGAGCACCGCAAGAAGACCACCTCGACTCTTGAGGAGCACCGCCAGAAGATGCAGGCCGGAATCGACCGCATCAATGCCGACGCCTTGCAGGGGGCCGCGGCGCGCGCCATCCAGGCTTGCCTCCGGTTGGAGAAGGCAGTCGGCGTGATCCAGCAACTCTTCCTGAACACCGAGGAAAAGGTGACGCACGAGTACGGACCGGACGAGTTTGCGCCGGAGGAGACCGCCTTCAGTGGGCCGCCATCCGGGTACATGCAGAGCCAGACGGCGCGGTACGATGAGCAGGTGGAGCAGGTTCGGGATCCAGAAGAGTCCAACCAGTCCGAGTTGTTTGCACCGCAGGAGTAGTTCCCGATGCCGAAGGCCGATTCCCGTAAGAAGCCGAAAATGGTAAAGTCGATGGCCCTTGTTCCGATCCCGCGCGAGACGGGTAAGCGCGGCCGCCCGGCGCCCGGCGTTGCCGACCGGAAGCGGTGGGTGATGTTCAAAGTCCACGGCAAGCCTGTCGAGGAGATAGCCAACATCTGCCATTGCTCCCCCATCGCCGTACAGGAATCGATCGACTACATGGAGCAGTACCGGCTCTACTACTCGAACGACCTTCTGGAGACGAAGATCCGCGAGACGGCCATGGAGCGCATGGACGCGGTAGGAACGGTCTTCGATGGCGGGCTCAAGGCGAACAAGTCGGTCCAGCAGCGCGACGGCAGATCGAAGTCGATGCCCGACTGGGGTACCAGGCTCAAGACGGTCGAGACGATGAAGAGCCTGATCGAGAGCGTCCAGCCGAAGGCGGCCGGAATCCAACTCAATCAGCAATTCAACAACGGGCAGGGTGGCCCCGGATTCGGCCCTGGCCTGAGTTTTGAGGCGATGCTGCGCAAGAAGCGCGAAGCCGCCGGCATGGCGAACGATCAGGAAGCGGACATCATCGACGCCGAGGTGAGCCAAGAGGACGAGATCGAGGACGAGTTCGCGGACTTTGGCGGCAGTGGAGATGACGACGAAGACGAAGAGGGAGACGAGCGTGCAGAGTGAGCAGATCGACAGCATCGTTGACCTTGCGGCCACCATCGCCAGCAAGGCCGACGATATCGAGGAAGTCATGGTTCTCTACACCTTGAAGTCCACAGGCAAGGGGTACTCTCTCGACAACGGAATGACCGTGGCCCAAGCCAACTTTCTGGTGGACAAGTTCAAGCACTGGATTTTTTCGTGCATGGTGAAGGAAGAGGAATAGGCGATGCGCGTCCCGCGTAAGGACCAGACCTTGAACGACGCGATCGAAATCCTACAGGATCACTACATCCGGTGCGAGCAGAACAACGCCCGCGCCTGGGCGGAACTTCCTGCGGATGGTCTGGCCTTCATCGAGGCCGAAGTTGATAAGGCTCTCGACCTCCGCTACTACCTAGAAAACTATCACTTCATCACGACAGAGCGCGGCATCCTGAAGTCGCTCTACCCGTTCTGGGACCACCAGGAGATTGTGTACGAGGCGATGCAGGAGGAGTGGAACGAGAAGGGATACTGCAAGGTCATCATCCTGAAACCCCGCCAGACGGGTATTTCAGTTTGGACGGCAGCTTCCATGTTCCACAGGACGATCTTCACTCCGCATTGCTTCACGATGATCGTCGCGCAGAACGACAAGACTTCAGAGCATATTTACAAGATGAGCCTCAACGCATACGCAAACCTTCCATGGTGGATGCGACCCGAGTATGCGTACAAAACGAAGAACGGTGCTATTGAGTTCCAAAGGTCGGACGAGAAAGCTAGAGCAGTTGATCCAGGTCTAGGGTCTACACTACAAGTGTCTCCTGCAACACAAACGAGTGGTGTGGCTATTGGTCGTTCAATCCGGGCATTGCACGCGAGTGAAGTTTCAAGGTGGCCTAATGACGAAATCTTCGAAGCTGACATTAAGCCGTCTATGAATGCTCATGATACATATCAAGTGTTTGAGTCAACTGGTTATGGTCGTCAAGGTTTGTTCTATGAGCAGTGGTGCGCAGCAGTAGATGGAGACAACGATATGCGCGCAGTGTTCATTCCTGTGTATAAGGTTCGCAAGTACTACATGCCGATCAAGGGTCCGTTCGACCTCGCGGAAGATGAGATTACCTTCAACGCGAAGATCAAGAAGGAAGAGCATTTTAGCATCCCCGATGAATTCTGGAACTTCCGCCGAAGCCGTATGCGCGCGGCGAAGCGTTCCGGCACCAAGGCGGGATTCCTTGAGTCGTACCCTCTGACCCCAACCGAGGCGTTCCAGTCTTCCGGCCTGTGCGCGTTTGATCGTGACTCGCTGGAATGGCAGGAGACGACCAAGGTTTGCAAGCCAGTGTACGCCGGCGAGATCAACCTGATTTCGATTGCATCGAGCCGGGTGGATACCAGCGATCTGCGGGAAGTGAAGGATGACGAGATTCTTCCGAGGCGCAAGTCTGGGCGCGGCGGGCGCCGGTTCCATGTCTGGGAGATGCCGGAAAAGGGGTCGACCTACTACGTTTCCGCTGACGTGGCGCTGGGCAACGGCGGCGATTACTCCGTCTGCATGGTGTGGCGCGCCGGGCACGGCATCGAGCCAGACACCCAAGTTGCGTCTTGGTGGGGTTGGATTCCCCCAAAGAAGTATGCGCACGTTGTCGCGGCTATCGGCCTGTTCTATGGCGAAGCCGAAGTGGCCGTTGAGTACATGAAGGATGGCATCACAACGGGCAACGAGCTGCGCGACATGGATTACCCGAGCCTGTACCGTCCGCAGTACAAGGACCGCCTGACCCACCAGGCATCGAACTACCTCCACTGGCTGACCAACTCGAAGACGCGCGACGAGATTATTGGCTGCATGAATGAGGCGTTGCTCGACCAGACGGTGGTTATTCGCGATGCCGATCTTCTGGACGAGATGATTGACTTCGCCTCTATGGAAACTGGCGGCAGGTCCGAAGGCCAGGGCAACAATGATGACGGGCCAATGGCGGCCATGATCGGTCTGTACTGCCTTCGTGAGACAACGAAGCACCTGAAGACCACATCTGTCGCGCAGGACCGCAGCGCCGCCGGGCAGGTTGGCGAACTCTACATCTACGGCGTCTACGACAACATCATGCGGCAGCGCGGCCAGTACAACACCGAGGCCGAGGCGCAGAAGGCTATGGGTGGTAATCTCGGGTGGAGGGTCCAGCCGATCCTCGTGTGCAACGCTAACACAGTTTCTTCTCCCATCTTCGATGCCATGGGCCCTGAGTTTGAACTACACTCAAAGCACGGAATGCACTCAACGGAAATAACGCCTGATATCGTTTGGGCGTATAAGTCTGCGCTCGGAAACTATCGGGCGTCAGGTGGCGATGTGATGGATAATGATTGGTGAGGAGACGAGAATGGATACATGCATGAAGGGCCATCGTATTCGGTGGAGCGATAACGATCAACACTTTGGTCCGTTTATCTACTCGAAAAGCAAGTACAAAAACATAGCTCTTGTACTTGGGTCGGGAGATGATGAAGAGAGTGCTGGATGTAGGTTGCGTATCAGCGTTTATCGACACACCTTTATCCTGGAGCTTCCGGCTATTATTAAGCCATGGAAGCGTAAGGTCGTGGCTGAATCGTGGGATGAATCTACCATTGCTCGACTCGGGCGAAATTGGTACTACGACTGCCACGAGCGCGAGTACGGGTTCTCTTACTCTGAGGGGTTCTTGAATGTTCTCCTCGGTCGCCAAACAGGTGATAGCAGCACGGAACAGCGTAAGGGATACTTTCTCCCATGGACTCAGTGGAAACATGTGCGTCACAGTTATTACGGACTGGACGGACGTCTTTACTGGACAGAGCCGCAAGTACTGTGGAGGGGGATGACTGTACAGCAGAATATCGACACGCACCGCTCCATATCGGAATCGCGGGACGCCTGCCCTATTCGTACTTTCTCTTTCGCTGATTTCGACGGCGAGCAGTTGACGGCAAAGACTAGAATCGAAGAGAGGGAGTGGCATCTCGGGACAGGATGGTTTTCATGGCTGCGTTTTTTCCGCAAGCCAAAGATTTGCCGTTCGCTCGATATTGCGTTTTCCGGAGAGACAGGAGAACGTAAGGGATCATGGAAGGGTGGAACAGTTGGCCACTCCATTGAAATGACTACAGGCGAACTGCACGAATCGGCGTTTCGACGCTATTGCGACGAGCACAAGATGAAGTTCATCGAAACAACCTAACTGACGGAGACGAGAACAATGGCTGACATTTTCACGCGGGCAGCAGAAGCCGCACATGAAGCGAACCGGGTGCTTTGCCTGGCTCTTGGAGATTCATCGCAACCAAAATGGGAAGATGCTCCGCAGTGGCAGAAAGATAGTGCCATTGTCGGCGTGCGTTTGATTAACAACAACCCCGCCACAACCCCCGAGCAGTCGCATGAGTCGTGGTTGGCGCAGAAATCCGCCGATGGATGGAAGTTTGGAGCGGTCAAAAATCCCGAGACAAAAGAGCATCCCTGCTTCCGCCCCTATTCGGAACTCCCCGAAGGACAGCGGTTGAAGGACGAGATGTTTGGCATTGTCGTCCGGTCTGTTCTTGGTATTCCTCTGGAGGCATCCAATGGCTGATCGAGCGTTTATGTTTTGCCCTTTGTGTCGTGACAACGGGAGCCCGCGCATGGAGATGATGCGGGATTCCAGCAACCAATTCACCTGCCCGATGGGGCACAACATCCCCGGCGAACGCCTTCAGATGCTCAAACCGGAGATGATCAAGACGGAAGTCCTCTGGAAGCCGGGCAACGGCGACGTGAAGACCGAGGTCTGGATCAACCAGGAAGTTCTGATCAAGGCGAAAGAGGTTCTGGGGAATCGGTTCAACCCGACCATCGACTCCATTCTTCGGGCTTGCCTGACCGGCGACTACATCCTGATCGATGGGCAGCAGGCGGCGAAGCTCAAGAAGTTGGGTATCCGGAACGGCGCCGAGATGGTGGCCGCGGCGGAAATGAACCAGAACCTTGCCGGTCAGAACGAGGATTTGACCAACCAGGTGATTCGCTGGGAGAACCGGGTAGCCGGGGCTCTGGCCAACCACGACTAAATATCACTTTCCAAATGGCGAGTGAAACCCGCCAGATAAGGTAGACTGCGCACGATGGCCACCGAACTCGAACTTCCGGCGCACAGACTCGAAAAAGAAGTTCTCTCATGGGCCGATTCGGTCTACGACGAGGCTGAACGGGAGTTGGGTGATTCCCGCGAGATGCGGATGACCTCTCGCCTGATCGACTACCTGGGCGGGATGCAATGGAATGCCAAGAGCCGGTACGGCCGTTCTCGCCCAACGGTCAACCGGCTCTTTCGCCAGTTCATCGAAATGGCCGGTTTGCTCACCGACATCGAGCCAGATTTTCAGGTCAAGTTCGCCAACGAGGATGAGGAGTTCCAGAAGCTCCAGTCGCTGATCAACGAGATGATCGTGATCTGGGCGCGGTCCACAGACTTTGAATCCGAACTTACCCAATCGGTCATGTGGGCGCTGCTCCATACCGGATACGCCAAAGTTCAGTGGAACCCGGCCATGAATGGCGGCCAGGGCGACGTGGAGTTTATGCCGCTCGGCCCACTCAACGTCATGACCATTGGCGCAGGGAACCGGATTCAGGACGACGAGTGCGTAATCGCCCGGTGGCCTGTGACTCTGGAGGCCCTGAAGCGCACCTATGGCGACCTCGCCCTGGGCGTGATGCCGGATCTTGAGTCAGGGGAACCGACCGGCGACATTACCCGGCCCGGCAAAATCTCAGAGGCGTCATGGGTGAAGCTCAACCCCAACCTCAAGAAGATGCTCGGCAAGAAGCAGTCGATGCAGTCCATGCGCAGCCGCTACCCCAAGGCCATGCTCAAGCAGTTTTGGTTCAAGGACACCTCACGGCTTGCGGGAAGTGAGTCTCAGCGCATCGGTGACAAGCGGTACAACTGGTCCTACATGGTCGAGCCGGGAGAACTGATCTACCCGCGTGGACGGATGCTGGTTGTGGCAGGCGGAAAAGTCCTTCAGGACGGACCCAACCCCTACTGGCACGCCATGTATCCATTCGCCAAGTTGCGGCTGATTCGGGTGCCATGGTCGTCCAATGGTCAGTCGCCTCTTGAGAGTCTTGCCTCGATGCAGGATATTGTGAACCGAATCAACGGCGGCATCATGGACATGATCAGGGCATCGATCGAGCCCAGGATGATTGCTCCCAAGGCCGCGTTCGCGCAGAGCGTGTGGGACTCCTTGGACCCCGGCGCGCCCGGCGCCAAGATCATGTACAACAACAACACCCCCAAGGCCCCTGAATATCCCAAGCCCCCCGAGTTGCCGGCATACGTTCTGGCAATGAAGCAGGACGTGGAGAAGGAACAGGACGCCAGCTCGGGTGCGGCGGCGATCAGCCAGGCGGTAGCCAAGAAGCAGGTGCCCGGCGGAGACTCGCTGGACATGATCATGAACTCCCGGTCGATTCCGATCCGCTTCATGGGGCGTGGCCTGTCTAGTTTCCTTACCGAAATCGGGACGATGGTTACCGCGAACAAGATGCAGTTCGAGGACTCCAAGAGCCGCATCCGCAAGTTTGGCGTCAAGGGCCTGACCGATGCCGACTTCGAGCCCTACTACGGTCAATGGCTCAACAAGGGTATGGAGCCGGAGGCGTTTGTCCGGCAGATGGTGTTCTCGATTCGCAAGGGCAGCCTGCTCTCGATTGAGAAGCAGGACGAGGTTACGGTGGCATTTGGTCTGCGCAAGATGGGGGATCTGTCGAGGAAGGGGCTCTACCGGAAATTGGGCATTGCGGCGTCGGATGTGGAGAAGATCGAGGGCGAGTTGATGGAAGAGGCCAAGATCAAAATCGCATTAGCTGGGGCCGCCGGAGCGGCGCAACCGCATCATGGCAAAAAATAATTCTGAAAGTTTTGTGCGAAATCGATTGCTTTTCTGGTTTTGTGGTAAATGATGGAACGCGAGACTAGGTGAAAACCTAATCCTGACAGTGGTGAAGGCCACTTAAAAAAACCGCTCACTTCCAAAGAAGGAGGACTACCAATATGCGTACCAAGCATCGTGGTGGCAAAAAGGGTCGCAAGCACAGCCGCGGCTCCAAGCGCGCGAAGTAGTTATTCGCGCAGTCAGGCAATTCAACAGTAACGGGGCCGGGAAACTGGCCCCCCAACCCACCAGGAGAAGTCCGATGGAAAAAAATGAGCGCGTGAGCGAAGAAACATTTGGCTCTCCCATCCCGCAGATTCCCGTCAAGAAGGGTACGATTCACACCTTCGGCCACGCGATCAATGATTCGGCACTGCCGGACCGCGGCGTCAGCGTGAACGTGAAGACCGGATTCCCGGTGAAGGGGAACGCCTAAGCCATGGCCGCGACTCCCCCAACAGCAGCTCCTCCGAACTTCTACGACAACTTGCCCGGCGGCGGCGAACCGGCGGCAGGTGCTCCGCCTCCAGGTGGACCCGGCGGCAAGCCGGGCGGCGAACCGGACGCTGATGAGGAGTTGATGAAGGGCCTCACGGGCGTCTATCGCGTCCTGAGTAAGATGTCCAAGCTCAAGAAAGAACTCAAGGGCGGCATCGACAAGATCAAGGAAGACATCAAGGTTCTTGTCGTGCAGGGCCTCAAGAAAGACCCGAAAGACCTGGACTCCGGCGAGGATAAGACCCCTCCGCCTGCGCCAGCCGCAGAACCCCCGGCCGCACCTCCGCCGGGAGCACAACCCCCCACCCAAACAGACGAGACGCATTCCGCGTAAGAGGAGTAGGGCATGGCTTTGCTTGACGATTTGAAAGGGATCTTGAGTCCCGAAGAGTTTGCGAAGATTCAGGGCAATGCGACGGTGGCGACCCGCATTGCGCGCGGCGATGAACTGCGCAGTTATTACGACGGTGAAGAGACTCCGGTAACGCCCCCAGTAGTATCGGCGACCGTGGTTGCTCCGCCTCCGAATTCGTCCAGCCAGTTCGATCTGAGTTCGATCGAGCGCATGATGGACACACGTCTTGGCAAGTTGAACGAGATTGTCGATACCCGCGTGAACGAGATCGTGAAGACGCGCGGCGACGAACTGGTCAACAATGCTGTGAAGATTGCCACACAGAGGGCCGACGAACTGAGCCGGATCTATACCCGCCACGCGGCGGAGACCGGCAAGCCGTTCGACTCGACAGAGTTCAATACGTTCCTCGAAAAGCCCGAAAGCAAGGCGCGGGGATATCGCACGATCACCCAGGCTTATGACGACTACGTCGCTCCTCAGACTCAGGAGCGGGTTGTCGAACAGAAGGTTCGCGAGCGCATGGCGGCAGAATCCGGAAAGCATGTTCCGGGGACCACACCGGCACCTTCGGTGAACAGCAGGATTTCAGTTTTCCAGAGGCGCGGAAGTGCCGATGGGGCAGTGAGTACAGGTGCCCAAAAGGCCGCCGAGATGCTCGACAAGCGTATGGCACGCCAGCAGGAAATGGCGAGCTAAGAATTTCAAATTAACGGAGGCCAGTGATGGCAGGCTTGACAATTAACGACATCAATGCAGTAACGCTGCCGAATATCGTCCCCGAAATCGTGGACGAATATTACAAGGTTAGTCCGGTCTTCGTTCTGATCTTCAAGGGCGATACGGTCAAGCCCTTTCCGGGTGGCCTTTACATTCAGCAGCCGATTCAGTATGCGCCGCTGAAGGCTGGCCCATTTGCGCCTGGCTCGACCTTCGACATCAGCTACGTCCAGACGGACACTGCGATGACGTTTGCGGTCAAGTTCTACTACGCCAACGTGACCATTCAGGGCACTCAGTTGCCGCTCAACCGCGACAGCTATGCCGTCATGTCCTTCGTTGAAGAGAAGATGGTGAACGGCGCTCAGGCTTTGGCCCAGTCGCTCGCGACCGACATCTACAACGACGGCCAAGGCACCGTTTCTTCGCAGATTGCCCTCGACGGGCTGCTTGCGGGATACGACGACGGCACGAACTACCCGACTTACGGCGGCCTCCCCCGCGCGGCCATCGGCTCCGGCGCTTCGACGGGCATCAACGGATACTACCAGAACGTTGCCGGCCCCTTGTCGATCACTGGGCTCCAGAAGGCATACGGGCAGGCCACCTTTGGCAATCGCCAGCCGAACCTGATCGCCACCACTCAGTCGATCTACAACCAGCTTTACAGCAAACTGGTTCCCGCGCAGCGCGTCAATGACAACATCATGATTGACCAGGCGCAGAACATCGGCTTCACTGCGATCCGGTTCAACAACCAGCGGCTCGTGGTCGATCAGTATTGCCCCACTGGATACGTGTTCGGCATGAACACCGACTTCATGAACGTCCACATCTCCGAGCACGAACTGTTCAGCTTCGGTTTCACCGGGTTCAAGGAACTTCCGAACTCCGTTGACTCTGCCGGCCAGCTCTGCTTCGGCGGCAACATCGTGGTCAGCGCACCTCGCCTCGGGTTCGTATTAACCGGAATTACAGGATAGTCGCTGTCGGCAACGAAGAATTTGCAGTAGGCGCAACGGCGCCGGAGGATTTGACATGGCACTCGGAACAGAATTTCCGGTAATTTCGAGCGGCAACCTGTACACGGCGATTGATACCTATCAAGCCGCTACGGTGCAGCCGCCCATCCAGAGCCAGCCCAACGGGGCGTTGAACCCGATCGGCGCGGCTTTCCTGTTGTCGCCTGGCGCATCGGAGTATTCTCCTCTCCAGTACTACCCGACGCCTGGTGGATCTCTCAACTCGAACGGCTGGGGCGCTCCTCTGGTTGTGCGCTACGTGCGCTACAACTCGACGACCGCCGCGGCCATGCTTGCCTACCCGGCTCCCGTCTACTGGACGGATGAGACGTTCACGACCGTCACCGGAACCTTCTCTGAGGGCAACCCGGCATCGACTGGCAACTTGAACTCTCTGGCTGGCTGGCTTCTGCCGAACTTCACTTCGCTCGGCAAGACTGGCGCGGCCTCGACCACGGCGCTCAACGGAAACTTCTGCTTTATCGCGACCAAGGGATTTGTCCCCGCTGCGGCGGTTGTGGCCTCGGTTGCGGTTGGCGATGCGATTGTTGGCGCGGCAGGCAACTTCACGGTGGCTCGTGTGGCCTCCGGAACTGCCCCGACCTCGCGCCGCTTGGCAATCGCGCAGTCGGCAGTAACCGCTGCTATCACCGCCGACATCCTGATTGACTGCGACATCACGTTCTAACCCTCATCCCGCGTGTCGGATAGATGCGCGGGGATAGACTCAAGGAGCCGTCATGGCATTGACACTTACGAGAATTCCAGACTGCCAGCAGAGTGCCGGCCCTTCGCAGGTTGAAGTTGGGTTTCAGTTGCAGCCTGGTGCGTCTGATTATCCATCTGGCGGCTACGTGATTCCTGGCGCTCTCGCGACAGGGACGGGTGTCTCCGGAAACTTTGGTGCAGAGTTTACCTACGGGGTTCAGTTGATTGCAAGCAATGCGGCCGGCGCCGCGTTCGTGCCAGAATTCATCCTCCCGGCAGGTTCTTTCGGATCAAACCCTGCCCCTTCGCAGACCGTGACGATGGCCGTCGCGTTGTCGGAGGGAGCATCGCCTGCGATTCCTTTGGGGCTGAGTGCTGTTTCTGCTAACTCGACTCTCAGCGCAGTTGCCGCGGGCGTTGGCACGGTCACCGTTGCCAATACGTTGAGGGCAAACCAGTTCGTTTACCTCCAGTCCTTCACGCAGTTGGGAGCATTGAATGGGACGATCGTCAGGGTTGCTTCGGCGACCTCTGCCGCGTTCACGTTTAACTTGGGAACTGCCGCCAACGTTGGTTCCGCTGCCGATACCACGGGCACCTTCCAGGTCGTTCAGGCTGGCGTTGGGAATCAGCTTCAGCTTGGCGCGACGGCGACCATCACCAACTCGATCGGCACTGCCGCTCTGTTGACGATGACCTCCACCCTCAACCCTCCGGTCGGCAGCTTCGTCTACATCGACAACCTGACCAATGGCGCGAAGGCGAACGGTGTTCTGGTGCAGGTTCTCACCTCGTCCTCGACGCAGTTCACCGCAAACTGGAACGGCACAGGCAACACCTTCACGACCGCCGCCGATACCGGCAACGTGTGGCAACTTGTCACGGCTGGAAATGCTCCGGTTACCACTGGAACTTCCGTCTCCATCACCAACTCTCTGGCGACGGCATCTTCCGCTGGCACTGCGGGCGTCATCACGCTGACCGCGAACAATCTCCTTCAGCCCGGCAACATCGTCGTTACCCAGGGCCTGACCAACGGTGCCAAGAGCGACGGTACGATCAGTGCTGTCATCGCAACCGGCCTGACCAACGCCATCTTTAAGATGAACGGCCAGAACGGTGGATATACGACCGCAGCCGACTCTGGCGTCAGCGCCGTGCTCGTGACTGGAACGCCGACTACCGTAGTGCAAGTGTCGCCCGGAACTGATCTGAGCGCCTGCACTTGGTTCGTGTCTTTTCTCAACAGCGGACTGTAATAATCACCACAGAGGGGCGGGGTAACGGTTACCGCGCCCCTCCCCTCCACTCAGAACGGAGGGTACTGCTATCCCGATTCCGCCCATCGTAATCCCCTCCCAAGTCCAACCCAACGTTGGCGTGTTGCCGTTTGTCCAGCAGATGAATTTCGGGCAGATGCAGGGATCTGTTAGTGCTTGGAACCCCAACTCTCTATCTCAGATCCCCGGCTGGATCAATCAGATTGTGCGCCAGATCTATTCCCTCAAGACCTGGTACGGACTTTTCACGAAGGGCCAAGTCGTTTGCCCACAGGCCGTCACCGGCGGCACAGCCACGGTCACTCTTGGATCGCCGACAGTACAGGGAACCGGGACAGCGTGGGACCAGACTCTCATAGGGCGTCAGTTTCGCATTGGCTTGAATTGCCCCATCTACACGATCATTGGCGTGGACCCATTCGCTCAGGTCTTGACATTGGAATTGCCGTGGAGCGGCCCTGTTCCGCCCAGCACGAACACCCAGACCGCCGGGTACACGATTGTCGCGATGTACTACAACATTGGACCGAACATCAAGTACATCAAGACGATGGTCAACATGCAGATGGTCTACAAGCTAAAGCTCAATCTCACACAAGACTGGCTCAACAATAAGGACCCGTGGCGCATCTGGACTAACTTCCCGGTGGGCATTGCGCCGCTTCCAGCAGATCCAAACGGAAACTACCTGATAGAAATGTGGCCCGCCCCGTGGACCCAACAGGCGATGCCATTCATGGCGTACTGCCAGCCCGCGAATCTCGTTTTGGATAACGACAGCCTGCCGCCCTATATCCGCTGCGACGTGGTGATCAAGGAGGCGATGGCGTGGGCTCTGCGGTACAAGCCGAAGGATAATCCTGGCTACGACCCGCAGACGGCGCTCTCGCTGGCGAACACGTTTCATCAGGAATACGTTGGTCTGTTGACCGAGATGGCCAACGAGGACGAGAACTTGTACCGGACGAGCGCGACTATCCACGGAGAAGACTACCCTGAAGGCGGCGTAGGCGGAGCTTTTTCTGACGCCGTTCATGCTGTAATGTCTGGTGATTCTTGGGGAGATGGGTGGTAAACTTCGATCATGGCGACTGAATGTGAAGTCTGTAACACGGTTGTTTATCGGCGAAGGTTGAAGTTGGAAGAGCCGAACAAGGGGAAGTTCATCGGCTTCGACTGTGGGTGCATGGCTGCGGACAGGATACCGAAGACGACGGTAAACCCATTCTCGATCGAATTTCAGCACGTCAATGACGAATTCGGTAATCATCTGAAAGTCGATAGCATCCGGCAACTTGAGGCAGCCGAGAAGCGGCTGGGGTTCCAAAGTGTGGTCCTGAACTCGGACGCGCAGAACTTTGACGACCCTCCTCAGCAACGGTCCATTACGGTCAATGATTTGTACAAACGGAAATTTTCACGGAGGTAGCCATGGCAAAGGAAGAGTCGAGAGAGACGCCCCAGGATGAAGCGCGTAGCCATTCGCCGCGTTTCTTGAAGAAGGCGGCCCGGCTGGCCACGAAGCGGAAGGTTGTGAAGCGCAAGGCCAAGAAGCGCAAGGCGCGCCGCGGAGTCAAGCGCAGCGCGGGGAGGAAGTAGCATGACCGATCCAAGCGACAACGTTCTCGGCAAACTGTTCCGTCGGAAGGACGCCGGTGTCGGCACTATGTCTTCCAATAGCCACGCGGCTACGGGGGACTTCTTTGTTGACCGCTCACAGTTGGGCGTCCACGAAGAGTACGACCCTGACGTGAAGAACGATTGGGGCGGGACGGGCAAGTTCGTCGAGAAGCCCAACTCGATCATGCACAACGTCCGCAGGTCCATGGGCGACATCGGAGCATGTTCGAGCAACAAGCGCCGTGTTGATCCGAATGCCCCCACCAATGCCCCCGGCAACGGGTGCTGTGCGCCGTCTCTCCCGTATGGTCACCACCACAATCATCCGGTTACCGGACACAGGAAGAACGAGGAATAGTCATGGGATTGAGAGCTTTTTTTGGCGTGACCGCGCTGTCTGGATCTGCGCAACCCGTGTTCGGTACGACCCTTAGCGCGGCTGTCGTTCCCTTGCCTGACCAGTTCAGCGGCAACAATGGTCCGGCGAGCAACCAGACTCAGGTGACCGTCACTGTGACCTCGACCAAGGGGTTCATCGCTGGTGATCGTGCGCAGATTGGCCCAGGTAACTCGTTCAACCCTGGCCTGTCCACCGCCGCGCAGATGGCCCTCGTGTGCAATGTGACGATCAAGTCGATCACGGACGCCACACACATGGTTGTTCAGGGGATGCACTACGGGCACGCCTCCGGCGAGTTCTTTGTACTCAATGAGGATGCTGGCTCTGTTCACATCCGGCCCGTGGTGACGACTGCCGCCGTCTACATTGGCTCTGCATCGACCGTTGCGGCTGGAGATCCTTCCGTTCTGGACGTGCTTCCCATTGTTGCCGCTGGCGCAGGGCCTACCTACGCCTTCGATGCCACGGCAATGGGACTGAGCCAGCCTTACCAGACCGCGCAGTTCTGGATGGTGGGTACGGCCGCCGACACGGTAGTATCGAGGTTTAGCCAGATTTAAGCCATGCCGACGCCAATCTCCACCCTCGCGAATGTGGTCCAGCAGAGACTCGAAGAAGTACCGGGTAGCGCGGGGGCGTGGTGGAGTAGGCAATTCGAGGTGTATACGGCCTTGGTCGAGGCTCAGAACGACCTCCTCCTGCTTGTCGGACGCCCAACGCAGATCGTCAACATCCCCCTTACGCTGACGGCCAACACGGTATGGCAGGCGGTCCCGAAGGGCTACTTCGCGATCACGGATATTCAGGGCTCGGGAAGCCCTTTATACAAGGTGAACTTGTGGGATCTGGATTACCTATGCACGAGCTGGGGTCCGAACTGGACGCAGGACGTGGATGTGGTGGCGCAACGGTGGGCGCCGATAGGTATGAATCTTTTTGTCGTCCATCCGGCGCCGGCCTACCCGCAGACGGTCAACGTGACGGCGATCCAGTATCCGGCGACTGACGTGTGGCCGTATACGGGAGCAGAGACGGTTGTTTTCTCTGATGAGTTTTTTGTGGCGCTAGAACTGTACGCTGCCCATTATGCGACGATCAAGGAATTAGGTGGCGAGTTTCAGAACGGGCTGAAATTGCTCGACCAATATATGCAGATTGCAAAGCGGATGTCGTCCATCCAAGACCTTCGTGACCCTCTAATCTTCACGTCGGGATATGGATCAAGTCAGCGAGTTTCGCCAACTACTATGCGCTGAATACCTCCGGAAAATTCAGGATTGCTTTACCGCCATAAATGCGGAGCGCCTCTCTATCTCGCGTTAAAGCCGCATCAATAGGATTCACAAAACGTCCTAGTTGCTTAGTTTTTCCGTTCTCCGTGACTGTGGCAAAATATATATTCCTGCTTTTATCTAACGACACCCCGCGATAACCAGACTTATTTGTGGACAGCATCCGCTTTTGTTTGTGGCGAGAACTGTCAATCCATGAAGTGTCGGTTTCGTCTGGAAAATTAGGTCGGGCGAATTCCCCGAAGTATTTACGCGCGGCATCGTCGTAAGCGAGAGCAGCGCCTTCAGGCGTCTTAAAGACACCAAGATACATTGGTTTCCCGTTGACGGTTATGATGGCAATGTACACCTTTCCTTCGGGGTACAATCGCTCTGAAATCCCTTTATATCCATGCCATGCGTGGCAACGCGATTTAGCATTTTGCGTATTTTCCCGTGCCGATGCTGGCCTCAAATTTCTGCGCCTATTATCAAGGCCATCGCCGTTCCTATGATCCCCCATTTTCTCGCCAGGGGAATCAACTATGAAGCGGTGCATGGCTATGCACATACGCTTTCCGTTGACTGTGACTTTGGTGACCGGGTAGATCCCCTTGCGAGTTGTCGTCGCATTGGCGCTAAACGACATCAACATGAGGCGGTCGTATTCGCAGGCATCTACGGTTGCGTAATAGCCCCTCGTGAGCGGAATCTTACGACAGATATCTCCATCGACCACGTAGGTTGATTCATCTACTGGAGGCTTGAGGCTAGCTTCCTTGCAGGCGCGGCAGCGGGTCGAGCGTTGCTCTTTTAGGCCTCCGCAGTCCGGGCAAGTGGAGTAAGATGCGGCGCGCCCATCGTAAGCAAAATTCTGTTTGACGGGAGGGGTATACGATGTAAAATCGATGGGTGGCTGGGCCACCTGCTCAAGCAGGTCTGACATGGAATCCTCCGTGAAAGGATTTCGTGCGGGCCTAGCCGCACTTCAGAGTATTATATCAGAAGGAGATAACCCATGGCGAGTATTCAGCAGTTCCACGGCGAGACGAAGAAGTGCCATTGCGGCATCGCAGACAACCCGATCATCGGCAGCGACAAGGGGTGCGTTCATTGCAAGAACAGGGGCTTCCTTGCATCCTGTAAGGCGTGTGATGGAACGGGATCATTTGTGGCGCAGATGGCCGGCGGCCCAGGATCTATGTCGTCAACATGTATTCCATGCGGAGGCACAGGTACCTACGGCGTGAATCGCCCGGCGGACTGGGCTGATGAGCCAGTCTCGAATGAGACTCCCGAAGCAGTAACGGCCTAATTGGAGGCACCAGTGAAGCGGATCGTCTTGTTCGTCGCTATTGCGCTGTCATCCCTTGGGGCGGCAGCGCAGACATGTACGCCGGGGTACGGAGTCACTTGCACTCCTAACCTGAATATGATGCTTCCGCCTTACAACTACCTCAACTGGAACGTGCCGATGAATATGAATTTCACTATTCTCGACACGTTCTCGGCTACTTTGCCGAAGCTGAACATGATGAATACGTGGACGGCTACGCAGACGTTCCCGAACTTGGTTATCAGTTCCCTGGCCCCAGGGACGGGATCGATCTGTCCGAATGGTCCTGGTGGGTCACTGACGCAACTAGGGTGCTCTGGAGGCGGCGGTGGAGGGGGTACGACGACCTTTCCTCTGACGATCAACAACAGCGGATCTGGTGCGGCCAGCGGATCCACGTTCAACGGCGGTGTCGGCGTGACGATCAGCTACAACTCCATCGGGGCATCTCCGGTATGGACGCTTACCACGACCGGGACGAGCGGAGCCGCGACCTACTCGGGCGGGGTATTGAACATCCCACAGTACGCTTTCACGCAGGTCTATCCTCCTGCCGGTGTTGCGGTGTCCAATGGTTCGGCGTGGCAGACTGCCTATTTTAATACTCCATCGGCGAACCTCATGAATTCCGCCGTTGGAGCAACTACGGCACTTACGTATTCTGGGGGCCAAGACTCCGCTGCGGGTTCTAGCAATCTCGGCGGGGTTGTCGTGCGCGGGGCGAACAACACAGGATCGACAGGATCAGGAGATGCTGGTGGAGCGTATATCCGAGGCGGTGACAATAGTTCGACGACAACTACATCACAGTCTGGAAGCGTAGAGATTGAACCTGGATTCAGCACGGCGGGTGGCCAGCAAGGAGTTTTGATCTTTGGCCAAGCATTCACCGAGGGAACGGGTTCCTTCATGCAGTGGGGCTTAGTCTGTGCATCTTTGACGCTTCCCCAAGTGGCCGATCAATGCTCTGCGAGTCCGTCCAACTTTCTTGGAGTGGAGGACTTTCACTCTGGATCATTCGTACAAGTTCATACGCCTCCTTCAATGAGTCCTATTCAAGCAAGTGCGGCAGTCACCTTGGGGCATACCGTTTGCGCAGGAACAACGCAGAGCATGGTAACGGATAGTGGAGGACAGGGAGCTTGCACCACTGGAATTACGGTCGGGCAGGTGATTGCAGTATCCGGTCAATTGACCTTAGCAGATGGATCAAGTGCTGCACTAAGTACCACTCTCCCACTCGTGCAGATGTGGACTACCGGATCGACTGGAATTGGAGATTTGACGGCAGGAAACTCTATTGGAACATCGGGAATCAAAGTTCCATTGCTCTCGACACAAAACACTTGGACAACCCACCAATTCAGCGGAGGGATGTGGCAAGCGAACGGAGTAGGCCCGGCTCTCGACGCAACGGATGGAACCAAGATCCTGTACACGACCGGAGCGGGTTGGGTTGCCGTAGGAGCATCGGACACGCTTCATTTTGGAAGTGGGAACCTGACGGCAGGAGGGTTGCCCTCGGTAGACTTTGGAGGGTTCGATGCTACGGGACACTTCTCACTGACCACAGTTGCGTCTAGCACATCGCCGATCTGCCCAAATGGAACCGGAGGGGCATTAACAACTACGGGATGCGCAACAGGTGGTACGGCAAATGGGGTGCAAGGATCGGCCTCCACGACAAACGTACTCGTCCAAGGTGGCCAGGATGCATCCAGTTCCTCTGTCCTAGGTGGAATCACGGTGCGCGGCGCAAATAACTCTGGGACTGGCGGCGGAGGTAATGCAGGTATTGGGCCGGGGTCTGGCCCTACGCCCGGATTGTTTGAAGAGTGGCAGACATTCACTTCGGGCGGATCCACTGCATGGACTCTTCAATGCTACACGAGTACCACAACCATGACGGTTGCGGATTGCACTTCGGCCATCCCTTACAATTTCGTTGGTGTAGCTACTTCGACGGCGACTAATGGAACCCCCGTAATGGTGGCCATGGGGTTTAGCATTGTACCCATCAACGCAACCGCAGCGGTAGCAGTTGGGCAGGTTGTGTGTGCGAGCGGGACAGCGGGAAAAGTTACCGGGGTTACCGCTGGGTCTGTGTGTTCAAGCGGGCTTGGCATTGGGCGTGTAGTGCAAGCTGCCTCCACGCCGACGTATGGTTCGTACCCTGACGGTTCTTCGTTGCCGACAATCAGCACCACGCTTCCACTTGTGCTACTTCAGCCCAACTACACTGGTCCCTATTGGCAAGGTGCCGTTGGTTCGAGTGCGATACCAAAAGCGTCCACCGGAGGGGCCCTTGTGGCTTCGTCGATCACTGACTTAGGAATTGACGTAGTTACCACCGAGCCACTCTACTCAGTGAACGGTAACCAGCTCACAGGTACAAGTGCCACTTCCATTGCAACCTTGACTTACACGACAACTGGAATCGCATTTCCTCCGACCTATGCCACAGCATCCCGGTTGTATCGTGGTCAGTGCCATGTCTCTTGGGAACAGGCTACCGGCATCGCCACAGTTAAGTTTGGCATCGGGACAAGCGTAGCGCCGACACACCTTTCTCTGACCTCGGTCAGTTACCCCGGAACAACATCCGTTCCTTTCGGAACAGGAACGACCGATACCACCACGATTACTACGACCGATGCCACTGGGTTCTTGACCCCCGCAGGGACAGCGACTGCCTACGTGACTGACATCTATGTGACCGCTAGTTTCACCGCTGCGGCGAATACGGTTACGCTTTACGGCCAGACCAGCAATACGTCTGATGCCCTACTGATCGAGCCGGGAACGTTCTGCACTTGGATTCCGTGAGGAGAATATGGCTACAGTCGGCGTAGGATACAGAACGGCCGGAGACGTGCTTTTCGAGATATCGATGCACCTTGCCCAGCCGTGCGTCTACACGAGCCTTTCCTCTCCTGTTACTGCTGGCGCCGGTGTAACCGCCACGGTATCGAATACCTACGCGATGTATCCTGGCGCGCTGCTCATCGTGGAGTTGCCGGGCAATACCGCGCAGGAAGTAGTCACAGTTCTGACGGTGCCAACGCCCACGACCTTCACAGCCAATTTCTCCAACAGCCACCTTGCCGCTGCGCCGGTATGGGGAGCCACTTTCCCGACTCAACAGGCGACCGATCCTATCTTCACGCAGTCAGAGATGCTTTCGTATCTATCGAGGGCGCAGAACGAATTTCTGACGGCTGTGCCGTGCTTTTATGAACGGTTCTTCCAGGACGTTAACCTGGGGATGATCTATCAGGCGACCCCTCCTACGGCGATTTTGATCGATCGCATCGCGGCATCCTTCCTTAATATTCCGATTACGACCATGACGCGGATGAACAACGTGGTCACGCTGACCGCGGTGGGTCCGACGGGGCTGTCGCAGTACGGAACGTTCGCAGTAGCCAACACCAGCGGCGATTTGACGGACACGTCATTCCTCGGCGTCTTCGCGGTTTCCACTTCCAGCGTCGGTTCTGGCTTTGGCGGCGGCGGATACGGTGGAGGAGGATACGGAGGCGGGAGTTCGATCACCTATCCCCAAGCTGGCCCAGATGCTACGGCCACAGGTGGCACTGTCCAGTCTATGTTGAGACTGTACGAGACGACGCAGCAGGAACTGGCCATGGCCAACCGGAACTGGCAGGTGAACTACGTCGGCCCGTTGCAGAGTTGGTTCGAGGACCGCGCCGGGCTGTATCGATGGGGAGTGGGCGGGCTTCCGTCGTCGAACTTTCCTGTAGAGCTACTTTGTGCCGTGCGAGATTCTGACACGTTGGGAATGATGGACGGGTTTCTCGTGCCGGATGTTTGCCTGCATGGGGTACGCTACCTAGCCCTTTCGTATATTTGGAGCAAGGACGGTGTGGCCTCTCAGCCGCAGATGGCAGAATTCTGCCTCAAGCGCTATGCTCAAGTTGTCATGGCGACTCAGCGGTACATCCAAGCGATGAAGATGGGGAGCAAGTAAATGTCCACCTCCCGCCCCAATGCCGCTTCCGTCACTCCCGCAGCCACGCCGATACCAATTCAGCGCGTCCAGTTCACATCTGAGGACTTCTCGACGAACACCAACCGATTCAATGTGACAATGAACCAACTCATCGGCGCAGTGCAGGCCCTACAGGGCGCAGGTGGGGCCACGGTTCTCCCGTCAGGCGTGAACGTTGCCGGATCTACCGTGACCGGGCTGGCATCACCTACAGGACCGACTGACGCCATTTCGGCTGGTCATGCACAGTCTCAGTACGGAGCGTCCGCAATCGGACCCGACTTAGACCTGGGCGGGTCTCATGCCCTCAAAGGTCTATCTTCGCTTCAGTTAAACCAGAACTCTCTAAGCGGGGCCTTGGCAGCAATTCAGGCAACACTGGCGACCGGGGTAAGCGGAACAGTGACTTTGATCAAACTCACCGGAGGCGGCGCGAACGGATCGCTTACCTTCGTCGGGGGATTGATTACGGCGTACGTCGCTCCGACCTAAACGCTTGTGTAGAATGGAAGGCAAGGTCTCATATTCTGACTCTGGCAGGGTGCAATGTCACAAGACACCGACTACAAACCCGTATCGCTGGTATACAAGTCGCGCGGCCTGGTTGCAAGAAACGTGTACGATCAGTGCCCAGAATATACCTATATTGACTATCTCAATGTCTATGAACGAGAAGAAAATAGCACCAGCAGCAGGTATGGAACGCAGGTAGTGAATCGCGATGCCATAGGTGTTGGCACATCTAACCACTACTTTTCGTCCCCAGTCACGTCTCTGTCCCGCATGAACTACCAGAGCAACGCATGGCGGTATGCTGGCCTCGGCGACGGATCTTTGTGGCGCCGGGCCGGGAATGCGCAGGGCGCGTACACTGAGTTGACCCTTCCGAACACATGGTACGGAACGCCTGTGACTCTTTCCGGGCAACCGTTTGGATCCTTAGTCAATAGCTGTTTTGAGACGAGCCAGCCATTTCTGTTCATGTACGATCAGAACGCCAGCATTAAGGACCAGGGAACAGGATCTCCCCAACTTACAGGCATTGACCCGTCGCCGTACACTCTCAACGTTACGCCATATGCCCCTCTACTTATCATGATCGATAGTTTCGCGTCGTCGAACACCTACACTACAGCGAATGTTACTGGGTGGGCGTGGAGCTCGTATGAGACTTTGACTGTAGTTGCTGGAAACATGGTCACTGATTTCAGCCAGTTCTATCCCTCGGCGGCTAGCGGATCCACTTACAATCCATCGACTACCACGAATACGGCAACATCGTCACAGGGGGTGAAGGGTACAAAGGTAGTCACATCTCCTGCGAATTCTGGATTCCCGTCAATTGTACCGCCCCCGGGAGATGTGGTAACGCTCAACGTTGCCATAAATGGATCGATATCGATTACCGGAGGATCGGCAAACGGAGAAATAGATTTTCAGTACAGCATAGACTCTGGAGTCACATGGAACTATCTATATGAATTTGACTCTTATTCGAGCGCCGTTATACCTCCGCAGAACGCCTTCGTGGTAGTTTCTGTAGCTAACATCAATACCATACAGACCAGGATAGTTTGCACATCTTACGTAGTTTCCTCGGGCAGTTCGTCTACCACAACAGGAAACATAACAAATATATTCCTAACTGTAGCTCCTCCGTTTTTTAGCGCAGTTCAGAATGGAATGATTGCAATTCTGAACTCAAACACAAGCATCAGCATCCCGATAGTAAGCTCCGTATCGTCCAGCCTTTCAGGTGGTAGGTATACGCAACTTCTGGTGACAACTCAGTCAGCGCATGGATTGTCTTCCGGAAGTATGATTTCGATATATTCCTCATCGAATGACCTTATAGATGGATTCTATGCGGTCATAGCAACTCCTACATCCACTACGTTCACTGTGGCGTTTTTGTCAGTGGATCAAATTGGAGCTACGGGAGGATTTGTATATGGAGGAGCGGCGGCTCCATCGGCTTGCGTTCTTAGCGATCAGTATAATCTTCCGTACCCGCAGCAAGTTTCAGCATATGGGTTCTATCAGTATGTCCCTCCGACAACGACTTCTTTACCTGTTTCATATCGCGGGGGAACCGTCGCGGCAAGTACTACGGGGACAGTTTCCAAAACCGTGTCGATGGATCTAAACCAAAGCAATCAGGTGACAGACGCCGACCTCATTGTAATAACACTTCTTGTGTCCACCCCAGCAAACATCTCACAGATAGAATTGCAGTTCTTCGTCGGTTCTGGAACGAACAATTACTACCAAGCCCCTATATCTCCAGCCTATTACCAAGGCGCGGTGAGTGGCAACGTGTCAGCATACCAGGCGACTGAGAACCAGATTTTAGCCGATACGCTGGGCCTAATTACTGGCCAACCCCCAGGAACGACGTCGGCCCAATTGCAGCCGACAGTGCTTTCGACTGGATCTGGATCATGGCGGTCATGCTATATACCGAGGGGGAATTTTCTCCCAGTGGGGCAGGCCGGGGAGCCTGGTCTCGACTGGTCGAACGTTACCGGGTGGCAGTTAGCTGTGACGACCAACTCGCTCGGGACGGTGACATTCCAAGTAAATGGGCTCTACCTTCAATGGGGGTACGGACCTTCGTCGTTCGCCGGAGTGGGCTACGACTACCGTCAGACCTACTACAACGCGAATACTGGGACTGAATCCAATCCCACATCAATTCAGGCGTTCAATGAAGATTACGGGTACCTCTCATCTACAAAAGCTCCGATCTATCTTAGGCAGGCCGCTCAGATTGTGGGGCAATACTCGAATGATCCACAAGTTACACACCTCCGCATCTATCGGCGTGGTGGAATTCTATCTTCAAACTGGGTGCAGGTTATCCAGTCTCCGAACCTGACAGGTGGCGGTCAGTTCATACTGAAAGACGTGATTGCTGATTCGTATGTAGAGCAAGCGCAGCCGCTTATCTTGGACAATGACCCGCCTGTTACGTCCTCACTGGTGAACCCGATTCAAACAGCGCTACTGGCGGGGACTACGGCCGTAGGCCTGAATTCCATCTACAGTACGTTTTACCCTCAGACTGTGACTGTGGTCCAGGCTAGTGCTGTGTTCGTGCCGAACCAAGTTGTCATTGTTGGTAACGCTTCGAACCTAGAAGAGATCTATGTCGTCACTGGAGGGGTCGGGACATTCACGGCCATTCTTCGCCTGCAACACAATCAAGGCGAACCTGTGAATGTGTATGCCGTGCCGCGGCAGGCGTGTAATCTGTGCGCTCTGGCCTATAACCAGACATGGCTGGCTGGCGACAAGAACAACCCGCACTACCTCTACTTCTCTAAGAAGGGCCAGCCGGAGAGTTTTGGCCCCCAGAATTACATTCCCGTCTCGACGCCGGACGATCCGATCAATGCGGTCATCAACTGGCGCGGCACGCTGATTGTCGGCACGCTGAAGTCGTGGTTCATCATTGTGGGCGGCGCCCAGCCCTACGCGCAGCCTACCGGATCGGTCCACGGCATCATTGCGCAGGGCGGCTGGTGCGTGGTCGAGGGAGCGGTGTCCTACCGCTCGACTGACGGATGGCGCGAGTTCACTGGAGCCGATGGCGTTTACAAGACCTTGATGGTCGAGTGGGTATTCCAGAATAATCCGCTCTGCATCGTTCCGCAGGCCGACATCTCCCAGGCTTCGCAGGACGTGATGTGCTACTACAACAACCAGATCATTGACTCGTACATCTCCCTCAGCGGCCAGCGTTACCGCATGGTCTGGGATTCTCGGTACGGTAGGTTCCGGTACGATGATGTGCCGGCCACCGCGATGCTCTGGGAGAAGGACATCAACACCCTCCTCGTTGGCAAGCAGATGGGCGTCGGTCAGTACGCTATCGTGCAGGACCAAGTGGGAGACTACGACGATGGTGGATGGGTATCCGGCGCGCTCGTGCAGACGCCGATCACCGTGACCATCCAGACGCCGTATCACGACCTCGGCAAACCGCACCTCCCAAAGCAGTGGAATGAGTTCGAGGTTGATGTGAATACGAAGGGACAGAATATGTCCTCGACCCTGTTATTTGAGGACGGAACAATATCCCTGCCGCTGAGTGTGGTCAACAACACGACACGCCAGAAGGTTGAACTGTTCGTCAATAACGGCATGGGAGAACAGGCGTATCGCGCGTCCATTCAGCACTCCATATCCGTCACGACCGCCCCGATCTTATATCAGGACGACATCTACGCTGCACTCCTTGCGGAGTATAGCGCGAGTATCGATTCGTATTTTATTAAATTTGGTACGGATACTGACAAGTTCGTCAAGCAGGGGTGGTTCGATTACACATCAACCTACCCAATAACGGGCAGTCTGTACGCAGACAATAGTCCTATTCCGTACTTCACGTTCGCTCTTCCTGCGCAGACACAGAGATACGTGATGCGCGTAAGGTTTGGAAACGTGAATAATGGGACCACCGCGTTTACTTGCAGAACGTGGAGGATCATCCTGAACACCTTGAATGATTCCGATGGCACTCAGTTTCAGATGTGGGAGAAGCCGCGTATCGAATGGAAGACGATAAACGCCGGCGACTCATACAAGATCAAAGAGTTGGAGGTTTGACGGTGGCTCTTAGGCTATGCGATGGGAGAGGGTGCAAAAGCAAGAAACGGGTTGCGGTGTATTTGGTGAACCAGCATCCCATGTGCTCCCGATGCCTGGAACTGTTTTTGGAGTTTCACGGCGAAGAGAACTACACCATTCATCGCCTGTCGAGCCGAGACGAGGATTACAGCCCCAAGACCCACCTCCGTCCTGTTCGGGAAGCGCAGACCGCTGGAGCGTAAAACGGTTGCAATATTATCTCTGCAAGCGTACAGTGGTTGCAAGCGTCACTACGCCAAGACGAGGAAGAAAACATGCAGGTTCAAGATTTGAAGTTGGAGGAAATCTCCTTCAATTCCGCTCCAACCAAGACGCAACTCACGAATTCACTTCGTTCAATCAGCCGCTTTCTTAGCCACGTCGGCGCTGCGCTGATCCTGGACGAGAGCTACACCGTGGCCGACCAGCCGCTCGGGCAGATGTTGAATGCCGCGATCACCCTCAAGGCGTGCGCCGACCAGTTCGATGCGGGGCCGTCTGCATCCGGCCTTGCCGTTCCGCAGCCCGCCGGGCCTCATGTTGTGCGGGGGCACTAATGCCGTACCCAGCCTACGGCGACATGAAGCAGGATGAGATCGTGGCGATGGTCTCCTCCCCGAAGTTCCCCGAATGGTGCGCCGAGATGGAACGCCGACTAGACGCGCAGATTGCTTCACTGGCGTCGATGGTGGGGAAAGTATCCCAACACGACGCAGAGCGGGTTCACAAGAAGGCCCTGGAGACTCACCGGGGGATCGACATGCAGTTGATGCTGGCCACCGGGGATGACTTGGATGCCAGGAAAGAAAGAATGTCCCGATGAGCGAAGTAGACGTACTGGCGGCGCTTCGAGAAGACGGTTACCGCATGGGCGACCTCGCCGTAGTGCGCTACGACAAGACGCGCACAGAACTGTTTCCCGACGACTATTTGGCGACCTTGTACCGCCGCTGCCGGGAATCGAAGCGCCGCTCCGGAGATGGGATTCTGACCGCAACATTCGGCGGGAATCCCGCCTCCGACTTCAACTCGATCATCACCTACCTCGCCAGCCGGGCCGTTCTGCTCATTCTCGGCAAGTGGGAGGGTGACAACTTCGTCGAGATGGGGTTCGCCTTCAATACGGTGACCGTGGGCACTGCGAACACCGAGCGTTCTATGATCGCTGGGTATGGGTTTTTCCGCGAATACTGGGGATCAGAAGAACAGAAGATCGTGACCATGCTCGGGCTGGCCTACCTGATCAAAGAGTTCGACCTTCAGGCCATCATCGGTAATCGATACGCCGACAACACGCTCACCGCGAAGTACATGGGGCGCTTTGGCTTCAAGGACTGTGGTGAGATTCCCCGCTTTCAGTTGCGTGGATCGAAGCTCGTGTCGATGGTGGTCTCCATCTTGACTCGCGAGGACTTCGAGAAGTGCGTCGAGGACTTCCTCCTGGAGCAGTGGCGCAGGGAGAACGCGGAGCCTGTCGAGGTGGAGCCGGAAGTGCCTACCGAGGCGATCGACGACGACTTATGGGCCAAGAAGATGGCCGAGATCGACTGGGCCGCTGCAAAGGCGCGCACCGAAGAAGAAGCCAAGGACAAGCCGCAGCCGGAACTCCCTCTTTCTTGGTTGTAAAAATCCCTCCCAAATCCCTGTAGTTTCCTCCGCTTGCTGATACCATGCCCGGTAGGAGTGTGGTGGCGTGGGAAAATCCAGCGGTTTGTCCAGCAGCGTGCAGCAACAAGAGGCCGACAATAGTAGCGCCCTTGTAGCCATTGCGCAGCAACAAAATCAAAACGCAAACACCCTCTTCAATGAGTCAAACCCTGGCTTCGTCGCTGCCGAGAATCAGTATCAAACGCTTGCTTCGGGCGACCCGTATGCTATCGCTCGTGCCGTTGCCCCGCAGGCGCAGCAGATTTCAGCAGCCACGGCTGGCGCCAAGCAGAACATCATGAATACTGCGCCGTCTGGAGGCGAGAAGAATCTCGCTCTGGAGCAGGCGGACGTGGCGCAAGGGGCGAAAATCGGGGATATCACGTCTGGCGCAGTAACGGGCAGCTACAATGCTCTCGCCCAACTCGCCGGTCAAGGAACAGGTGAATCAATCTCATCTGCCAGTACGGCCATTTCTGGGTATAACTCTGCGAATCAGGGACTCGGGCAACTAGGGAGCCAGCAAATCCAACAGAAAGGTGCTCAGTTGGGTGCGCTGACCTCTCTCGGTAGCGATGCTGCTACCGTGGGAGCAGCGTTTGCTTGACAAGCCTAGCGGGGGCGGCATGGACCCATCCACGTTTTCCGGCCTTATGTCAGCGGGTACTGTTCAGCCTATGCAGTTGGATGTGAGTGGGGTTGGAGTATCTGACCTGAGTTTGTAGGAGAGGCGAAGCGCAATGGCTACAGGGCAAGAAAATCCCGGAAAGTTCCAAGCATACGACCCGTCGAACCCGGCACCGTATCAGGCCCCGGTCATGCCAGAACCTGTCCAGGCGATGCCGTCTCCACTCCCGCAGCAGGGTCCAGAGATCAATGGTGCGGTGAAGAAGTCGGGAGCGATCGCTACGGTCGCCGATGGCATTCTCCGCGGCTTCATGCAGGGCCGGGCCTATCACCAGGCGGCGCAGGTGATGAAGCTCAAAAAGAAGTCGGACGACCTCCAGAACTCCTACAACCAGGATGCGGTGCGGCTTTACCAGTTGACGCAGGCCGGGGTGGACCCCGGCTCGGATTCGTACAAAGCAGCCAAGTCCTCTGTGGATGGATCGTGGGGGGCTCTGCAAGACTTCTACGGCCAGCATATCGAGCAGATGAACGGCGAGAAGAAGGGCAAGGGGAAGAAGAATCAGCCCCAACTTCCTCCGCAGGCGGTTCTGACGAACCCGAACTCGACGCCCTACGAGAAGGCTCAGGCGTGGTATCAGGTAGCCAAGCAGGCTGGCCCTCCGGTATACGGACAGATCGCCATGCTGAATACTCCAGAGGCGCAACAGAGGCGCAAGGCGCAGCAGCAGGGAACGCAGAACCAAGTAGCCGGCGCAGATCTTGAATCCGCAGAAATTTCCGTCAAGAAGGCCGTAACCGATGCTCAGGGCACGGTATACAAGTTGGGCGGGCAGGCTTCGGAATACGAGAAGATCCCGGAAGCGAACAGGACTCCGGCGCAGAAAGAAGTTGTCGACCAATACAATTCTGCGCGTCGGATTATGGACGAATCGCAGCGGCGCGGTACAGGGGCGGCTCATCTCTACCAGTCGCCAGACAGCAAAAGCCAGGAATACTACACTCCCGGCAATGAGCCGGAAGGTTGGCAGCCTGCGCAGAAAGCACCTACGCCAACGGAAGAAAAGCGTACTGACTACGATACGGCCGTCAAGGGTGGATACAAGGGATCATTCGAGCAGTGGACGGCTGAAGAGACCGCGCGCGGCCATCGTTTGGGTGCGCCTCCGAAGGCAGGCACGGGCGCTGGTGGCGGCAAAGGCATGGAGGGTTCGTATCAGAAGGCTCTTGCCTATTACAAAGAAGAATACCCAGACATGCCGGAGGACGAGCGCGAGTCGTTGGCTCATCGCAAGGTGGAGGGCGCCGGGCAGCAGCAGGCCGGGGTCATTGCCCACAATGCCGTCTCTGATCCAAAGCAGTTCGACAACGACGTTCTGACGGCGGCGATCGACCGTCTGCGGGGATTGCCGCAGTACAAGACGATGCCCACCCTAGACGATGCGCTGGCGAATATCGTTGGCCAGGGCGATAACGGGTATCAGTATCACAATCGCGGGCAAGTCGGGAAGCCAGACAGCCATGGAAAATATTCTGGGGGTGTGACGGAAGACCAACTCAAGAACCTAGAGCGCGATCTTCAGACTCAAATCAGGGCCGTGGTAAGTGGTCCGAAAGAAACGGCGCTGACACCGGAATCGAGGCGCGCGGCAGCAAGCCGTATGGCCCCTCTGTTTGGACCGGCAGCCCCAACGGGAAGCGGCACTGCGCCTGTATCGCCACAGGCAGCCGCAACGCCTGCTCCCCCGGCCTCGTCTCCGGGGGGTGCGGGTGCTTTGCCTCCTGAGGCGGTTAAACATCTCCGCGATGGCAATATAACGACCTTTGCTAATGGGCAGCAATGGACATTACGGAATGGAAAACCCGTGCAGGTCGGCCCGGAGAGGCAGGAAACAGACCGAAGGAGGTTCCCTAGCCATGAGAGTAAACAAGCTATAAACCCTGTTTTACATGAAGTGCTTCAGGAATACCCTGGACTTGCCAAAAATTTCAACGCAGGTAACACGTCTGTTGTATTCGCCACTGGAAAGCGCGCCGAACGCGGCCTTAAAGAAAGAGGTGGGCTAGAGTTTTGGTCGCCAACCGAAGCGGGCATGAAGGATTTCCCTTCGCCTATACCGGGTAAGAATGTCCTTGAAATCTATGACGACAAACTAAAATCCAACCCATCGCTCTTAAAGCAGGCCATTTATGGCGATTTGATGCACGGCATGGGAAGCGATCCATATTGGAGTCGTTTACGCAACGAATTCATGCAGAATTTTACCCCTCAGGAACTTAAACGACAGGAGCGACACGATACATGGTGGGACGATGTGAACGGCTCCAAAGACCGGAACGGTCCAACCTATGACGCATATATCAGAGGGTGGATAACGAATGAAGGGGATGGCAAGAAAGGCCAAGCGGATTCTGGAAATACAATGTATTCTCCAAAACAGATCGGACTCTTGAAAAAGATGCAGGACTATTTGAAAACCGGAAAGGCTGAAAGGTAATGGCTCAGGATCCATGGGCAGTTGTCAGCACGACGCCAGCACCTCCGCCGACTGCCACTAAGCAGCCGCCGAGCGACCCTTGGGCAGTTGTCGATACGAAGCCGGCCGAAGCTCCCACTCCTCCTGTCGATCATCTCTCTACCGTCGAAGACAACCCCATCGACCCCAGCACCGGACAAGGCGAAGGCACCTACGCCATGCGCCGTGGCGACAAGACCTATCATGTCCCGTTCAGTAAGGTGCGCGGGTCTGGCATGGACTTCGCCAACAAGGATGACGCGCAGAAGTGGATCGACGACTTTCACGCGGCCCCATCGACCGTACACGAACCGTCGTGGTGGGAGAACGCGAAGGCAAACGCTCCTAAGCCCAACTGGAAGGACGCCAAAGATATCGTCAAGTCATTCCCTGGGTTCATGGGGGGATTGCTGTTCGGCGGCGGCACGGCAACTTCTGGAGTTCCGAATCCGGCAGACAAAGAAGTTCAAGATGTGGTGATGCAGGCCACTCAGGAGCAGGCCGCCAAGGGTGACAAGTACGCCAAGCAGGCCCTCGAAACGATAGAGTCGGCAGGCAAGGCGCGCTTGAACGTAACCGGAACGAAGGCTTTCCAGTCGCTATTTGATCCGAATAGCAAGAACTGGGGATCTCGTTTCGCCACTCACGCAGTCAAGGCCATCGAGAACCAGACAAGCATTGAGAACCTGTACACCCTCGCCACGATACCCCTCATGCCGGGCCAAATCGGCAAGGCGGTTGGCATGTCGTATCAGGGGCAGTTGATCTCTAGTGGTGTTTCTGGCGTGGCCGATGCGTCGGCGTCTTCGGCAACAGGAGAAGGTGACTCTGCGGAGAAGTGGGGCGATCTGTTCGGCAACGCTCTTGTCGTTGTAGGGATGCACTACGGGCACGCCGGGTCGGAAGCCGTCAAGGACCGCGTTCGCACCTGGGACTTCAATAAGCCTTCGGAAGACCTCTACAAGAAGCCGTTCGTAAAGTTGACCGATGAGCAGAAGGCAGATGTTCTGTATCGGTCGATGGAAGATGCCGATCCTGAATTCAAGAAGAAGGTGGATGCGGAAGTCAAGCGTATCAGGGCCAAGTATGGCAAGTCTCCGCTAGGCGAGAAGGTAAAGAAGAATACCGCCGGAGGGATAGAAATATCCCCAGATGAATCACCAGTAGATGCTGGACTCGGGACTCGCGTCACCGCGGAACGCCTTGAAGCAGCAAAGGCTCTTGTTCGGAAAACCCTTGTCGCCAAGGCGCGCCGCGCCGCCGCACAGCACGAAGCCATGCAGCGCGAGTCTGCCGCTCGGAAGGCCGCCGAAGACAAGGTGACTGCCTCCAAGGTACAGGGCGAGAAGGACCGCGCCGAGGCCGCCAAACAAGCCGCGGTAGAGGCTCCGGCAGTTCCCGTTGAAGAGGGTCGGTCGGGACAGACTACACGCGGTCTCAAGCAGACCACCGAGCGCGAACCCGGCCAGCGGTATGAGCCAGAGACGGCAGAGTCAACCGCCATTCCCGTAGTCGAGCGCCGCACTGCCGCCGGGGAGCCATTGCCTGCCCCAGCCCCGGAAGTTGCCGCCGCCGAGTCCAAGGTTCAGGAACTCACAGAAGATCGATTCAAGACCTCGTTCTCGATGCTTCCCCTCTCCCGGCAGACCGTCGCCGCGCGCTGGCTTGAGCGGTTCCATCCCGAAGCATGGCAGGCGTTCCGCGATACCCCCGCCTATCAGGATCATGCCGACCGCGTGCGAGATGCAGCGATGGTCGATGCAGCGTCGAAGCGTTATCTGGAACGGCACTCTACCGGCAATGAGCAGCCATTGGCGCCCGGCGCGGACTTCCACTCTGGCCTGGCCAAGCTCATCATTGCTCGGACAAACATGGACTCCGCTCTCCAGGCAGACCCGGCCACGCACCGCGATCTGAACGAACACACCGAGAAGTCCATGGGCAAGTCATGGGACTCGCTGGCGCCAGAAGACCGCAGCGCGGTGCTGGCCGACTACCTACGCGCCAAACCGGAGAAGTTGAAGGCATTCCTGACTCCAGACCTTTCGGAGCGCATTGCCTCTGGACAGCACATCGACCTCGCAAACATCGAGGACCAGTTGCGGAGCCGGCAGCAAGCCCAGATGCTGATGGAGTACCGCGACCAGATCCAGCGGGACATGGAAACTGATCTGGCTACCAATATGGCGGCTGACGCCGCAGCGAAGCACAGGGCAGAACTGACAGGCTTGATGACTGAGGCGCAGTCGCCGGAGGGTCCGCAGAACCTTCGCCCGATTGTCGAGGCCACCGCCGGCTTGACTCAGGATGCCCGCGACCTGGGCCTTGGTCCCGTTGACAGCATGGACGACCTGTTCAAAATCGAGAAGACCGTAAAGGACACACGCAACGATCTTCGCACGCCGAAGATGCGGGATTTTATTGGACGGATGCAGCGTGTCCGCGCCGCCGCATCTGAGCATGTTGCCCGGAAGATTGCCGACGACACCGCCGCGTCCTTCCATGTGGATATCGAGGGAGCGCGCGAGAAAGCCGCAAAGCAGGTGATCGAGTTTACCGATCAGGCGCACGACCTGCAAAACGCGGCAGAGAATTTAAGGGCTGGGGGAAACACGGCGCAAGCCGAAGCTGCTCAAGCAGCAGCAGATGAATCACAAAAGAAGGCGGATGCAGTGGTGGCTGGCGCTCAGTCGGTTATCAATCCGCCACCCCCTCCACCAGCGGCCACCCCGGCGTACCCAATGTCGATCGGCGGCGCTACCCGTGTTGTGTCGCCTCAGAACAGGGAAGGTATCCCGTCACACTATGTTGTGATGGAGGCCACAGACGCGCAGACTTCGCACATGCCGATGACCTATGAGTACCGGGATGGATACAACCAGAATGGGCAACCGCGCGATTACAAGAGCGATAAGCAGGCTCAGACTGGCGTGGAGGAACGTGTCTCCAATCTCGATCTCGACCAGGTTCTCAGCAATGGCGTGACGACAATGGAGGGTCCTGGCATCATCGACCAGAGCGGCCACGTCATTTCCGGCAACGGGCGCACGCTCTCGATCCTGACCGCTCTCATCAAGAACCCCAAGGAATACGCGCGCTACCGCGATGAACTGTTGCGCCGCGCGCAGTCGCTCGGGATCGACCCAGCCGAGATTGAAAAGTACCGGAACCCTATCCTGATGAAGCGCATCGATGCGCCGGTAGACGAACACCAGTGGTCGATGCTTGGTCTGGACCTCAACCGCCCCCCTGCCTACGGAATCAATGAAGTGGAAATGGGCGCGGCTATGTCGCGGCTGCTCACGACGGACTACCTCGACCGCCTGGATAACATCGTCAGCTCAATGCCCAGCACCGAAGTAGACAAGAAGACAGGCAAGACCCGCACACTCACAGCGCGGCAGGCGATGCGCGCGCGCTCCGCCGATATCGCTCAGTTGATGGTGGATTCCGGCATCATTGCGCCGAACCAATTGGCCGAGTACGTGATCCAGACAGGAGACGACAAGGGCGATCTGACGGATAAGGCCAAGAGCCTTTTCGAGAACATGCTGGTCGGCCTCACAGTCAGCGACCCCACCTCACTCGAAGGGATCAGCCCGTCCACGAAGAACAGCCTGACGCGCGCCGGAATCTTCTTCGTCAAGATGCGGAACGCCGGGGAGAACTGGAATCTGGCGTCGATGAACTCCGACGCAGTGCGCATGTTGACCCGACTGGAAGACGCCGCGGCATCGTTGCATCATTTGCAGGGCAAGCCGGGAGAAGTCTCAAAGGGCTCCGGCAGGGATTCGCTGATCGAGAAGGGCCTGCACCCGGAGCGATACCAAGGGAAGAAGGATACTGGAGTCCAAGGTGACTTGGATATCACAGACTTCGATGGCCAGTCGCTCCACAAGCCAGTTCATGCCGGAGTTGAGGCGCTTGCCATGGCGCTCGAAGAGTCGCCGGCCAAGTACACCGAGATGCTGGCGAAATACGCCGACCGCGCTACTGGCGTCCAGGCTTCGATGTTTGGCGCGGAGCACCCGGCAGACGTATTCACCGACGAGATCGCTTCGAAGTACGGGTTGAACGTTATCCCCGAAGAGTGGGGTTCTGTTGCTGGCCTGTCCGACGCCATGAAGACTGTTATTGAGGACGCGCGCGGCGAGTTGCCGGTTGAGGTTCCAGTCTCACATGAGACCGTGATAGCCGACACCGCGCCGGATTCGTCCAGCGTGGAAGTGGCATTGCCAGAGGGACCGCGCACCGTGCAGGACCTGCGCCGTGCGCTGGAGAGTCACCCGAACCTCTCCCCCGAAGAAGCGGCGGCGGTCGGCGACATGATGGAGCATATCTTGCCGCAGGCTCTTGGGATGAAGCTCGAAGAGTTGCTAGGCAATCGGCGTCTCACTATCGCTTTCGGCGGCAAGGAGAAGGGCGGCCAGCGCGGCTACACGCAGATTTTGGAAGATGGGCGGGCGATTATTCGCCTTTGCGACACTGCCGATACTTCCACCTTCATTCATGAGATGGCGCATTATGTTCGCCAATACCTCAGCCCGGCAGATCAGAGCGTGGCCAATGCTTTTGTCGGCGCAAAGCCAGGAGAAGAGTGGACGGAAAAACAGGAAGAGTTGTTTGCCCAGGCTTTTGAGCGGTATCACTACGATGGCGGCATTCGGCGCGGCAAACTGGAGAAGGTTTTCGCAACCCTCTCGCGTTCGATGCAGTCGGTCTACAATGCGGTCACCGGCAAGAAGTTGGCGCAAGGGTCCCCGGAACTCAAGGCCATGTTTGACAACTGGTACGACTGGACCCGCACCGAGCGCAAACCACTCACTACCCGTCTGGACGTGGACGCGATCGAGAAGATGGGCAAGCAGGCCATGGATACCGGCAGCGTCGAGGTTCCGCGTGATGCCAAGGTGATCCGCTCCGGCCCGAAGCCAGGAGATAACTCGAAGGTAATCCACAAGCAGAACATGGCCGACGCTTTGGACGTGATCGAGGAGCGTGGTGCCGACATCAAGGGATGGGAGATCCTGCAAGTCCGCGGTGAGCAGCAAGTCTACCTCCGCATTCAGATGAAGCGCGGCAAGAAACTGTTCCAGCCGAGCCTGAGCGAGATGGTCGATCTGTCCCGCCGGGCGAAGTCTCTTGAGGATGAACTGAAGCGAGAGCAAGATCCCCGCCGCCAGGCTCTCTTGCGCGGCCAATTGAACGGCATTGAGGACAAACTCCGCGGCGCAACAGGCATTATAGGGTCGAAGCCTGAACCGAAGGATACCAGCGTCATCCAACTCGTCCACGGACTGAGCGAGATGCCGACGCAGAACGAACCAACCACGCCAGCACAGGCCGCGACCGTCCAGCAGGTGATGGGCGACCCCACGGCGATTGCACTGGGAGGGGAAAATGCACGATCGAGAAGCGTATCTCATGGAACTTCTGGGGTTCGAGAACCGGGCGATGCTGGAGAAGTTCATGGCGGAGCCGGATCGGCCGACAGGGAACATGCGGCCCCCGGCGGTTCACGAACTTCCGGACGAGGGGCCATTGCCAAACCGGCAGCAGACCCCCTCGCAAAAGTAAAGGCGGCAAAGCTCCAATCGCCGGAGCGACCACGCGGCACGCCGGTCGTCGATCCTGACAAGTGGCGTGGTCATGTGGAGGACCTTGGCTTGCCGAAGGGAACACCGCCGCCGACACAGCGCCTTGCTACCGACCTGCGCGACTTGCTCATCTTCCCTGGGCAGCCGGAAGTTGCCGATGGCGTTATTTCGGCGTTGCAGCAGTACGACGCGACGATTCTTGCTAGCGGTGCGGGTACTGGAAAAACCTTTTTAGGATCAGCACTTTGCAGCCACCTTCTCGGAACGAGTGGCGACAAGGTTGGATTGTGGGTAACGCGCAGCCAAAACCTTATTCACGAAGCAGACGGACTCAAAGACGTTGCCCGGCGCTTTGGCGTGGACGTGAACGACCTCCCAAGCAATATGGAAGAGATGCAGACCGGCATGTACGCAGCGACCTACGCAGGCATTCGCGGCAACCGCAGCGTCTTGTCAGTTCCATGGGACTTTGTTCTCTTTGATGAGAGTTCCGAGGCGCGCAAGTGGACGGATTCCGAGCAGGGTAAGGCTGTCATTATGCTGGGACACGCGGCGAAGAAGGTGATCTATTCGAGCGCCACGCCGTACAGCACCACTCTCGAAATCGGCTACATGCACAAGTTGGGACTCTGGCCGCATGGAGGGTTCACGGGATGGGCAAGCCAGTTTGGTCTGGTGGAGAGCGGTCCGAACAGCTACAGCGGCGGTTCCGCGCCGCGCAAGTTGGAGAAGTTGCGGCAGCAGCTTATCGAACGCGGGCAGTGGCAGCAACTTCACAAGGACATGGAAGGCACCGAGGCCCACGTCGTACTTGTTCCGCAGACTGAAGAGGTTCGCGCCGGGGTGCGCAGCATCCGCAAGGCGTTCACGATGGCGCGTGCCGCCTTCCAGCGCAACAAGATGTCGAGTCTGATCAAGGCTGCGGCCGGCCACGAGGCGATCTACCTGAAACGCTACCTTGAGGCGGCCAAGTTGCCACATGCGATCGAACTGGCGGCGAAGGCGATCAAGGATGGGTGGAGCCCGGTTCTCTTCACTGAGTACCGTTCTGCCGCGGAAGAAGGGATGGACTTCATCAACCGTCTGCCGGGCGACCTGGGCAAGCAGATCAATGCAATGCTCCCGCCATTGCCGGATATGGTGAAGGCGATGCGCGCGCAATTCGGCGACAAGATCGGCATCTTCGCCGGGGACGCGAACCAGTTGCGCGCTGAAGAGTTGGAAGGCTTCCAGAGCGGCGAGAAGGATGCGCTGTATGCGACCTATGCCGCTGGCGGCGTCGGCGCCAGCGCGCACGACAAGGTGGGCAACAAGCCGCGCATGGGTATCTTCATCACTCCGCCGTGGAGTTCGATCATGCTGGAGCAGGCTACGAGCCGCACTGACCGCTATGGGCGCCAGTCGGGAGTTGCCAATATCTTCCTGACCACCGATGCCCTGCCGGAGATCAAGCTCTTGGGGACCAAGGTTCTGCCGCGCATGAGGGCACTCAAGGCGGCCGTCTATGGCGAACGCAACGAAACCCAGTTGTCGAAGAACCTGCGCGAGGCGGCAGGCATCCCAGAAGAGATGCTTGAGTACGACCAGGGTAACGAATACGCCCCCGAAGCGGCAGACTTCGAGCGCACGACGGACGAGGCGAAGTTCACTCCGATCAGCGAGTTCGAGATCCCCGACGCTAAGAAGGCTATGCACCAGCCCATGAAGTACAAGGGGCAGGGCAAGAAACTCTATCAGGGGCCGAAGGATGAAGACCCCGAAGCGCACCTGAATTCTCTCGCTCAGTCTGCGTGGGAAGACATGATGGGACGTACCAAGAGCCTGCCAGCGGAGCAGTCCCAAGCCATTGCCGCTCATCAAGGAGCGTTTCAGGCTGAAGCACAGCACGCCGGGCGCGCCGCTAAGGCCGCCGGGGAGAATCCGAAGGAAGCCATCGACCGCCGGACCCGCGACCTTGAGAACGACGCTCTTCTATGGTTCGACGGCATGAAGGGCACTGGTCGCTCCGCCGCGCACCTCGTCAAGTCGAGCCTCTGGATGTTCGGAATGTCTGGTGACCGAGCCGTAGAGCAGATTTGCAGGGATGCTGGCCACGAAAAGATGGGTATGGAACTGAAGCGCCGCCTGATCGACTATGACATCCGATCTGGGAACTACCGAGGAGAGTTCGGCGGCATGGTCGAGGAGATTATCTCCAAGAACAAACTCACCCCGAATGATCTGAGGACGGTTTCCAAGGTGGTCGAGGGACAAGAGACAACGACCGACCCGCGTATCGATAAAGCCGTCACTGAATTCCGTAAGTTCACGGCTACCGTGCGCAAACGCCTGGCCGATGCCGGGATGGCCGTTGTTTTCTATGACGAGAAGGGCAAGCGTAGCGATGTGCCATACTCGAAGATCGCCGATGACCCGCGTTACTGGCCGCGCATCTACAACTGGGAAGAGAAGTTCATCATCACGGACGCCAAAGGCGACAAGGTAGTTGCCTCTTTGGGTGACATCATGAGGATGCCCAAGGGCGATGAGCGCCGCGAAGCTCTGATCGAGAAGGTGGCCGAGCAGAAGGGTATTTCCAAGATCAAGGCGCAACTGTTCTTCGACAAGAACGCGCGCGGCATTCGCCTCGCAGGCAACGTGGAGCGTGCCCGCGAGTTCGAGATCCCGATGTATGGCCGCGACCGCAAGGTTCTTGATCGCTACGTCAATGAAATCTCAGAGAAGTTGGCCTCCGCCGAAGTCCATGGACAGTTCCGCGAGAAGACAGACCCGCTGATCGACGCCTTGCCGGACAGCCGCACCCGCTCGATGGTGAACCATATCATCACCTCCGACTTGGACCCGGCCCGGCTGCATGACTCGGACCGCATTGCCCTGCGCTGGGCGAACCGCTGGCTGATTCTGAGCAAGATGCACCTGAGCCCCATCAAACTCCCGCTTCACCTTGCCAAGACGGTATTGGCGACCAACACGCGCAGCCTGGCGGAGTCGTTCATTCGCTCTGCGATCAATCCGCGTGAGATGCGCAAGAACGCGGTAGACTGTGGCGCCATGGTCAACTACATCAAGCAGGCTTGGATGCGGGAATACGGAATGAATGGCGGAGGGTGGGACCAGAAGATGCTGGACTACAACGGTTTCACCGCCATCATGAACTGGAGCCGCGTGGTTGCGTCCGGGGCTGGCCGTCTGTGGTTTGAGAAGTACGCCTACCCGGAACTGGTCAAGGACCCCAAGAGCGCCGTACTGCGCCGCAAGCTCACCGACCTTTACGGATTCACTGACGAGCAAATGGACAACATGGCGACCAAGGGCTATGGACCAGAGGACGTGCGCCGCATGGAACTGGCTGCGGCAAACTGGACCACCGGGAGCGGCAGGCCCTCCGAACTCCCCATGGCCGCGCGCAATCAGTTGAGTGACCCTCCGATATTCCAGCGCCTGACGACCCTGATGCGCATTGCGCAGTCGCTTCACGGCTTCATGTTCAAGACGGCCAACCTCGTCAACCGGACGGTGTGGCAGGAACTCTACAAGTCCGATTACAAGAGCGCCGAGCCGTACAAACTGATCGGCAGGTTCAGCGCGAGCTTCGGCCTGGCCGGGTATGCGCTCTCGGAACTGCTCCACCTGCGTCACCAGATGTCGGGATCTCCGGAAGCGGCCATGGAAGACCGGAAGAAGAAGTGGCTGGAAGAGCATCCCGTCTCGAAGGAAGCACTCTTCAACGCGCTGCACTATATTTCGATGGGTATGGGCGTCGAGACTCTGACGCAACTCTTCAACGAACTGGCCACGCATGACCCCAAGGACGCGCAGAAGTTGGTCCAGCAGAGCCGCGTAACGAACTCGATGGTGCAGATTGTCGTAGGAGTAGCCGTTACGGATGCTTATAATGCGGTGAAGGCTGCCGGAGAGGTAGGGGCTACCTATATGGATACTGGCCACCACAAGCAGACCCCAGAAGAGCGCCGTGCGAACATCGTCAAGCAGACGGTGAACGAGGAAGTTCCAATCAGCCGCTACGTTCCCGGCCTGAAGCCGAAGAAGGTGGCACCGTCCTTCCCTGGGCGCAGGCATCGCATGACGAGCGTTCTGCAATAACTCTTGCATAAAAGGAGATGTGGCGATATGCAGGTTTTCGTTGACAGTCGAACTTCCATCAGAGCCTCTCGAATCTCGAAGGTGGGCAAAGGCCCAGGGAGCTACATTTTTGAGGTGCAGGATAGGCCGGGAGCGGTGTATGCCTACACTTTTGAACAGGTGAAAGATGAACCGGAGCCGCGAGAAGGTATGTATTATGTGGTGCGTGGCCCTTACGATTTCACTTTCATGACGGCGGAAGAGTTCGACAGCCGCTACATGCCGGAATTCTGTGAGGCGAGGTAGAATAGCTCACTCACCGGCGGGCGGGGGTGACCGAACCGTGAGCGCAACCCCCTGGCTTTAGACATGGGGAGCAGTCAGTCCTCGCTCGTCCAGTACCCCGACTTCTTCCTCGTCTTCGACTCGTACCGCTTCCCCCACCGCACCTTCTTCTTCGGCCTCGGCACCCATCCGGGCTTGTGCGTTCCCTTGTCCTTGCGCATCTTCGTGCGCTTTTTCCGTGGCGTGTCTCCCCATTTGCGCTTCATCTCCGTCCACTTGAGGAGCAAGGCTACCTTTTTCTTCTGGCGCAGATCCCACGGCGTCAGTTCCCGCACAGTCCCCTCGTAGTCCTCCAGGCACTTGTAGACCGTCTCCGCGTCCCTGTAGGCCGTCCAGAAGGCCACGGCGCGCATGGTCCTGTCTGGCTCCTCCATGTGCGAGATGCGCATGATCTCCGCTTCGATCTTCTTGCTGTAGGCCGTGTATTTGGTTCTTCCAAGGACGGGATTCTTCTTGCACATCATGGCGAGCATGGTCTGCCGGTCGTAGCGCGTCACGCTGCGCTCGTCGTAGAGGGCCTGCTGGAAGGCGTACAGGGATGCTAGGGTTATCAGTTCGCCGAAGACCGGATCGTCGTAGACGGGGATGTTGTAGTGGATCGCGTAGGAGCGGAATGCAGCCGCCGACAACTGGAGGAAGGTCGCCACCTCCCCGGCAGGCAGCATAGGGCGCATCCGAAGGGGCACGAACATTGTGGACAGCCAAGCCATTGCCGCAGGGAGAGGCCGGGCGACGATGGTGGTCTCCAGAGTCTCGCCGGCGATCATAACGCGCAGGTAGCCCCGGTCGATCAGCGGCTGGATGCGGTCAGTCTCCACTCCAAGATCGGCGGCGATTTGCGCCACCGTGATCTGGTCAGGCGCTGGGACCAAGCCTTTGCGCAGCAAGAGCTGCGGCACGGCGCTCTCGTCTGACTTGATGGGAACGGATAGCGAGACGGACGTAGTAGTCCGGCCCGTAATTGGCGAGGGTAGTGGTACCCCCCTCGGAGCCAATCTTAAGGAAGAAGGCTTTTCTCTCTTCGGCAGTAAGTCTTCCCAAGGTAACTTTTTTGGTTCCACGCGATTCGGCCTTCTTCTTGGGTGCTTTCGGTAGTGGCTTGGGTCTCGGCATAGTAGAGATTCTACGACGGTCGCAAAAAAGTTGCAAGCGTTGTTGCAATTCGTGCAAGCGTTGGTGTATTGTTGGGTTGTTATTGAGGCAGTGGAGGAACGAATGGAAATCAGAAAAATGCAGGCAGATGCGTGGGAAAACTCAGAGAAGCACGGCTTCCATAAGAGTATCCATATTCCTACAGCACTGCTCCTGCTTATACAGGAAGCGACCGAAGCGTTTGACGAGATTCGCGACGGTAACGACCTGACGGTGAACCGCTACGAATTGAACGGAAAACCTTCCGGTTTCCCTTCGGAGATTGCAGACATCGTGATTCGCGCAGGAGATATTGCCGGAACTGTCGGGTTTGATTTGGAAGCGGCGATCGCAGAGAAGATGGCCTACAACCTGAAGCGTCCATTCATGCACGGACTAACCTGTAAAGGAAAGGATCAAATGCAGATTGAACTCAGCCCGGAAATGCGTGCGTCGGTGGACTCTATCAAGGCGGAGTTGCGCAGCGGAGAAAGCCTCGTGACGCGCGGCAGGCAGACAGGAAAGACTCTCGCCCTTCTGGAATACATTCACGAGACGGTTGGCGGGGATGTAAACTTGATTGTATGTAACGGGATACAGGCTGATCTCATTGCGCGCAAATATAGAGAGATGTTTCCTGAAGACAAGCAGCCTCGCGTGCGCTCTATTTCCAACGCAGACGGAACGGATCTTATTGGCTCGGACAGAGGTTGGGCTACCGATGAAGTTTGGCCATCGGACGTAGTACGGAAGGCTTGGATTTACGAGACACAGACGTTCGTTGGCGGCGTCGGAACGCCGATGTGCGTGGATATGCACTCCACGAAGAATGAAGACTCTAACAGGTAAGGAAGGAAAGCAACAATGGCAACAGCACTCCAGGTAGCACCGGCACGGCACGCGCTGATGACTCGATTTGCGGATAAGTTCGAGATCGACGCGGCCAATGTGATGTCCATCGTGGCATCGACCATCTTCAAGCAGGGAAAAGACGAGGCCCCGCTCACCGCAGACGAAGTTCACGCAGCAATCTTGGTTTGCAACCAGTACGATCTAAACCCTTTTCTCAAAGAGATTTACGCTTTCCGATCCAAGGGGAAGTTGCTGATCTATGTTTCCGTGGACGGATGGTGCAAGGTCATCAATCGGCAGGAAACGCTCGACGGCATCGAGTTCGAGGAGCACTTCGACGACAAGGGAAAGATTTCGGGAGTGACCTGCAAGATCCACCGCAAGGACCGTCGCCTCCCCATCGTCGTCACCGAGTATTGGTCGGAGTGCTCGCGTAACACAGACCCTTGGCAGAAGTCGCCGATCCGCATGACCCGGCACCGCGCTCTCGTTCAGTGTGCTCGCGTTGCGTTTTCGATTTCCGGCATCATGGACGAGGAAGAGGCGGAAAGCATCAAGGGCGGCACCGTGATGGCTGGTACGCCAAACGGCGCGCTGATCGAAGGCAACACTCAGCAGGCACTCCCCGATCCAGAGCCTACCATCGGCAAGGAGAAGGCGACCGCCTGGTACAAAACGTACCGCTCGTCGGGCCACACCCCGGACGACTCGAAAGCCTACCTCAAGGCCGAGTTCGGAATCGAGGCGCCGCGCAATTCCGCAGACATTCCCGTCTCTGGCGAAGCCAAAGCCTTTGAGTGGGCCAACACGAAGGCTCCGGTCCGGCTGAAGGTGGACGAACTGTTCGAGTACCTTGGCTGGACGCATGAAGAGTGTGTTGCATTCGTGAACGAACACAAGGCGGATTGGGTGAAGATCGCGGAACTGGCGGGCGCGGAGTTGGACAAGCGCAATGCCGAAGAGAAATAACCAGTCTCGTTTGAGACTGTAGACATTCGCGCCTTCACCGGGGCGAATCAGCGCACGGGTCGGACTCCAGGGTTACGCCTTAGTTCGGGATTCTACTGCCGGCGGAGTCGGGAGCTAACAAGACCCCATCTCCGGCCCGATGCGCGAGAAAGGGAAGAGCATGAAAGCCTTCATTGTCGAAGTAATCCTTCCGGACTCATGGACCACAGTTGATACTATATGCGGAATAAACATCGGATTGCAGAAGCATTTCATCACGCAGAGTTTAGGCAGCGCACACGCAGAAGCGTTCCAGCGCAAACTGGATGACCCGCGCGGCATCAGAACGTCAACGACCGTCATTGCGGAGTTGCCGCTAAGATGACCGCACCCGGCGCAATCGCAATCACCGTGATCATCATTGCTCTCGTCGGCTTCGGGCTGGCGGAGATACTGGAAAGGAAAGGTAAGAACCATGGCAAAGACTCTAACAGTTGAAGCATTTGTCATCGAGGGCGCGGCAGGGCTGGACCCTGTGGCCGTGTTCTGGCAGGACGTTGAGCCCGGCAAGGGGCATGTGACCATTCACTGCTACGGCGAGGCTTGGACGGCCTGGTGGGGCGCGATGGGCGACCGGAGCATCAAGCAATTCTTCGCGCACGCCGACGACGGATATATCGTGAATCGTCTGACTGGCGCACAGTTCCAGAAGCACACTAAGGGGCACGAGCAGTACCTTACGCGCATCGTGCGTGCGATCAAGGATGATCTGAAGGCGGTGGCGGCATGAGTGCAATCGAGCTCTGCAAACCAGATGGATCTACTAGCGGCGTGTTCTTCTGCGTCGAATGCCGTTGCGTCTACGTGAGCAAGGAAATGGCGGAATGGTGCCATGGCGACCGACTGTGCGCTTGCGGGAAGAAAATTCAACGCGGATACCGTACCGAGCAGTGCGATCAGTGCAGTTCGGACGAGATGCACGCGGAAGAAGCAGTAAAAGAGGCTGCGCGGTTCGAGAAGGCCAAGAAGATCACCAATGCCGAGTACGACGACGGCATGGTGTATGACGGAGACAGGTACTTCACGGGAGTAGAAGATGCCCTGGAGCACTACGAGAGCAACGATGCGGACCCTCCGAAGTATCTGTGGGCCTGTACAAACGTCGGGCTACCGAAGGCGAGCGCAGAGAGCATCTACGATAACCTTCTCGAAGAGATGTGGGACGATGCCGACACTTCTGATCTGGATGGCGTGGAAGAGTTAGAAGCGGCGGTCGATGCGTTTAACAAGGCCAACGAGAGCGTAAGCCTGTGGCAGCCGGACTATAGTCTGGCAATCGTGATCGAGTCCAACGAATAGCAAAAGTACCATTTTGGTGATTTTGGAGAGAAGGGGAGACGAGGAATGAAGATCATCGGCAAAACAGCAAACGGCTATATCTTAGATGCGGACGGCAACGAAGTAGCCAACCTCTTGGGGTTCTACTCGAAGTACAACATGGACGACGCCCTGCGAATTGGAGACCGGATCAACGTCCATTCGATGTACGAGAGCCTGACGGCGATCGCCTCCAAAGAGAAGGAAATGGCAGAGGCGCGCAAGATCCTTCGTACTGTCGCCGACGCCCTCCAGTTGGTTGATCCTGTAATCCGCGAAGTGAGCGCGGCGGCTAGCGGAAAGGCGGTGGCGGAATGAGCGAAGCGAAACTGAAGCCCTGCCCGTTCTGCGGTCATGCAGCAAAGCATGACCTCTCTGATTTCGGGTCCGCGATGATCTACTGTGGCACACAGGACAGCGGAGAAGAGTGCCCAATTAACCCTGAGAGCGGATTCCATGACAGTATGGATACGGCGGCGTCCGCATGGAATGCGCGCCCGGTCGAGGAAGCTCTGCTGGCCGCACTGAAGGCATGGAAAGAATACGAGTCAAGCATCGCGCCGTCTATGTCCTGGAATGAACTTGAGGCGCAGGTGGACGCGGCTATCGCCAAGGCGGAGGGCGACCAATGACCCCAGAGCAGCTACACATCCTCCAACACGCTCTCGGCTGCGACCAATACGGGCGCAACGATCATCCTGAAGTTCGCATCCCGAACCCGCCCTACTACCGCAACCACTTCTGCGCTGGCGGCAAGGACGAGGAGGTATGCAAGGAACTGGTGGCGCTCGGATATATGGAACGGCACGCGACGACCAAGTGGCTGCCCTACTTCAATTGCTCAGTGACCGACGCTGGCATCAAGGCTATGCGCGAAGCAAGCCTAGCGCCGCCGAAGCTATCCAAGGCCCAGCGCCGCTACCGCGAGTTCCTGAGCTCCAATGGATGTCTCGGAGAGACCTTCCGGGACTACCTGCGCACTATCCAGACGCCGTGGTACAAAGAGCATGGCGGTGTGCTGTGAGCAAGGTCAAGATCGACGGCGGTTGGTACGATGACGACAGGCACGAATATACGACCGATGCTGGCGTTCGAGTTCCGTCAATCACTCAGGTAATCAAGCTCGCCGGATTCTCCGATTTTAGTGGCATCGATCCGGCGGTACTTGAGAATGCGGCCCGGCGCGGCACAGAGGTTCACGCCCTAGCAGCAGCGTATAACCAGTTTGGCGAAGTTGATCCAGCATGGGTAAGTGAAGAGTGTGAGCCTTACTTCAACTCCTACATGAAGTTCTTGGCGGAGAGCGGATACAAGCCGGATCCGCAGTGGACGGAAGTGCCGATTATCGCCAATGTATGCGGAATGCTGATAGGCGTCACGCCCGACTCGCACGGCACCTTGGGGCGCTACAAGGCTGTCGTGGAACTGAAATGCACGGCGTCCAGGGAGCCTTACTGGTCGATCCAGACAGCGATTCAGGAGTGCGCCATCTACAAGTCGAATCGCTGTGGGCGAGTTCGGCGCCATGCCCTGATACTGAAGAAGGATGGCACGTACCGGCTGGGCGAGGAGTACACTGACCACGAGAACGATATGGCCGATGGCATCGCCGCGCTGCGGTGCGTGTGGTGGCGAATCAATCACGGTGAGAAAATTTGGGAGAAGGCATGAGTATTGAACGACTCGAAAAATTAATGATCGACTCGACTGGACTCGGATACTACCAAGCCGATGACGCCTGTCCTAACGAAGCGGTATGCGAATACAGTAAGGCGCGTGCTCGTGAGGATTCTCTTCTGAATGCATTGATAGCTGCGTCTTCCGAAATAGAGATGCTGGTTGATTCCATAGAATCACTTTCTCCCGTGAGACTTATATCTTTCCGCAAATCAAATAATCGTCACATCGAAGTCATAAGCCAGATAAAGGCCACACGATGATCATTCGCGACGGCAAGGATGCTGTCTGCCAGGAGTGCGGCTTGCTGATCAAGCGCACGCAGAGTGAGGACGGCAAGAGTTCGTTCATGCACCACATGCCGAACGTGCCTACGACACAGGCTGGCAAGGCCCAACTGGACGAGTTCTTCGGCAAGTGCCCGAATCTGGGCAAGGAGATGGAAGCGTGAGAACAACAGCAACTGAGGCAGAGATTAGCCGCAGCATCATGGATTATTTGGCGGCAGAACATGTGTTCGCGATCAGGATGAACTCGGGGACCCAGATTGTCGAGAGCCAGGGGAAGAAGAGGGCTATCCACATGCACGCGCCGGGGACTGCGGATATCTTGGCGTTCGTGCGCGTAAATAAGCAGCACAGTAAGGAGAGTCAGTTCTGGCCAACCAAGGCTGTATGGCTAGAAGTGAAGACCGAAAAGGGCAAGCAGTCAAGCGTCCAGAAGTCATTTCAGGAGCAGGTCGAGTCCGAAGGGCATAAGTACGTCGTCGTCCGAAGCATCGACGATGTGATCGCGGCACTAAAATAGGTTGCACAACCCGCACTCGCAGAAGTACACTGCAAGTGCAAGGAAAGGGAATCAAGGCATGGAAAGCATATACTCCGCACTACAGCCCGTGACCAGCAGTATGTTCAGTCGCTTCGGCTACCATGAAGAATCTTGGCAGCTCCTCTTCGAATTCAAGTCCACCAAAGAGATTCGGGCCTATCAGAACGTTTCGCCCGAAGTGGCAGACGAAGCAAAATTTGCAGAGTCTTTGGGGAAATTCTTTAACTCTCAGATCAAAGGCAATTCGGCGTGGACATTCGAAACCCTTGGTGCCGATCCGTCCGTGCTCCCGCCTGCGCCGAAGAAGGCCGAGGTCGAATGCGGACTGAGCGAAGAGGAGTTGGACTTCATCGCGCCGGTGGCAGAAACGCTCCTGACCAAGACCACCCTTACTGACGGCTCCAATTCTATGGAGAGGATGTCTCCCGAGTATGCCGCCGCCAAGTATCCGACCACCAAAGTTGTCATGGAGGACTCCGACTGGCCAGAGGGGGAGAAAGATTACGTTGAGAAGGAATTGGATCGGCTCGCGCAGACAGCACTCACCACCCAGCCTGTCGGCGAAGTCATGGGCGCGTGGACCGAGCCAGTGACAGCCGTTGATGCCCTGAGCCTCCTGCAAGAGCGCGAAGGCGAAATCAAGGCCATCATCGCTCAATGCAAGAACGACTCCGACAAGGCTCTCTCTATCAAGGTCACGACGCCGCAGACGCGCCTACAGGCCAGCGACGTACTCACCATCCTCACGGACCGCAAGGACACGACATTGGCCTTGCTGGATCCGTTCCGCAAGATTTTGTACGATTCTTATACCTATGCCAATGACCTCAAGAAGAGCGCCATTGACCCCCTTGAGAACGCCGTGAAGAGCGTGAAGGCCCAGATCCTTACGTGGGACAGGGAGATGGAACGTCAGCGCCAGGAGGCGGTACGCAAGGCGCGGGAAGAGGCAGAGGCTGAATCGCGGCGACTGCAAGAAGAAGAGGCTGCGCGCATCAAGTTGGCTGATGTGAGTGACGCACTGGAAGATGGCGACACGGAGAAGGCGCAGACGCTATTCGATGCGCCTGTGGTCGTGCCTCACATTTACGTTCAGCCAACCTACATCGCCCCGTCCGCTCCGGTTATCGAGGGCCAGTCATCGCGCAGTAATTGGAAAGTCGTTGAGGATGAAATCTCGATGATCGACTTTTTGCGCGCCGTGAAAAATGACAAGTTCCCCCTGGAGTCGGCGGCGCAACTTCTTAGCCCGAATCTGACGGAACTCAACCGGCTTGCCAAAGCCCTCAAGACCGCTTTCAACGTGCCCGGCATGAGGGCTGAAGATCAGGGCTCAATCTCGGTACGCCGCAAGAAATAACTCAACAGGGAGAACGAATCAATGCAAACAGGAACAGTCGTAACCTTTAGCCCAGAACGCGGGTTCGGATTTTTGGATGTAGGACCCGGCAAGCCCCAGATTTTCGTGCATTTCAGTTCTGTGAATTGCGAAGGGTACAAGAAGCTCGACAAGGGACAGCGCGTGCAGTTTGAAATGGGGATTGCTCCCAACGGCAAGCCGCAGGCAGTCAACGTGACAGTTATTGACCCAGAGAAAGCAGAGGATGAACAATGGAACAGGCTCTGAATTTGAAAAGCAGCAGCAACATCAAGGGTGCAACATTCAACCCGGACGACCAGACCATCACAATTTCCTTTCACAGTGGGCACCAAGGCCAATATTTGGGCTGCACGGAAGAGGACGCGCGGGACTTCGAGAACGCAGACAGCCCCGGCAAGCACCTGCACGCGGTCATCAAGCCGCAGAGGCCGTACAAGCCGCTGTAACGTCGTTGAATAGGCACTAGGGTGCCTGATGGGAGGGATGAAATGAGCAATTGTGGAGTTTGCCTGAGTTCAGGACATGACTTTGGCGACAACGATTTTGCGATGTATACAGCGACGTTCAAAACGCCGATGCAATGTTGTGAATGTGGTCGCACCATTCCTGCGGGAGAACCGCATGAAAAAGCCCGTTTTCGAGAGGAAGCAGGAAGCTCAAAGTGGGCAACCAACCACACTTGCGCGGTCTGCGCTGAGATTGCCTGGGCGTTCTTTTGCGACTCTCGGCGTTATGAATGCCTGTGGGATTACATCAACGATGATCTGTTCCCGAAGTTCTCGCAAAGCTGCTTGAACAAGTTGAAATCCCCAGAGGCAAAAGCGGAACTACAGCGCCGCTGGTTGTCCTGGAAAGGTCTCGCGGCGTAGGCACCGTAACGATACGGGCTACGACTCCAACGCAAGAAAGAGAGGAACTAAGGAATGGACTGGAAAGAGAAAACTGTTATTCGAATCCTGCTAGTGATAGCCCAATGGATCGCGCCGAATGAGTGGAAGAAGGACGTTGAAACGCTGGCCACACATATCAGCGTCAACACTCCGAAATAGAAGTCCAGGCGTGATCTACGATCTAAGGGAAGGTAAGCATTGTCTGACATCTCCGAATACCGCATCCCCGACCAGGCACCGGAGTACCCGGAAGAGAAGGAGCGTCCACGGCCCCAAACGGTGGAAGCAGTGGCTCCGTGCTCGATCGATGGAGAACGAGTCCTACTCGGGGCTGTGCTCCTAGACCCGGCCTGCTTCAACGAGATTGCCGAGGCGCTGACGCCGGAGGACTTCTTCCTCGACAGCCATCGGCGCATCTTTCAGCGCATGGCCGACCTGATCGACGCGCAGCAAGCCGTAGACCTTGTGACCCTATGCGCGGAACTCGACCGCCACAAGGAGCGCGAGTCAGTCGGTGGCGCGGCGTTCATTTCCGGCCTTACGGATGGACTACCGCGGCGGCCCCAGATTGCCGACTACATTCGCATCGTCAAGGAGAAGTCCCAACTCCGCCGGCTGATGGCAATCTGCTCCTCTGTGCTGTCGCGCGCGGCCGACCAGAGCGAGACGGCGATGGCGGTTCTGGAAGACGCGGAATCGCAGTTGCTGGAGGTGGCCCAGGAGTCGAATACCAGCAAGTTGCGAGACTTCGGATCTTCTGTAACTCAAGCGGGAGGGCCAGATCAATATATTCGCCAGTACACCGAACCGAACCTCAAGGTGGGACTTCCGACGGGTTTTATTGATTACGATCGGCTTACTGGAGGTCTTCAGAAGGGAGAGTTGACGATCATTGCAGCCAGGCCAGCGCAAGGAAAAACTAGCATTTCAATGAATATTCTCGAAAACGTATGCTGCGGAACAGATATGGTAGCAGCGTTCTTTTCTTTGGAGATGTCGAGGCCCTCGGTGGAGCGTCGGTTCATGGCATCTAGGGCTCGCGTGGACATCAAGAGGGCCATGGAGGGAGAATTCCTTAGCTCGGAGGAAAAAAGAAAGCTACAGAAGGCACTAAATGACTTGGTGGAGTCTCGCATATTTATCGACGACTGCTCCAATATGACCCCGATTCAGATGAGAGCAAAGGGTCGCCGGCTAAAGCAGCGCGAGGGGCGCCTTGATCTTGTGGTGATCGATTACATCAGTCTCGTATCGGGAGACAAAAAAACCCAAAACAGGGAACAAGAAGTGGCGCTTGTGTCTCGATCCCTGAAGGCAATGTCAAAAGAACTCGATTGCCCCGTGATCGCTCTTGCCCAACTCAATAGGAATAACGAACAGCGCCAAGATAAGCGTCCCGTATTGTCAGATCTGCGGGAATGCTTGTCAGAAAAAGACACTTTTCTGTTTACTTCTGGTGGTGTTCAATCTAATATGGAATCTCCTATGAACACGTATAGTTTAAGCAATGAAAAAATCAAACCTGTCCCTTCCTTCAACGTTCCGAAGGGGGTATCGCAAGCGATTAGAGTCAGGACGAGATCGGGGCGCGAAATTGTATGCACTCCAAATCACTCCATACTCACGGATGTTGGCTGGGTCAAGGCCAAAGACCTAACTCCAGATCACGCTATTGCTGCGGCGAGAAAGATCGACAGCCTGCCTGGGCGTATTTCTATACCGGAATCTCGGTGGATTGGGAGAATGCTCGGAAATGGATCAATGCTAGGGTATTCATCCCCATCCTTCATTTGTTCTTGCGCGGATGTTGCCAAGGATTTCTGTGAGGACACTGAAAGGCTATTCGGTCTTATCCCTAGATATCACAAGCACTCAAGCGATAAGGTTTTCCAGTACGACATAACAACGCGATCGAAGAGGACAAGGGAAGGAAACCCCGTAAAAAATTGGCTAATGTGCCACGACTTGTGGGGTAAAAAAGCCCACGAGAAAAGCATCCCGGAGTGGTTTATGGAGCAGGCCGATGACGAGTCTATCGCCAACATGATAGCTGGCCTAGTAGAGACAGATGGATCGGTATTTACCACCTCTGTTCCGATGGTAAAGTACAGCACCACAAGCAAAAAAATGGCATGGCAATTTATGTGGTGCTTGAGCCGCCTTGGAGTATTTGCAAAGATTGATGAGGGGGATCTTAGTCCCAAGGCTAATTTTGTTTGCTATAGTGTATTGATCCAAGAGGGGAAAGAGGTAGATTTATTTCGGTCAAAGATTAATTTGGTAGGGAGAAAAGGAAGAACTCTTCTTGGCTTGAACCCTAGTTTGCACGGCAGCAATCATGGAGACCGTTTGGGAGTGTGGGTAAGTTCAAAGCTGAGGGAAATTTCTCTTGCGAATGGGATGTCATATGGCGACTTGGGATACAGGAGCCAGGGAAAGCGCATAAGCCAAGTAGATTTGTCCAAGGCCCTCTCTGTATTCTCTAGGCGTGGCATCAAGGTCCCAGAGTTGTCTGTCCTAATTAACTCGTACATTTTTTGGGATCGGCTCAAGAGGATAGACGCGGCAGGAGACGTTAAGGTATTTGATCGTATCGTGCCAGGTCCTAATAATTTCATAGCGAACGGCATAGTGGTTCACAACAGCGGGCAAATTGAACAAGACGCAGATGTTCTCAACTTTGTCCATAGGCCAGAATACTATGACCGAGATAATGACGAGTTGAAGGGGATTGCAGAGCTTATTTGCGCGAAGCACCGTAATGGTGCTACTCGCACCATTCACCTTGCATTTGAAGGTTCCCTCACTCGTTTCGACAATATCGCAAGGAGATAGACCATGAACGCAGCACCGAAGATCAAGCAGATTCTTGCCGATGTGTCTGGATATGACTTGATCGACATAACCGACGAGAGTACACTGACGTTGGATCTTGACTTGGACTCTTTAGACATTGTGCATCTAGCGCAAGAACTAGAGTCCGAGTTCGGAGTAGGCATACCAGATACAGACATAACGGCGACAATGACTGTCCGTGATCTGGTAGAGACGATCAACAAGATGATTTAGAAATCAGCACAACCACGAAAGAAGGAACCATGGACTTTGTGATCGAAAAAGGGGTTTATATCCCCGAGAAGATTTCTCCATTCAGCCAGCGCGTACCCGTCGAGTCGAAGTATCCTATTTTTGCGCAGATGGAAGTCGGCGACAGCTTTGCGGCCCCCAACGTTGACAAGAAGATGCTCGGCAACCTGGGCGGCGCACGCGCGGCATACCAGAAGAAGCACCCCGGCGTGAAGTTCACCTCGCGCACCATCAAGGAAGAGGGCGTCATCCGCATCTGGCGCATCAGCTAGTCGCCGGCAGGGGCAGTCGTTGGCGAATCACGGCTGCCCTGAAGGACACGACCCATGCCAAAGTCAGGACCGCGGGAATTGGAAGCATACCATCAACGAGTTTTAGACGAGGAGCGGCAGAAATCTAGTCGCCCGATGAAAGGAAATATGGCAAGCACAGATTTCAACACAGAGAAGCTGGACGCGGAATCAGTTGATGCCGCGTCCAAGAGAGTGGCGGCAATGTTCGCTGTCGAGCACCCCGCAGTTACAAACCTCCCCTTGGATCAGGCGCTTGGCGTGAGCCCTGCTCCTGCATCCGAGCCCACCGAGAAGAAGCAGAGGACCACTGTGGCGAAATTGGCGCAGCGGTACCAAGAGCGCGAGGCTGAACTCGCCAAGAATATCGACGAGATCAAGCGCATCATCGGCACGTACCAGCGGACCTTGGCGGAGGCGGAATTTAAGCTCTCCGTCTGGCGTGAGGCTCTGGCCGAGATTGGCGCCGACTGACTCAATATGTGGGCGGCTTCTCATTTGATCTGCCGCCCACGCAGTCGTCGCTGAATAGGCGCCACGGTGCCAAGAGAAAGAAGGATCTTGATGAAAGCTTTGAGCGTAAGAGCGCCGTGGTGGTGGGCGATCATCCATGGAAAGCCCGTCGAGAACCGGGATTGGTCTACGAAGTTCCGGGGGCGATTTCTACTCCACGCAAGCAAATGGTGGAATCGGACGGAGATCGACTTTGACTACGAGAGCATCAGGGCGATGGTTAGGAAAGACGGGTTGGACTGGCCTGATCCGAGCTTTTCTCTTCTTCGCGAGACGGGCGGATTGATTGTCGGCTCTGTTGAGATCGTGGACTGTGTGACCGAACATCCGAGTGCATTCTTTGTCGGTAAGTTCGGATTTGTGCTCCGTGATCCTATCTTGTTCGATCTGGAACACAGGATTCCGTTCAAGGGCGCTCCTGGCTTCTTCGATGTGCCGGATGAGCTTTTAGGTAGGTAACGTAGCGATATACGCTACGTCACCTGCTTTAACGCTTGCAAAATGTCTCATCCTCCGTGTATTGTGATTCGTGAAAGGAAAGGTAAGCGATGCCCAAAAACAGCTATCAGCACGGCTCAGTAACCCTCATATCCCTCAAGTCGGGTCCGGTATGGAGGTTGCGCTACCGGCGCGACGGGAAGCAGTTCTCCGACTTCATCGGGACGCAGCGCCAGTACCCCGACAAAGCCGACGCGATACGGGCCGCCGAGCGCATGATGTCGATCATCAACGGGCCGACCTCCGAGTGCGTGACGATGGCCGACCTGGTGGACCGCTTCCTGCGCGAAGCGATGCCTGATCGGAAGTCCACCGCCAACTCCTACAAGTCCATCCTGTCGCGCATCCGAGAAGCCTGGGGTAGTACGCGCATCGACAAGTTCACGCTGGATATGGTTCAGGTCCAGAACTGGCTGGAGGGCCTGACCACGGTCAGACAGCGCCCGAAGCGTGCGCCCGCGAAGCCTCTGTCTGGACTCTACAAGGCCCAGGTGAAGGCCCTGCTCCACCTCCTGATAGAGAAGGCAATGCTCTGGAAGGTGATCCAGATGCAGCGCAACCCGGTGGAGGTGGTGAAGCTCAAGGGATCGAGCGCACGCGCCAAGGAGATTGTCATCCTGACCATCCCGCGGTACCAAGCATTGCTCGACGATCCAGAACTTCCGGAACTGGTCAAGGTCATCATTCAGGTGACCGCTGCGCTCGGACTGCGCATCTCGGAGACGCTGGGGCTCCAGTGGAAGGATCTCGACTTCGAGGCCAACACTATCTCCATCGAGCGCGGCGTGATCGGCGGGGAGACAAACAACGTGAAGACGGAGGGCTCCCGGCAGGTGTTACCTCTGCATCAGAATCTGGTGGACCTCCTGCGCGAGTGGCGCGCTTACCGGCCGGTTATCGGCGACTGGATCTTCGGCTCGGAGCGGACGGGGAGGCCCTACGACAGAGATCCGTTGAGGGAAGAGTACCTGAAGCCAGCCGGGGCGAGGATTGGCGCTTCGGGGCTTGGATGGCATTCCTTGAGGCATCTGAACCGCGCTATTCAGAAGCAAATAGGCCTACCGATGGAGACTCAGCGCAATTTAATGCGCCACTCCCGCATCGCGACGACCATCGACACTTACGGCGGCAACGACAACCTGGAACAGACGAGGCCCGCAAACGAGCAGATCGTGCGCGTGCTTCCGTGGAGAAAGGTATCTTGAGCGAACCGAAACCAGCGATGCACAACTTCCCGCAGGCAATCAACATGCTGCGCTTGACGAAAATGACGGATGGGGCGTTCAACTTCGATCCCCTCTCCGTGGAGATAGTTTACCCGGTCGTCACGACTCGTGTCTGGTACACCAGTCAGCACCGCATCCACGGATACTTCTACCTTGAAAAGAATGGCGTGGGATACTTCGTTGGATACAAGTGCAATGAGTGTCAGGAAGTCTTCCTCGTGCCGGATACTGTCGAGGAAAACGGAGAATTTCACAGCGCAATGATGCACAAGTACATGGAGGCATAATGAGCGAAAAACAAGATGTCTGTGTTCATCCGAAGGTTTATCGGAAATACGAAGTCGATGGCGTAAGCTGGAGCGGCGAGTGGGCGTGTGGAACTTGCAACGCGAAGTTCTACCACATGGAAGACATGGTATTCCCTGCCGGCGGTAAGTTAACCGTCATGGATCCGCAAGCGACCCTCCGCGACCAGTTCGCGATGGCGGCGCTATCAGGAATGATGTATGCGGAATCTAGCATGACCGCAAATAATGTCGCCAAGCTCGGCATTCCGGAGGCGGAATGAAATCCATCGAAGTGAAGAAAAGCGCCACCGTAGACTGGATGTATCCGAACATCTACAAAGAGGAGCCGCTGGATTGCCTGACCATCGCCCTCATGCACGTCCGCGCGGCCAACGACATCGAGATTGAGTTCAGCGGAGAGCGCAACGGCTGGGTGATCTACATGACGGTAACCGTTGGCTACAGGCCCAGCGGCAAAGGGCACGATGAACCCATCGAGGAGCGCCGCGAGAAGGCGTTCATCCCCGCCTGGGACGAAGACGAGTGGGACGAAAATCAGGAGGAGGCGGAATGAGCATAGTCCACATTCTGATCAAGCGGTACTATGACGGCAACGGATTTTTCATCCTCGGCGCGACCGAGAAAGACGAGGTGGCGCAGGCGTTCTGCATGGGCGGCGGCGATTCCGATTGCGCTACTGAGTCCTACGAAGTGGAAACGGAAGCGCCGGTTCTATCGAAGCAGTGCTCCGTTAAGCCAACAGACTGGGAGGCGGAATGATCGTCGAGTGCGGAGTGTGCCACGTAGCCTATGAGGAGTCCATCCGAAGCACGCACTGCCCACACGAGCAGAGCGCCGGAACAACAGTGCGGTCACCTTCCGCTAAGTGCATTTGCGGCCACGGATACGACCGTCACATGCACAATAGCGACATATGCGCTGAAGATTGCGGATGCCGTGGCTACCAGATGGCCAGCAAGGAGGAGGCGGAGTACGTCAGCCCCTACTTCCACGGTAAGCCGCCGGTGGTGAATATCCCCGCCTCCGCCTTCAACATGATGGATTGGATCAACGATTCAATCGACCGCATGACTGGAGCGCAGCCAATTTGGGCGATGAACGCTCCGCAATCCAACCCCTTTGACGCAACCTGCGACGGTAGCTACCCAAATAACGGCGGCGATATCACGCTGAAGAGCTTGCAGGCGGCCTACGCATCGGCAAAGTTCGGCGGCCAAGAGGTCCGCGTCAACCCCTACATTCCGAAGAACGAACTCTGGATGGTCAGCAGCAAGGGCGACATCCTCAAGATAGTCAACATCGGCAATCATCCGACTCCGATCAGCGACGAGGATGAGCCGAGTCTGTGCAGAGGAGAATCCAAATGAACTGGATGACGGCGAAGTTCAACGGCGAATGTGTCAGTTGCACATGCAATATTTATGAGGGCGAACGCATCCTGTTCGACTTCGAGGAACGCGAAACCTATTGCAGCAAGTGCGGAGAGCGGATCAAGCCAGACCCGAAGAAGGAGGCAAAGTAGATGGCAGACATTAAGCAGGCCGCAAAGTGGATCGAGCAGGGAAGAACCGTAACTCGCCACGACGGGTATCTTTATCAGGGTAATGAAATAGAAGAAGGCTTGAACATGTTTCAAATCGTTTGTCTCGATGAAGATACCCGTGAGAACTTGATAGGCACAATGTTTACTGACGATATTCTAGCCGAAGACTGGGAGATTGCCGAATGATAAGCCGCATCGAAGTGCAATTTGCTGTCCCGGTTGAACTAACAGACCGCGAGATGCAGGACATTCACCGCATCGTCAACAACGCCGCGCGGCGCTCTCAGACGCCTGAGCTTATTCATTGGGCGGCGGGGACTGGCTCAAAGCCGATCTGGAGGAAGCCGCAGGAACCTGAATGGGACGATTCGGTTTTCTTCATCGAGTGCTGCGCCCGCGAGAGATACGAGACGGAGAAGTTCGTCCCGTTCACCGACCTCCGCACCAAGCTCCTACAGGAAGCCGATTTCCTTGGCAGGAAAGATGGCGGCAATATCTCCGAGTTCGAGATGAAGCAGGCTATCGCCAGAATTTGCGATAGCAGTCAGGATGCCAAATGATCCACTCCCTAAATTTCAATGTAGGCCAGCGCGACGGAAAATGGTTTGCCCTTTGGGATGATGCGGAGACCAACAACCACATGGAAGGCCCTGCAAGGGACACCGAAGCGGAGGCCATTGCCGACAGGGATCATGCTGCACAGTTGGCGGTGATGGTGCTTCGGCAGCGTATGCCGGGAGCAGTAATTACGAAGGAGAGTATCCAATGACCGACCTCTTCGACGCGCCCGCCGAGTTCCCCGAATCCGTTCTGCTGTCCATCTACAACGCCTACCCGCGCAAGACCGGCCGCCCAGCCGCTCTAAAGAGCATCAACAAGGCACTGTGGCGCATCTGCGGCGGCGAGATCGACGGCCAGCCGCGCACCCAGGCAGAAGCCATCGACTTTCTGCGGATCAAGACCGAAGAGGCCCGGCGCCAGATGTACGGCCGACTCAGCGCACGCATCCCGCACATGACTACATGGCTGAACCAATCGAGGTACCTGCGCCCCGAACTCAAGGACTGCGAACTGCCGGCGCAGATGAGCGCCTGCATCGAGATCCTGGCCGAGTACCCCAACCAGCCGCCGGCAGACGCGATCGGATCCGACCCGGCATCCTTCGCGCTGCACCTCTGCGCGATCGACAAGGCGCTGGAGTATATGGAGCGGTCCCAACCCGGCCTGCGGCGCGAGAACCACGAGCGGCGACTCAAGGCGCGCACGCAGTTGTACGCTATGGCCGTCAGTGACTGGCCGGTATCCGATATGCAGTACGTTCCGAGTCCGAGGAGATTCTTCGATGAGCACAGGTTTGAGCAAGACCCCGCAATCTGGCGGCGCAAACTCGTCAACGGATATGACCAAGAGCGCGCCCAGGCCCAGCGACTCGTCCAATAAGCGAACGGCGGCAGTCGGCATGGTCATGGTGAAAGAGATGTTTCCGGTCAACCAGCAGGAGTCCGATGCCGCGGCGAAGTTGCGAGTCGAGTTGCTAGCCGAGGTCGTGGATGCTGTCGGCCCGGAAGCCTTCTTGGCGGCAGTGAAGAAGGCAATCAGTATCAGCAAGGGACGTTACGATTGTACCGTCAGCAGGATCAGAGATTGCGCCGGCCTTCAGCACGTCCCTGATCCGTCTCCGGCGATGAAGGCGTGGGCAACCGTGACCGAGATCGTCCAGCGGCACGTCAGGGAAGCGCCAGAGGGCGGCATTCGGCTTGAGCCCTATGTGTACCGGCGCGGAGATGAAGTGCTAGAGGTGCCTGTCCCGGCCATTCCTGAGCCTATGGCGCGCGCGTTGCGCAGCCTGGGAGGGTGGAAGGCCCTGATGGATACTGAACCGGCCTACTGGAGCCAGCGGATGCGGGACTTCTGCGGGGCGTATCAGGAAGAATCCAGTCTCAAACGAGACTGCGACGAGAGGAGATTGACGGCATGAACACAGTGGTAAGGATTGAATTTGGCTCACATTTGTACGGGACCAACACAGAAACCAGCGATCACGATTACAAATCGGTGTACATACCATGCGGTTCTGACATCCTTCTTCAGAGGGTAAAGGGATCTACTGGCCACGAAGTCAAGCGGTACGAGGGAATGAAGAACTCGCCTCAAGATACAGACGATGAGGCGTATTCCCTTCAGAGATATTTGGGACTTCTAGCCGAGGGGCAGACTGTCAGCATTGACATGCTGTTCGCTCCCAGTCCTCTAATCTCCACGCCGCTATGGGAAGAGATTCGCGCCAACAAGGACCGTCTACTCACAAAGAAATCTGCGGCGTTCGTTGGATATTGCCGGACCCAGGCGAACAAGTACGGCATCAAGGGGAGCCGGGTGGCGGCGGCGAAGCGGGCCGCTGAGTTCTTTTTAGATCATCATCGGTCAAGCGGAGCAACCGCCAAGGTAGGAGAACTTGAGCCTCTTCTGTCGGGACTGTTCGATGAGCATACGCGAGTCATCACAAAGGAGACAGCGCCTGGAAAGTTTGAAACCTACTTCGAGTGCTGTAACCGAATGGTAGGTTTCAAGAACACGCTCAAAGAGGCTGCGTCGATCTATACTCGCATCTACGACGAGTACGGCCACCGGGCGCGGCTTGCACAGACCAATGAAGGAATCGACTGGAAGGCCCTTTCGCACGCTGTCCGAGTAGCGAATGAGGCTATGGAGCTTCTGATGACCGCGAACGTCACCTTTCCGCTTCCGAACAGGGATCATATTCTCGCAATCAAGAAAGGGCTTCTTCCTTACGGTAAGGTCGCCGAGGAAATCGAGGGGCTTCTTTTGGATGTCGAACGAGCTTCGGAAGTTTCCACGCTACGCAATGATCCTGACACGAAATTCATCGATGCTCTAGTGAAGAAGGTATACCGGGAATCTGTATTGATGGAGGCGTCATGAGCAACATCTACGGAGTGAATAAATGGATCAGCGTCAAAGACAAGATGCCAGATACACGCGGGGAAGTGGGCCATTCCATTTCGGTGCTCATCTGGAACCCCTTCAACCAATGCGTTTTCATGGCCATATGGCGCGATGGAGAAGGATGGGAAGATTGGACTAACGGGCAGCATAAGCACTGCGAAGACGAGATCACCTATTGGATGCATCTACCCGAGCCACCGGAGGCATCATGAATAACATCTACGGCATCTCTTACATCTCCCGAGAAGTCCTTGAAATGCAGCGCATCGAGAACGGAGTCATCAATGCCACTCTATACATTCTCTGGAACTCCCCAAGCGGCCTATTACGCCCCGGAGACTTCATGCGCTCAATTCTCAGGCAGGCGCATAAGTGCTTTGCCGGAACGGATCAAGACGGGGGATTCTACGTGCGGCATGACAAGGGACACTTCTTTCTCTATCCAAAAGAGTTCTGCATTAAGGAGAACCGCGGAGGATGGGGGCGGCACTGGTACCACTGCCGCATCGACCCGGATCTTGCCTGCTGGATATTCGAGGTGATGCCATGACCGACACCTGTACCTTGCCAATGCTGGGTTCGCCGACGTTCTCCTGCGACGTCGAGATGTACATTTACCTGCTTCGCCACGAGGGCGATCCTCTCATTGATGCGTGGTGGATTGGATGGGAGTTTGCGCAGAAGGGGCGCACCCTGGAGCGAGCACTTTGGAAAGTGAGATACGGAATATGACCGACCAGAAACTAATCGGCTACGCCATCGGAGCCATAATCTTCACCTTCATCGCGTCCGTCTTCTGCGCGGTAAACTGGACGATAGACTGGTTCGACGACCGTCGCCAGGCGAGGGCAGATGCGGAAGAACAGACACAGTGACACCGTTTGCAGCGCATGTAATCACGGCAAGCATGGGCGATGCAGTGGGCGGCGGCAGTTGGCGACCGGTGGATACGGGCCTTGCGAGTGCGAATGCGCCAAAACAGAAAGGAAAGAGGATGGACCAGTGGAAGCCCAAGAAGCAGTTCGCCCCGGAGGAGGTCGAAGCGGCGATGGCTCGAAAGGGAGGATTCTCCCGCGAATCGCTGGCGAAGTTGGGCGTTCCATGGCCACCTCCGAGCGGTTGGCGCCGGGCCATCACGAAGAGACCAGAAATCCCATCCGCCATAATGGATGACGCGCGCACTCGAACTCCTGAAGAGTGGTATGCGCTGATTCCAAAGTTAGCTCATTGGGCCTTCAAGGGGAGAACCATTTGCCCCGAAGCAGAATGAAGTTGGCGGAATTACCACTATTTTGTCGGGTGAAAGATATTTATGCTTGCGCGGAATCTTTATCTTCTTTGCGGCTTCCCGTATATCCCAAACTACTCGACCAAGGTTCTTTTTCACATCTTGGTTTGTGAATCGAATAACGGTCCACCCCAACTTCCTGATGGATTCAGTACGAATCGCGTCAAGGGTCTGCTGCTCAGGAGTGAAATGGTATCCACCATCGACTTCGACCGCCAACTTCCCAGGAAGTATCTGGAAGTCTACAAAATAGGACCCCACCGACACTTGCGCATCGAAGGATATAGCCTGCTTCAGAAGCTCTCCCGCAAGCAGCATTTCAGATGGAGTTTGACGATTAATAAGGTCTTCGCGCTTTTCTTTGAGAGACAAGCTTTTCCAGTAGGACTCTTGGGTGCTTGATGCAGGTATTACGCTGACAACCTTGCCTTTCTTTATCTTTTTAGGATTGGCAGAATGAGCTTTCGCGATCTTCATTCGTTTCGTGACGGCCCCTAGTCTCTCAAGGGCTGCTTCTCTGGTGTTAGTCCTTTCCGCCTGATCCATTTTTCCGCAGAGTAAACACCTTACGAAGTGGCAGTGGATGCGGGCGTGGAGGTAATCTTCAGGCTTGAAGCATGGCTCTGGTAAATCTTCACGGCAAACAGAGCAGAGCATTACTCCACCGCCTGTGCGAGTACGGTAAACTTGGATTGGGGTGTCATGGTCGGACTTTCCTCCGATTAGGGTTTGCGCCGGGGTTCCAGCCCCGACACCCTTCCATTATATCAACTTTTCCCTAAAATCAACCTCCCAAATGCAACCGTTCATCAACTTCTGGCGCTACAATACCCGCGATGGGCACCCAAATTGTTGTCGCAAATCCGTCGCATATCCCGCAGCCCGAGTACCTTGCGCCCCAAGAAATTGACGTTGAGGAGTACAACTGCGAGATCCACGCAGCCGCCAAGTCGCTGCGCGTCAGTTCCATGCGGATAGCCTTTTACGGCTTCAGGATGAAGATGGCGGATGGATGGACAGCTTGGGGGTTCGAGTCAGGCCCCCGAGGCGAAGAGGCGTACATCGAGTCCGTGGGCATCCCGCGCTCGACCTGGTTCCGGCTGGTGCGCGTCGGCCAGGCTATGCACCAACTCCCTTTGGCGGAGCTCGAAAAGATCAGCGTCACGAACGCCGAGATCCTGCTGTCGGTAAGCCCGACCATCCTCTACGACCACAACTGGGTATTCGAGGCCAAGACCCTTCCCTCTACCAAGCTGGCCGCACTCGTGGCGGAACGCAACAAGGTGGCCGGCGACGACCGCGAGCCTCTTACGATCCTGCATTTCAAGGTCCCGGTACTGGCCAAGCAATCCATCGACGAGATGCTGGACGTATTTAAAGACAAGAACATGCTGTCCAGCCGGGGGCAGGCTATCGAGTTTATGGTGGCCGACCTGCACGACCGGACGAACCTACTGGCATCGGTAGACAAGGCGCTCAAACTGATCAAGGGGGCCTACGTCGGGTTGTCGTCCAAAAAGATATCGGCACCGGACGAGATGTACTGGATTGAACTGGCGATGGAGGCACTCAGTGAGGCTCGTGAGAAAGCGGTTCAAGCCGCCCGATCGAAACCCGACCGCGGTAAAGAAGGTAGGGGGGCGTGAAATCTGCCTCAACAACGACGCAGGGCGAGCCGCTTATAAGCAGCGGAAAATGCTCATGTGGCAACGTCAGTCAGGTTTTTGTAGCCTCTGCGGAAAACCAGTATCGCTTAGTGAATGCACCTTTGAGCACGCTCAAGGTCGGACTTCAGGGAGAAGAGATGATCGCGTTATCGACGAGAACGGACAGCCAATCAACTCAATATGCCACCCTCGGTGCAACCAGGACAAAGGGTCTCGGCATTTTCAACCGGATATTCCTCGCGGCTTCGATCCTGATCCTAGCTTCGGCGAGTAGCGCCTTCGCGCAAGTCGGCGCGGCCATCAGCGGCCAGTGGGTGACGACCAGCGGAACTCCAGCGGCCAACGCGCGCCTCACGGTCTGCCCGTACACTGCCAGCGGCATCCCCTGCTATCCGCAGGCGACCATCTACGCCGATCCTGGGCTTACTGTACCACTATCGCAGCCCTACGCGACAAACAGTTACGGGAACGCCACGGTCTACGTCGCGACGGGAGCATACATAGTCCAAGTCGCCATCAACGGAACAATCACATACTCATATGGATGGACAGCATCCACGGGTTCTGGAAGCATATCGGGAACAGGTGCGCCTACAGGCTTAACCTGCAATGCGAACAACGCAGGACAGATTTACGTCAACAAAGTGACAGGCGAGATTTACACATGCAACGGCGCAGCGTGGACATTGCCGCCAGCAGCCGGAGGGCCGTACTTGCCGTTGGCGGGTGGCACACTCGCAGGCCCCCTCAACGGCACGAGTGCTACTTTCTCAGGCACCGTCGTGGCTCCCACGACAAATGGTATCCACTATTCAGGAGAGTATGCGGGAAACGATTGGGTTTCAAAATTGCAAGCTTGTTTACTTTCGAACACAACAGGAACTTGCACGGTGGACGGTTCTAATGGTTTCAGTCAAACTGGAACTACCGTTCTAACTACATCAGGATTAGGACAATCAATTCAGTTTATTCAGTCAGGAATATACACTGTCTTAAAAGGTATTATTTTAACTGGAGGCGATACAGTTATAGGAATGTCGCCTAGTTACGGTCATAATCCTGTAAGTATAGAGGCTGCAAATAATGCTGCAATAAATACGCCGCTTATAACGGTTGGGAGCGGTGTAGTAATTGCTTGGATAGATATCGATGGAAATACATGCGGTGTTGGTTGGGGACTTTGCCATACAAATAACGGCATGAGTGGAGCAAATCCTGTTGTTTCTATTTCTGGGGGAGGTAACCAAAGGCTAACGAGTATAGGCATATGGAATGGAACGGACGCAGGAATTATTAGCACTGGCGTCAATAATTTGTATTTAGAAAATGTTCTTGTAGCTGGTAACTCTAAGCAAGGATATCTATGTTCTGGTAGCGGCGATATATGGATTCAAGGTGGTTCGCAATTTGAAGCCAATGGCTACTCGGGAATAGAATTAGCGGGTTGCGGTTCTGTTAGGATGACAGGCGGCGATATCTCTGTAACAGGTTCTCTCGGTGCTGGTGCGACCAGCACTAAATGTAGTCTCTATGTGCACGGTTTGAGTGGAAGTCAATTAGCTACAACTAATATTTTCGACTCGGTGCAATTTGGTTCGGCGGGTAGTTCTGCTATATGTGATGTAAATAATAGTACTAATCCGTCTATCCCATTTAATTTACAAAATATATATCAAGGTATTCAGTCTATTTCGCCTAGTTCTTCTTATCCTAATATCTATGTTTATAACGGACAAAATGATTTTTTCTCTGGGACAGTATATTCTTATGGTTCGCAATATGGAATACAATTTTCTGAGTCAGGCTCAGGGTTCGCATTACCTTCTTCTGTTAGATTAGTTTTTGCGAACGGTACAACGCTTTCAAACGCATGGAATGACACAACTGTTTACAAAAATGATTTTTCTGGTTCTATAGTTGGCAATACACAGACTTATTTTAGCGAAGGACCATTTGAACAATGTACAAAGACTTCAAATGGATTAGATTCTTGTACCGAAACATTCAATGAGGCATTTAGTAATTCGAATCCAGTAAAAAGCATTTATATGCCCAATCTGAATGGTGGTGGGTATCAAAACTATGAATCTATCGGTGTAAATTCAGCGCCTTATAATTCGACAGCACTAGGATTCACTTATAGCAGTTCCGGTTCTACATCTAATAAAGCATTTTGGGGAGTAGCTGGAGGTGTCAATGCGGCGTTTATTGACGGATTAGGAAATGTGACAAATCTTAATTCAGTAACTTCCGGTCATGTTACTATCGGCACTGGATCATCGTTGAATATATACTCTGGGAATTATGCCTCCGGATCTCAATTTGGACCGACTATAAGATCATCAGCCGGAAATAATCTGATTCTTAATTCTTATGGTGGAACGTCATCTGTTTTTCTCAACAACGATAATGGTAGCGGAACCGGAGGAACTAATTTCGGAAATGGCGCTGGAACAATTGTTGCTGTTATTGATGGTTCTGGGAATATATCCGGAAATACAGCTACAGTGTCCTCAGCCCGTCGCGGAACGTTCACCTGCACTGCTGGTGGAAATATTCTTATTTCAAACACTAACTTTATCACTGGATCAGATGTTTTAGTCACAATGGAAACAAGCGGAGGAACACCTGCGCAACCATATATGAATACACCATCAAGCGGTGCAAGTTTCAAAGAACAATGCGGTGCCTCCGACACGAGCGTGTATCGATATACGATCTGGAACTGAAGCTAGATAACCGCTACGGTGCCTGACGTTTTGTAGTAATTTTCTTTTAAGGGGATTCGGATGCCATCGAGAATAGGCGATCCAGAGCACGACGAACACGGGCGAATCAGGGAGCTAGAGAAGGGGATGGCGACCGTAACTTCAGATGTGAGGGCATTGACCGATTGGAGGGTGGAAGTGGCAGACCCTAAATTGGACAAGATCCACAGAATCCTTATCGATGGAGACGGCGATAATCCCTCGCTCGTGACCCTGGTTGCCCTGATTCTACAGAAGTTCGACCTGATCCTCGACACAGTTAAGTGGACAGGGAAGGCTCTTGTTGCCCTCGCCTCGCTTATCGTTGCCATGATCGGGATCAATGCGGTCTGGGGTCCTGCAATCCGCCATTATTTCGGCTTGCCAGTTGCCTATATCGCATCACCCACAACGGGAGTATCATCGCAGCATCAGGTATACCAGAAAGCATCGGAGTGAACATGGCAGACGAAACACCTTTGATCCCATCTCCTGAACCAGAAGCGCCACTTCCCGCGCCAGAACCCACCCCAGAAATGCGCCCGTGGGTGCCCGGAGATCCACCTCCGGGGAGTGGCCCGGTAAACTGCTAGACGAAGAAGAAAGCGAGTGACTATGAACGAGGATCTGTCTGATGCCGTCGCTATTTGCAAGGGCCTTTGGCTCTCTATTCGGAGCAACCGTTACTTCGTCGCTTTTGAAGGCGGGGCAATCGCCGCAGCCGGTAATGCCGTCGTCGCAGCCTACAACAACAACGGGCAACTCGACTTCAGCGCCCCAGCCATCCACAAGCTTATTGGAGTCGCTATCGTCGGAGGCATCGTCGCAGTCCGCATGCTCAATCGTCCGTCCCCCGGAACCAACTCACCCAGCAACCAGCAATAAGGAGCAAACCGTGAACCTCACTCAGCCATTCAAGTCCCTTGGGCACTTCTTCGCGACAGCCGTGCAGCGGATTCTCGCCGACACGCCGAAGATCGAAGCCTCCGCCACCGCCGCAGAAGGTAGCGCCGAAGTAGTGGAAACCGTTTCTGCCGCCCTCCCCGTCTATGGTCCCTTGGCCGTAACCGTGGAGAAGGCAGGATACGCACTGATCGGTGAACTGATTGCCGTTCTCCATGCTGGCGATGCGGCAGCCGAAGCCAAACTGGCTGATGCCGGATTGGATATCAATGTCATCAATACCGTCAAGGCTATTGCGGCCGATCCTTCGATCAAGGCCGTTGCGAAGATGATCTGATGGCGCGCGCGATACAGATCGCAACACTTGTCCTAGTCCTCACCGTCACTTTGGCGGTGGGGATTGGCGTTTGGGGGTGCTTTGGCATGGCCTCTCACCTCATCGCGGCCGCGGATCGCGTTTCGGATGCGACGAGACAGTTCTCAGGCATGAACGGGACAATAGCCGAGACAGACAAGTTGCTCCTCGCTCTCAAGTCCACTACCGTTCATGCTGATATGGTGATTGCCCATGAAGACAAGCAACTTGCAAAGTATGACGGATATGCTCGAAATCTTGACGCAGAGATTTCTCGATTGGCAGGTCATAGCGATACAACGCTCAACGGCGTGGATAGGGTACTTGCTGCGACTACGGGAACGGCCAATGCCGCGACGCAAGCCATCGGTACAGCCCAATCAACCATCGCCTCCGCCCAGCCTCTCCTGGGCCAACTGACGGCCACGGCGAAGGATGCAGACATTGTAATCAGCAACCCTCAGATCGGTTTGACCTTGGCAGATATCCAAAAGTCGATGGCCAGCACCGCCAGCGTCACCGCGGACACGGCCAAGGTCACGCATCACTTCGAGCAGATCATCGACACCCCAAAGAAGCGCACCTTCTGGGGTACAGTAAAGCAAGGATGGCAGGTAATCTGGCAGTTAGGGATGCTGGCAAAGTAGACTCCGGAGGCCGACAATGCCAATGAAGCCGGGCAGTGACAGAGAAACGATCAGCGCGAATATCCGCGAGGCGCACACAGGTCCGCAGTACGCCAGGACCAAGCGGAAGTTCGGCAAGAAGACCGCGCAGCGCCAGGCGGTAGCCGCCGCGCTCAACACAGCACGCAAGTCCAAGAAGAGGAAACCATGGCGAAAAGCAGCAACGAAGCGCAAACCAGTCCGGCGCCGGAGCAGCCGGTAGTCGTCGGAGACGAAGCAATGACGGTCTACGGCATGACCGTAGGCGAACTCATCTCAACCACCCAACAGGACGTGGACCGCCTCTTGGGCCAGATCAAGGACGGCGTAGAGACGATTGCCGCGCGCGATGCCGAGATCTTGCGTCTCACCGCCGCGCTCGATGAAGCCAAGAAGCCGAAGGTGTTCACCGATGCCGAGGTGCAGGCGGCCGTCAAGCTGGGACCCCAAGGGCTCAAGAAGTTGCCCAACGGGGATATCTCCGTGCGCGTGACCGTGCCCGAAGAAGCGGCCCTGCCGTTACTGTCCTGGGCGGATAGCGCAGGGGAGGATGCGGAGATGTATATCCAGAAGACTCTCGCGGAAGCCTTGGTGGCTTACACTTGCTCGTAAAGAGGGGTGATTGATGACTCAGGCAAATCGATGGTCCATTGGGACGCTCTACCCGTCGCCGGGAGGTCGCGGCGGGTTCTGGACTCAGGCTGTTCCGGGAGGCATTGTCGAGCCGCAACAGGCTACAGGAGTCGATTATTTCTCAACACACCCTTTTAGCGAACTCAGCGGCGTTATGAGCAGTCCGTGCGGCCATAGCTTGAATGCGCCGCTGATTCAGAGAGAGTATGACTACACTACCAATGAGTCAGTGGCGCTCGTTTGTTGTGAGCTATGTGGCTATGTGGCGTGGTCAATCAGCCCCTTCGAGGCAGCTCTAAACACGGTTCAGCTTCCGTATTTGGTGGTTTGATCCTAGTGTGCCTTCCTGTGCTTGACCTACCTAATTTGTTTTTCCTTAGAACGGCATACACGCGCCACTGAGTCACCCCCATAATGTCAGCTATGTCTGGTCGAGCACTATAATGCGTTCGGACAGCTTTTGCCACTCCTCTTCTGTGAGAAGGTGGATGTTGTCAACGCAGGCGGCATCCGATGCAGGTACGTATAGACACTCGGCTGTACAGACCGTTTCTCCTACGCCACAAGTGTTGGCGCAGTGCCCTGCTGTGGCTTCCCTGTGCTTATATTTACTGCACACCGTAGGAGTAGTCGGTGGTCCAGATGCTGTAGAGAGCGCGCTTTGTTGTGTCCATTGCGCCGGCATATCAGGCTTGACCGTCTGCCCCGTTGCGATACTGGCCATTGCCAGTGCAAAAACTGCGACTGCTAACTTCATGGATTCCTCTCTCCCTTTTACACTTCCTCAAATTGGTTGGGCGCATACTCGCGCATGACGTACCAAGTGCCGTTATAGCACGACTCCACGTGGCACGGGCAGCCGGTGACGCGCTCGGTTAATTCCGAAACCGCGTTCGCCAAGACCTCGGACCGGATCCCCTTGTTCCTCTCCCTGAAAGGTTCTCGCCTCACTTCTTCCTCCATAGATCCCAAGTTACGCGGGTGAGGCTCACGAGTCCGATCAGGATCGGCAGCCAGATCAAGTCCGACCATGAAAGGCTAGTCATGGGGGCCGCCATTCAGAGTACTCCCGAGCCTCTTCTCCAGATCCAAGGCGACTATGACCGTCTGCCCGGTATTGAGTCTGGCGCACTCGATTTCAATCTCGCCAATCTTCAGTGTTCCCTCGTGCGTGGCGTAGGGTAGCCCTCCGGCCTTGTACGCATCTTCGCGTGTGCTGATTTCGTCGGGAGAAAGTTCTTTCCAGTCAACTGATTCAAGCGCAGTTTCAATTGGTGTTGGCATTGCCGCCCTCCAGTTTCTTAGTCTCAAATGAGACTGGTTTTCCACCCAACTCCTTGACCTGCTGAGTAAGCGCCTTGATCTCTCGCGTCTGGTGCGTGGCGAAGTAGAGCGCCTTGCGCGCGCATCCGGGGCAGGAGGCGATGAAGTAGGTGTGCCCACAGGCCGGACCCTGCGCAACAAGATTCTTGACCGTCTGGCCCACAAACCTCTGGTCGTTGCGGTCCATGCCGGGAGTGGCCCGGCCGAGGTACACGAGATCCATGGCAGAGTAGACGGCCGGCGGCATTGGGTGGTGTTTCATCCACGTCTTATGGCGAAGATGCTTCTTCCATGGCCAGTGCCAGGCGATATCTATGCCGGTTTGATACGTGTTCGGCCATGCCTTAAAGTCCATCGGGCAGAAGTACCAGAAAAGGCATACAACCACCCATGGGCAAGCACAGCGCACCTTCAGATGCGGGATATCGACGGACTTCTCAAACCGGAACTGTGACCGGAACCCGTACCACCACCACTTCAAACTGCTAGTTCTCATGCTTCCCTTCCTGATCTACAATTGAGTCGTGCTCAACCTGAACGCATTCCGCGTCCTCTCGGACAAAGACCGGCTATCGCCTGGAGCCCTACGCCTGTTTATGGGGCTGATGCTGCATTTTGATCTGACCCACTTTCGCTCCCTGCCGCGGCATCGGATTGATAGGGTCGCGGGTAATCCGAGGATGAATCTGGAGTGGCTTGACCAGATTCTGGAAGCTGGACTGCTGGTGGAGGGTCCGGTCGTGAAAGAAAGGCTGACAGACGTAGACTATGGGCCGGTGATGAAGATGCTTCCGACATACAAGCTGAATCCAGATCACATTCTAAACAGAGAGCAACATCGGCAGTGGTATCAAGAGGTTGAGGATGAGCGCCAGCGGCAGGGAATAATGCCGATGATGAACATGCAGAAGTTGGCGGAACTGACTCAGGCGGACATTCGGAAGCGGAAGGCGCGGAGGAGGAAAGCGGTTCTTTATGAGAAAAAAAGGTATCTAGAAGAACGTGCGCGTGCGCTCGGCCGCACACCGGAAGAACATCTTCGTCTTCTCGCGCAATCTCGTCGTTCCATCCGCGAAGACTGTATTCGGCGACTCCAGAAGCCGCCAGAACCCAGACCAGATACCAGCCATTGACGGCCTTTTTCTCGATCTCACAAACAGCACAGTTGTAGGTGATTTTCCCGGCCATGGTTAGCCTCTCTCCGAGCAGCGGGCCTTAGCCCTGCGCTGCGCTCTGCGGACACGGGCCTGTGATCGGCGTCGGTCACTGCGCGTATAGTCGTTGCGGAACTTCGGGAAATGGGTCTTGAGCATCTTGCCTTACCTTTCAGTGCAGATTATACCTCAACGCTTGCAGAAATCTAATCCCAATTGAGACTAGGTATTCCCGCCGAGTTTGCCAGCGGCCCACAACTGCCGGAGCTTGTAGAATTTCTCTTCCATCTGTTCGTCACTGGCTCCGAGCTTAACGGCCCAGGCGCGCGACACATAGGCGTCACCGATCGCGCCGCGGCCTTGCAGGGCCAATCGGTAATCGATCATGCTGACCCTGATAGCCGTGTGGAGCTGGAGCGGGTTGGATTCCATCTCTGCTACCACCCTCTTGGCAATTTCTCGAACGTGTTCCATCAGCGCACCGCCTTATCGAAGCATCCGGCTTCGTAGAGGCAACAGAGAACGCCCACGACAATCACAACGATCAAAAGGCAATTGCCTGCGATGAACACCCAGCGATTGGGGCGCGGTTCCTCCTGGTGGATGGTGACCGGCTCCTGATTCTCTTCGGCGTCTCCCGGTCGGCGGCGCCATGATGCATTCGGTGTGGTCATAGTACCCTCGTACCAAAAAACAGGTTGTAGGTGTAGACGACAACGACGGCGGCGAGAAAGATCAGTTCAGGGGCGGATAGAGCCAAAAGCAACTTCACGGTGTTCCCTTTCTGGTGGTTCGGTGTTGGTACCGTAGCGGTGAATCGCGACGTTACCTACCTAAAAGCTCATCAGGAACATTGAAGAAACCGAGAGCACCCTTGAATGGGATAGGATTCTCGAATATCACTGGATCGCGCAAGACAAAGCCCCACTCGCCGACAAAGAACGAGCTCGGATGGCTGCGCACACAGTCCACAATTGTGACCTTGCCAACGATGCATCCAGACTTCTCTTGCATCTCTTCTTTCGGCCAATCGCTAGGGAAATCAAGCCCATCGTCTTCGGCCCTGTCCAGGACATCGTTCCAGTCGCCAAGAACATCTACATCCTTCCAGAACTTGCTTGCATGGAGGAGTACAGGTCCACGGAAGTTGGTGTACCAATCTCGGTTTTCAATAGGTTTCCCGTGGAGTATTGCCCACCACCACGGCGCTCTTACGCTCAAAGCTTTCATCAAGATCCTTCTTTCTCTTGGCACCGTAGTGCCTATTCAACGACGGTGCCGCCGGTTGAAATCATTTTAGTACCTCAAGAACTGCGCAGACATAAAATCTTCATCCTGCCGCGCTGCCCTAAACTCTCGCGCCGACTGTGCGCCGCACGTCTCTCCCGAACAATCCATAGATCGACTAGCGGGCCAGTACCAGGCCGTTTCGCCGACTGCAATAGGCCGGAGGCACACGCCGCATTTGCAAGCATACTTGACCGTTACGTAATGCGGGTCAACGCTATAGCTTCGTTTGCGCATGAAATCTCCTTTCGAGGCGGCGCCGGAGCGCGTAACGGATGAGGTAAAACATCCGGGCTAGCAAATCCCGTGCCGTCTCTTTGCGTCTTCCTTCGACGTGCCGAAAATGGTGATGGTCTTCGCCGGCAGAACCTGGCCGACCAGCACCGGCTTACGGAGACCAATTGCGACCTCGTATGTGGTTGGGATATCGGCCACGCGGATCTGATAGGCGTTTAACCCGGCCTGCGTTGGCTGTGGGGCTTCCCCAGCCCGTTTGGCTGCCCAGCGTTCCCGGTTGCGTTCGATGGCGGCTTGTAGGCTCATTGGTTTCTCTCCTTGGGTAATTTGTAAATTCCTCGGTCGCGCCATGCTTATCAAGCTGAGGGCTTACCCTTGCGGCCTTGTGGCAGGTTTCCGGCCTGCCCTGAGCGGCTTTCCCGCTCCCGTTCCATAACTCCTCCCGTGGGATGTGTCCCGGTTTGGTTCTCGTTCTCGTGTACTCGTGCCCGGTCCAGGGGTGCTACTTCTGCCTTTCGGCTACCGCCTATTTTGGTTGGGTTTATCCGCCCTCGCGGTGGCTGGGCGGGGCTCGTGCGTGTTGCGTCATGGTTGCCTCTTCTATAAGCCGTAGCCGGAGCCGTCGCCGGAGCCGTCGCCGCCGTCGCCGTCGCCGTAGCCGGAGCCGTCGCCGGAGCCGTCGCCGCCGTCGCCGTAGCCGGAGCCGTCGCCGGAGCCGTAGCCGGGGCCGTAGCCGTAGCCGTAGCCGTAGCCGTAGCCGGAGCCGTCGCCGGAGCCGTCGCCGCCGTCGCCGTCGCCGTAGCCGGAGCCGTCAAGGGTTAAAGTTTTGAATTCCATGCTTCCCCCTCAACCTCCACCAGCGCGATGAGGGCCTTGCGGCTGATCTTGATGTTCCCTGTTGCGTCTGTCTTGGTGCTGGCAAGCGGACCTTTTACGAGTTCGCCTAGGCCCTTGGTTGTTCCCCATACGCGCAGGTTTAGGGCATCGCGCACATAGACCCATTCCGAGTCGGTCTTGACGCGGCCAACGTAGACGAAACCACGATCAGCAATCACTATCTGAATGCCGTGATCGACTACGGGCGATGCTGGGGCGGTCGCCACGCTGCCAAACATGGCCGCGAGTTGCTTGGCTTCGCCAATGGTCAATTCTTCGATGTTCACGGTTTTTCCCTTCGGCTAGATTTCCGCTCTAGCCTGCGGCTGGTGGTGTGAATTCTGATCAGTTGGCCCGGTCAGAGGCGGCGAATTCCCGGTTGAGCCTGGCGGCCTCTTTCTGCCACGCGCTGATTGACTTTTCGCCTATCGAGACCGAACCGCCTTCAGGTGTCGGCAGTTCCCCAACGTAGCCGCGCATATTAAACCAGAGCTGTCCCCGGTCGCCCGGTATCCGCACATCGTAGAAAATCACGTCATAGCGCGGTGTGGTCTCGCAGCACGCGCAACCGCGGCGCGTCTCAACCAGTTCCAGGGCCTTGCCTTTTCGCTTGGTGATGGTCATCCCTTGCCGTTCCTTTCTGGTGGTTCGGCCGGATTCCGCCGGCCTCGGGAAGCTATTTGTTGATGACGACGAGGCGCGTGCTTACGCCAGTCCCGCTGGCCTTGAAAGATCCATCGGGAAGTTTTTCCCGTGTGGCGTTTACCTCTTCAAGCCATGCGCGAAAGTCGGCGCTCTTGCGGTCTGAGCGGAATTCGAAGCTAGGGCTCAAGACAGAAACGAGAATGCCGCGCGGGGCTAGTAGGCTGTATGCGTGGCGGATGTGGTCTAGGTCTTGCTGCCGCTCAAACGGCGGGTTCATGACGATGCGGTCATACTGGCCCAACTCGGAGCGTGAAAGCTGCATGAAGTCTTGTCCTACCAACTTGTATCCCTTCAGCTCCAGGAGTTCACGCAACTTAAAAACAGGCTCGATTACTTCCAAGATGACGCCTGGGACCGCCGCTCTCACGCCGTCGGCAATGTGCCCGCTGCCGGCTTCGGGCTCCAGTACCGTCAAGCCGTCCTCTAGCCGCGCCCGGTCAAGCATGACAGCGACAACGGCGGCAGGCGTGGGGAAGTATCCGGGAAAATCGGATAGTTTGATTTCTGCTTCCAGTGTGGCAATCTTCCGCAGGCGTTCGCGCTCTGCCCTCTGTTCTGGGTCGCCTTCAATCATTCCTTGCAGCACCCGCGCCGCTGGCGTCTTCTCGGCGTAGTCGTCGGACTCGATGCAAGAATAAAATCCTCCCTTGCTGCCGTCGATGGATTTACGAACCATTGCGCCGATCTGGTCCCGCGTCTTCAATCCTGCCAGTTCTGCGGGAATCTTCCCGGATTCGTGGGCATCGGCCAGCACTCGCAGGGCTTTCTGTGTCCGCTCCATGTTCCGGCAATCGTGCAGACGGCTCTGATATTCCTTATTGCGCTTGGGTGTGGGATTCTGGGTCATCTCCCGGCCTGCGTGGTCAATCTTCGGCTGTAGAGCGTCGGCCAGGGTGCGAAACTTGGCAGCAATGGAAGCCGCCGGAGAAAAGACAGGCGCGGCGGGTTTCTCTCCCGCCTCCTGCCCGCCTTCCGTGCTGGCCCCGCCGAGGGACTGTGTAAACTGCCGCGCCGATTCGCTGCGCTTGGCGTACCAGCACGACGAGAACCGCGACCAGCGCCAGCCGTTCGCCTTCAGGGAGTCCAGAACCTCGGCAGAAGGCTTCGAGGAGAAACGAATTTCTATGCCGTTCTTCTCGTCGTTCTCGGTGACGGTCACGCCTTCGACCTGTACCGTCTTGCGCGTGTCTGGTGGCGTCTGGTCCTGTCCGTAACCCTTAAACGTGTCCAGCGTCTTTGCGTCATGGTAGGGGTGCTCGAAAGTGATTTCCCAGTGTGCGCGCTGTGCGTTCGCGCGGATCCCCTGAAGGTCGGCCGGAAGTTCGAAGCCTTCCGTGGCCTCCAGGTAGTTTCCATGGCCCATGCTGTATTTTTCAGTGTGCCATCCAAATTCCACATCTGCCAGCAATTCAGCGCCACGGCGCGCCAGGCGTTCGGTTTCTGCCTGCTTCGGGACAACCAGCAACGCGAACGATTGAGACAGACTCGCGTGCCGGTCGAAATAATCGCTCATCGTGTCGGAATTGTCGAAGCAAACTCGCGCAACAACGGCCATCTGTCCAGGCTGTACGGTGATTTTCTCGCCGCTGCCGTAGTGGGCCACAAAAGCGGCCGAAGCCTGCGCAGCCTTGAGCTTTCCTTCTTCTTGCCTGCGCTGTTGTTCGGCCCTGCGTACTGCTTCGGCGTCTGGGGTGGTGCGCTCGTCATGTACGGGGCGATTCTGTTGCAAAATGATCGTCTCAGCCTTTACGGCTTCGATAATCTCGTTTACATTCTTCGCGGTGACCGTCCACCCGAAACGCGCGCCGATGGCCTCTTGTGCCGCTGTAACGTCCGCGCGCTTTGCGTTACTGCCGCACAGAACTGACAGCACGGAGGAACGCTCAGACTGACCGGCAACGCCGGTTAGTTCAACAAAGGTATTGTGCTCCCAGTTAAGCGCGTTCCACGCTTCGTTAAACCGCTTGCACTGGATCTTTCCCGCGCTGGTGTTTTCCCATTTTTGCATGGTGGTTCGTCCCTTTCCTTGCCTTGCATCTCCATATATACAAAATTGGAGGCGAATTGTCAACCGTTAAATTGAAAATCAGAGAACAAAATCCCAGTCTCATATGAGACTAGAACAGGACCAGCATAGAGAGGGCAACGGCAAAGGCGAACCAGATGAGGCGGGAACGGTCGGCGCGTGCGTCTGGTGTGTCACTGGTGGCGCTCGCCTTGCCTGTGACGATGGCGAACGGGTAAGGGTGAGCGCGTTCGAACTCTACTTGCTCGATATCTGGGCGATGCTGCCAAGCTGCCTCTTGATGTGTCACGCTCGCCCCCTGCTAAACCTCGTAAAGATTCCGGCGACTACGACGAGAGGAAAAAGCACAACCGCGCAAGTAACGATAGCGGCGCAGAAGTAAAGGCGAGCGGCCAGCCCGGCCAGGTGCAAAAGAGTTTTCATTTTAGAACGCTCCCGCTGTGGTTGGGAATCCGTAACCACTATAGCCTAGTTCCTGCTTGGCGTCTCGTGGAGTTTTGCCGGCCTCGCGCTGCTCCCGGATCCACTCTCGGGCGGCGAAGGCGGCCGCGCGCCGGTCGGACCCGTCCTTGTAGCCCTCGGACACATCGCCTTGTAGTGTGGGCGTGCGGTAAACTTCTCCCAGGTTGCCGTAAAAGACGCAGGCGAAGGCGCCGCGCTGGCCTCTCTGATACGTGCGAATCTTGTAACCGTGTCTCATGCTTTCCTGTCCTTTCCGGCCCGAATGGCGCCGCCAAAACCCCCGTCACAGACTAGAGGCTTTGGCGGAGTCACCCCCGCCCGCTGTTATTCGTCGATGCTCCAGTGTCCAACCTTGTTCCCGTTGGCGTCGTAGATTCTCCCCGCGTTGTCTTCTACCTCCTCGTGCGTGCGCGCAAAGGCGGAGAAGATGCGCCGTACAGAAGAGGCGATATCTGCATAGGAAAGCATTGCCTCGTTCCCCATTTCGATCTCTAGCGTGAACTTCATTTTTTGCCGTGCCTTTCTGCCGGAAAATCCGGCTGGTGCTAAAACAGTGTGGGATTGTCGCCTTGACCGAAAAACAGAGGCGAACTCCGTTCCATCCGGCCCGCCTTGGCGCTTACATCGGCTTTTGGCGTGCGCATGAGTGCCGTCAGATCCTCCGCCAGGGCGAGCCCAGCAGCCGCGGCCCGGTCATCGTCTACCGTTTCGCAGCCTGCCAAGGTCAGGACGTGCGCAACGTCGCCCGCGTGCCGATCGCATAGGACGCAGCGCCCGGTTACAGCGGAGATCGCGAAAGAGTGGGATTTCATCGTGATAGCCTTTCAGTATTGGCGAATGGTTGGATCAAGCAGCGAAAGAGCGCACGTTAAAGCGTGGATACCGCACTTTGATTGTGGCACCTTGCGCCCTGTGGCCAACTGCATGATAGTTTGACGGTGAGCGGCCATTGATGGACCAGTAAGGCCAAAAATGCGCTTCTGACCGTCTTTAAATGCCTGAACGGCTAAATTTTGCTCGTGTGTCATCCCTTGCCGCCTTTCTCCGCCTCTTCCCGCATATCTGCCCGAATCCCGTCCATTAGGTCAATCGCAGCCAAGTCCCCGCGACGGCTGGCGATAGTGTCTACCAGATGTAGCGTGTGGTAAAGATGATCAGCCGCCCGCATGAGCACAACCCGCGCGGCCTCTCCGTTCTGGTGCCGCTCCAACAGTTCAACGCTGTACGGCAATCCCATCTTCATACCTCTTCCCCCTCGGTCACCTGCTCAAAGCAAAAATCTCCGACGGAGCAATCACAGACTGACCACTGTGCCCCGCTCGGAAGGTGCTCAGCCCACCACTGACCATGCTCAAAGAAAGTCGTGAACTCCGCAATGCGGCGCGCGCGATTCACGAGTTGTGCGCGGATCGCCTTGAATATAAGGGCTTCAACTGCGCTCGTGTTCGTCTCAGTCTTCAACATACAACCCCCTCAGAATAACGAAAGCTGTGCACGCTCAACCGCACACACAGGCTCAACCTCGGCCACTTCCACAACGGCAACCGGCCGAACCGCGCCACCGTCAAACAAAACCCGATTGTTCCGGCTCCACTCCATCCGCTCACAATGCGCGCACAGAAACCGAAACGATCCGTCAGAATTGAACGCCGACGCCAGAACAAACCGCTCTCGCCGCCCGCACCGCTGGCAAATCCCTCTCGTATTATTTGAGCACGCTTGCATAAGGGTTTTCCGTTCTGACCGCCTGTTGTCTCGGTGAACCGCTATCTAACCCACCAAGCGGAGTACAGGTATCCGTCTCCAGGAGCAACACCCCAAGCCCACCGCACTTTATTCTCTGCGGTGTCCTTAATTGTCCTGTGTCCATGGTGGCCATTATTTATCCGAAGGGCCTTCAGTCGGGGAGAGCGAGCCGACAAAGTAGCTGCCGCGTCCATCCTCATCCACTGATCAGCGCGATCCGATTGATACTGAAACACCTCTATACCAATCGCAAACGTTGCCAATATAGACACCGCCGCGAAGTTAAACAGCCGCAAAGTCTTCTCTTGTGTGGGAGTCTTATCCATTTCCTTGCCTTGCCTTTCTGTGTTGCGCTAAATCCTTAAATGATGTTGTCTACTTATAGCCTGCGACATAATAGCGTGTCAACTACTTTCTCAACTATTTTTAGTACACCCCTCGCAACCTCACACACCACGACTACCGCGCACAGCACACACTCTATGCGCCAACCACTCGCCCGACAACGATCCTTATATATGCCAGCCACACCGCAAGCCCAGGGAGCCACAACGCGAAACCGGGGAGAAAACTAAAAGCGCAACGGCAACGCGCTATCTGTGCGAGAAAATACCCAAACGTGCAATAAAAACGCGCGGCTTAGTGATATACCGCCTAAACCGCGCCCACAGCAAGGTTATTCCTCTCCAGGGACATTGCCCGTGTCTGGGTCGCGCAGCATCATCCGCTCACGATGCCAAGCCGGGCAGCAATCACACGGCCCAGGATTCTCCCGGATGTATGCCTGAACCCGCTCGATGCACGCCTTGCATGTGCAGATAGCAGGCTCCAGCACAAGGTTTCCTACCTGCATGATGATCGGGCCAACATGGAAAGCCTTGTGAATCTCCTCCAGGGTCAGGTCAAACCACTCTCCATGAACGCGCCGAGACTTGAATAATTCATGCAGCCGCTCTTCAAAGAACCATCCAAGCCCCCGCTTACACATCATAAGCGCAATAAAATCTAGCGGGTAAGGGCTTTGTCTTGCCAGCGTACTGACTCTCGCGCTAGGGTTATCAGTTGTGCCGATCTTGGCGCGGCCGCACTCGGACCATATGACATAGACATAGCTGCGGTTACGCGCGTGGAAGTCAGTCGTTAAACGGCTCATACGTTGTTTCCTTTCGTGGCCTGTTGATGATGTCGAGGATTGTACCTGTGAGCCGTGGAGGATCGGCGATAGGCTTAGGCGTAGGCGGCTTCGTAGAGCGTAGGCGTGGCCTATCCCAGGCGGCAGAATGACACACTGGGCATTGGCGCGGCTTTCCCTCTACTCTCTTTGTCCATGTAGCGGAGCAACGGAGGCAAACACAATCATGATTCATATATTCATCATAACGCCGCCCTCGCCGCGTGGAGGCTGTTTTTTGCCATAAAGGCCCCTCTAGGAGCCTCTAGGACGCATCGGCAGGACCTCGGAGGTACTACGGCATGGCAGTTTTGGCCTTGAGCCCCGGACTCGTCGCCCGTCCCATCCATTCGTACCAGCGAGCGTGCCTACCCGGTAACCCGGCCAGCCCTCGACCCGTCGCCCGTCCTGCCGGTGAGCGTGCAGGCCGAGGACGCAGCCGCTCGTCTGCTGGCCGTCCTGTCATCCCCTCGCCCTCGACCCGGTGAGAAGTGCCCCCACGGTTGGGCAAGCTGGCTGCAATGCCCTGAGTGCAATCCCAAGCGGTAAGTGCGCAACGCAATGCGCCACGATGCAGGGCGTTTGCGTGGGTCAACCTCCATCCTCTTTGTATGGTCTGAACTAATAGGATGCTCTGAATCGTTGCAACCTATTGATTACACAGCAGATGCGCCACTATATATGATGCGGCGCCCTGCGAAGTGTTTTCCGACCTCCGTCGCCTTGCTGCGCAGCCATCGCCGACCGTCGCCAGCCCTGCCCGCCGGACTCGACCCCTCTCCGGCCACCCTCCCGTCCTTGCCCCGGCCAGGTCTTCCCCCTCTCGCCGCGCCCTCTCTGCGGGGAACGCGACCTCAAGGGGGTGGGCTCGCCCATAGTCGGGCTTCGCCCGACCAACTCTTCATGCATAATTTTCTCAATTTCAAAAAATATCATCCGTTTCATATGTTACAATATTTACAGAGGTTACAGATGAGTGATTTGAATATTCGGAAAGTCCCGGATGATTTGATCCGTGCTTTGAAAATCGAGGCTGCTGAAAATGGGAAGACTCTTCGCGATGTTTGTATTGAGCGCCTTGAGCGTGTTTTTCAACGTGGCCCATCCGGCAAGGTTTCCACGCCATCGCAGAAGGGTGGCTCGAAGTGCTGAAGGGAGTCATGAGCAAGCGAATAGTGGCGCCTGACGAGATGGTCCATGCGGCGTGGGTTGCGTGGGGGGAACCAGACTGCGCGGGGGTACGAGACGTTGTGGAGGCTGCGCTCTTGTGGTTGTCGGAGAATCCGACTTCTCCCAATGAAGATCAGACGGAGGCAATCAGGGGTTCTTTCCTTGCGCAACAAGACGTGACAGAGTTGATTGAGTTCACTGTTCTGGAGTGGCAGCGCCGGATGTTCCTCGCGCCCGAGCCGGAAGTTCTGGAGCCAATCAAGGATTTGCTTTGCGGTGGCGGAGATGCGGAAGCATACTTCCGTCCTGACATCTACAATGATCGGATTGTTGAGGCGTACCGCCGTGGGAGGTCCGATGCTAAGTGAAGGCGAGCATATCTGCCCGGTGTGCGGTTTGGTTGTAGAGGGGCTGGAGGCATACGAGGAGCATATGGGCAAGCGGCATGTTCCAGGTACGCGCTGGTCGGAGTTAAAACATAAAGGTTCGGATGATCTGCGAGAGTCGATGCAGAAGGGAGTGAATTCATGAATAAATCGTATTTGGGGTATCTTCCGTTTATTGGGTTTCGGGTATCGGTGGTGGCTATAGTGGTGGGTATTTTCTTGCCGCCTGATTCTCAGAATCCGCACGTGTTGGCTGATCTTTTTCTTTGTGCTTCTGGAGGGATACTATGGGCGATGTCGGACTTGTTTCTGAAGGAGATCAAGTGACCGACTTCGCCTCGATGATCAGCGGTATGGACGCGGAAGCCCGTCAGGAGATGATCGATTCCGCTCAGAAGTTTATGGAACACCGCGGGGATTATGAGACGTGCTTGTTCTGCGGGAAGAACCTGACGGATTTGGTTTGCGATGCGCCGATTGGTTTTGAGATGGCGGGGTACAAGGATCCGGTACTGAAGACCCCGTTCACGAAGGCGGTTGATGGCTATCGATACCTGGATAGCAAGTCGGAGATGTTCACTTGCGATTTGCCGGTGTGCTTGAGTTGCAGGACAACTGGTGAGCCTATTTTCTTTTGCGGAGGCACTGAGGAACGATGGTTCCGTGAGTCTTTAGGCGAGGGCTCCCATTTTGATCCATCGGGCGTGTTTGTTCCAGACCTGTGCCCGCTGCATAGAAAGTCATCTAGCCTCGGACCTACTCAACAACGGAACAGAGTCATAACGCGGGACGAGGCAGAAGCATGGAGGAGGCAGGCGCGCATGATGATTGAGGGTGGAAAGATGGAGAAGGTATTGCCGTACCCGCAGGTGGCCGAATGACGGTGCAAGAGGAGATCGACGACTTGCTGAAGGCGCACGGGGCGGTTCTGGACCGAACGAAGAAGCACCACGTTTGGAAGTTCCCTGACGGGCGGACGTTTGTGGCGGCGAGCTCGGCGTCTGATGTGCGGGCGGAGCGGAACCAGTTGGCGACGTTGCGGCAGATGCTCGGGGTGAAGCGGGTGGTGCGGAAGAATCCTGGGCGGTTGGAGAAGAAGGGCGTTGGGCACGCGGCGTATGCGGGGGCTATCCCGGTTCGGCCGGACTGGAAGCAGGTTCTGATGGCGGCGATTGGGCTGGCGGAGCCGGTGGTGGAGAAGTTTGTGCCGGCGCGGTGTTGCTGCGCGGTGGATGTGCGGGTTGTGCCGATGACGCCGGTGTGGTGCATACTGCGGAATTTGGTTGGGTATGGAGGAGACATTCCGCACGACCGCAGATAATTCTCTCGACATTTCAACGGAATCGTGGAACTATATGGGAAGGAGGTACCTGATGAAGACGATAGTGTTCTATGAAGTCCCGAAGTTTCCCGAGTTGAAGTTCTCTGGATGGCGCACGCTTGACGCGCAGGTGCCTCCGGAGCAGGTGCATCGTTTCGTGGATATCCGTCGTGCGTGCCATGTTGGTTGTGGGCAGTGCGGGTTCACGGAGGACTATCCAGTGCATGAGAAGGTGGCATGATGAAGGATCTCAAGTGGTACCGCACACTGGAATCTGTCTGTTTAGCTATTCTGATGGCACTCGGTCTCGTCTGTGTTTTTGGCGGAATACTGGGTCACTCGAAGTAGAGTTTGAGTTCCCCGCAAGGGGAAATACGCAGTGAGCCCTTCGAGGCTAAATCGTTCATCTCTGAGTCCAAAGGATCGTGGCACGGCCGATCACGGAGATGAGGGACGGGTACCAGTCCTAGATTCCGGTGAGACTCCGGCACTGCGTAGATGAGTTCCCTACGGGGAAGATGCGCGGCGTAGCGATACGTCATGTAGACATAGCCGGGGTGGAGTCAGATAGGGTCTACACGTGAGACTCTGGACGGAATCGAGACCGGACCGCGCATCAGCAACACCAAGGAGTTCTAGTGAGCAAGTTTACAGAAGGCAAGCAGCCATGCAGCGACTTCAAACCGCAACGAGACGGCAACGGATATGCGACTTGGGATAACGTGCATGAGTGCTTCGGCCCCTTCGATGATTCAGGACGGCATCGCTGCGGAGGAACCGTTTCGTTCTGTGAGAACTGCTACTTGGACCATCATTCAAATGGGTGGGGTAGATGCCCCGAACCGCTTCAGAAAGATATCGAATGACACTTCTCTACCAAAAGTCGATCGCAGACATCGCGGCCCAGCCGTTGACGCGGGACCAGGAGATGTACGAGCCTACCGAGAGCGAGCGCGAACAGGGCATGTGGGCGGTCGTGGCGGACAAGGTAGACGAGGATGGCGATCCTGAGCCTGGCACGCGGTATCACATCATCCCGACGCATGGGGTCAGCCACCAGATATCGGAGATGTGCTGGTGCGAACCGACACGTCACGAGCACAGCAACGGGCAGCCGTATTCGGTGGTCCATTCAATTTCGCAGTAGACAAGAGGAGAAGTAAATGGCGATTATCGTAAGGCCGTCCGCAAGTCCGACATGCAGTACTTGTGGGTATAAATTATGGACGGAAGTAAAGATGGGGAAAGAAGTAGCAACCCACCCTTTCAGTCCATCATGTCCTGATAGCCACAAGGCGTTTGAAATACCATCCTTCGAGTGCAAGCCTCTCGACGATATTTACGCAAGCGACCAAGTGTAGACGAGGAATCATGGCGAGACGCACGGCACTAATCAAGGCGGCGGCGCGGCAGAACACGCCGTTTGAGGAAGTTGAAATCACGGATGCTATGCGGGCTGCTTATCCGCTTCTCAAGGGATGCACGTACCTGTACAGAAACAGTCGCTGTGAGGTGCAAATCTTCTCGATGGAAACGCCCATCGGCGGTGTGAACATGGTGACGATCATCCGCCACGGCGATGTGGCTACACTGTCCTGGGAGGAAATTCAAAAATCGATTCACGACCTCTTCGGCGACGACGTGACCGCGGTGGAGATTTTCCCGGCGCTCAAGCACGAGTGGCACACGAAGATTGGTCTGCGTGTTCTCTGGATCCTGCCGGCTGGATACGAACTACCCTTCGGCCTTCACGTCAAGGGAGCTTTCGGGAGGAACGATGGCTAAGGGACCAACACCGTACACGGCAGAGGAACTGGTGGCGATGCTGAAGGATCGGCAGGGGAATCTTACCCAGCAGGCGTTTGCGAAGGAACTTCAAATCAGTTTTCAGCTTCTGTCCCAAATCTATAAGGGCGACAGGAGCATTGGGAACGAGAAGATCCTCAGCTACCTGGCGCCGAAAGGTTCCAAGTTCTCGCACCAGGACGTTTGGAACTTGATTAAGGGGTAGACTGTCTGCTTCCTAAGTTTGGGTGGTCGGCTGGCCGGGAAACCGGAGGAAGCCCCGCTATTAAACGGGGACCACCCAATTCAATTAACAACCACGTTGAATAGACACTACAGTGCCCGAAGGGAAGCACCATGAAAGTTGTCTTTCTTGATTTCGATGGCCCGATTATCCCGATGGCCTCGCACCAACCGCCTTACAGGATTCCGGGTAGCGGAGCACAGGCGTTGCCTTGTTGTGTGGACCAACTCAACAAGATCACAGACGCAACGGGAGCCGTCATAGTCGTGAGCAGCACATGGCGTGCAGATGGCCTGATGAAGACCCGAGAACGCTTGCATAAATGGGGAATAAAGGCCGATTGCATAGCGATTACTCCACATATGGACGAGCGCGACCCAAAGAGCGGCCTATGGATTTCGCACCCTCGTGGGCAGGAAATCCAGAAATGGCTCGATGAATACGACCGCGAGGAAGTTGAGGCATTCGTGATTCTCGATGACGATTCAGACATGGAGCATCTGATGCCATATCTCGTGCAGACTCCGTTTGAAACGGGGATTACCGAGGACCACACTGCTCAGGCGGTTGCACTTCTGAACAGGTAACGTCGCGACACGTGCTACGTTACCTGTGAACTAGAATCAGAACAGGAGAAATAGATGATCCAAATCAAGAAGAGTCCCACGGCTGATACACGCACCTGCGACTTTGCAAACACAAGCAAAGACACTTTGCTATCCAGTAGTTTCCAGCACATTGAGGACGTGCGATTCGCTCTTGAGTTCTTTATCGAGAAAATGCAGAGATCGCGGGATGCGCACGACCACGACAAGATCAGCGATATCGATGGATTCCATCGCGACTTCTTGACCGGCTTCAAGGAGCATTCATGGTGGGACAATCACCGCAAGGTCAACCGTCACCATCTGCTCGAGGCAGACGGCGTTCCCGCCGATGTGAACCTGATCGACGTTTTGGACATGATTTCAGATTGCGTCATGGCCGGCATGGCTCGTTCTGGTTCTGTTTATCCGCTCAATATCGACCCTGAAGTTCTCGTGCGCGCATTCCAGAACACCGTAGAATTGCTCAAGAAAAACGTGGAGGTCGTC